>Ga0182016_10001754_pt1 | contig 26147 bp, 19 predicted proteins | sample 712S2MmetaG_FD_120491 | JGI IMG/M metagenome (GOLD analysis project Ga0182016, IMG submission 120491) | Permafrost microbial communities from Stordalen Mire, Sweden - 712S2M metaG | ecosystem: Environmental > Terrestrial > Soil > Wetlands > Permafrost | place: Sweden: Stordalen | collected...
ACCAACCTGCCGCCCGGCCGTTACCGCTTCCGCGTGATCGCCGCCAACGACGATGGCGTATGGAACCGGGAGGGCGCCTCGCTGCCCTTCGTTCTGCTCCCCCATTTCTACCAGACCGCCTGGTTTCGCGGCGCGTTGGGGGTGGCCTTCCTGCTGGCGGCCGTGGCCGGACAAAGGCTCTACACGCGGCAATTGCGCGCGCGCGCTGCCGAATTGTCGCGGCTGGTCGGCGAGCGCACCCAGGACCTGCAAACGCAAAAGACCTTCTTGCAACAGGTCGTCGATATGACCCCCAGTCACATCTTCGTGAAAGATCTCGCGGGACGCTTCACGCTGGTCAACCGGACTCTCGCCGAAGCGCATGCCAAACCCATTCAGGATCTGATCGGAAAGACCGGCGAGGATCTCCTGCCGGATGCTGCCGAGGCGAAGGCTTTCTCTAGCGTAGACCTGAAAGTGATGCACAGCGCCCTTGAAGTGTTCACCGCCGAGGCGAAGTTAACCACCGCGACGGGCGATGTCCGCTGGCTGCAGTTGGTCAAGTGCCCGTTGTTCGATCCTAACGGCAAGGTGAGCCACGTCCTGGGAGTGGGCACGGACATCACCCAACTGCGCGCCGCCAAAGAGGCCGCCGAAAGCGCCAGCCGCGCCAAGAGCGAATTTCTGGCGAATATGAGCCATGAAATCCGCACCCCTATGAACGGTATTCTGGGCATGACGGAGCTGGCCCTGGATACCGAACTCACCGCCGAGCAGCGCGAGTATCTGGAGCTGGTCCGGAATTCCGGAGAGGCCCTGCTCGCCGTCATTGGCGACGTCCTGGATTTCTCCAAGATCGAAGCCGGCAAACTGGATCTCGATCCGGTCGCCTTCCCGTTGCACGAGCGCCTGGCGCAATCCATCCGCCCGCTGGCCGTGCGGGCCGCTCAGAAGGGCCTGGAGCTTATCTGCGACATCCAGCCCGGCGTGCCGGAGGAAGTCGTCGCCGACGCCGGCCGGCTGCGCCAGATCGTCGTGAACCTGGTGGGCAACGCCGTCAAGTTCACCGAGTCCGGCGAGGTGGCGCTGGCGGTCGCCGTGGAGTCCCGCACGCCGGAGCAGGCCGTGCTGCACTTCACCGTCCGCGACACCGGTATCGGCATCGCGCCGGAAAACCAGGCGGCCATCTTCGAGGCTTTCTCCCAAGCCGATGGCTCCATGACGCGCAGGTTCGGCGGCACCGGGCTGGGCCTCACCATCTCCTCGCGGCTGGTCGGCATGATGGGCGGCCGCATCTGGCTGGAGAGCCAGCCCGGCAAAGGCAGTTGCTTCCATTTCACCGCGCCGGTCGGGCTGGCCGCCGGCTGCGCCGGGCACGCTCCTGTCGAACAGGTCCGCTTGGCCGGCATGCGCGTCCTGGTGGTAGACGACAACGCCACCAATCGCCGCATTCTGGGAGCCATGCTGGAGCGCTGGGGAATGCAGCCGGTCCTGGCGGCCACCGGAGCGCAAGCCATGGACTTGGTCCGCCCATGCGATCCTACAGCCAGCCCCTTCGCCTTGATTCTGGTCGACGCGCAGATGCCGGACCTCGACGGCTTCGCGCTCGTCGAGCTGCTGATGAAACAGGCGGACTTGCAGCACACCAAAATAATGATGCTGACCTCCTCCGCCCGCAATGGCGACGCGGCGCGCTGCCGGGAACTGGGCATCGCGTCTTATCTGACCAAGCCGATCATGCAAGCGCAACTGTTGGACGCTGTCCGCGTGGCGCTCGGAACCCAAGCCCCGCCGGACCGGCCGCGCCAGGCCGCCAGCCCGGCGCCGCGCCCAAATATTCCCAGCCTGCGCATCCTGCTGGCTGAAGACAACGCCGTCAACCAGAAGCTGGCCTCCCGGCTGCTGGAACGTCGCGGCCACAGCGTGGCGGTTGCCGGGAACGGGCGCCAGGCGCTCGACATGCTGGCGACCGAGCGGTTCGACCTGTTGGTGCTGGATGTCTCCATGCCCGAAATGGACGGCTTTGAGGCCGCCGCCGCCATCCGCACCCGCGAAAAGTCCACCGGCGCGCATATCCCGATTCTGGCCATGACCGCGCACGCCATGAAGGGGGACCGCGAGAAGTGTCTGGCTGCGGGTATGGATGGCTATGTGGCCAAGCCGGTGCAGGCCGCGCAACTCTTCGCGGCCATCGAATCCGCTGTGGGGCAGGTTGCCAACCTGCAGGCCGATTGTTAATCGCGCTCGGCCGAAGAAGGTGCGCATGCCGTGTAGCCTTGTGGGGCAGGCCCTCGGCCTGCGGCGGCCTCTCAGGCCGCCCGTCACAAGCCGAGAACCGCCCACATCCCGCTGAAAACGAACACAAACCGGCGCCAGGTCCCCCGGCTTCTCGCCGCAGCCGTGGTAAGGTTATCTCGGGGGCAAACAGCCTCGTCTCCAAAGGACGCACGCAAATCGCGAAACACGGCCCATCGCAACAGGTGCCCTCTTGCGCGATCCCCGAAACTCTCTCTGCACGCCGCATCCCAGCATGGGCCAGACGTTTGGAGACTCGCCGTAACCATAAGAAAATGAAGCACAAAGGTACAAATTGGTTTCGGACGGCCAAAAAACATTGCAAGGCCGCCCAATGCACAATCGTGCCCAATCTCGCACAATTGTGCACAATCCCCCCAATCTCAACAGACTTTGCTATGATAGCCAAATGAATCCTGCATCCCGCCGCGCCGCCCGCTAATCCAAACCAGTAGACCATGGCTGCCGCACTCCTCCCCGACCCCGTCCGGACCCAGGCCAAAAACCTGCTGTCCACCATTGGCAACACCCCGTTACTGCGCCTGGAAAAGATCGGCCGTGAATTCCCCGGCGTCGCCATCTGCGCCAAGGCGGAATACTTCAACCCCGGCGGATCCGTCAAGGACCGCGCCGGTCTCAACATGATCCTCGACGGCGAGCGCACCGGCCGCCTGCGCCCCGGGCACACCATCCTTGACGCCACCAGCGGCAACACCGGCATCGCCTACGCCATGATCGGCGCCGCGCGCGGCTATCGGGTCAAGTTGTGCCTCCCCGCCAACGCTTCCATCGAACGCAAGCGCATCCTGAAAGCCTACGGCGCGGAGATGGTATTCAGCGATCCCAGCGAAAGCTCCGACGGCGCTATCCGCAAGTGCCGCGAGATCTACGAAGCCGATCCCGACCGCTACTTTTACCCCGATCAGTACAACAACCCGGCCAACTGGAAAGCGCATTTCGAAACCACCGGCCGCGAGATCGTCGAACAAACCAGCGGCCTGCTCACGCATTTCGTGGCGGCCATGGGCACCAGCGGCACCTTCACCGGCGTCACCCGCCGCCTGCATCGCGATCTGCCCCACGTGAAATGTTACTCCGGCCAGCCTTCCAGCGGCTTCCACGGCCTGGAGGGATTGAAGCACATGGCCACCGCCATCGTGCCCGGCATCTACGATCCCTCCCTCGCCGACGGCGACATCTGGCTGGAGACCGAGGAAGCCTACGCCATGGTCCGCCGCCTCGCGCGCGAAGAGGGCCTGCTGGTCGGGATTTCGTCCGGCTGCAATGTGGTCGCCGCCTTACAAATCGCGCGCCAACTGCATGCCGGGGGTCGCGAAGGAATGATCGTCACCGTGCTTTGCGATAGCGCGGAAAAATATCTCAGCGACCAGTTCTGGGACGAGGCATAACGCAGAATGATTCGCGTCGAACCCGAAGCCTGGCGCGATATGGTGTCCCACGCCCAAGCCACCTATCCCGACGAATGCTGCGGGGCAATGCTAGGCGCAATCGAAGACTCCGGCAAAACCGTCCGCATCGCCTTGCCCCTCGAAAACGCCTTCGCGGGTGAGCGCGGCAGCCGCTACGAATTGCGTCCCGAAGATTTGCTCCGCGCCGACAAAGAAGCCCGCATGCGCAACCTGGACCTGGTAGGCATCTACCATTCGCATCCCGACTGCGACGCTTATTTCTCCGAGACCGACCTGAAGAACTCGTGTCCCTGGTATTCTTTTGTAGTGCTCTCCATACGCAACGGCGAATTCGATCACGCCAATAGCTGGCTGCCCGACGCCGAACAAACCAAAGCGGAGCGCGAGGAGTTGACAATAGACTAACATGCCCAAAGTTCTAATACCCACACCTCTGCGCCAGTACGCAGGCAAGCAGGATTCCGTCGAGTTGACCGGTACGACCGTAGGCGAAGTGCTGACCGCCCTCACCACCCACTACCCGGATCTGCGCCGCCAGCTCTTCAACGATGAAGGCAAGCTGCGCAGCTTCGTCAACGTCTATTTGAACGACGAAGACATCCGCTATCTGGAGAAGAATGCCACCCCAGTCAAGGATGGCGACACCGTATCGATCGTGCCAAGCGTGGCCGGTGGCTCCGTAGCCGCCCCGCCCGAACCAGCGACCGCCGAACTATCCAAAGACGAGATCCTGCGCTACAGCCGTCACCTGATCATGCCCGAGGTCGGCACCGAAGGCCAACTCAAGTTGAAGGCCGCTAAAGTGCTCTTAGTCGGAACAGGTGGGCTCGGCGCGCCGCTGGGCCTCTATCTCGCGGCTGCCGGCGTCGGCCGCATCGGCCTGGTGGATTTCGACGTGGTGGACTTCACCAACCTGCAGCGCCAGGTCATCCATGGCACCAGCGACGTCGGTCGCAAGAAACTCGATTCCGCCGCCGACCGCATGCACGAGATCAACCCCTTCGTCCGCATCGACAAGCATGAGGTGGCGCTATCGAGCGAAAACGCTCTCGGCATTCTGCGCGACTACGACCTGGTCGTGGACGGCACCGATAATTTCCCCACCCGCTACCTGGTGAACGACGCCTGCGTCCTGCTGGGCAAGCCTAACGTCTACGGTTCCATATTCCGTTTCGAGGGGCAGGCCACCGTGTTCGCCTACGAGGGTGGGCCGTGCTACCGCTGCTTGTATCCGGAGCCGCCGCCTCCCGGCCTGGTGCCGAGTTGCGCCGAGGGTGGTGTGCTCGGGATTCTGCCCGGCACCATCGGCCTGATCCAGGCCACCGAAACCGTCAAGCTGATCCTGGGCATCGGCCAGCCGCTCGTCGGACGCCTGTTGCTCTACGATGCGCTGGCCATGCGCTTCCGCGAGTTGAAGGTGCGCAAGAATCCGGAATGCCCTATTTGTGGCGACCACCCCACAATTACGAAGCTCATCGATTACCAGCAGTTTTGCGGTATACTGCAACCTGTGACAGCGGAAGGCGACATCGACCCGGTTGAAGTGAAAGCGAAAATCGATCGCGGCGACAAATTCGTCCTGATCGACGTGCGCGAGCCGCACGAATACCAGATCTGCCGCATCCCCACTGCGAAGCTGATCCCGCTCGGAGAACTCCCCAAGCGCCTCAACGAGTTTGATCCCGACATTGAGATTACGGCCCACTGCAAAAGCGGCATGCGTAGCGCCAAGGCCGTCGCCTTACTGAAGCAGGCCGGCTTCCGAGCCCGCAACATGAAAGGCGGCATCCTGGCCTGGAGCGACAAAGTAGACCCGTCAGTGCCTAAATACTAAGTCCCCTGTCCCACCAGCCAGTCAGTGTCTTGTGGGGCAGGCTCTCAGCCTGCGGCGGCCTCTCAGGCCGCCTCTTCGCGCGGCATCAAAATTGCTCTATCATCGGCGAGGTCACTGCCGATGATGAGAAAGGTCTGGATTCCCACACTTCTATTAGGCGCCGTATTGTTTCCGACGGCAATATCTACAGGCTGCGCAGCACATGTTAGTGCAGGTTATCGAGTGTATGACCCCTACTATACCGACTATCATGTTTGGGGACCCGATGAGGACGGATATTACCGCCGCTGGCTGGGCGAACGTCACTACGAGTACCGCGATTTTCGCCGGTTGGAGCCCGACCGGCAAAAGGAATACTGGACCTGGCGTCACGCTCAAAAGTGAGTGGCTCGCCACAGAATCGCAGAAACTCGCGCAAGCCGCACACGGCCCCTTGCTGGCTGCCGCGATCTTCGCCGGTCTCGTTTGTGTCAGCGGCCGATGACGTCCACGACACCCGCGTCAGCCCCCGTCAGTCTGTGCGCGCCATCGTCCCAGTGCAAGCGCGTAATACTGGCATCCCCATGCTCATACGCATAGGTCTTTCCATCGTCGCTGTACAGCGCAAAGTCGCCATCCGCGCCCGCATACACGCGTACCCGCGCAACCTTCTGTGTCTCGTTCGTGCTGCTGACCGGCGCCCCCATCGGCACAATCGAACCAGCCCGCACAAACAGCGGCAACGTCTCGATCGGAGCACTCACCTCGATCGTCTCCCCGCCGCGCACCCGCTCCTTCGTCCAGTAGTTGTACCAGTCCGTGCCCGCAGGCAGATATACCGTCCGGCTGGTGGCGCCCTGCTCCGTCACCGGAGCCACCAGAAACGCCGGGCCAAACATGTACTCGTCGCGCAGATCGGTCACCCGCGGATCGTCCGGAAAGTCCATAAACAGAGCGCGCATGTAGGGCGCGCCCGACTCGTGCGTACGGTAACCGAGCGAGTAAATGTAAGGCATCAGCTCGTAGCGCAGCTTCAGATACTTCTCCAGAATCGGCTCAGCCGCCTTGCCATACGACCAGACCTCGTTATACTTGCGGCTGCCGTGCGTACGGAACACCGGCAGAAACGAGGCGTACTCAAACCAGCGCGTGTATAACTCCGGATAGTCGTCATAGCCGCCCACGTTGTCCCGCGCGTCACTCGGGTCGAGCAGCGGCGTATGCGCCGGATGATGCTCGTCGGGAAGATACTGCCAGCCGCCAATGTCGTTGGTCCAGTAAGCCAGGCCCGACGCAGCAAAGTCCAGCCCGGTGGGAATCTGGCGCTTCAGCGTGTCCCAAGTCGGATAAATGTCCGACGACCAAAACAGCGTGCCGTTGCGTTGCGCGCCCAGGTAAGCGTCGCGGGACAGAATCAGCGCGCGCTTTTGCATATCGCGCCGGAAGCCCGAGTAAATCGCCGCCGTGTGAAACAGCGGGTAGATATTGAAGTAGCGCGTGCCCGGTCCGACGTGGAAGTAGCTGCCGTTAGGCGGCAGGTCGGGCTCGGTTTCGTCCATCCACAGCGCGTCGAAGCCCTTGCTCATGATATTGTCGCGAATCGTTCCCCAATACCATCGCGCCGCTTCCGGATTCGTCGTGTCGATGTCGGACCCCGCGCGGTCGTAGGGCAAACCGTTGGTGGGCGTGCCGTCCGCAAGCTGCTCGAACCAGCCTTTCTTAAGCAGCATGTCGTAATAACGCGAACTGGGTAGAAAGCGCGGCCATACGCTGATCATGGTCTGAAAGCCCATCTCATGAAGCTGGCGATTCATCGCCGCCGGATCGGGCCATTTCGCGGGGTCCATGTCGATCTGCCCCATCCCCGTCCAATAGAACCAGTCGACCACCATCACATCGGCCGGCAAGCCGCGGTCGCGGTAACCCTTGGCCACCGCCAGCACCTCATCCTGCGAGCTGTAGCGCTGCTTGCATTGGACGTAACCATACGCGGCCTTCGGCAGCATCGGCGTGATGCCGGTGAGCAGCCGGTATCCGGAGTAAATCTCGTCGGTGGTGTTGCCTGCAATGACGAAGAAGGACACGCGGTCGCCCACCTCGGAAGTCCACTTGGTCTGCTCGTTGAAGCCCGGCTCGAGAGTCGTTCTGGAAGGATTGTCCCAGATCATGCCATAGCCGCGGTTGGTCACGACAAACGGCACGCACACCGTCGGACCGCCCGTGGCCGTGTAGTTGTGCCAGCATTCGACGGTGTGGCCGCGATGATCGAGGAATCCCTCCTGGTTCTGGCCCAGGCCGTAATAATGCTCGTCGTCGGGCGACGCAAACGTGGCGCCCACTTGGTAGAACGCCGCGTCGGACGCGCGCCGGTCGTGCAGCACGCCGGCATTGCCGTCCTTGTGATTGGGCACCGACATCGACCAGTCCTTCAGATCCACCAGCATCTTTCCGCCGGGTGTAGCGATTGTGATGTGCGCGCCCGGAGTTGACCCGTTGAAGAACTTCGCAATGTCCACCTGCGTGGGCAGCGGCGTACCTGGATGGCCGGGCTCCAGCGTTGCCACCAGACGCGAAGAGCGGTAAACATCGCCCTGCCGCGACCATCCCGCCGCGGACGGCTGCGCCACGAATCCATATCCGGGCGCGGCGCTGGCCGGTTCCTTGAGCAGGCTGAGCGTCACGCGGATGATGTTCGGCGCGTACGGTTCAAAGACGATGGTGCTGCCGCTGCGGTCGAGCACGACCGATTGGGCCTGTGCGTGTGCGGTAAGCACCACAACCGCCAGGAAGGAACTGCGAATCAGACGGGTCATCACCTGAAGGTAACAGACTGTGGGGCAGGCCCTCGGCCTGCGGCGGCCTCTCAGGCCGCCCCGCCGCCCTATTTCCGCTTGGTCAGCAGCACCTTCACCACCACCGCCTCGCTGCCCCGCATCACCTTCACCATCACCTCGTCGCCGGGCTTCTTAGCCCGCAGCGCATAAGTAAAATCGTAAAGGTTCTGGATAGGCTTGCCGTCGAACTCCACCATTACGTCGCCCGCCTTCAGGCCGGCCTTGGCGGCGGGCGATCCCTCCCGCACGTCGGCAAACTTCACGCCCTTCACGCCTTCGCCGAAGTCCGGGATGCTGCCAAAATCGGGGCCGTAGCCCGAGTGGCCCGAACCCGATCCCGCCACGTCTCCGGCGTGCTCGGGTTCCTTCACCCTCACGAACGTTGGCCGGTCTGGCGCCTCGCGCAAATCCTCGCTCACTTCCGCCACCAACTGCAGCACTTTGGCCGCGTCCGGCGCGTCGATCTTGTCCCAGGTGTCGCTGGGCTTGTGATAATCCGCATGCAGCCCGGAGAAGAAGAACAGCACCGGCACCTGCTTGGCGGTGAACGAAGTGTGGTCGCTCGATCCATACCCCGCTTCGGAATAGTCGATGTGCAGGCCGTACTTAGGGGTCGCTTCCTCAAGTAACTTCTTCAATGTCGTTCCGGTGCCCACTCCGCCGATGAACACCTTGCCGTCGCGCACGCGGCCGATCATGTCCATGTTGATCATGGTCACGTCCTTATCGTTCGGCAGCAGCGGATGGTTCACGAAATAGCTGGAGCCCAGCAGCCCCAACTCCTCCCCGGCGAAGGTTAAAAACAAAATGCCGCGCTTTTGTTTCGGCTGCGTGACGAACCATCGCGCCAGCTCGATCACTCCAGCCGTGCCCGAAGCGTTATCGTCCGCGCCCGGATGGATGGTCCCGGCCAGCGAAGGCGCCATCGAAAACTGCTCGCCCAGACCCAGGTGGTCGTAGTGCGCCCCAATTACCACGTATTCGTCGGTCGTGCCCGGCAGGTAGCCGGCTACGTTGTGGACAGTCTTCACCACGCGTTCCACGTCCAGGTTGGCATCCACCTGTAGACCATCGGGGAAGGCGAAGGAGCGCGGCTGCAAGTCCTGGTCGATGCCCTTCTGGATCTCGTCGGGATTCTTGCCGGCGATCGCGAACCAGCGCTCGGCAATCTCATACCGGATCTGCACAAACGGAATGCCGGCGTCGCCGGGTCCGGCGGCCTCGGTGAACTTCTCCAGTTCGTCTGCCTCGCCGGGGTGCGCCGCCCGATCGTTCATCAGCACCACGCCGCGCGCACCGTGCATCTTGGCGTTCGAGGCCTTGCTCCAGAACTGCGAATGCTGCGTGTAGACCTTGCCCGCGAAGACGCTCTTCTCGTCGAACTCCTGCGGCTCGTGCCGCATGATGAGCACGATCTTGTCGCGCACCTCGATGCCCTTGTAGTCGTCGTAGTTGTACTCCGGCGCGGTGATGCCGTATCCGGCGAACACCACGCCGCCGCTCATCTTCTCTCGCGCGGAGAAATTGAAGGGCATGAAATCGTCCGGAAACGCGAGCTTGATGGGCCTGCCGTCCGCCGTGTACGCGAAGCGGTTGTCCTTGCCCAGTTTGGCGTTGGTGGTGACGCTGAAGGCCTGGTAGTAGCTCTTGCCGTCGATCGGCTCGAGGCCGAACGAGCGGAACTTGGCGGCGATGAAGGCCGCGGCCTTCTCCAGCTCGGGTGTGCCGGTGCCGCGCCCTTTCAGGTTCTTGGACGCCAGGAATTTCACATCATCCAGAAAGAGACCGGGGTCGATCGAGGCGGTGGCGCCCCAGGCGGCCGCGGCCATCGCGAATGAGCACAGAACGAGTTTCCGAGCCGCGCGCGTCAGCCAGCGGTTTTCCAATGTTTTTGGCATTCGGCTAATTCAACTTAGGTGCGGGAAGGCTCACTTCGCAGCCGCAGTTTTCGCCCGCATTGTGGGCGGTCTTTTGATAGTCGATCTCGTAGTCGATGATGTTGCGCAAGTTTGGCCAATCCACGCGCCCGACCAACTTCCGGCCGTTGATGAACAGCGTGGGAGTCGCGCCTACGCCAACATCTTTGCCCAGGGCTTGGGCTTTGTTCACTTCCGCCTCGGTTTCCTTGTTGTCCATGCAGCGCGTCAGTTGCAGCGCATCGATTTCCTTGCCTTTGGCAAACTCCAGCACCTTGTCCTTCAGATTGTCGGCTTTGATGTCATCCTGATGCGCGAAGATCCAGTCGTGATAATCCCAGAAGGCCTTGGCGTTCTGGCGGAAGATGCAGCGTCCCGCGATGGCGGCTGCTCTACCCCATGGGTGGATCTGATCGAGCGGGAATTCCATGAAATAGAAGCGCACGTCTTTGGGGTACGTGCTGATCAGGTTGTCGCGCAGCGTCTTGGCCTCTTCCTTGCACATGGGACACTCGAAATCGCTGAACTCCACCAGCACCACGGGCGCGCCGGGCGTGCCGAAGCTGGGCTGCAAATCGGTCTTCAGCTTGTCGAGATCGGCCTTGAAGGGATTCTGCGAAATGTCGTAGAGGTTGCCTTGCACCACCTTCTGCCCGTCCTTGGAGACGTAGTACTGAAAGTCGGCGCTGGCTCCGCCCGCCGACGCGTGTACGGTCACCAACGAGAATCCCGGCATATCCGACGGCTTGGGGTCGGCGATATCCACCTTGATCTGGGCGCTCCAGACGTTGAGATGCCGCACGTACGCTTCAAAGGTGGGCTTGTCGAACGCGGTCTTCTTCTCCGCGTTCTGCGCGGTCAGGCCGGCGGCCAAAAGGGTGAAACACAGCAGCAATCGAGACATTAACCGCTATTGTAACCTAGCGGCGCGGGTCAGGTGGCACAGGCTTTAGCTTATGATCCCAGAAAACAGGTGGCAGGCTTTAGAGGTGGCACAGGCTTTAGCCTGTGATCCCAGAAAACAGGTCAGGCTTTAGAGGAGGCACAGGCTTTAGCCTGTGAGGCACAGGCTTTAGCCTGTGACGTGTACAGGACGTCGATTGTACGCCCGCGTGCGAGGCGCGCTCGTCGGGGCCACGGGTCCAGCCACCAGACCTCGCGCAGGGTCTTCATTTGTTTGCAACAATGGAGTTGAACATCTAAATCTCGTATCCCTTCCAGAATTGTCCGCTCGGCACTTCCGCCGGGCCGCGCTCCTGACGAGTCGTGACACGACTTTTGATGGTCGCAGGGGCGCAGTGTCCCACGATGCACCGCAGGAGCAACCATGACCGCCCAAGCCCGCCCACAGGAAAAGCCCGACCCGAAGATGAACCGTATCCTCGCCGCCCTGGAACAGCCGGATTATGACGCATTGATGCTGGATGCGGAGGTGGTTCCTCTGAGATTCCGCAAACGGCTGCATTCTCAGGACGAGCCTATCGACGCCGTCCATTTCCCCTTGACATGCATGGTCTCACTGGTAGTCACTAATGACGGCAGGCCGCGGATGGAGATGGCTACCGTCGGCAATGAAGGCGTTGTCGGCGCATCGGAGGTCCTGCAATCCCAGCCGGCGATGGGCATGAATCTCATTCAGATACCTGGCGCCGCAGTGCGCATCAAGGCCGGCGCCTTCCTTAATATGGTCAACAGCCGGCCGCTGGTGCAGAAGGCCGTCAACCAGCACCTGTTCGCGCTCATGCGGCAGATACTTTATGGAGCGGCCTGCAACCGGATCCACAGCATGGACGAACGTTGCGCCCGCTGGCTGTTGATGACCCACGATCGCGCCGACGGGGATACCTTTCCGCTCACTCAGGAATTTCTTTCGCATATGCTTGGCGTGCGGAGGGCGACAGTGAATGTAGCGACGGGCATCTTGAAGAAGGCGGGTTTCATCCGGTACGTGCGGGGAAAAATCACGGTAATCGACCGGGCCGGCCTGGAGTCGGCCGCCTGCGATTGCTATCAAGCCATCATCGCGGTATATGATTCCTGGTTGTTTCCGAGTTCGCGGAGCCGGCCCGGACGCTGTGTCCGCTGGCGTACCCATACAAGTGGACGGTACTGGTACCGCTCGGATAATATTTTGGTTTCAGGGCATCTTAATATTGACGCATATCTACGCCCGCGCGGATAATAAAACTATAAGATATTCCTGTAAGAACTGTCTCAGCGGCAGGAGCAGTGCTTAGGTTTACCTGACAAGCATAATCGGCACTCGTTGGCTTGTTTACCTCGCCCTGGCTGAGCCGGAGGGCGCTACGAATTGATGAAACCGCGCAAGATTCTGCAAAAGGTGGAGCGCGTATCCTTGCTGGTTGCGCTCCTGCTGGTGCTGCTCAGTGCGATACTTTCTTATCGCGCGTGGGCTGCCTTCGAACACCATAGACAGCAGGCCCTGGTCACCCGGCAGGTCATGGACGGAACCACTGCGCTTCTTTCATCGTTAACGGACGCTGAAACGGGGCAGCGCGGATTTCTGCTGACCGGAGAAGATCGTTACCTGGCGCCATACCGGCAAGCCCTTAAAGGAATACCAGCCAACCTGGATGTTCTCGCTCGCATTGAGGCCGCCCGTCGCCGTCCCGACCAGCTCCAGCGTGTCAACAGGTTGAGACCACTCGTGCAGGACAAAATGGACGAGTTAGTCCAGACCATCGAGGTTCGCCGCAGCCAAGGGCTCGACGCGGCTCTCGCCCTGGTCCGCAGCGATCGCGGACGAGCGAAGATGGATGAGATTCGGGCAGTTTGCTCTGAGATCCAGACGGCGAGCTACGATCTCTTGGAACGGCAAAGAGAGGAGATGCGAGCCAGTTCCTATCAAGCGGGACTCGTCGGCACGCTCGGCAGCGCGGCCGTTTTCGCGCTCCTCGTTCTTGCCACGATCACTATCCGTAAGGGAACGCGCCACCGTCAACGCCTGATTGAAGATCTTGAGCGGCGCGAAGGGGAAGCCAAAGAAGCGCGCGATTTGCTTCAAACTACGATTACCAGCATTGGCGATGGCGTCATTACCACCGACGCTGAGGGGAAGGTTGTTTTCTTGAATCCGATCGCCCAATCCTTGACCGGCTGGACGCTGGAAGAGGCCGCGGGTAAGCCCCTGGAAGAGGTTTTCAAGATCGAAAACGAAGAGACCGGCGCGGTTTCCGACAACCCCGCCAGCAGGGTTTTACGTGATGCAAAAGCCGTCGGCTTTGCCGATCGCACCAACCTCACTGCTAAGGATGGCCGTCAGCTTCCGATTGACGACAGCGCCGCACCCATTCGATCCGCGGAAGGAAGCGTCATCGGCGTGGTACTCGTATTTCGGGATATCACGCAAAGACGGGAAGCCGAGCGGGCGGAGAAGCAGGCAGCCGCGCAGATCGCCCGGCATGCCGAACTGCTGGAACGAACCAATGCCGAACTGCAGTATTTCGCGTACGCGGCCTCCCATGATCTTAGGGAACCTCTGAGAACGATCACGGCTTTCACCCGACTTGTTCAGGTCCGTAGTGAATCACAGCTCGATCAGAAAAGCGCAGAGCGCTTGCAGTTCATTGTGGCGGCTGCCGAACGAATGGGTGAACTCATTGACGCCTTACTGGATTACTCCAAGGCCGGAGAGATCACGGATAAGCCTCTTCGCGCTCTTCCCATGGAAGAGGTTCTGGCGAGGGCTCTTGGCAATTTGAATGGGTCTATCGAAGAAAACAAAGCGGTGGTCACCCATGATCCGCTGCCCGCGATCATGGGAGATCAGACCCATGTCGAGCGACTCTTCCAGAACCTGATCGGCAACGCGCTCAAGTATCGCCGGCAGGAGGCCCCCCGCATTCACATTGCAGCGCGGGACCTGGGCAAGGAATGCCTGTTTGCGGTTTCCGACAACGGTCAAGGTATTCCCCCGCAGCACCAGACGCAGATTTTTGAACTCTTTAAGCGGCTCCACGGTCAACAATACCCTGGCAGCGGAATCGGACTGGCCACGTGCAAGAGACTCGTTGAGCGTTACGGTGGACGAATCTGGGTGGAGTCCGAAGCAGGCAGAGGATCAACCTTCTTCTTCACGCTGCCCGCCAGCGGGGAAACCTCTCTAAGCGCTTCCGCCAAAGCGTGACAGACTGAAGCTGGTCCTGCCTGGATCAAGGTGGCACAGGCTTCAGCCTGTGAGGGCCTTTTTCAGCATCCTGCCAGTGGTTTCCGTCAGGCTGGACACCATCGTGCGCGGCTCGCTGGCCGCGTGCTTACGGCTCCCCAACGATCTCCGCGGCGTCATAGGGACACTCTGGTGGAAACGTGGATGCGTCCAATCCCGTCTCCGCCATCGCGTCGAGCACAGCGTCACCGTAAGCCTCCGCGATGAAATCGGGTTGTTCGAGCAACGGCCCGAAACTCGGATTCTCGCGTAGAATCTTACGAAGGGTCCTGATTTGCTTTAAGATCGACACCTCCCAACTGCGGCCCCGCAAGTTCGGTTGGTACGACACGACGTTCAGATTTGCCTAAGTCCTCAATCTCCTCTGCCACTTCGGCCAAATCGACATCGCGGACCCGGCCGTCCCGAAGGGCTGCCACGGTGCTCTTGGTCCACGCGAAGTAGTCGGTTTCATACAGCTTCGACATACAAACATCGTAGCGCGCCGTAATCGTCCATAATGAAACTGTGCCCTTGCTCTGCTATCTGGACGCCTTCTCCGGGATCAGCGGCGACATGCTGGTGGGTGCGCTGGCGGACGCCGGCGCGGACCACGCCGCCATCCAGGCTGCGATCATAGACGCGCTCGCCTCGCTCGAAACCGGTGCGGTGCTGTCGTTCGAGCGCGTCAAACGCTGCGGGATCGCCGCTACGAAGTTCCATGTGGCCCTCCAAGAAACGCACGCCCACCGGCACCTGGCGCACATCCTGAAAATGATCGACAATGCCACCCTGCCCGAGCGCGCCAAGCAGAACGCCGCAGCCGTGTTCCAGCGGCTTGGCGAAGCCGAAGCGGCCGTGCACCAGGTCCCTGTCGAACGCGTGCATTTCCACGAGGTGGGCGCGGCCGATTCCATCGCGGATATCGTGGGCGCCTGCGTGGCGTTCGAAGTGCTCGGCGTGACCTCCATCGTCTCCTCACCGCTTAATGTCGGTAGCGGCACCGCGTCCACCGCGCACGGATTGCTCCCAGTGCCCGCCCCGGCGACCGCGGCGCTGCTGCGCGGCAAACCCATCTACTCCGACGGGCCGGCAGTGGAACTCACCACCCCCACCGGCGCGGCGCTGGCCGTCACGCTGGCGCGCGCGTTCGGCCCGTTGCCACCGATGAAAATCGCGACGGCCGGCTACGGCGCGGGCGGCTACGATTTCCCGGACCGCGCCAATGTGCTGCGCGTCATTCTCGGCGAAGAGACCGGCGCGGCGGAGGCCACCACTATCTCGGTACTGGAGGCCAATATCGACGACCTCAGCCCCCAGATTCTGGCTTACGCCATGGATCGCCTATTAGAAAAAGGTGCGCTGGACGTGACCTTGCAGCCCATCCAGATGAAGAAGGGCCGTCCGGGCACGCTGCTGCGCGTGCTGGCGCGCCCCGAAGATCGCGAGACGATGGCACAGATCATTTTCGCCGAAACCTCCACGCTGGGCCTGCGCACCTACACCGCCGAGCGCCGCGTGCAGGCGCGCCACTGGGTGGACGTCGAAACCCCGCACGGCGAAGTCCGCATGAAGGTTTCCGCCGAAGGCGCGTACGCGCCGGAATATGAAGACTGCCGCCGCATCGCCCAGGAATCCGGCGTGCCCCTGAAGAATGTCATTGCGGAAGCTAATTTCGCCTATCAGAAAAGTTCGAGATGACCAAATATTACCTGACCACTCCGATCTATTACGTAAACGCCGCGCCGCACATCGGCCACGCCTACACCACCATCGTGGCGGACCTCATCAAGCGCTTTAAGTCCATGCAGGGCTACCATGCGGTGCTCACCACCGGCAGCGACGAGCACGGCGTCAATGTCGAGCGCGCCGCCCAACGCGCCGGCAAGACGCCCCAGGAATTCTGCGACGTCATCGCCGCCGAGTTCCAAAGACAATGGCAAATGCTGGGTCTGCAGATCGATTACTTCCAGCGCACCACCGACCCCAAACACGCCCGCGTCGTGAACGATCTGTTTAATCGCTGCCGCCAAAACGGTTATATCTACAAGGGTTCGTACACCGGGCAGTACTGCATCTTCGACAATCTCTACGTCAACGAGGCCAAGCCGGGCGACCCCTGTCCGGATTGCGGCCGGCCCACCGAAACCGTCACGGAGGAGAACTTTTTCTTTAAGCTCTCCGCCTTTACCGATAGATTGCTTGAGCTTTACGAGTCGCAGCCCGATTTCATCCAACCCGAAACGCGCCGCAACGAAGTGCTGTCGTTCGTGCGCCAAGGGCTTACGGATCTTTCGATTACCCGCACAAACATCAAGTGGGGCATCCCGGTCGACGGAGAAGCGCCGCACGTCTTCTATGTCTGGTTCGACGCGCTCACCGATTACATAACCGCAGTCGAAGGCAAAGGACTGTGGCCCGCCGACCTGCACCTCATCGGCAAAGAGATTCTGCGCTTTCACGCGGTCTTCTGGCCCGCGTTCCTGATGGCGGGCGGCCTCGAGTTGCCCAAGAAGATCTTCGCCCACGGCTGGCTGCTGTTCGAAGAAAGCAAGATGAGTAAGTCGCGCGGCAACATCGTGCGCTCCGAGCCGATCCGGCAGGTGATGGGGGCGGATGCGCTGCGCTATTTCCTGCTGCGGGAGATTGTGTTCGGGCAGGACGGCAGCTTCAGTTACGACGCCCTGATCGGCCGCTACAATTCGGAACTGGCCAACGGCCTCGGCAACCTGGTGAGCCGCACCCTGACCATGATCGGGCAATATCGTGGCAGCGCGATCCCGGCAGGCACGGTCGAACCCATAGCCGAGGCAGCCCGGCAGACCATCGCGGACGCGGTTGCGGCTTTCGATGCGTTGGAATTCACGCGCGGCCTGGAAGCCATCTGGGGACTGCTTTCCAAGCTGGATAAGTTCATCGTCGAGCGCGCGCCCTGGAAAACGGCGCGGCAGCCCGAGGCGCAGGCCGATCTCGACGCCACCCTATACACCGCCGCGGAAGCGCTGCGTATCGCCACCGTGCTGCTCGCGCCGGTGCTGCCACAATCTACGCCGAAGATCTGGACGCAACTCGGCATGACCGAGCCCTTGGAATCGGTGCGCCTCGCGACGCTCGCCTGGGGGCAATTGCCGCCCGGCCAGAAGATCGGGGAGGTCTCGGGGGTGTTTCCGCGCATCGAAGCCAAAGAAGCCATTGCGAAAATGCAGGAACTCGAAGTCCGCGTCACCGAAGAGCAGAACGTGATGCTGGGAAAAGCGCCCAAGCCCGAGGCATCCGCCATCGCACCAGCCACTGATCGCATCTCCATCGACGACTTCGCCAAGGTCGACATGCGCGTCGGCCAAGTGCTGTCCGCCGAGCCGGTTAAGGGTGCGGATAAGCTGCTTCACATGAAGGTCGATATCGGCGAGCCGCAGCCGCGCACCATTGTCGCAGGCATCGCCGAAGCCTATCCGCCCGCGCAGTTGATCGGCCGCAAAGTGGTAATCGTGGCCAATCTGCAACCGCGCAAGCTGCGCGGCATCGAATCCAACGGGATGATTGTGGCCGGTTCCATCGAAGGCGGCAAGCCGGTGCTCGCCGGCTTTCTGGAGGACGTTCCCATCGGGGCGCGCCTCAAATAATACGTGGGGCAGGCCCTCGGCCTGCGGCGGCCTCCCAGGCCGCCCCCTGCTCCCTTTCAGCAAATGAGACTAACCGATTCGCACTGCCACCTGGACGACAAGCAGTTTGACCCCGACCGCGACCAGGTGATCGAGCGGGCGCTGGCGGCCGGCGTCGAGCGCATGCTGGCCATCGGCACCGGCAGCGGTCCGCCGGACCTGGAAGCCGCCTTGCGCCTGGCCCGCCAGCACGCCTTCATCTACGCCACCGTGGGCGTGCATCCGCACGATGCCGCCAAGGCCACGCCGGAAACTTTCGCCGCCATGGAAGCGCTGGTTGCCGATTCCAAAGTGCTCGCCATAGGCGAGATCGGCCTCGACTACCATTACGATTTCTCGCCGCGCGACGTGCAGCGCGACGTCTTCATAGCGCAATTGCAGTTGGCGGCCAGGGCAGGGAAGCCCATCGTGATCCATACCCGCGAGGCGTGGGACGATACCCTGCTGCTGTTGCGCGAGCACTGGTCCGGCGGCGGCATCATGCACTGCTTCAGCGGCGGCCCGGCGGAAGCCCGCCAGGCGTTGGATCTCGGCTTCTATCTGAGCTTCGGCGGCGTCCTCACGTTTCCCAAGGCGGAGGCGCTGCGCGAAGCGGCCCGCCTCGCGCCCGAAGACCGCCTGCTGATTGAGACCGACGCGCCCTATCTCGCCCCGGTCCCCAAGCGCGGCAAACGCAACGAGCCGGCCTTTATGGTGGAGACCGCGCGCCGGCTGGCCGAGGTCCGCGGCGCACCGCCCGAGCGCATCGCCGAGGTGACCACTGCGAACTTCGAACGGCTGCTGCTAAACTGTAACTTCCAATGAACCTGGGCAAGCTCGGGCAAGTCATCACCGGCAAGGAGATCTTCGACCTGATCCACGACGATCTGGAGCGCGTGGAAAAGGAGATCAGCCTGGAGACCGTCGCGTCGGTGGAGGTCGTCACCCAGATCGGTCAGTATCTTCAGGAGAGCGGCGGCAAACGGTTGCGGCCATCGCTGTTGCTGCTGGCCTCCAAGCTGATCGGGCCCGAAGGGCGCGCCTGCGACAGCGCCATCCATCTGGGCGCGGTGGTCGAGATCATCCATGCCGCCACGCTGGTGCACGACGATGTGATCGACGACGCGCGCACGCGCCGCGGGCGGCCTTCGGCCAACGCTCAGTGGGGCAACCATACTTCGGTGCTGGCGGGCGACTGGCTTTACATGGAAGCGTTCCAGGTGGCGCTGCGCGAGCGCAACTTCCACGTGCTGGACCTGCTCATCGGGCTGACCCAGATGATGGTCGAGGGCGAGTTGCTGCAGCTCGAGCGCATCGGCCGCATCGCGGTCACCGAAGCCGATTGCATGGAGCTGGTAGACCGCAAGACCGCCTGCCTGTTTTCGGTGTGCGCCAAGCTGGGCGCGCTGGTCTCGGGCGCGGATTCGCAGACCGAAGAGCGTCTGGGCGATTACGCCTGGAACCTGGGCATGGCGTTCCAGCTTGTGGACGACCTGCTCGACTTCACCTCGCGCGAAACCGTGCTTGGCAAGCCTGTCGGCAACGATCTGCGCGAAGGCAAAGTCACGCTGCCGCTGGTTTACGCGCTGGAGCAGGCATCCGTCGAGGAGCGCCGCCGCGTGGAAACCATCCTGCGCGACCGGAACTACGATCGTGTGCCGTTCCCGCAGATTCTGGCCATGGTCGAACGCTACCAGGGCATCGCGCGCGTGAAGGAGCGCGCCCAGGCTTTCACCGAGAAGGCGCGCGGGATCATTGGCGAGTTCCCGGAATCACCCTATCAGCGCGCGCTGTACAGCGTGACGGAACTGATCACCGAGCGCGACCACTGAAAAGTGGGGCAGGCTCTCAGCCTGCGGCGGCCTCTCAGGCCGCCCCGCTACCCTAGTTTTCAGAACCCCACTTTATCATGAAATCCCCTTTTTCTTCGACGACCGTGTAATCGGCGGGAGGCAGGAATAAACTGGGATCCGGCTCGCTGCGGTCGATGTTGACGAGTTTCCGCGTCGACTCTCCACTGCGCGGCTCGTTGTTAGTCCAGAGCACCATGACCTTCAGCTCCGGCGACCACCAACTCTCATTTACCTGGGTGATCGGTCGGTCGTTGCCTTGGGAACCGGTTGGATAGACCGTGGTGTCGCGCTTTCCTTCGACCAACAGGCCCTCCATGGTCCGGCTCTCGAGTTTCTCCTGACTGAACTGAGGAGCGTCATCGCCCGATGGCTGGCCGGGTGCGGCGGCCGCACCAGCGCGCGTCACAATCGAAGAGCCGGACCCGGCTGGAGCGGCGCGGAGTGCGGTCCGCGCTGCGATCCGTTGAGGCTCCCTAGCGGTCATCGCCTGCTTGTGCGCGACCTTATTCACTGTATCCAGCGTGTATTTCACGTGCTCCACGGGATCGGTAATCTCGACGATCACCGGCACATCGACGCTCTGCTTCCTTTCGACGGTGGCCCCTAGCGACCGCTCCGTCCGGGTGCGGCCGGCCGAATCGCGATAGACCTTGTGGGTTGGGATCGTGCGGGTGATGTGGGTGCCATCTGCCAAGGTCTGAACCATGCTGGAGATTTCTTCTGCGGAATATGGAGCTCCGGCGACCGTTTGCCCGTGTAGCTCCAGCGGCGCCGCACTGAAGTGGGCAGATCCGGAGAAGACGCCCCCGCTAACGCTGCTGTGCGAGGAATCCTGCGCAAAAGCGCCCATCGCAAGAACCAGAATCGAAGCGAGTAGCACGTGTCGGCTTTGCATGTTAGCCTCCTTCACCGCTATTGCCGATTGTACATCCAAAGGCGCGATTGCGGTTCGCTCAGGCGGTCACAAACACGAAGCCCGGAACCCGATCCGTTTGCGCAGGAAGTGAGTCCGCTCCTCGGGCGGCTTTGCCAACAGCCGGCGGATTCGATCGCGCAGCACCCGGTCGCTTTCGCGCTCCAAAGCCTCACGCTTGGTCATTCCCGCTTTTTTTCCGTTCATCCAGCGCCTTCTCCAGAATCTCCAGCACCGCGCGATCCCGCGGCCGCCCCGCCGCCCTCTTACTCTTGATGATATCCGCCAAGTCCGCGACCACCAACACATGGCCGCCAAAATCGATGCGCGCAGCGCGGCTGCGCAGGGCGGCCAGCGACCGCACTCCATCGATCCGGCTCATGAAATCGACGTGCAGCGAATCCTCATCCCGTTCGATGCGAAACAGATCGGAGACCGGATAGTAAGGTCTCAGGAGCATGGCGCCCAGGCTCTTGGCTACCGCCTTCAGTTTCCGCAGATTGCCGGGAGTCTTCGGGAACAGGAAATCGAAATCGAGGGTTGTGACCGGCGCCCCGTGCAGCGCGGCCGCCGCATTGCCGATCATAATGGCTTCCAGGCTCTCTTCGTCGAGTACCCTGGCCAGCGTGAAGAGTGTGGGGCGGGCGTCCATCGAGACAAACCCATTGTACGACCGCGCATGTTTGGAACGAAAACTGTAGTGTCCTGCCACGCATGCGCCTGCACCGTATTGCCGCGCTGATCCCGTTGCTGCTGCTGCTGGCGGCGTGCGTCCGCCATCCGGACCCGTTACCCGGCTTCCCGCGCGTGTTCGTATGGGCTTGGGAGCGCCCCGAGGATCTGCGCTGGCTCGATACGCGCGCCGTGGGAGTCGCGTTCCTGGCGAGCACCGTGTGTCCGCGACAGGACGGCGTGTCGGTGCGCCCACGCATGCAGCCGCTCCTGGTGACGCCCAACACCGTACTCATGGCGGTGGTTCGGGTGGAAACCGGCGGGCCCATAGGGCACCCCGCATCCGGCGCCGATGTGCCGCGCACAGCCGCCGCCATTGCCGACGCCGCCGGATTGCCGGGCGTGCGCGCGCTGCAAGTCGATTTCGACGCAGTCGCCTCCGAGCGCCCCTTCTACCGCGCGTTGCTGCTGGAGTTGCGGCGCCGCCTGCCGGCGCGCATGCCGCTATCGATTACGGCGTTAGCGTCGTGGTGCGAATCCGACGGCTGGATCGAGGGCCTGCCTGTGGCCGAGGCGGTGCCGATGCTGTTCCGCATGGGGCCGGATCATTACTCCGCGGGCGGCGATTTCAGCAGCGATCTATGCCGCTCCAGTGTGGGCGTCTCAACCGACGAACTGCCGGCCCGCATCCCCGCCGGACGGCGTGTTTATGTATTCGATCCGCGCGCATGGTCGCCGGACCACTTGCAAGCGATGCTACGAAAGGTCAGCCAATGGCAAAGCGCATTCTGATTCTGTCCCTCACATTGATCATGGCCGGGGCGTTGATCGGACCGGAAGATCTTTCGAGCTGCGGCCCGTTCATCCCCGAGACTGTGTTCACCAGCAAGGCCCAGCCGCTCGATGAGCCGCGGTTTTTTGGCGGCCAGCTCGACATCCTGCAACCTCAGTATCGGCGCATCTATCTGATGACGGCTTACCGCTATCTCACCGGTGTTGGTCTCAGCAAGGCGGACCAGCAGGCTCTCGTGGAGAAGCCTGCCGGGCCGGATTATTTCTGGTTCGACCAGGATTCCCCAGCGATCAAAGGGTGGCTGGACGCACGCGTCCAAGTAGGCGCCCCGTCGTTCGATCCAGCCGATCCTACTCCAATCCACCACCTCAAGATCCTGCCCGGCTATGTCGCGTTTCTGAATTGCGGCGACGACGCATTCCGCAACGCTACCGCCCACCTGGTCGAACGCGGGCGCGCGGGCGCTTCGCATGACGATCTGAGGGCCTGGGTGGCCGCGCAGGACCAGGTGTTCGCGAACTGTTCCGATCCGCAGCCGGGGCAGCTCCATCCCAGGCCGGCGGGGCCCGTGATTCCCGCAGCCCTGCCGGCCACCGCCGCGCTCTGGATGCAGCAGGACCGCGCCTACCAGATTGCGGCAGCGGAGTTCTACGCCGGCCAGTTCGACGCGGCATCGGCGGAGTTCCTGCGGATCGCCGCTGATCGCTCCTCGCCCTGGCACGGAATCGCGCCTTATCTCGCCGCCCGCGCCCTCATCCGCAAAGCCACCATCGACGATCCCGCCGCCGCTCCGGCTGCCCAGGAACAATTGCGCAAGGTGTTGGCCGATCCGGATGCCGCCGCCTGGCACGAGAGCGCCCGCGGTCTGGCGCGTTACCTGCTCGCGCGCACCCAGCCCGAGCGTGCGCTGAGCGAGTTCGCCCACGCGGTCGCAACCGAAAAGACCGGCGTCGCCGGGGAGATGCAAGATTACCGCCTGATGCTCGACCAGTATGCCAATCGCAACAAGGATGTGCCGCGGGACGAAGACATCGCCGATTGGATCGCGGCCATGCAATACACCGCTGACGATCACGCCCTCGCGAAGTGGCGTGTCACCCGCTCGCTGCCGTGGCTGGTGGCGGCGTTGACCTATGCCGACCAGCCGGACCGGGAGTTGATGGCCGCGGCCGCGCAGGTGGCCGCCACTTCGCCCGCATTCACGACGGTTGACTTTCACCGGCTGCGCCTCATGCCGGCCGGCGAAGCGCGGCCCAAACTGGACGCGGCCCTTCGCCGCAAGATGCCGGTCTCCGCGCGCAACTTGTTCCTGGCGGCGCGCATGCGAGTGTCGCCCGATTGGGACGACCTGCTTCGCTATGCGCCGCGTACCGTCGCCGGCACTACCGCATTCGGCCCGTGGGGCGTGCCCTACCTGCCAGCCGGGTCGGGCGAAGGACAGCAGCCCGCCACCAAGCCGGAACTGCATTTCGACGACGATGCCGCGCGTATCCTGGATCGTCAGGCGCCGCTCGCGATGTTGCGGCTGGCCGCGGGAAACTCCAGCCTGCCGCCCAACCTGCAATTGCAAGTTGCGCGCGCCGTGTGGGTGCGGTCCATCCTGTTGAACGATACCGGTACCGCGGCCGGGATCGCGCCGGCGCTGGCCTCGCTCGCCCCACAGTTCAAGCCATACATCGACGGCTACCTGGCCGCGCCGGACGAGAAGACGCGCGCGTTCGCGGCGGCCTGGCTGATGTTGAACAATCCCGGAATGCGGCCTTCGATTGATTCGGGCGCCGGCCGCCTCGCGCCCGTCGCGAAGATGGATGACTTCCGCGATAACTGGTGGTGTGCGGCCGATTCGGCGCAACGGCCGATGAACGCGCCGCTCGAATTACTGTATAGAGGCGATTCGCCCGAGGCCCGATTTCTTTCGCCGGCTCAGCGTGCCACGGCTCAACACGAACAGGAAGGGCTGGCTTCATCCCCGGCGGCCCTAACTTTGCTCGCGCGCCAAACGGTGCAATGGATCGAGGCCCATCCGGACGATCCGCGCGCGCCCGAGGCGCTGTCTTTGACGGTGCGCGCCGGGCATTACGGTTGTGGCGGCGACGACCAGACGGACCGCTGGGTGAAGCGTGCCTTCCAATTGCTCCACAGCCGCTACCCGAAGACCGAAGCGGCTCGCCGCACCCGTTACTGGTTCAGCGCGCGCAAACGCTAGTGTGGGGCGGGCGTCCACGCCTGCAGCGGGTCTCCAGACCCGCTGCCCCCTACTTCACCATCGTGTAAACCGCGCGGCTGGCGGACTCGCGCGAAACCTGGAAGCTGATTTCGTCATGCTTGCCGGTTTCGAGAGTCTCGACGGGCAGCGGCGTAGTCTGTTCCACGGTGACTCTGGCGTCGGCGCCCGCCAGCCGCACAGTCCGTTTCCAGTCCTTGCCGGTGAATTCGAGCGCGCCATCGGCGGCGTGTACATCCACCGGACCTGTGCCGGCGAATGCGCCACTTTCCGGCAGCACATTCAGGCCGTTGGGTGCCGAATCTTTCCAGACGAACTCCAGCCATCGGCCGCCATCCTGGGCCGAAAACACCGCGCGGGCTTTCTGGTTTTCCAAGACCCACTCGGGCACGCCGCTCCCATCCAGGTCCGCCGACCACACCACTGCCTGGCCGCGCGGAATGGCCAGGAATCGGGCGGGAATCTCCAGCTTCGCGCCGCCGGAGAAGCGCAAAATCCAGTCGTGCAGACCGGGAGCCACGCCATCGGGGAAGACGCGAAACGTGACCACGCGATCCGCGGTGGCGGCGGAATTCAACTCGGCTCTAGGCGGCAGGAACTGAAAACCTTCGCCGGCTGGCTCGATCGAGTAAGTCTGGATTTCCGGAGAGTTGTTCAGGACATTGACGTCCACCGAGCGACCCGCCGTGACGTCGATGGGGATGATAGCAGGCTCGACGGCCAGTTCCGCCGCAGCGCCGAAATGCAGGCGGATGCCTTCGGCAAGGTGTACCGACGCGGGCCGGAACAATTGCAAATGCGCGCGGCCCAGCGGTACACCATCGCCCTCGATGGCCAGATCGGCCCAGTTGCCGTGCAGAGCGTCGGCAGGCACATCCACCGCATAGTCGATTTCCAAAGGGGACTTGCTGGCGGGCGTGGCGGTGAAGCCTTCCGGCAGGCGCAGGCGCGAACGGCCGGCCAGGTCCGCGGAAGAGTATGACGTGGAGAGCGTGTTTACCCGGCCGATGATGAGGCGCTTGGCCTCCTCGAAAAACGCGGAGTGTTCCGGCGCCTCAATGGCCAGCGCCACGCGCACCTGGTTGGCGCGTCCTTTGCCCTGGGGGATCTTCAAGCGGGCGCGCATGGTCTTCTCGTCGAAATCGAAATCCGCGAGATGGCCGCCCGCCAGGTAGGGCCCGCTGGGGCGCCGCGCGAGTTGCAGCACGGCCTCCGCCGCTGCGGGCGCCGCGAACTCCATGGCCAGCGTGCCATTTTCGAATTCGATGTTCTGCAGTTCCGCCGTTGCGTAAACAATGTGCTCGGCGTTGGAAAATGCGGAGCATTCGCGGCAAAGCCCTACGCCGCCCAGCGAGACATTCACGGGCAGCCACAAAGTTTCGTGGGGCGCGAGAGAGACATTTTCGATTTCCAAAGAGTGTTTGGCAAAAGGATCCCACGCCCGCACCACGTTGCGGAACGGCTGGCGGCTTTCGTTGACGATGCTGACGGCGGATGCCACGCCCGGCGCGCGGGAAACCAATTCCACGGCGGTCACTCCGGGCGGCAGCTTGCCGGTGGCCAGCCGCACCGGGTGCGCGCGTTCCGGTTTCATGCCGGGCAGCAGCGCCGCCCAATGC
>Ga0182016_10001758_pt1 | contig 26065 bp, 23 predicted proteins | sample 712S2MmetaG_FD_120491 | JGI IMG/M metagenome (GOLD analysis project Ga0182016, IMG submission 120491) | Permafrost microbial communities from Stordalen Mire, Sweden - 712S2M metaG | ecosystem: Environmental > Terrestrial > Soil > Wetlands > Permafrost | place: Sweden: Stordalen | collected...
GGTACGCGTCCAGCAGCACGCTGTAGAGGTACGGCAGGGCCTTTTCGTTCTTGTGGTCGAAGTGCGACGCGCGCTCGCCCGGCATTACCGCCAGGACGCCGGTGACCGGCATAATCGAGAACGGACCGTAGTTCTCCATCCATGCCGACGGTTGGTGCGTTGCCAGGAATCCCTGGATGGTCTCGCGGAAATATTGATACGGCCAGCCGCCTTCGCTCATCTGCGCGGTCCAGCCAATCATGCTGAACGGCGTGAAAACTCCCGGATAGGTGTTGCCGTGCGAGAGCTCATAAGACGACCACGTGCCCACCAAAGGGTCGGGCAGATCGGCGAGGCTGGGCTTGACGTCGGCGCCGAACGCCGCGGAAGCGAGGAGAAGGATCAGGGTTCCTATGAGCCCGCAAACCGCTCCCTTACGGTCGCGGCTCGGAAACGCAGGGTGCCGATACCGAGCCGCGACCGTGAGGGAGCGGTCCCGGAGACGAAGATCGAATTTCTGCCACATAATCTCCCGCCAGCTTACCTCAGTCGCACCCTAAATGAAATCCACTATTGCATTGCCCGATTACCTTTGGTTAGCATTTCCCCATGAAGACTCAGAGACCGGGATGGTTTTTCCTCCTCTTCTGGCTCGCCGCCGGTGCGGTGGCTTGGGCGCTGCTGATCTATCCGATCTACGTGATCCGGCCCTTTCGCTATCAAGGCCCGCGCGAGCTGCCGATTGCCCTCTCGGTGCTACGCTACCGCCCGATCGGCATGATCCTGGCGGCCGGCGGAATGCTCGCCGCGGTCGTCTGGTACTGGCGAATGGAGCATCGCAAGTGGCGCCGCTTCTTCTCCGCGGTCGCAGTGGTGACAGTCGGCGTGGCCGCCGTGCTCTCACGGGTGAACATTTACGAACTGATGTTCCACCCCGCTGGAAAGCCCGTCATTACCGCGGCCGCCGAGTCGAAATTGGACGGCGGCGAAATGGTGATCGCCGTGAAAGTAAACGGGGCCGCTCGCGCGTACCCCATCCGCAGCATGTCGTATCACCACATTTACAATGACGTGGTCGCCGGGGAGCCGATCGTCGCCACTTATTGAACGCTCTGTCACACCGGTCTGGTGTGGAGATCTACCATCGATGGCCTGCGGCTGACGTTTCATCTGGCCGGCATCAACAACCAGAATTTTCTCATGCGCGATGAGGAGACGGGAAGTTACTGGCAGCAGATCAGCGGGCGCGCCGTTTCGGGACCGATGGCCGGCCGCACGCTCACGCTCGTGCCGAGCGACGAACTCAGCTTCAAGCTCTGGAGAGCGGAGGAGCCGCAGGGCACGGTCGTCAAGGACGTGGCGGCGTACGCCCGCGAATACTCGCCCGAGAATTGGGACGTGGAGATGGCCAAAGCGCGCACCGTGCTGAGCTTCCGCGAGCATGGCATGAAACAGCGCGACATCGTCATGGGAGTCCAGGCATTCGGCGCCAGCCGCGCCTTCCGTTACGACGCGCTGCTCCGCGAGAAACTCGTGATGGACCATGTGGGACTGGAGCCGGTGATGTTAGCGGTCGGCACCGACGGCGCGTCGATACGAATCTTCCGGCGGCACATTTCCGGTGTGGACCCGGCGCCCGATTTTTATCGCGTCGACGGGCAGGCAGCTCTTTTCATAGATGCCGCCACGGGCAGCGGCTGGAACTTCCAGGGGTGCGCCATTTCCGGCAAATTACAAGGTACCTGCCTGGAGCGCGTGGAAACGGTCAAGGATTACTGGTTCGACTGGCGCAATTACCACCCCGACACCTCGATTTTCGCGGGCACCAAGTAGGATAAACCGCATAGTCTCCCACCTCCGAGCATTCGTATAAAGAGTGCGGCGGACCCCCAGGTCCGCGGCCGACCCCCCGGTCGGCCTCTTCGCGATGGCAGACGCCTGATTCCCTGACAGCAGAGCGGGACGAGGGCGTCTCGCGCGGACCAGGGGGTCCGCCGTACCTTTGCGCTGTCCCACACCTAGTTTTCCGTGGGAACTTTCTCGGCGTGGTCCACCACCAGAACATCGACGGCGGTCTTGCGCGGTTCCAGCCTGAGCCCCAGTTGTTGGACTGCGGCGAACATGGCGGACAAGCCCAACGGATCGGACGCGGAGTCCGCCGTGTGTACCCCTTCCGCGGCAATCTTGGCGCGCTTCAATTCTTCCTCCGGAACGTTCAGGGCCACCCGGTAAGTATCCGTGAGCCCAGTCATGTCGACCACGGGGCGGTCCGCAAACCCGGCCAGAAAATCGCACAGAGCCGGCATGGTCATCTTGCGATGGAAACGCATCGCCCCGCCCGCCATTTCCCAGCTCTTTCCGGTCTCCGGCTGGCCGGCCTCCGCCACTGGCAGCTTCAGGCCGTTCTTCCCCACCACCAAAGCATAGACCTGGCGTTCCCGGCTGTCGCGATGGAATGCCAACCGGAAACGGCCGGCCAGCAGAGTCTGCAGCATGGCCGGAACCTGCGCCGGAGTCGCGCCCGCGGGCAGCTTGGCGTGAACGTCGTACCGCTCGCTCGACATCCACCCCGGGCCCGAGAACTGAAAAGCCTTCAGGCCGTACGCCCGCCGCACCAGATCCGCCAGCGACATCGTCGAAATATCGACCCGCGCGCCATCGATCTCGATTCCAGCCTCGCGTTTTGCCTCGTCCAGATTCTTGAACGTGATGGCGCCGGAGGCCTTTATGGAAGCAACTTCAAAAGAGAGACGGCCCTCCGCCGACTGGCCCAAAGCCCCGGCCGCCGCCATCAGGAGACACGCTCCTAACTGAAATGTCATGACTTATAGACGCAAAGGAGCTCCAAAATGTCACATTATTAAAAGGCGCCGCGCTTGACATCCCTCCGCGCCATCCCTCACGCTAGACCTTTATGCCCATGTTGCAGGTCATTGTCCTGGGTGTGATCCAGGGCCTCACGGAATTTCTGCCGGTGAGCAGCACGGCGCACCTGTACCTCACCTCCTGGCTCCTCGGCTGGCAAACCGAGGCGCTCGATTTCGACATCATGCTGCATGTCGGAACGCTGATCGCTCTGCTTCTCTATTTCTTTCGCGATTGGCTCCAGATTATCGGTCAGGCCTTTGGCCTGCACATCGGCCACGACAATGAACTGCGGCTGAATCACATGCTTTTTTGGCTGCTGGTCATCGGCACCATTCCGATCGCCGTCATCGGCTTCCTGTTTAGTAAACAGGCAGAGGGCGCCTGGCGGACTCCGTGGGTGATGGGGACCATGCTGATCGTGGTCGGCATCCTGATGTACATCGCCGAAAACTCCAGCCGTAAGGCGCGCGATCTGGCGTCCTTGAACGCGCCCGACGCGGTCGTGATCGGACTCGCCCAGGCGCTGGCGGTCATCCCGGGGACATCGCGAAGCGGCATCAGCATCTCGGCGGGCCTGTTTCGCAATTTGAACACCCAGGCTGCGGCCCGCTTTTCCTTTCTGCTTTCGGCGCCCGCTATCGGTGGGGCAGCCGCCAAGGCCTTTTGGGATATGCATAAGGCCCACCAGTTGCACGCCGTCCTGGAAACGCCCTTCCTGGTGGGGGTCGCAGTCAGCGCGATCACCGGATGCATCGTGATTGCCTGGTTCATGCACTACCTCCGGCGGAGCTCGCTTCGTCCGTTTGTGTACTATCGGATAATTTTTGGCATAATAGTGCTTGCTCTGGCTTTCATCCGCCGGCCAGCGTGATGAAGCTTCTATCTCCGACCGAACACAAACGGCTCAACGAGGTCGTCGGCTTCCTGCTGCTCTCGCTGGGCTTGGTGGTGCTGCTCAGCCTGGTGTCGTACCACACCCAGGACCCGTCGTGGGACACCGCCGCTGAGTCCCAGCCCCTCAACCTCGTCGGCTATCCCGGCTCCTATGCGGCCGACCTGCTGTTTCAGGCCTTCGGCGCCACCGCGTTCCTGTTTCCCCTGCTGATGTTCCTGCTGGCGTGGAAGTGGATCCACTCGGAGTCCCTGGAGGGCGGAGTGGCGAAGCTTGTCGGTTCGGTGATTCTCACCGTGGGCGCCAGCGCCGGTCTCGCCTTTTTGCCCTGGCGCATGTTCGGCGGCTCCATCCGTTTGGGTGGCACGGCGGGTTTCCTGTTCGCGCGCTATCTTTTGGGCGCGCTGAATCTCGCCGGCGCCATCGTGGCGATCCTTACTTCGGTGGTAGTGTCGGTTTACCTGGTTTCCTCCTTCACGCTGGCGAAAGGTATGGAGTGGATCTCGGGTCCGCGCGCCTGGTACCGCCGGCGCGTCGCCGCCTGGCAAGCCTGGAGAGACCAGGCTTCCGCCCGCGCCCTGGAGAAAGCTCGCGAGCGCGAGCGCCAGCGCCGCGAGCCGAAGCAGCTGAAAGTCCGCAAGCCGAAGAATGCGCCCGAGCCTGAGTACGCGGCGGCAGCCGACAGACCGCCGTGGGAATTGGCGGAGACTCCCGCCGCCCTCGAAGAGCCGGTCGAGCCCGAGCCCGTGGCCGAAGAGGAAATCCCGATTTGCCCGGTGGAAGATCTTCCGCCCGTACCGCCTCCCATTCCGCTGCCGGTATTGGCCGCCGAGCTGTCGCATGAGCCGGGTTTCCGCGCCATTTTCACCCTGCCATCGACCGAGCTGCTCAACGAAATCCCCGGCCGCAGCACCTACGACGAGCAGGAACTGAAAGACACCGCCGCCAAAATTAAATCCAAGTTCGAAGAGTTCAACGTGCTGGGCAACGTGGTGCAGATCAACCCCGGCCCGGTAGTGACTACTTACGAATTCAAACCCGAGGCGGGCATCAAATATAGCCGCATTACCAATCTAAGAGAAGATTTGTGTCTCGGTCTGCAGGCCGAATCGATCCTCATCGAGCGCATCCCCGGCAAGCCCACGGTGGGCCTGGAAGTGCCCAATACCAAGCGTGAAGTAATCGCGTTGCGGCAGATGCTGGAAAGCGACGAATTCAGCAGTTCCGCCTCGCGCCTGACTATTCCGCTGGGCAAGGACATCAACGGCCGCATCCGTATGGCGGCGCTCGACAGCATGCCTCACCTGCTCATCGCCGGCTCCACGGGATCGGGCAAGAGCGTGATGATCAACTCCATGATCATGTCGATTCTCTATAAGTCGACGCCCAACGAAGTCCGCATGATCATGATCGATCCCAAGCGCGTCGAGCTCGGCCTGTTCGAAGGCATTCCGCACCTGTTGACGCCGGTAATCACCGATCCCAAGAAGGCCACCAACGCGCTCCGCAACGCCGTTCTCGAAATGGAGCGCCGCCTGCGCCTGCTGGCCGAATATGGCGTGCGCAACATCGACCAATTCAATAAGAAAATCCGCAAGCTGCAGGACCAGCCGCGCGATCTCTTTGCCGAACCTGACACCGAGCCGACCAGCGAAGATCTGCGCCCGCTGCCCTATATCCTGGTTCTCATCGATGAGCTGGCGGACCTGATGATGCTGGAAGGCAAGAACGTGGAAGAGAGCGTTACGCGGCTCGCGCAGATGGCCCGCGCGGTGGGCATGCACCTTGTGCTGGCGACGCAGCGCCCCAGCGTGGACGTGATCACCGGACTCATCAAGGCCAATTTCCCCTCGCGCATCAGCTTCCGCGTTGCCACGCGTGTGGACTCCCGCACGGTGCTCGACGTGATGGGCGCGGAACATCTGCTCGGCAAGGGCGACATGCTGTTCCTGCCGCCGGGATCGTCGCGCCTCACGCGCGTGCACGGCGCGTTCGTGACGGAGACGGAAATCTGCCGCGTGGTGGATTTCTGGAAGGAACAGGCGACGCCGGAATACGACCAGTCGTTCCTCATCGCTCCGCCCACCGACGAAGACGAAGCGGCAGCCGAAGAAGTGGCCAACGCCGACCAGGATCCCATGTACGAAGAGGCTGTCCGCGTGGTTCTGCAGATGGGCAAAGCTTCCACCTCCACGCTGCAACGTCATCTGCGCCTGGGCTACGGCCGCGCCGCGCGCATTCTCGATATGATGCAGCGCGACGGCATCATCGGCCCTCCCGACGGCAGTAAGCCGCGCGAAGTCCTGAAGCGCCCCGATTGGCTCCGCGAAGTGGAAAGCCAGCCGAGATAGGCGTGGGATAAGCTTCAGCTTGTCCAAGCGAGCGGAGCTCGCTCTGGCCCTTCGGGCCATGAGTGGCGCCGGACTCAACTCAATTCCCCGGGCCCAATGTCCGAGCGGCGTGATTCGACCGGAGCAGCCGGCTTATCGCTCATGAGACTATGGAGACCTTGCTGCCAATCCTTCTGGTATGGTGATTGGTATGGCCACTACGAAGGTCACGATCACCTTGCCGGACAGAAGATGGCCCACACGAAGTAAACACCCTCCAGCATAAGTTCTATATGCTTCGCCAGCGGTTCCCAGCGCATGAAACGCAGCGCCCCGCCTTCCTGGATAATCGCAGCGTCGGTGAGCGTCAACGCGAATAACCCGCCAAACAGTATTACTGAAACCACTCCGTAGACGTTCAAGAACAGTCCCAGGCCTTTGAGTGACGATTGGTCATTCATACGTGTCCTACCTTCTTTTTGCCGTCTCGACCTTTAAAGCGCCCGCATCCGGTTATTTCGCGGGTTTTCTTCCACCTCGGCCAGCCCGAGCTTTTTCAGCACCATCGGAACATACACGCCGAACCGCCCGCGATAGCCTTTCTTCAAGCCGTACCAACCGCCCACCGGGTTCTTGGGCGAGCGTCCCCATGCCTCCACGGTTCCCTCGGCAGCAGGCTTCTGTTCATCGGCGCTGCCCAACGGCATCCAGTCGCCACGCGCCTTCAACATGGCATGCAAATCTTCGATGCACCGCAAGTGGTAGCGTAATTGAGTAGATCCCACCTGAACGACCAGCGCCGGCGGCTCCGCAGCCTCGTCTTTGTACGCTTCGAATTCCGATGTTCCCGGCGGCGTTTTTAGTTTCCACGGATTCTCTTTGGCGCCTGCTTTGGATGGCATTTGGTTTCCTATAGCGCCTCAGCGGCGCCTTTCAAATCGTTGGCGAATTGGTCGAACGAGGGTTGCAAATCTGGAATGGAACGGCCGATGAGCGGCGCCATCAGGCCCATGTACTCCTCGCGCATCGAAAATTGGACCTCACCGTTTGCGCCCGGTGTGAGCGTGAAAGTCCTTTCCCCTTTGAAGAGGCCAAGCGGCATGCCGCCCGTCCAGACCATTCGGCTAGGTGGTTGAAACTCAGCGACTTTAACAGGAAACGCACGACGCGGATTGATCTTCGGATACATGGTGACTCGCTCGCCGGGAGCAACCTTGCCGTCAACTTTCTGCACCGTATTGTTCCAGCGGATATATCCGGCGGCGTCGGTAAGGAGGTCCCAAATGCGTTCGGGCGTCGCACGAATCGAAGTCTTGACGGCGAATGCTTTCATAGGTGAAGTCATTTTCAACCTGGCCCGGCACGCCTGTCAACGAACCTGAAGGTGCGGAACCGGATCTACTTTGCAGGGGGGAGACTTGCTCCCCAGGTCAGTAAGCTTGTGAATGTTGGCATCAGCCCCTCACCGAGCTTGGTGAGCTCATATCTCGCGATAGAGCCTGCTCCAGAGCCTCGCGTTACCAGCCCAGCGTCAGTCAATTCGCGCAAATTTCGCGTGAGTTCCTTCTGGCTGATCGCTGTAACCGTTGTGAGCAATTCGTTGTATCGTTGCGGGCCATTCAACAGCAACGACCTGAGGACGAGCAGCTTCCATTTGCCGCCAATGATCTGGATCGCTGCCTCTACGGGGCACCGCTCGATAGGTTGGGTCATTGGTCCGTCCTCGGAAATAGTGCCTTCGCCTTTATCCTTGCGCCGGGCCGCGATGTCACTAATGAACGCTTCGACCAACGTTCCAGAATGTCATCAAGCAGAGCGCTCGGCGAGGGTGCGCCGATTCCTCACTATAACAGCCCATACCACCGGGAGTCCGGGCAATTCCCAAGATAAGGCCTTCGAGGAAGTGAACCGCGTGCTTTACACCGCCTAAACGTTCCCTAGTTTAAGTGAGCGCCTATGAGGGCGGACCCCCTGGTCCGCGCGGGACACCCACGTCCCGCTCTTTCTTCTCGAACGAGCCGACCAGGGAGGTCGCCTGCGTCCGCCCACCTGAGCAGTTACAATCACAGGAGCCATGAACCTCTCCGCGGGGACCAAATTGGGCCCATACGAGGTCCTATCGCCTTTAGGTGCGGGCGGAATGGGCGAAGTGTGGAAGGCGCGCGACACGCGCCTCAACCGCATCGTGGCCATCAAGTCTTCCAAAACCGAATTCAGCGAACGCTTCGAGCGCGAAGCCCACGCCGTAGCGGCGCTCAATCACCCCAACATCTGCCAGCTCTACGACGTTGGCCCGAATTACCTGGTGATGGAGTTCGTCGAGGGCGCTCCCATCGCCGCGCCCGGCTCCGCCCGCAAGCTGGTCGACCTCGCCGCGCAGATCGCCGACGGGTTGGCCGCCGCCCACGCCGCCGGCGTGATTCATCGCGACCTCAAGCCCGATAACATCCTGGTCACCCGCGAAGGCCGCGTCAAAATTCTCGATTTCGGTCTCGCCAAGGCCGCCGCGGCCGCCACTTCCCCGGAAGATGCCACGCGCACCGTCAACCTGACGAACCCCGGGTCCACCGTCGGCACTGTCGCGTACATGAGCCCCGAGCAGGCGCGCGGAAACGCCGAACTTTCCGTCCAGTCCGACCAGTTTTCGTTCGGCCTGGTGCTGTACGAACTGGCCGCCGGCAAGCGCGCCTTCGAACGCGGCAGCACGGCCGAAACCATGACGGCGATCATCCGCGAAGATGCCGCGCCGCTGCCCGCAACCGTTCCCGCGCCCCTCCGATGGATCGTCGAGCGCCTGCTCTCCAAAGACCCGTCGGAACGCTACGACTCCACTCGCGACCTTTACCGCGAGCTCCGCCAGGCGCGCGAACGGCTCTCCGAGGTGTCCACTAGCGTAGTCGCCGCCGCCCCACCCAAGCGCAATCGGACCGTGCCCATTCTCGCGGGCGCATTGGTTCTGACCGTCGCGGCCGGGGTTCTTCTGTGGGTCCGCCGGCCGGCGCCATCCGTAATTCCGACGTACACACGCCTGTCCTTTCGCCGCGGGGCGGTCTGGTCGGCGCGCTTCTCGTCCGACGGCCAGACCGTAATTTATTCCGGCGCCTGGGACGGCCGCCCGGTGCAACTCTTCTCGACGCGTCTGGGCAGCCGCGAATCGAGTCCGCTGGGGCCACCGGGCGCGGACATCCTGGCGATGTCGCCTTCTGACGAAATGGCTCTCGGACTCGCCCGCCACTTCATCGGCTCGTATATGCAAAGCGGCACGCTGGCGCGGCAGTCGCTGGCCGGCGGATCGCCGCACGAAGTCCTCGAAGACATCCATTGGGCCGACTGGTCGCCCGACGGCAAAACTCTCGCCATCGTTCACGACGTAGCCGGCGCCAACCGCCTGGAGTTTCCCATCGGCACGGTGCTGCACCAATCCGCCGGCTGGATTTCCAACGCGCGTGTCTCGCCCGATGGGCAGCACGTGGCTTTCCTCGATCATCCCGCGCGCGCCGGCGACCAGGGTTCGGTGACGATTGCCGGACTTAGCGGCCACATCGACGCGAGGGCCGACAAGTGGGACAGCGTGCAAGGACTCGCATGGCCGCGCGGCGGGCACGAGGTCTGGTTCACGGGAACGTACACCGGCGGTGCCCGCGCGTTATACGCGCTATCGCTTGCGGGAAAGGTGCGGTTGCTGGCGCGCGTTCCCGATCCGCTGCGCCTGGAGGATGTTTCGCGTACCGGCCAGGTCTTGTTGGTTCGCGATTATCTGCACCTTGGCATTATGGCGCTGGCGCCCGGCGCAAAGGAGCCGGCGGATATTTCCTGGATGGATTTCAGCGCGCTGCGCGGCATGGCGCGCGACGGTTCGCAGGTTCTCTTCGACGAAAGCGGCGATGGCGGGGGCGTTACCGGGGAAATCTATACCCGCAAAACGGATGGCTCGCCGCCGGTGGACCTGGGAGCTGGATCGTCCATCGATTTGTCGCCGGATGGCAAATGGGCCTTCGGCGTCGGGGCGCAGATTCAATCTCTGGGAGCGCAATGGGTGCTCATACCCACCGGCCTCGGGTCGTCTCGGCCACTCCCGCTGAAGGGCACGACGGCCCAGTGGGTCAATTGGCTGCCCGACGGCAAACACGTCCTGCTGGCCGGGAACGAGCCCGGCCATGGCGTGCGCCTCTATATCGCCGGCCTCGACCAGGCCAGCGGACAGCCCATTTCACCCGAAGGAGTGAGCCTGCTCCCTTATGTGAACAACGTCTCGCCCGACGGCAAGTACGTCGCCGCCCAGGGCCCCGATTCCACCTTCGCGCTTTATGCGCTGGATGGCTCCGGATCGCGTCCCATTCCGGGGTTCGAACGCGGCGACGTGCCATCCACCTTCACCGCCGACGGCAGCAGTCTCTATGTGTATCACCCCGGTGAATTGCCTGCCAAAGTCTACCGGCTGAACCTCTCCAGCGGCCGCAAGCAACAATGGAAGGAACTCATGCCCCCGGACCCCGCCGGTGTCTACTTCATTCGCCCGCCGCTGTTTTCGAGCGATGGCAACTCGTACGCATACAGCTACGCGCGCCTGCTTTCCGATCTCTACCTAGTGGACGGCATTAAGTGATCGGCGCCGAATGTCTCCTACGAACCCTGCTGGCCAATCAGGTGGATTTGTGCCTGATGAACCCGGGAACATCCGAGATGCAGTTCGTCTCGGCGCTCGATCGCGTACCTGAAATGCGCGGCGTGCTCTGTCTCTTCGAAGGCGTCTGTTCCGGCGCGGCGGATGGCTACGCGCGCATGACCGGAAGGCCCGCGGCCACACTGCTGCACCTCGGGCCGGGATTGGCCAACGCGTTATCGAACCTGCACAACGCTCGCAAGGCGTTCTCGCCGATCGTCAACATTGTGGGCGAGCATTCCACCGCGCATCTCCGGCACGACGCGCCGTTGACTGCCGATATCGAAGCGTTCGCGCGTCCCGTATCGGGCTGGGTGCGAACGCTCGAGAGCGCGGGCGCCATGGGCGAAGCCGCGTCTGCGGTCGTGGCTGCCGCTCTCGGACCGCCGGGAAAAGTGGCGACCCTGATCGTGCCCGCCGATTTTTCGTGGAGCGAGGCGGGCGAGCCCGGCTGTCACGCGCCCCTTTCTGCCAAGTCGTTGCCGGATGGCGAACAAATTCGCGCTGCGGCGAGTGCGCTGCGCTCCGGGCAGAAGGTTGGACTGCTGCTCGGCGGCTCCACGCTTCAGGCGCGCGGTCTGGCCGCTGCGGAGCGTGTGCGGGCCGCGCTCGGCGTTAGAATTTTCGCCCATCGCTACGCGGCGCGGACCACACGCGGCGCCGGCGTGCCGTCCATCGAACGCATTCCCTATTTCCCCGAGCCGGCGCAGGCGCTGCTCGCCGGATTGGATCGCCTCATTCTCATCGAAGCGCGGCCGCCCGTCTCGTTCTTCGGCTATCCGGGCATCCGCAGCACTCTCGCGCCCGAAAACTGCGTCTTCGAGGTGCTGGCCTCAGAGATCCAGGATGGCGCCGCGGCGCTCGAGCAGTTGGCCGATGAGCTTGGCGCGCCGCCTGCGGAGATTGCCTCCGTGGCACGCCCCGAGCTTCCCGCAGGCGAGCCGCTCACCGCCGCCACAGTGGGCCGAGCCGTCGGCGCGCTTTTGCCCGAAGGCGCGATCGTGGCTGACGAAACGGTCTCCTCTGCCGAAGCGATCTGGCCGCATCTGGCGGGCGCAGCTATGCACGATCACCTCCCCGTGACTGGCGGATCGATCGGGCAAGGTTTGCCCGTGGCGGTCGGCGCCGCGCTCGCCTGCCCATTCCGCAAGGTTGTGGCGCTCGAAGCCGACGGCAGCGCCATGTACTCTCCGCAAGCGCTCTGGACCATGGCGCGCGAACGCCTCGACGTCACCGTCGTGATCCTGGCGAACCGCCGTTATCGCATCCTCGATATCGAAATGCAGCGCACCGGCGCCGGCGCGGTGGGACCGCGCGCCGAAGAGATGATCGACCTCACCGACCCCGAGCCCGACTGGATCAAGCTTGCGCGCGGATTCGGAGTCGAGGCCGTGCGCGCCACTACGGCCAACGAATTCATTCGCGAATTCGGCGCAGCCATGCAGGAGCGCGGCCCCAGGCTGATCGAAGCGGCGATCGCCTAGAGCCGCTTGCTCACGCCTCTTTCCGAATGCCTCTTTCCGAGCCGCGACCGTGAGGGAGCGGTCCTCCCCGCTTACGAACCCGCTTGCTGACGCGCGCGGCTCGGTAACTCACCGGCACTTTTTGCACGCTGTCGATCGCGCCGCGCTTCCAGCTTCAATCCGAGCTGCGATTGCAACGCGCTATAAATCGACGGGCCCGCCGGCGTGTCCGTAGGCTCCCACGCCGACAGATCGGCGGGCGCCCACTCCAGCTTCACCTCATAAAACCAATCGAGGCCGGTGGCATCGATCACGGGCTGCCAATTGCGGCATCGACATGCGTTTTCGTACGATGCGCCCCGCCACATTGTAAGCCGTATCCGTCGGCGGATTAGCCTCAGCAGCGGGCATCTTGGGCCCGTCCTTGCCGACGGTCAGCGATAAATACCGAAGCTCCCGCTGCTCATGGTGCGCCACCAGTTTCAGCCGGTCAGCCAGCAGCGATTGCAGCATCAGAGCCAGCCGATCGCGCTGGGTATCCAGCGGCGCCAGCGCTTCGATGTCGAATCGTACGGCCTTCGACGCGATCCACTCCGGTCCCGCCAACTGCGCGTCGGACGTCATGCCGTACGCGTACTTGAGGTCGTTCAAGCTGGCATTGGTGAACGTGAGCCGTCCGCCGCGAAAAGTGCCCAGCCCGTTGATGACGATGGTGGGCCCTTGCGCCGGCGGCGACGCCTTGAACGACGCCACTTCGAATTCGGCGCGCTTAATCTCTGGGCCAGTGACCGGCGTACAAGCCAAAATACCCGGCAAAACACCAGTTCCCTGGTAAATCACAACGATATTCTAACCGTTTCGGCCTACCGGCAGTCTAATGCGTGAGAGGTGAAATGAGCCAGTACTCCGCAGACCTGCGTTACGGACTTCGACAGCTTCGATTGAATCCGCTATTCACTGCGGTAGCGGTGCTCTCGCTGGCGCTCGGGATCGGCGCGAACATCGCCATTTTTGAGCTCATCGACGCCATCCGCATGCGCCCTTTGCCCGTCGCCAATCCGCAGGAGTTAGCGTATCTCGACTTCGCGCATGGATCCCAACGTTCCGGATGGTGGTCCACGCGTAGCGCCAACTTCACCTCGAAACAGTGGGACAGTCTGCAGCAGCACCAGCAGGCCTTCTCCGGAACGATCGCCTGGAGCGCCCAAAACTTCAATCTCAATCCCCAAGGCAAAGTGCGATTCATCGACGGCCTGTTCGTAAGCGGCGATTTCTTCAACGTCTTGCAAGTGCCGGCGGCGGTCGGCCGGGTATTTAGCGCGCGGGACGATCAGCCGGGCTGCGGGTCGCCGGGTGCGGTGATCGGCTATTCCTTTTGGCAAAGCGAGTTCGGCGGCGATCCGGCGGTCACCAGCCGGACGGTCCGGCTGGACGGAAACGTTCTTCCCGTGATCGGCGTGGCGGCGCAAGGGTTTTTCGGAGTGGAGATCGGGAACAGATTCGATGTCGCCGTGCCCATCTGCTCCGACCCCATGTTTTGGGAGCCGGGCAAGGGACGAATCCCCAGTCCCACCGCCTGGTGGCTCTCCTTGATGGGGCGCCTCAAGCCGGGATGGACTATCCCGCGGGCCAACGCGCAAATCCAAGCGATTTCCCCCGCCGTCATGCGTGACACGCTGCCGCCGTCCTACCGTTCGGATGGCGCCAAGAAATATCTGGCCAACAAGCTGACCGTCACTTCCGGCGCCACCGGCGTTTCCAACTTGCGCCAGGATTATCAGGATCCGCTCTGGATTCTGCTGGCGACCACGGGGCTGGTGCTGCTCATCGCATGCGCCAATTTGGCGAATTTACTGCTGGCGCGGGCAAGCGTGCGCGAGCGCGAGATCGCGGTGCGGCAAGCCATCGGCGCTTCCCGCGGGCGGCTTGTCGCCCAATTGCTCTCCGAAAGCTTGCTGCTAGCGGTGCTCGGCGCCGGCTTGGGCGCAGGAATGGCCGCGTTACTCAGCCGCGCGCTAATTGCCTTCCTGACTACCGAAGGGAATCGTATGTTCGTCGGGTTGGGAATCGATTGGCGGATACTGGGCTTTACCGCCGGCGTGGCGATGCTCACCTGCGTGCTATTCGGGCTGATGCCGGCGTTGCGCGCCACGCGGGTGGCGCCCGCGTCCGTCATGCGAGCCAGCGGCCGCGGACTCACTGGCGGGCGCGAGAAATTCAGCTTGCGGCGCATTCTGGTGGTGGCGCAAGTCGCCATGTCGATGGTGCTTCTCGCGGGAGCGCTGCTGTTTGTGCGCAGCTTGCAGAAGTTGATGGCTGTCGACCCAGGCTTCCGGCCGGAAGGCATCGTGGCCGTGGGCGTGGATTATCAAGCGGCGCACTTCCCGAAAGAGCGGACTCCCGAAGTGCGGCGTCAGATGCTGGAAAAACTCCAGGCGCGCACCGGAGCGATCGCGGCCGCGGAGGTGGATATGACGCCCGTCAGCGGCTCGGGCTGGGATCAGAACGCATGGGCCGAGGGATCGTCCGGCCCGCGCACCGATAGCCTCTTCAATCGGTGCGGTCCCGGATACTTCCGCACCATGGGAACGTCTTTCGTGGCCGGCCGCGACTTCAATCAGCACGACGATCTCAGCGCGCCCAGAGTGGCGATTGTGAATGAGGAGTTCGCGCGCAAAGTCTTTCAGGGCAAGAATCCGGTTGGCCTGTCGTTCCGGCGCGAAGAGTCGGCTGAGAAGCCCGATTCCGTATTCTTGGTGGTCGGCCTGGTGCGCAACACCAAGTATTACGAATTGCGCGAAGATTTTCGGCCAATCGCCTTCGTGCCGGAAGGGCAGAACGAAGATCCAGGGCCAGGCACGAACTTTGTGCTGCGCACCAACGCGCCGCTGGGCGAGTTCTTCCATCATGCGGAACAGGCGCTGGCCGAAATCCATCCGGCCATGGGCGTGCAGTTTTCGGTGCTCACTTCACAGCTCAAAGAATCGCTGCTGCGCGATCGCTTGATGGCGGCGCTGGCGGGCGCGTTCGGCGTGCTGGCCGGCTCGCTGGCGGTTCTCGGATTGTACGGCGTGATCGCGTATATGGTGGCGCGCAGAAGGAACGAGATCGGCGTGCGCATCGCGCTCGGATCGAGCCGCGGGCGTGTCATCGTGCTGGTTCTCCGCGAAGCTGTAGTGCTGTTGGCGATTGGGTTGACGGTGGGCACGGGGCTGGCGCTGTGGGCCGGCCAGGCGGCGTCGTCGCTGGTCTACGGCATGACTCCGCGAGATCCGCTGACTTTGGGCGCCGCCGTGGCGCTGCTGGCGGCGGTGGCGTTGATCGCCAGTTACGGCCCCGCGTGGAAAGCCTCGCGGCTGCAGCCCATGGAAGCGCTGCGCGACGAGTAATGTAAAGGGTGGGGCGGCGGGTCCAGATAGCGTCACGCATACCGCTCCCTTTGGTCGCGGCTCAGTATCGGCACATTGCGTTTCCGAGCCGCGACCATAGGGAGCGGGATGCGGGCTCATTGCAAATTTCACGATCTCAGGGGGTCGGAGTCTCGACCCACCAGACTGAAGTCTGCGCCACATTCCTCCTGTGGTATTTTTTATTAGGCCGCCATGCGTGCGTGTTGGCTCCTCCTGCTTACGCCGCTGATCGCCGGAGCACAGTTTCCTGCCCCGGAACAAGTGGGAGTTCTGCTCGAACGCGACACTAATGTCGATTCCGGCGAGTTCGCCGTCCGCGCGCCCGATAATCAGGTGTATCGCTACCAATTCGACGCCAAGACCCTGGTGGAACGCGATACTTTCACCGGCGGCATGGGCCATCTTCGTGTGGGCGACCGCGTCACCGTGCAAAGCGACCCGGCGTCCGGCTCGCTGTTACGCTACGCAGGCAACATTCGAGTGTCCAATTCTCCGCCGCAAACGACGCTTTCGGATAGCCGCCTGCGCAGCGCCGGGTTTCCCTTGCTGGATCTCGGTCCGCGCACCGGAAACCTGACGTTCGCGGGCGTAGTGGCGCGCCTCAACGGCGAAAGCCTGGTGCTGCGCACGCGAGACGGGGAACAGACGCTGCTCATCCGCCGCGATACCCGCTACGTGGCCAACGGCGATACCGTGGAAGCGGCCCGGCTCCGCCCCAATATGCGAGTCTTCGTGCGGGCGGGGCGGAATCTCTACGAGCAGGTGGAAGCGTACCAGGTGATTTGGGGCTCCATTCTCGACCCCGCGCGTCAGTGAAACCGCGGTCGGGTTTGCTAAACTCAATAAGAACCAATGGCTAAGGAAAAAGAACAGAAGCAGCCGCTTCCGCCGGTGGCTGAGTGGGCGCCAGCCCTCGCCTTGAGCTGGTTAGTGCCCGGCGGTGGCCATCTGCTTCTCAAGCGAACCGGCCGCGGTCTCCTGCTGATGGCCGCCATCACCTCCATGTTCGTATGCGGATTGATGATGCGCGGCGCCATGTTCCAGCCCGAGTCCGGTGACCTCCTGACCACCCTGATCAATACCGGCGGATTCATCGGCGACGTCGCTTCCGGCATTTTGTACCTTCTAAGCCAGATGCTGGGGTACAACCAGCCCGATGTGGCCGGCGCGGTTCACGACTACGGCACCAAGTTCCTGGTCACGGCCGGATTGTTGAACATTCTGGCCATGGTGGACGCCTTCGATATCGCGGTCCGGAGGAAAGACTAATGCCCAAAATGACTCTCTCGCATTTTGAGGCGTCGATGCTGTTTTCGCTCTTCACCTCAGTGGTGCTGGGCGTAGTGACCAAGCGCAACGATCGCGACCGCCTGCACTATGGCATTTACACTTTCGTCTGTTTCTTCGCGGCGCTCTTCGGCCTGGGCTGGCTGATGTATTTCGGCCACGGCTAAGCCGCTACTGCCGGCCGTAGGCCACAGTCACAGCCGTGCCGGCGCCGGAATGGCCCGCTACGGTCACATGTAGCGTACGGCGATCGCCACCCTCTTCCGCGGCGACGATCATTCCACCCCCCGCAGTTGTGGTGTCGAGATTCAGCGTCATGCCCATGCCTCTGGCTTTGTCCGAATAAAAGGATTTCACGCGCTCCGGATCGTCCGAAGTGATGAAGGTGAAGACACCGCCCTCGCCGCCATCTCCCGTCCCGCTGATCGCAAATTGCGACTTCCCTTCCGAGCCGGGGTAGACCGGGACCCACGACGGGGCCTTGCCCTTGCCGCCGAATTGCAGGGAGGCGCTCTTGCCATCCTTGTCGCGCGTCTGCATGGTGAATCCGCCGTCGCCATTGCGGTCGAAGGCCACCCCGGCCTGGTGCACGCGATGCGCAACGAAGGCCACAAATCCGGCTACCGCGATGCCGCCGAGCAGGAATAATCCGAGCACGATGACCAGCACCCACACGATCGGACTGGTCTTGCGGGCCACCGGAGGAACGCCGGGAGCAACCGGCTGCGGATAGGGCGCCGCTGCCGCCGGCGGATACGCCGCCGCCGGTTGAGGGGTGGGAGCGGCCGCGCCGGTAGCCGGCGTACCGCATTGGCTGCAAAAGGTGCCCGTCACGTTGGCGCCGCATATGGTGCAGAAAGGCATCGGCTTTTAACCTCCGCACCAGTTTACGACAGACCGGGCCCCTAGCGCAGTTTCAAAACCGCGTCCTGGTAAAGTAGCTCCAATGTCTTGATGGATCTCAGGTTGCCCCGGAACGGGAAATACAAGAAGCCGCTGACGGGGGCGTGATGCTGGCCTTCTTCCAGCGCGGTCGCCAACAAAAGCGCGCTCGGGTCTACCGGCTGCTTGGTGACCCCACTGGGATTGTCCTTGGGTATCTCGACGGGCGGAGGCGGGCCGGATGTGCGGCTGCCGGGGAAGGGATTCGGATTGGCCTGCGGCGGATTGATCGCCACCCCGATGTTGCCGAGGCCCACCGTTCCCTCCGAATGCAGGCCGTCGCGCTGGGGCTTCCATTCGGGATGCTCCATATCGGCCACCACATACCTGGGCTCGGCGGCATCGAGGGGCTCTTTCTTGTTGATCCGCAGGGAGAAATCGCCGCGCTGGACGTCGAACGCCGTGCCTTTGGGAGTGAAGAGCGCCACTTCCACCACCAGGTAATCGTTAGCGATGAACATCTGTTCGCCGCGCGAGAAACTGTGGACCGTGTACTCCGCGCCGATGGCCACATTCTTCGCCCGGGCGTGAACCTCGTAGTCTTCGACCTTCGGTTTGGTTTCGGTGCCGCCGAAGAGGAGAAAAATACAGAACAGCAGCAGCAGATACCGCATGCCTAATGATATCCCCGAATGGCCGGGCTGTGGACACGCAGCGGCGGCGTGGCGCGGACTTTAGTCTGCAGCGCCGAGATAAGTCAGACTCGAGCCAGCAGGCGACGATTACCGGGTCCGGCTTCGGCGCCTCGCAGGGAAACGGCCAGGTATGGCTGGGGAATGCGTATGGCACGGTGCAGAGCTGGGGCGATGGCCAGGTGGTAGCGCTGGTGGCCGCGGGATCGGCCTCCGGCGCCGCACAGGTCCTTCAGAACGGGGTTTGGAGCAACGCCTTGACCTTCGCCCTTGACACGCTCCAGATCGGCAGCCTCTCCCCGACTTCGGGAGGGATCGGAACCAGCATTTCCATAACGGGTACGGGGTTCGGATCGAGCGGTGGAATTGTATCGATCGGCGGCGCCAGCGGCTCGATTCAGAGCTGGAGCGATAGCGGTATCGTTGCGACGGTCCCCTCCGGGGCGGTGAGCGGCGCCGTGCGCGTTCAACAGAACGGCGTCTGGAGCAATGCGAAGACGTTCAGCGTGACCGGGCTGGGCGGCACAACGATGTCGCTCCTGCCAAACGTGCTGAATATGGTCGTCGGGGACACACGCTCGCTCCAAGCCCTGAGTTCGACCGGTCAGACGCTTACGGGGCTTGCTTGGACGTCGAGCGATCCTACCGTAGTGAGTCTGTCGGCCGACGACCCTCCGGTGCTCACCGCCGTCGCGGCGGGGCGCGTCACGATCGCGGCTGGCACGGCGTCCGCGGACGTTACCGTTTGGGCTGGCACGCTCCCCACGGGGAGGAGAAAAGCACTGATTTGAATGATGAAATTCAGCCTGACTAACCTATAATTGGGCCATGCGACGCAGATTCTTCTGCTTATTGGCCGGATCGTTGGTCCTGGGTGGATGCGGTCCGAAATCGCCGGCTCCGCCGACGGCGTCTTCCGGCACTCCGGAACCTATCGTTTGGATCCAGAACGGATGGACGGCGCCTGAGCGCGCCGAATATCACCATAAGTCGGAGGGAAGCGAACTGATGCCGTACGCATTACTCGCCAACCTCGCCGATGTCGACACAGGCAAGCCGTTCCTGGATAACATGGAACGCTTCGGTTTCATTCCCGACGGCCCCGATCCCGCGAATAACCCGCACGGATTGCCGATCGGACTGACAACCGGCCACTCCCGCAACCTTGGCCACCTCGGGCTGGAGGTGGTGGGGTTCAACTGTGCGGGCTGTCACGTCAGCCAACTGACATACAAAGGGAAGCGGCTTCTCATCGACGGCGCACCGTCCCATGTCGACTTACAGGCCTATCAACTGTCTTTCAAGCGATCGTTCGAAGCAGCCATGAGGCCCGCAAAGCTCGTGGCATTGGTGCTCGCCTTTAATCGCACTTTGCTCGGCGGCGATAGTCCGCCGGACGAAGCTTCCTACTCTGCGGACCCGTCTGTCAAGAACGCAGGAGACGTGAAAGCCGCTTCCACGGGCGACAGAACGTTCCGCAATGCCTCTTCACGCGCAGCGGATGCCGCGGACGGGGCCGCGCCCCTGAGAAAAGAAAGCCTGCTTGCGCGCTTCCGGACTACCGTCGGCTTACTGAAGGCTCAGCTCGCTTACGTGGAGAATGGAAAGTTACTGGTGGTTGGCACCGAGCCCGGGCCGGGGCGGATCGATGCCTTCGGCGCCGCACGCAATCTTCTCTTTCCGAAGGACGCTGGAAAGATGCAGTCGCCAGTCAGCTTCCCGTTCATTTGGGACGTTCCGGATACCGTGCAGCAGTCGGAGGCGAACGCCGTCTGGATCCACTACGATGGCAACACAAACTCCATCCTCGAGCGCAACATCGGGCAGGCGTTGGGGATGGGCGCGGTGTTCGACCCGACCAACTACAAATCGACGTTGCGAATTGAAAACCTGCACTGGCTTGAGGTGCAGACGCATAAGCTCAGTCCGCCTAAATGGCCTGTGGATGTGCTCGGCTCCATCGATGAAACCAAGGCCAAAGCCGGCGAAAAGATCTTCAACACAATGTGCCGCGATTGCCACCAGAATCGCCTGTTCGATCTGACAGACGTGGGCACGGACCCACAACGCGCCAACAGCTTTGGACAGCCGGTAGCCAGCGCTGGCGGGAAACCGTTTCCCCTGGCAGTCAAACCGATTCTAGATAGCCTGAAAGCTCGCGCGTTCTTGGACGACGGAGTTTCCGCGGACGACCAGAAGAAGATGGATGCCCCGAACGTGATTTGGCGCGCGACCGGTCAATATTTGGCCCGGCCGCTGACCGGCGCCTGGGCCACGGCTCCATACCTGCACAATGGATCGGTGCCGACGCTTTGGCACCTCCTGCACTCCGACCAACGCCCCGGCACATTCATCACTGGCAACCCCGAGTTCGACCCGGCCAAGATCGGTTACGTGACAACCGGGAAAGGTTGGACCTTCGATACTTCCCAGCCGGGAAACAGCAATATCGGCCATGCCGGGGATAAGTTCGGCGCCAATCTGACCGAGGAACAAAAAGCTATGTTGCTCGAGTATCTCAAAACGATCTGAGCAGTTGCGCGGCTCCTGGGTGGGTCGAAGCATCTCGCTGCGCAGGCCCACAATGACACTCGGTTGAAGAACATCGCAGGTCGAGCTTCACGTGGGATAAGCTTCAGCTTGTCCAGGCGAGCCAAGCTCGCCAGGCCCGCAGGACCATGAGCGGTGCTTTGACGCACTGCACTACCGATTGAGAATCTTGGAATTGATGAAGGCGATCACCGCATTCGCTTCGGCCGCCGTTCGCCGCGTCACGACACCCTGAACCGGACCGTCGATCGCAGGAGACCATCCGAAATTGCGAAGGGTATAATCTCCCGGCGGCAGCACGGCTGGATCGATTCCGGGAAAAGACTTGCTTTGGAGGACCGCCATGGCTCGCCGCGTTTCCGTATGGCAACTGATGCAGTCCGTGTTGAAGAAGTGACTCTTGGTGGGGTCGTCAATCAGGGACAGAATTTTCTGCGTTGTGGCTGCCGGTGGCTGCGGGTTCGCGAAAACCTGGCTGGTAGACGATCCCTTCCGATTGGCGATGGGGATGTTGGCCGTGGGCACGGCGGCATTCTTGCAGGTAATGGGATTGAGATTGTTGGTGTGCGGGGCTGGAACTACCGCTGGAGGCCCCAGCATCTGGGCGATTTGTGTGCCATCGAGTGTCGGGCCGGGGACGGGGACGACTCCGCCGTTCGGTAACGCCGGCAGTTGCCCGGCATGAAAGTTGCGCATCGCCAGGAATATCCAGGGCGCGGGACTGCCTGAAGGAGTTCCCATCAGTGCCAACGCATTCAAGCGGGCGGGGGAAATGTGCCGTTCGAGAAACGCTTTCATCTCCACGCGGACGTTGCTTGCCGTAGTTGGGTCCACCAGCCCGGGATGGACTCCCATGGGGCCGGAGGTTGTCACTTTGTTGCCCATCTCACCGTTGGCGAGTTTGGTCCGTAGCGCGGCCAGTTCCGCCACGATCGTCTTAAACTCCACGGGATCCGGTTTTGGGCGTGGAAGACAGCCGGCTTGCGCAGGAGTGTCCAAGCCAGTCAGGAAATCGAAAATGAGATGCCCGGCAACGTCATGCACGGTGACTGTGCCGTCTGCATTACGCGTGATGGGTTGGAGAATCAGGCGAATTTCCGGGGATTGCCCAAATTGCGCCACAATATCGGGAGACAGACCGGGCGCACCGGCATCGATCCGAACGCCGGCGACGAACCACGCGTCCATGGATTGCGCATCCGCCGGCAAACCCACGCGGCTCTGAGTGGTGGCGACCTGCGCTTGAGGACTAGCTGCGATCCCGATAAATTGCTTGAAAACAGCATCCGCCCAGACAGGGTCCCGCTTAGTGGAATCCTGCGGATTAGGAACAGTCAAATCCTGCACCGCGATCAACTTGTCCAGATCGGCAACTTTTGCCGGCGGTGGGAATAACCAGGACACATCGTTGGCCGAAAGAGGGGGAATAGCAGGTGTTTGAGCAACTGCAGATGCTACAAATGCCAGGATCAGTCCAGTACGTTTCACGCGCACCTCCATCAACTCATGGTGAATTCCGGCGGCCGGTTATAACGATGAAAACTATGTGTCACCCTCGGACGAGTAATATCGCATTATCCTATCACCTTTACTTGACTGTGTCTCTAACAGCCGGACCCAGGTTGTCTCGCTAAGCCGAATGCGCCCGGCGACCTGAGGCGAGCCTCGTAATCGGCCGCATCTCACCGCCGATTCTCCGTCTGCTACCATTGCCCCATAGTCATGCGAATCTACGCCATCCTCGCGCTTTTTACGGCGCCCCTGTTGGCCGCCGCGCCCGCGCTCATGCCGCTCCCGGTAAAGGTGCAGCCCGCTTCCGGCAAGCTCGCCATCGATGCCAACTTCGTGGTCGAATCCGTTGGCGGCGCCAATGCGCGCCTCGCGCCGGCGGTCCGATCCTTCCTCGCGCGCGTCTCCCGCCAGACCGGTGTGCTCTACGCGCCCGTGCCGCCGCCCGCGGCCGATGCCCATCGGCTGGCGATCGATTGCGCCGGCGGTCCTGAATACCCGACCCTTGGCGAAGACGAATCTTACACCTTGGATGTCTCCGCCACCGAGGCGCGCATCCACGCCGCCACCGCGGAGGGCGCGATCCATGGCCTGGCGACGTTCGCGCAGTTGATCCAGCCCGGCCCGGATGGCTTCCAGGTTTCCGGCGTCCACATCGAGGACCGCCCGCGATTCCCCTGGCGCGGCCTCATGCTCGACGTCTGCCGCCATTGGATGCCCGTCGAAGTGGTCAAGCGCAATCTGGAAGCCATGGCGTCGGTCAAGCTCAATGTGATGCACTGGCACCTCTCCGAAGATGACGGCTTCCGCGTCGAGAGCAAGCGGTATCCGCGTCTGCACCAGATGGGATCGAACGGCGATTACTATACGCAGGAGCAGATCCGCGACGTGGTAGCGTACGCGCACGGCCTCGGCATCCGCGTGATCCCGGAGTTCGATATGCCCGGCCACAGCACCGCCTGGTTCGCCGGCTATCCGGAACTGGCATCGAGCCCCGGTCCCTTCGTCCCCACCGACCGCGGCGGATCGGTCATGGACCCCTCGAAGGACAGCACCTACGATTTTCTCGACGGCTTCATCGGCGAGATGACGCAGCTTTTTCCCGACCCGTACTTCCACATCGGCGGCGACGAAGTGGAGGCGCGCATCTGGGACCGGTCGGACACCATTCAGGCCTTTGCCAAGCAGCACGGGTTCAAGGACGCCGCCGCCATCCAGGTCTATTTCAATCAACGCCTGCTCAAGATCGTGCAGAAGTACGGCAAGACGATGGTGGGCTGGGACGAAATCCTCGTGCCCGGACTTCCCACCGACGCCGTGATCCAGTCGTGGCGCGGGCAGAAGTCGCTCTCCGAAGCCGCGGCGAAAGGCTATCGCGGCATTCTCTCCTGGGGCTACTACCTCGATCATCTGAGGCCCGCGTCTTTTCACTACGGCGTCGACCCGCTGGGCGGACCCGATGCCGCGGCGCTCACGCCCGAACAGTCGTCGCGGATCCTGGGCGGCGAGGCCTGCATGTGGGCCGAAATGGTCGGGCCGGAGACCGTGGACTCGCGCGTCTGGCCGCGCATGGCGGCCATCGCGGAGCGTTTCTGGTCGCCGGCGAATGTCACCGGCGTCGACTCCATGTACACGCGCATGGAACAGGTGAGCCGCAATCTGCAATTCACCGGCGCCATGCACCGCGCCTACACGCAGCCCATGCTCGACCGCATTGCGGGCGATCGGCCGGCGCCCGCGCTCGGCGTGCTCGCGGACGTCACCGAGGCGCTCGGTTTGGGAACCGGACGCAGCGGTCATCCGACCGGAATCATGCCGGTCAATCGATTCGTCGACGCTTGTCTGCCGGAAAGTGAGACTGCGCGCTCGCTGGAACTCGCGGCCAAGCGATTCGTCGCCGACCCCGCTGGCGATGGCGCCGACGCGGCGTTGCTCCGCCACCACTTCGAGACATGGGCCGCCAACGATGCGCAGTTCGAACCGCTGGCGGAGAATAACCAGCTGCTGGCCGAAGTAGTGCCGTTATCGAAGGATCTCTCCGCGCTCGGGGAGGCAGGGATCAAGCTGTTGGACTACCTGACGCCTCCCGCGCCCGAAAGCGGGAAACCGAAGAAGCTCAGCCGCAAGGAGAAAAAGGCGGAAGATGAGGTGCGCGCGTCGGCCCAGAAGGCGAAGGCCGAATGGCTCACGAAAGAGAATGCCGACCTGAAGCGTCTCGCCGACCCTCGCAAGCCCGGGCAGCCCGCCCCCGCCGACGCACGGCTGGCGGCATTTCGGCCCGTAAAAGTGCTGGTGGACGCGGCAGGGAAATGATAAATAATGAGCCGCGGCTCTGTAACTTCCGAGCCGCGCGCGTTAGCAAGCGGTCAGCGTTCTACGCCAGCGCCAGATTCAAATTCTCGATCGCTTCATCGATCTCGGCGGCGTTCTTATACCCTACCGTCACGCTATCGACGCCCGCATTCCGGAATGCGAACTTCATGGCTGCCTGCCGATCCTCGCGAGCGGTGAATGAGCCTTCGCCCACCAGCTTCATGCTGATCACGCCCATCCCCTGCCGATGAACCTGTTTGACGTGTTCCACCACCTCGTTCACATTTCCCGGGCCGGGACTGTTGAAGTCCTCGGCGTCCATGTGGCTGCCGTTGTGGTTCATGCGAATCATGGCGATCTCCAGCCATTCGTTCCCCGGCATCTGGCGCAATGCCGGCAGACCGTGAACCGATGCGCCGCGCGCCAACACCGCCTTCTTCACCTGCGCTTCCGCGATCCCGTCCTGCCAGCGCATCGAGTCGCCCGGCCAGGAGGCGACGTGCTGCCAATGCAGCAGGCAAACATCGAAATAATCGGTGTTCGCCAGCTTGCGCAGTCCGTCGATTTTTTCCTGAGGATTACCGTCGGGATGGGTGGTCACTTTCGTCATCAGGCGATAGCTGTCGCGTGGAATTCCCTTCAGCGCGATGCCCAGCATCCGGTGCATGTCACCGTAACTCTCGGCCGTCTCAAAGAAACGAATTCCGCTATCGTACGCGTGGCGGACGAGCCGGTTGAAACCGTCCTGCCCGAGGTTGCGCTGCACCTGGCCGCTTATGGAGCCTGTGCCGAATGCGAGACGTGTCACTTTGACGTTCGACTTTCCGAGCGCCACCCAATCGGTTGCGGTTCCGCCAGCCGCCCGAATGGGAAGGCCTCCGGTACCCGCCAGTACGCCCGCGGCCAAGCCGGTCTTCAAGAAATTACGTCGCGAACAGTGAGCCATTAATCCACCTCCTGCTGTGGCCAATGCTATCACGACTTAGACTCCTGTGGGGCAGAATGGTCGCGCGCCGTCACGCTTCCCACCCGGACTTACGCCACTTTGGCCTCTGCCACCTCCGTGAGCTCCGGTTATGCCTTTGTCTTTATCTTTCTCCGTGTCTCCGTGCCTCCGTGCCTCCTCCGCGGTGAACTCGGAACAATCAGCCCTCCGCCGGTGTCCTAACCTCCATGCACGACCTTGCCCTCGCTCTTCGTCTGTTCCGCAAATCGCCGGGCTTCACC
>Ga0182016_10001761_pt1 | contig 26059 bp, 26 predicted proteins | sample 712S2MmetaG_FD_120491 | JGI IMG/M metagenome (GOLD analysis project Ga0182016, IMG submission 120491) | Permafrost microbial communities from Stordalen Mire, Sweden - 712S2M metaG | ecosystem: Environmental > Terrestrial > Soil > Wetlands > Permafrost | place: Sweden: Stordalen | collected...
AGATGAATCTTCAAAACACGAACCAAAGACAACAGCAAATACAAAAACAAAAACGCCACTAAGGAAAAAACAAATGCAAGAACAAAGACAAAAACCTTGACATTTACAGCCGTCTCATAGAAGAAGCCGCCGAGGGAATGCAAACTCTCGAACTCCGTCCCTCCGAGGCTAAAGCCCGACCACCTCTTGGCTGAAATGTAAGGCCTGAAGCCCGTACCCTTCACCTCGAACCAATCTGTTTAACAGATTCCGTGAAACCACGCTTTAAAAATATTCGCCGAATTCTGCAACGTTTTCGCTCCGGCCCCCACTATCCATTATTCGGAGGTTACGGTTCCGTCCGTGATTGCCGAACTTCCCCCAGAGCAAACGGAACCCGTTCTTCGGAGCGGGTTTCGCCTGCGCCCCCTCTTTTGATTGGAGAAGGAACGAAATGAACAAATTCAATCTTATCGGCCGCATCGTATTTTCCGTGTTTCTGATCCTTCCGGCCACGCGCCGCCTGACGGATTGGGTCTCCTGGATGAGCCTGTGCATCGCCCTGCCCCTGGCCATCTGGCTGGCAAGCGGGTGGATAGGATTGCTCTGCCACTGGCAGGTAGTTCCCCGCGTAGCTTCCGTGTTTGGAACTGCGCGTCCGAGCTCGCGAAGGGCATACAAAACAACCACCGCAATTTAGGAAATGTCTGAGGGAATCGATGAATTGTCCTGATCATGCGCGCAGCAGTTTATACGCGGCTGAATTGCCGGATGCCCTGAAGAGCAAAGGTCAATTCAGCCAGGCGGAAGCGCAGTTGCTCGGTTCGGTGAATTACTGCTTTTTCCCGTCTTCCCTTTTTCGGCCAGAGCAATTACAGAGCACTGAAAAAAATCAACCGCACTCGGCCCGCCCGTTCATCGGGATGTCCAGATGACCCTTTCATCTCTCCAGACAAAACCTTCTCCCCACGACTCCGGCACGCGACGGGCGGTACTTCCGTTTGCGCGGGAGCGGCGGTTTCATTCGTCGTCAACACCGCAAATGCTACACTTGTCACCTCTCAGGTTTGCGGAGTTGGGTTTGCAATTTCATTCTTTCGATGCGGATTACGTTCGAAGACTGTGCGCGGGTGACATCCAGACCCAAGAGCATTTCGTCGCATACTTTTCCAGCTTGCTTCGGCTAAAACTTCGCTCGCGACTCCAGTCCCCGCAGGCGATTGAAGACGTGTGCCAGGAAACATTCGCCCGCGTCTTCGCGGTATTGAGGAAAGATGGCGGCCTGCGCCAGCCCGAGCGCCTCGGCCCTTTTGTGAACACCGTCTGCAATCATGTGCTCATGGAACATTACCGCTCAACAGGCCGCAGCGACTCGCTCGATTCGGCCGGCAGCCCCGAGCCTGTAGCTCTGGGCGCCAATGCCCTCGACATCGTCTCTGCCCGCCAGATCAAGGAAAAGGTTCGCGAAATCCTGCTCGGTTTAGAGCCGCGCGACCGCTCGCTGCTTCATGCAGTTTTTCTGGATGAGCGCGACCGCGACGAAGTCTGCCGGGAATTTGGCGTGGATCGGGACTATTTGCGGGTGCTGCTGCACCGCGCCAAGCAGGAATTCAAAACCGAATACATCAAGCGGATTGGAAATCAGGCGCCCCTCGGCGCGAATGCATGAAAGTTGGAAACGGCCGGGCGGCCAGAGTCACTATCTGAAAGATGGAACCACATGGGGATGAGCTGATGGATCATAGCCAGGCAGTAGAACAGATGGCCGCGGAGCGCTACCTGTTGAACGAGTTGCCTCCCGAAGCTCGCGAGGCATTTGAAGAGCACGTATTCGATTGCCACGAGTGTGCCGTCGATATTCGCGCCGCGGCAGCATTTGTCGACGAGGCGAAGGCCCTGTTGCCTGCGTTGACTCAAGCCGTGCCTTCGCCCCCATCGGCGAGCCCCGCTAAGCCACGTGTGAAGCGGGATGGCTGGTTCATTTGGCTGCGTCCCGCCTTTGCGGTTCCGGTCTTTGCCACGTTGCTGCTGGTTCTCGGCTATCAGAATCTGGTCACATTCCCGGCACTGCGCACCGAGGCAAATGAACCGCGTTTGCTTCCATCGGCCCCGTTGCACGGGGCAACCAGGGGCGGGTCGGGATTGACGATTACCGCCGACCGCAAGCGCGGAGTCGCACTGCCATTGGAGATTTCCGAGGAGCCCGGCGTTGCGCCTGCAACGTCCTACTCCTTTGACCTTCTCGATTCTCAAGGGAAGCTGGTTTGGACCGGCATCATTGCCGCTCCTCCTTCAAGCGACAGTGGAGACCAGCGGATCACACTGGCGATTCCGGGGGCAATGCTGCAGAATGGCAGCTACACAGTTGCGGTTTCCAGTGTCGGCCCCCAAGCGGAACGCACACCAATCGAGCGCTATGTCTTCGCCGTTCGTTTTATCGACTAACAAAACTTCAAAAAAATGACATAGAATTGGCGCAACTGAATTACAGAAAGAGAGAGACTCCCCCATGTCTGAAACGAACGGCAGAACACACACATACCATGCGGAAGCGTCGGTCCTGGAGGGCCATCTTGAGCTTCCCCTCGTCCAAAAGATCCATCCCCAGGCTTACGCAAAGCTCCCCGACGAAGGCGGCTACTTGTCGCAGCGGGCAGAGGATTACCGGCTCGAATCGGTAATTTCCTACCGCTCCGCCCATACCCAGGTGGCGGGCAATCGCGATCCGAAGCCCGGGCACGGCTGGGCTACGCTGACGACCTCCGTCGTCGAAGGCCTCAATATTCTGGATGTACTGACTGCCGACCGCGTCGTGGGGCAGATCGCGACGGAGCATCCTCTCGTTGGATACGTTCCGTCGATCTCGTTTCTGGGTACGCGCTTTGAGAATCTGCGTATCGCCGGCCACCCTGTCGATTTGTATATGGACCTCGACATTGTGGGCTCCCGTCCCGAAGACGACACCGCCTACAGCAAAGATTCAGGATTCATCGACCGCGTCAACGCCCAATACGGCCGCATCCTGGAGCAACAACAGCTTCCTTCCGAACTGCATGAAAAGTACAATCTACTTTCCAAGGGTCTAGGCGGCAGGGAGGCGGTTGAATGCTCATTGGTGAATCGTGCAGCTGGCAACTACCCTGGCCTTTGCTTCGGCCACGTGATTACAGTTCCGAATTTCGGGCGAATCACGCTGGGCAAATTGACGCTGCACCACGAGGACTTCAAGACTGGGACGGACATTCCCAAGAAGACAACGCTGCGGCTGACAATGATCGATCTGAAATTTGGCTGCGCCATTGGAGGGAGCGGCGGCGTTGGACCGTTGTCTACCAACGGCTCGTCCCGCCCATAGCAAGAGAACTGCTTCTTCTCTTTCTGCTTCTGCTTCTGATCCCGCTCAAGGATACGCAACCCGGCGGTGTCCAGTTGCAGTACTATCACGCTTTGCGGCTGTTCCAACGCGGTTTTCTTGAGAACAGCCAGCGTGAAGCGGACCAAGGATACAGACAATTCGAAGTGTCCAACCCCACGGCGGCGAGAAAATTCCTGCTTCTTGAAGCAGAATCGATGCTATTCCGAGGAATGTATCCAGGTGCTTTGCGCCTGCTGTCCCACGTTCAGTCCGATCCTAATGACCCCGAGGGAATTGCTCGAAAGCTGGCCATTGAGGCCGTGGCTCTCACCCGTGAGGAGCAACTGGACGAGGCTGACCAGAAACTTGCGCAAGCCGATGTCCTCTGCCGAATTGCAGACTATGCGGCCTGCGGAACCGTGATGCGAGCACATGGCATCCTAGCTGTCCAAGAGGGACAACTCGCCGCCGCGCGCCAGTCGTTTCTCAACACAGTCAACTATGCGCAAAGCCATCGTGACCCTTGGTTAGCAGCGAGCGCCTCACTGAATCTTGGCTGGACAGGAATTCACACCGGCCATTTTGACGAAGCCGTTGAATGGTCGACCATCGCATACCGAGACGCCCAGGAGCTGGATGCGGAAGATCTGGCACAAGTCGCATCAGGAAATCTTGGCTGGGCTTATTACCAATTGGGGGATGATGAAAGAGCTTTGAATCAGTTTCTCGACGCACAAAGGAAAGCCGCAAGTCTCGGTGATTTCGCCACACAGCTCAGATGGATCGGCACTGCCGGATACGTTTATCGGGACACGGGTGATCTGACTCGCGCGACCCAGTCCTATCGGCGGGCATTTGAGCTCGCAAAGCAGATCGATAGCAAAGAAGACATTGTCAACGCACTTGAAGATCTGGCGCAAGTCTCCGTTGACGCAGGCAAGCTGGACGAGGCCGCCGCGTATATCGATCAGGTCGTTCCCATGGAACTGGCGAGCGGCAGCCACCTGAGCGCGAACGTGCTGTTGACGCAAGGAATGCTGGCTGCAGCGCGACGCGATGACCAGCACGCGGAGTCTCTGCTTCGCGAAGTCCAGAACACCGCCGCGAACCCAACGACTACGCGACTGGGCGCGGGCGAGCAACTTGCGCTGCTCTTCGAGGTTGAAGGGAATGCTCACGCCGCGGAAGAAATGTATAAATCTACCTTGAACGCATTCGATTCAGCGCAAGCCGAACTCAAGAGCGAAGAGTCGAACCTGCCGTTTGTAGCCAACGCAGCACGGATATATGACGACTACATACATTTGCTATTGCAGCAGGGCAGGAGCAATGATGCGCTCGCCGTTGCCGACCGCAGCCGCGCGCGCACGCTCGCGCAATCGCTTGGCCCAACAGAAAAAAACGGTGCAGCCAAAGCCGCCGCACTCGATCCACGCCAGATTGCGCGCAAGACCGGGTCCACGCTGCTCTTCTATTGGCTGGGACAAAAGCAATCCTGCCTATGGGCGATCACTCCGGCAAAGATTGCATTCTTTCCGCTTCCCCCGAAGGCGGAGATTGCCGCCAAAGTCGATCGCTATCGCAAAGCAGTGCTGGACTACGAAAATCCGCTGGAGGCCGGCAATCAGGACGGCCAGGAACTCTATCGTCTGCTCGTCGCTCCCGCGACTGCATTGATCCGTCCCGATGCGCCGGTGATGATCCTTGCCGACGGTGCGCTGAGCCAACTGAGCTTTGAGACGTTACTCGTTCCGGGCGCCGCAGCGAAACAAGACGGCAACTCTGGCCACAATCCGGGCCTGCATTACTGGATCGACGACGCGACATTGATCTCCGCGCCGTCGCTGGCCATGCTTGCCGCCACACGGCCCATTCAAAGTGCAACTCGAAACCTGCTGCTTCTTGGCAACCCGGTCGCACCAAGCGAGGAATTCGCCAGCCTTCCTTTTTTTGGATTCGAAGTTACAAGAATTCAGAAGCACTTTGATCCGAAGAATGTTGCCGCGTTCACCCTTCAACGGGCAACACCGGCGGCATATCTCGGCAGCAGCCCCGCGCATTATGCGTATATTCATTTTGTCGCTCATGCGGTTTCAAGCCGCACGGATCCACTGGATTCGGCCATCATCCTCTCGAATGGATCGCCAAGCCCGGACTCCTACAAACTCTATGCGCGCGATATCATGCAGCACCCCGTAGATGCGCGCCTCGTCACCATCTCCGCATGTTATGGAAGCGGGACGCGATCTTACGCCGGAGAAGGATTGGTAGGCCTGTCCTGGGCCTTTCTTCGCGCCGGCGCGCATAGCGTCATCGGCGCGTTGTGGGAGGTAGCCGACGACTCCTCGCCGCGCCTGATGGATGCGCTTTACCAGGGCATTGAAGCCGGCGAGCCGCCCGCTACTGCGCTGCGCAAATCCAAGCTCTCGTTGCTCCATTCGAACAGCAGATTTGCGACGCCGTTTTATTGGGCGCCGTTCCAGATTTACTCCAGCCAATAAGTTCGTCACGGCATCTGCCCATCGACAAGTGCTATGCGGGTGCTTTCTCGAGCCATGCTGAAGTAACCCAGGCTCAAGAGGCTCGCGAGGTCTCTGGGATCGACCGCCTGCGCCGGTCTTGACCCGGAGAACTCGTACTTGCGTCCAGTCGCTTCGCTAAGCACACGCATCGGCGCGGTTCTCACATAGCGCAAGGTGACTGGCGTGAGCGGCATTTGAGGAACCTCGGCCAAGGGGCGCTCGCGACGCGCAGCCTGCACATTCACCGGGAACAAAAACTCACGATCCGCAAGCCCCGTTGAGAGCCTGCTTGTTTGTTGGCGATTGATGGGCAGTCTCGCGGGATTCGACGTGTTGCAGGCAACTACTTTTAGTGGGCGATTGGGTTTGATCTCCGAGACCTGCGACGCGTCGAGGGATGCTTCGAGTAGAGATTCCTTGCCTGTAGTCATAATGTCTCCTTGGGGAGAGGGGCCAGAAGACCGCTCGCAAAGATAGTGCGGCAACGCGCGGATTCGTTTCAGAGCAGCAAAAGATTAAGGGAATTTGAATAATACCAGCGAGGACGTGAACGACGCCGCACAACCTTGCTCTGAAGGAAAAACAGCGCAGAATTCCGGAGGTTATGTGCGTCTTTTTGCGCCTTCTCCTCCTCTAATGGAAAGAGGGATCACTGATGGAAAAGCGGAAGCTCGGATTTGCCGGGCCTGAAGTGCCGGTGGTTTGTTTGGGTGGAAACGTCTACGGGTGGACGCTGCCGGAGGCGGAGGCGTTCCGGCAGTTGGACGCGGCGCTCGATGCCGGATTGAACTTCGTGGATACCGCCGATGTGTATTCGCGGTGGGTTCCGGGACATAACGGCGGTGAGTCGGAGACGATTATCGGCAAGTGGTTTGCGAAGACCGGGAAGCGCGAAGACGTCATTCTGGCAACGAAGGTCGGAATGGAGATGGGCGAAGGCAATAAGGGATTGAAACCTGCATATATTCGGCGGGCAGTTGAGCATTCTCTCGAGCGTCTGCAGACCGACTATATCGACGTTTATCAGGCACACAAGGACGACCCGGAGACTCCACTGGAAGAGACATTGGGCGCCTTCGACGAATTGGTCAAGCAGGGGAAGGTCCGGTATATCGGTGCGTCAAATTACAGCGGAGCGCGCCTGGCGGAAGCGCTGGAGACGAGCCGCAAGCATGGATACGCCAGCTATATCTCGCTGCAGCCGCATTACAACCTGGTGGAGCGCCGGGATTACGAATCGGATCTTCTGCCGGTGGTCGAGAAATATCGGGTGGGCGTGATTCCATACTTCTCGCTGGCTGCGGGCTTTTTGACCGGCAAGTATCGCAGCAAACAGGACGCGGAGAAGGCCGCACGAGGATCCATGGTGCAAAAGTACCTGAATGACTGGGGCTTCGGGGTGATTGCGGCGCTGGATGAAGTGGCCAATGCGCACGGATCGACTCCGGCTCGCGTGGCGTTGGCGTGGCTGCTCGCGCAGCCTGGAATTACGGCTCCCATTGCGAGCGCGACGAATGAGAAGCAGCTGGTCGATCTTGCTGAAGCAGCGAAGCTGAAGCTGGATGCGGAGTCGATTCAGAGGCTGAATGAAGTGAGTGCTCAGAAAACTGCGGCAGGGGCTCTCGCGGGTTAGAGGCGGATATCCGCTGCATAGGGGCCCGGTTCTTTTCGAGATTTGCAGGAGAATCGGTACGGCTTCGCACGAGCGAATAAGCCTGAAGTTCGTCTAAGTAGGTAAGGCGGCTTACAAGTCTTTCTAGACGAAGATCTGCAGGAGGTGCGATGACAAGAAAAAGACAAGGCCCTGCCGCCGTGCGGTTCGTCGTGCTGGTTCTCTGCGCGGCACTCTGCGCCTGGGGACTGCAAGCGAAACTCCCCGGCTATAAGGCGTCGAATCAGTCTCATCCCAAATCGGTCGTAAAGCTGATCCAGGACGATGAGACGCGGCGCCTCGCAGTTTCCGCGCCGGTCGCACCCCGCGGCCCATTTCTGGACTCTGCCGATCTTGCGGCTGCTTATTCTCAGCCGCGATTGATCGTCCACAGAATCCCGTTGGCGCGCAAACCGGAACCCGACTCCGATCCCTCTCACACATACGCGCTTCGCTTCAGGCCTCCTCCATCGACAATCTAGCGCACTGGTACCGCGGCTTCAAAGAGAGCCGCAATCCGACAGCCGCCCCGGCTTCCGAGGGCTTTCCATGAGCCCGGTTCTGCTCCCACGCGCGGGCGGAGCCGGGAGAGGAGTTTCCATGAATTTTTCGTCTTTATTGCTGACTGCGAGTCTTGTTATTTTCATTTCGGTTTCTTATCTGGTCGCGGTGCGGTACCTCAAGCATCGCGAAGCAGCAGCGGGAAGGTTCGGTGTTATTGGCAGGCGCTGGCCCGCGCAGCGAATCACGGGAAGCCGGCTGCGGTGGATCAAGGCCGATGAATTGAAGCGGATGATCGATGCCGATCCAGAGTTGGTGGTGTTTCATCTTCTCGACGATCCGTCTGAAGCTGGATCGAAGCGGTTCGAAACCGAGATCGGGGTCACGTTGCCGCAACTCGAAGAAGCTCTGGTGTGGATGCCCGAAGGTGTGTGGTTCGCTGTATATCGGGTGGACGGCATCGCGCCCGAACTGGCGCAAAGGCTATCCGGCATGACACGGGGCCGCCAGGTTCTGTTACTGGCGGGAGGGTTTTCGCCTGCGTCCGAGCGGTTTGATGGACGTATGACGGGTCAGACATTCAGTTGAAGCGTGCGCACCTTCCACCGCGTTACAGTTCTCCGGCCTTACAATCGAGGCCTGGATGAAAAGCCCAAGGATTTCACGGTTGTTGTGGAAGCTGTGAGGCACTCCAACCGCCTCCGAGAGCCTTGACCAGCAATACACTGGTTTCAAAGCGTCGCTGCGTGATCTCAATGTCGTTGCGCTGGTTTTGGAGCAGCGCTGTTTGCCAGGTAATCACTTGAAGATAGGTATCGACACCATCCTCGTATCGCGTGTTGAAGAGGTCGAGCGATTGCTGCGCCGAGGCAGTGGCGTCGTTTTGCTGGCGTGCTTCGATCTCCAGGTTGTGCAGTGCGTTCAGATTGTCCTCAACCTGCTGAAATGCTGTGAGCGTTGTCTGGCGGTATGCTGCAACAGTGCCGTCATATTGCGCGAGGGCGATGTCGGAAGTAGCGCGTCGGCGGCCGTGATCGAAAAGGGTCTCGGAGAGCGTTGAGCCGACAGCAAAGAAACGGCTGGGCCACGAAAACCAATTGATTGCAGATGTGCCTGCGAATCCAGCCGCTGCCGAAAGCGACAGCGTGGGATAGTATGCCGTCTGAGCAATGCCAATCTGTTCATTGGCGGCCGCCATACTGCGTTCGCTTGAGGCAATGTCGGGACGGCGCTCGAGCAACTGGGATGGAAGCATACCGGGAACTGCAGGAATCGTAGGCGCGGCGACGGTGATCGGGTCGGGCGCCAGAGTGAAAACTGCCGGCGGCTTTCCAATCAAAACGGCGATCGCGTGTTCGAACATGGCGCGTTGAATTGCGACATCGGTGGCTTGCACCTGGGCGGCTTGCAGTTGCGTGCGCGCCTGGGTCACGTCGGAAAGCGGCGATGCTCCACCGTTGTACCGGTCCTCGGTAAGTTGCAGGGCGCTTTGGAAGGCCTTGACTGTGTCGTCGAGAAGCTTGACCTGGCCGTCGGCCGAGCGCAGATCGAAGTAATCGACCGCTAACTCGGCATGCAATGAAAGCCGCGAAGTTTCGAGGTCGGCAGCCGAGGCCTGCGCCTGTTCTCGCGCCTGCGCAACGGTGCGGTGGATGCGTCCCCAGAGGTCGATCTCGTAATCAAGGTCGAAAGGAAGAATGAAGTTGCCTTCGCCGTTGTTCGCCCCTGAAACATTCAAGTATGGCTGATTGTTGGAATCTCGGATCGCGCCGACGCTGGGACCGACCCCGATCGTTGGCGCCTCAGATGCGCGATTGAAACGGACGGCCGCGCGGGCGGCGCGGAAATTCGCCTCCGCCTGTTTCAGCGTTTGGTTGGCTGGATCGATTTCCGCCTCAAGAGTGTTGAGTTGCGGGTCGTTGAAAAGCGTCCACCAGTCGCCTTTCAATTGGGAGTCGCTGGGCAGCGCGGGCTTCCATCCGTCCTCGGACTTGAAGTTCTCGGGCAGCGCCTCTTTGAACTCCGGCGCAAGTGGAGCGGTGGGGCGCACGTATTGCGGGCCAACCCGACAGCCTGCTAAATAGAGGCACGCTCCGGCCGCGAGCGAAAAGGCAGGCCAGCGCCAAATAGCCGTCCTGATCATGATTGGCCTTTCTGGCTCGCGATCCGCGGTTGGACTTCCATCCCGTTGGCGAGTGAGTCGGACGGATCGAGGATCACTTCGTCGGCGGTGGTGAGGCCGGAGGTGATCTCCACTGAATTGCCGAAGTCATGACCGATCGTGACCGGCACAAGCTGAACGCGATTGTCACGAACAGCTCCGACGCGGAGGCCCTCGCTGCGGAATAGCAGCGCGTTGGAAGGAACCGTAACGGCATTCCCAGGCGCGGGCAGATGGAAGTGAACGAAGACATAGGCTCCGGGGCGCAGCACGCCCTTAGCGTTGTCGACATCCACCTCTACATTCAAGGTGCGCGTGGCGTTGTCGATGGCGTTGGCGTTACGAACAATAGTGCCGGAAATCGTCTGGTTGGGATTGGAGTCCTGCGTCAACGACGCGCTGTCACGATCGTGAATCAAGTCGGAATAGACTTCAGGGACCGCGACGTAGACGCGCAGCGTGCCGGGGGCGTCCATATGAAACAGCTCACGTGGATTTGCCGACCCTGAGCCGGCGTCGATAAGGTCTCCGATGTCTGTATTCCGCGCGGTAATGACGCCATCGAAGGGGGCAACTATGCGTTCGTAGCTTTGAAGCTGTTCGAGGCGGCGCACGTTGGCCCTGCTTGCGTCGACAGCGGCCTGCGCAGCGATGTAATTAGCGCGGGTTTGGTCGGCCTCCTGTTGCGAGACGGCGTGCTTGGCCAGCAGTGCCTGCCAGCGATTGCTGGTCACGCCGGCAAGGTCTGCATTGGCCACCATGCGCTCCAACTCAGCGCGCGACTGGTCCAGTTGCTGGTCAATCTCGGGGGTTTCGATTTCAGCTAGAAGATCTCCCTTGTGCACGCGCGAGCCGATGTCGAAGTACCACTTCTTCAGATAGCCGTTAGTGCGCGAGTAGATGGGCGTATCGGTAAAAGCTTGTACGCTCCCAGGAAGTTCGAGATCGTCAGCCTTCGATCCCTCCACCGGGTGCACCACACTGACGGACAGAATGGCAGCGGCCTGCGTGGCGTTAGCTACCGCCGCTTCATTGGCTGCACGTACATGCAGGCCCCATGCAATTGCGGCGAGCAGCGCAAGCGCGAAGACGATGCCTAACAAGCGGCGGCCCTTCGGACCTTGATCGGACATGTCGTCGTTCGCCGCCGCGACAGCATGTGGAGGTGCAACCGAAGGCGCGGCAGATCCAGATCGCTTCTGCTCGCCGCTCACTTTTTCCAATTCAACGGTTTCAATTTCAATGCTCATACATGTTCCTCCACGAGACGCTTCTGCATGCGTGCTCTTTCGCTTCTTTCCGTCCCATGAATCAATGCGAAGACGCTGGGGACAAACAACAAGGTCGCCACCGTTGCGCAAAGCAGTCCGCCGATCACTGCGCGGCCCAGCGGCGCATTCTGTTCCCCGCCGTCGCCGAGCCCAAGCGCCATCGGGACCATGCCGATGATCATGGCCAGCGCGGTCATAATGACGGGACGGAAGCGCGTTGTGCCCGCTTCAACTGCCGCGCGAACAGCGTTTCCATGTTCGTCGAGGCGAATCTTTGCGAACGAAATAACGAGGATGCTGTTGGCGGTTGCCACGCCCATGCACATAATCGCGCCCATCAACGCTGGCACAGACAGCGTAGTGCGCGTGAGAAAAAGAAACAGCACAATGCCGGCCAGCGCGGCGGGCAGCGCGGTGATGATGATGAACGGATCGGTCCAGCTCTGAAAGTTGACCACGATGAGCAGGTAAACCAGCACAATGGAAAATACCAAGCCGCCCAGCAAGCCAGTGTATGAACTGCGCATCGTATCTACCTGGCCTTTCATGGTGACAAACGTGCCTCGCGGTAGCGACTTCGCGTTGGCATCCAGAATCTTTGTAATCTGCCGGCTCACGCCGCCCAGGTCGCGGTCCTGCACGTTGGCATACACATCGACCACGCGCCGGATGTTGTAGTGGTTCACGACCTCCATCTCATGCCCGCGAGTGACACCCGCGAGATCGCTCAGGATCTCGGGGTTTGCCGGCGCTGCGGCTCCAGGGGTGCTGCGCGTCGCGCGGTCGATGGGGATGTTCTGGAGGTCCTGCATGGTATCCATCTTGTACTGCGGCGTCTGCGCCACCACGTTGTAATTCACCATGTTTTTCCAGTTGAGGAAGAACATGGGCGTGACCTGAAAGCTGCCGCTCAGCGTATTAAGCACGCTTGTTGAAACATCCTGCTCCGTGTAACCGCCTTGCACAGCCTTGGTGCGGTCCACGTCCACCTGAAGAGTGGGATAGTCGAACGGTTGCTGAATGCGAAGATCGGTGAGACCGGGAACGTCGCGGAGCTCGGAGAGAAGCTTGTCTGCCTGGGCCTTGCTTGCGATCGCATCGTTGCCCTCGATCTGAACGTCGATGGGAGCGGGCAATCCGAAGTTGAGAATCTGCGTGGTGATATCGGCGGGCAGTGTGTAAAACGTCGCTGCGGGAAACATGCGGGGCAGATTGCGCCGGAGCGCGCGCACATAATTTGCAGTGGGCCCGTGATCGGGCCGGAGCGTCACCAGAATGTCGCCATCCCCCGCACCCAGCGTGCCGTTGGTCAGGTGCTGCGTGTTCAACGCGCTGTAAGGCAATCCGATGTTGTCGAGAATGTTGTCGATCTGCGCAGACGGTATCTCATTTCGGATCTCGCCCTCGACCAGATCGAAAAGCCGTGCGGTTTCTTCAATGCGCATTCCCGAAGGGCTGCGTACATGAAGAATGAATTGCCCGCTGTCAGTCTGAGGGAAAAAGTCTTCTCCAAGAAACGGCACGAGAATAAAAGCGGCGAGACAGAGCCCGAGGAACGAGGGAATGAAGATGCGGCGGCGGAAGACGAGCCCCTGCAGCAGCGCATGATACCGCTCGCGCACGCGCTCAAAAACCCGCTCAAATCCCTGCTGAAAACGCGCAAAGATTCCTTTCGCGGCCGCCTTCCCGTGTTCCTGGGTGCGTAGCAGATACATAGCCAATGTTGGTACGAGCGTGCGGCTCAGCAAGTAACTGGCAAGCATGGCAAATACCACCGCTTCCGCCAGGGGAACGAAGAGGAATCGCGCCACGCCGCCGAGGAAGAACATGGGCAGGAAAACAATGCAGATACAGAGTGTCGAGACCAGCGCCGGCACTGAGATCTGCGACGCCCCCTCAAGAATGGCCTCGCGCAGTGCGTAACCTTGCTCCAGGAAGCGCTCAATGTTCTCGATCGTGACGGTGGCGTCGTCGACCAATATACCGACAGCCAGAGCCAGGCCACCGAGCGTCATGGTGTTGATCGTTTCGCCGATCAGGCCGAGAATGATGATGGACGTGAGAATCGATAGCGGAATCGAGATGGCGATGATCAGCGTCGATCTCCAGCTGCCCAAGAACACCAGGATCATCACTGCCGTCAACGCGGCTGCAATGATGGCTTCGCGCACCACGCCCTGCACAGCCGCGCGGACAAAGATGCTCTGGTCCGACAGTGGCGTCATCTTTAATTGCGGCGGCACTGTGCTTGCCACGCGGGGCAAAATCCCACGAATGCCTTTGACCACGTCCAGCGTCGATGCGTTGCCGCTCTTCAGAATTGAGACCAATACGCCGCGGTGACCATCCTGGCGCACGACGTTGGTCTGGACCTGGAAGCCGTCGCTCACGCTGGCCACGTCGCGCAGATAAATCGTAGTGCCATTTACCTGCTTGATCGGGATATTGGCAAGACCCTCAACGGTGCGCGGCGAGCCGTTTGTCCTCACGTCGTACTCCGACTGCCCGATCTTGATCGTGCCCGAAGGCATGATCACGTTCTCGAGCGCCAACGCGTTCAACACATCGCCCGGCGCAATTCCTTTGGATTGCATTGCCGCCTGGTCCATGTTCACGCTGACTTGCCGCTGCCTGCCGCCGTATGGCGACGGCACCACGGCGCCGGGAACAGTGATGAGTTGTGTGCGCACGAAATTCGTCGCGTAGTCATTTAGTTGCGCTTCCGACAGACCCTCGCCCGAAATGCCCAGTTGCAGGATAGGCACGCTGGATGCGGAAAAATTGATGACCTGCGGAGGAAGCGTGCCCGGGGGAAGCTGCCGCAACAAATACTGCGATGCGGCCGTAACCTGAGCGTTGGCTGTATCGATCGACGCTCCGGGTTGCAGAAACACCTTCACGATCGCTTCGCCGTTATAAGTCGTCGACTCGATATGCTGGATATTGTCGACCAGCGTGGTGAGTGACTTCTCGTATGGCGAAGTCAGACGCCCTTCGAGTTCTTCTGGATTGAGGCCGGTATATGTCCAGCCGATCGAAACGACCGGAATATTGATGTTGGGGAAAATGTCGGTAGGCGTGCGCAGGATGACCACCGGTGCAGCGATCAAAATCAACAGCGCGAGAACGATAAATGTGTACGGCCGGTTCAGAGCAACTTTAACGATCCACATGCGGTCCTTTTACGTTCCCTTCTTTTGTGCAAGCCCGACCCCATGCCGGTTTCGATGCTTTGAATTGCATTTCCACGACCACTCGGCTCGACGGCTAACCTGCTGAAGATGAGGCGGCCCATTGCTTGTGTATTATCTTTCGTGACAATCCTCCGTCATCGGATGTCGGATGTCTGACACTGGCCAAGTTCCCCCTGCGAGTAAGACAGTCTTTCTAGTTGATTCCACATCGATCCGAATTGACTCACGATGGCAAGCTGCGTGCAACTCGTGGTTGAGAGTCGGTCGCGCCGAGAGGCGAAAACATAGCCTGTCGACGAGGAAAGGTCGACCAAGAGAGAAGGTCAATGACATGCTCATAACAAGACTTCAGAAACTCCACACCCAGATTGGATTCATCGGCCTGGGACTCATGGGAAGCCGTCTTGCGCGGCGCTTGTATGCAGACGGTTGGAAGGTTCAAGCGTGGAACCGTAGTCCTCAGCCGGCAAAAGAGATTCAGAAAGAGGGGATCGCTATCGCAGCATCCATTGCGGAACTCGTTGCCGGCTCCGATGTGATTGTTTCCTCTTTGGCAAACGATGCTGCTGTTCAGTCCGTCTACTTCGATAAGGGTGGCGTCTTTCCCGCTGCAGAGCCGGGAACTGTCATCCTTGAAATGAGCACGATCTCACCGGAGTTGTCGCGCAGCCTGCACAAGAGAGCCCGCACACGAGGGGTCAACTTTCTTGATGTGGCCATCTCGGGATCGACACCGGCTGTCGACGCGGGAACGATCACACTGCTTGTGGGTGGCAACAAGGTAACGTTCGAGCAATGTGTCCCTCTCTACGAGTCCATTGCCAAGCAGTGGTTCCTGATTGGGCCAGGGTCTTCAGGCATTCAAATGAAACTGGTCGTCAACCTTCTCCTGGGTCTTGATATGCAGGCAATGGCAGAAGCAGTTTCGCTCGGAGAGCATCTCCAGATCGATCGGAATGTTCTGCTTGACGTCCTGTCCAAGTCTGCGGTGATTGCTCCCGCGATGCTGGGGAAGATCAAGAAGATCAAGGAGAGTGACTACTCTCCCGAATTCCCGCTGCGCTTGATGAGCAAGGACATGGATCTGGTCATGGATGCCGCGAGGACTGCTGGCGCTGAACTACCTGCGGCCTCTGTCGCCCAATCCGTACTTGCTTCCAATGTCCTCTCAAGTGGCAATCTGGACTTGTCCGCGATAACCCCGTTTGTCGTTGGTCAAGAGACGAGGGCCGTGGTTTAGCTGGTAACAGAGAGTTCGGCATCCAAAAGAACCTGCGGCAAGACTTTACAAAACGCTGTTGCCGTTTGCAACTCGGAAGCCGGCTTGGCATCAATTCGGTATGTGGTTCGAGTCGTTTGCAGTGGTTGATGAATCGAATGAACGTTGACTTCCTTGTGGAGGATATTGTGGACCTGAGGCTCACTGATAAGGTTGTGCTGGTAACTGGGTCGACTGCTGGTATCGGATTTGCAACTGCCCGGTCGCTTGCTGCAGAAGGTGCGCACGTATACGTGAACGGTCGCACGCAGGAACGCGTGGATGCGGCTGTGGCAACGATCCGATCACAGGCTGCAACGGTCAAAGTCGATGGCATCGTAGGGGACTTTTCCAGCGCAGCCGGAGCTGAGGCTGTGATTGCGAAACTCCCTGTGGTGGATGTGCTGGTAAACAATGTGGGCATCTTCGAGCCGAAGCCGTTCACCGAGATTCCCGATGCGGACTGGTACCGCTTCTTCGAGATCAACGTCATGAGCGGAGTACGGCTCGCGCGACACTACCTTGCGGGGATGCTGAAGAAAAACTGGGGCCGCATTATTTTCATTTCGAGCGAGTCGGCAGTGCAGATTCCCCCTGAAATGGTGCATTACGGAATGACCAAAACAGCGCAGGTTGCCGTGGCGCGGGGCATCGCGGAGTCCGTGGCAGGGACGGGTGTGACGGTCAACAGTGTTCTTCCCGGACCGACCGAGTCGGAAGGTGTGGGTGCGTTCGTAGAGGCAATCGCGAAACGGCAGAACAAGTCGAAGCAAGAGATTGAGAAAGAGTTCTTCGAGCATGTCCGTCCCTCCTCCCTGCTCAAGCGCTTTTCCACCGTGGACGAAGTTGCGGCCATGGTGACTTACGTGGCCAGCGAGCTTTCTTCGGCCACAAACGGCGCCGCACTGCGGGTAGACGGTGGTGTGGTGAAGGCAATCCTGTGATTTTCAAGGAATCGGATCATTCTCGCCACGTGCGTTGGAACGCTTCGAGAATCGCTGCGCTGTTGCCTGCATCTGTATGAACAAAAACTTCCTTGCGAGGTGTCTTTCATGGATCGAAGAGATTTCCTAAAGACAGCCAGCGTTGCTGCCGCAGGAACGGTGGCGCCTGCCACCGCACAAAGCGCCCAGTCTTCCCTTCCTTCCCGCCGACCTGAGTCCCCGAATATGATTTATCGCGAGCTTGGCGGTACGGGCGAACGTGTTTCCGCAATCGGCATGGGTGGCTATCACATTGGGAAGCAGCAAGACCCCGACGAAAGTATCCGCTTGCTTCGCACCGCAATCGATCGTGGCATAACTTTCATGGATAACTGTTGGGACTACAACGGCGGCATCAGCGAGGTGCGGATGGGCCAGGCGCTCCGCGATGGTTACCGGCAGAAAATCTTTCTGATGACAAAGATTGACGGCAGGGATAAAAACACAGCGGCAAGACAGATTGAGCAATCGCTGGGACGCCTGCAGACGGATGTGATCGATCTCATGCAATTCCATGAGGTCATTCGGCTCGACGATCCGGACGTTATCTTCGCGCCGGGTGGGGCCATCGAGGCCGTTCAGGAAGCGAAACAGGCAGGCAAGATCCGCTACATCGGCTTCACAGGTCATAAGGATCCCAGCGTCCATCTGCGCATGTTTGAGACTGCCGAAAAGCACGGATTCCACTTCGACACAGTGCAGATGCCTATCAACGTGATGGATGCGCATTTCCGTTCGTTTCTGAATGAGGTTGCGCCGGTAGCGCAGGATCGTGGCACAGCCATTCTCGCGATGAAGACTTTTGGAGATCCCTACATCCTGCAAAGCAAGACAGTGACGCCGATGGAGGCCTTGCATTTCGGACTGAACTCGCCGGCGTCGGTAGTCATCACGGGGATCGACTCTCCGGCAATCCTCGACCAGGCGTTCCAGGCCGTCGCAAGCTTCAGGCCCATGGACCGGCAGCAAGTCGCAGCGCTTCTCGCGAAAACAAAGGAAGCCGCCATGACCGGAAAGTTCGAGCTCTTCAAGACAAGCTCGCATTATGACGGCACAATCAAGAACCCGGCGTGGCTCGGCTACACCAACGGGTGAGCGAAGCCACGTCGAATGCGTCTTCACATGCTCATGCAGGTCGGTTGAATCATCCTTCAGTCGCGACCGGATTGCTTTCGTCCCAAAAGTCGTCAGGCAAATTCACGACAATCGGTTCGGAAGTACTTCGGACAACAATCCATTGAAATGGAAGGTCGCTGGAAGGATTGATTTCCTGGTGCGGCAGCCATGCCGGAACATGAAGGAAATCCCCAGCTTGGATCATTGCGAGGAACTCCCCTCGTTCGCCCCACCGAACGTAAGAAAAGCCGCTCAGAACGTACACGATCGTGTGTTGTTCTCCATGGTGGTGGATTCCGGTGCGGGCTCCTGGTTCAACCACAAATAGGCCTCCCCACATGGGCGATTCGATGCCTGCTCCTGAATGGATGGCGGCAAAGCGCTGTGCCCCCGGCGTCTGCGCAGTCGCGGAGTCTAGCTGTTCCGGACGGACTACGCGAATCGATTGATATTGCACGAATCTCTCCTCTGTGTTGGTTTCGCTATTCGCGCGGTCCAGTCTTGTGAGGCTGTTCTCCCAGTTTGTTGGACGAAACCAAGCGGATCAATGTTACATCAAGCGTGACCTATTTCCCGACGTAGGAGACGTGCCAGACCGATCGAGTCCCGTCGTCGGTAACGAAGAGGCTGCCGTCTTTAGCAACCGCAACGCCGACAGGGCGACCCCACACCTGACCTTCTTTCGTCACGAAACCGGTGAGGAAGTCTTCGTAACTGCCATCGGCATGACCATTGTGCATGGGGACACGGATGACTTCGTAGCCGGCACGGTTGGCGCGGTTCCATGAGCCGTGTTCGGCGGCGAAGGCATCGCCGTCATATTGCTTTGGGAACTCGCCGGCATGGGGGTAGAACGTCATCTCCAGCGAAGCCATGTGGGGCTGAACGAGAACGTCCGGGGTGATGACCTTAGAGGAGAGATCAACGCGCTTGCAGTCTTTGGCCTAATCCGCAGTGAGTGCCGGCGCCTGCAGGTTGGGGCCGGTCCCATTGGCGCATGGCTCGGGGAGACGCGGGTCCCGATGTCCGCCCATGTAATACCAGGGCCATCCGTAGAAGCCACCTTCCTTCACCGAAGTGACATAGTCGGGAACAAGATGGTTGCCCAGGTCATCGCGCTCGTTGGTCGAGCACCAAAGCTGGCCGGTGATTGGATTGATGGCTTCACCGACGCAGTTGCGGATGCCGGATGCGTATACTTCAACGAATTTTCCGTCGGGAGTGTACTCGAGCACGTCGGCGCGGTGAAACTCTCCCGGATGTGTGTCGGCGTCGTCCACGTTGGACCCGGAGCCAACGGAGACCAGCATGTGCTGACCGTCTTTGGTAAAGACGACGTCTCGGGTCCAGTGTCCTCCACCGGTAAGCTGAGCGTAGCCGGGGATGTCGGGAACGATAGTCTCGGACGCCCCCTTAGCGTGCAGATCGCCTGAGTTGTAGGGGATGCGTTGGATGGTAGTGGCGTTTCCGACGTAAACATATTTCGGGTTATCGGCAGGATAAAAGGCAATCCCGAAGGGATGATCCAGACCAGTTGCAAACTTTTCGATTTGCGCGGCTTTGCCGTCCGGACCCACGCCGCGAAGGATGAAAATAGTTCCAGCGCCGGAATCGGCGAGGAAGAGATCTCCGTTAGGAGCAGTGCGAATGAGGCGCGGCATTGTGAACGTGCCGCCGCTGAGAACCATCACCTTTTTGTTGTCGGCACGCTGCATGGGAGCAGTGTCGCCGCCGGCGTAGAGGGTGACTTTGAAGCCGGCGGGCGCAATGGGCCACGCATCGGCAGGTTTAGGAATGACGCGCGGAGTGTTGTTGACGGACTCTTCCGGCTTGGGTTCGGGCAGGTCGGCGAGCGTGATCTTGCGGCGGACGCCGGGTTGCTGCTGGTTCCAATCGGCGAATGCGGCCTGGCCTGTGATGGTCTGCTGCGCCGGCAGTGCCGTGGGAAGAAGCATGGCGGCTGCAAAGAGAACGACGGTAGACGGGGATCGCATACTTAAGCTCCTCAGGTTTGAAAGTAATTAGTTCCTTGCCCGCGCAGCTGCAATATCTCTATTGACCATATCGCAGCCGCGCAGGGCTTGTCTTCAAAACATTGACGGCTCCGAAGACCTGCCACAGCCCAAGCGAAATAGGGAGCAGATCGATTTCCGATCGCCCGTTCTGCCCATGCTTTATTCCGCGATAACGCGTTTTTATCCGGCCCACAACTCATTTGAGAAACCCATTGCTTTTCATCCGTTTTGCATGATGCGCTTCAGCTTAGTGCGCGCACGCGAGACTTGAGCTTTCACTGTTCCCTGAGCCAATCCCAGCACCTGGGCCGCTTCTCTTGTATTCAGGCCATCCAAGTCGCACAGCTGAATCACCTTGCGCAACGAAGGCGAAAGCCCCATTACGGACTGCACAAGATTACAATGCATTTCTGAGTTGATACACTCGCGTTCAGGGCTTGGCCTGACGTCCGCCAGCCTATCGGACACAAAAGACTCCTGGTCTTCAGCCACTGGTTCATCCAAAGATACGTGGAGATGTCGCGGTCTTCTGCGCAATTGCGACAGGGCGCAATTGGTTACAATGGTGGTTAACCATGTCGACATCCGCGCTGTCCCCTTGAATTGATCCAGATGCCTGTAAGCCGACAAGAGGGCATCCTGAACCGCGTCCTCAGCGTCGTGTTGGTCGCCCACGTAGCGATGGGCCCTTCTGTAAAGCATGGGCAGATATCGCGAAACAACGTCCTGAAGCTCCGCCGTGTTCTGTTCGCGAATGTGCGCGGCGTGGTGTTGCTCGTTTCCGGTTTGCGACTCCAGCACCTGCATGTTGTCGATGACCCCCGATCCCTGCTTAGTGCACGCATGTTGCCAATCATCCGGGCATAGGTTAGCTGTATGGTTTCAGCGGTATACTGCAACCGGGGGGATGAGAAGGTCCACCTCACGCGTCAGATATCCGACGCGATGTCCGCCATCCGACAGACCTCGGCCTGGAGGCCCACGAATGACCTCTCGGAGTGCTCCTACGGTATTCGTCATTGATGACGATGTAGAAGTGCGTCAGTCCATTCAGAGCTTGTTGAAGGCCGCGGGCCTGCATTCAGAATCCTTTGGGACGGCGGAGGAGTTTTTAGTCAACAAAGTACCGGATGGACCGAGTTGCCTCGTTCTGGACGTGTCTCTTCCCGGAGTTGACGGCTTGGAGCTTCAGCGGAAACTGGCTGATGTCGGCGTGCCTATTCCCATCATCTTCATAACTGGCCATGGGGATATTCCGATGACGGTGAGGGCCATAAAATCCGGCGCGATAGAGTTCCTGACGAAGCCCTTCGTCGACGAAGAATTATTGAATGCGATTCAGCAGGCCTTCGATCGCGACCGCGTCACGCGTCATCAACAGGGTGAGGTTGCCGAATTGCGAAGGCGCTATGGGTCATTGACGATGCGCGAGCGCCAGGTCATGGGACTTGTGGTTTCAGGCATGCTCAACAAGCAAGTCGCATATGAGCTCGGGACCAGCGAAATCACCGTTAAGATTCAGCGCGGTCATGTCATGACAAAGATGCAGGCGGAATCACTTGCGGAGCTAGTTCGAATGGCGGCCAAGCTTGAGCTTCCGGTGGGCAAGAAATAGTGTCCGACGGTTGTGAGACAAAAAGGGGTGTGCCGAAGCTGTGAAACAAATAGGACGGCTTCTTTGCGGTCCACTCCCTCAGTTTTTGGGCGAGGTAGGAAGGAGGTTGGAAACATGGCCAATCTGGCCAAGATGAAGTTGGCACCCGGGCCGGCATGGTTTGTAACATTGCGCTATGGATTAGCTTTTGCCTCGGTTGCAGCCGCTCTAGGCTTGGCTCGTGCGTTCGTTTACTTCCATCTGCCTCAACCCTTTGGTGCATTTGCGATATCCGCAATCGCTCTCACCTTTTGGTACGCCGGAACCGCGCCAGGCATTCTTGCCGCGGTGCTGTCATCGCTTGTCCGCAGCTATCTATTCGATGCCACCACCAGCACCGAGTCTCGTGTTCTATTCGACCTTGTGTTTCTGGTCTTTGCATTACTCATGACTCGTGTTGCGCGGGAGCGAAATCAACTTGAACTCAGAGTCGCGGAACGAACGGCGGAGCTCACTCGATCCAATGAGAACCTGAAACGCGAAATTGCCGAGCGCAATCAGGCTCAATATCTCACCGGGCAGGTCTTCGAGTGTTCGCCTGACGCCATACTCATTATCGGAACAGATTACAGATATAAGCGTGTCAATCCAGTGCATGCGCGGAATTGGGGGAGGCCGGCCGCGAGCATGGTCGGGATGCATGTAGCCGACCTCTTGGGTGCGGAGTTCTTCGAACAGCGAGTAAAGCCATTCCTGGACCGCTGCTTCGCGGGAGAGAGTGTCAGATTCGAAGATTGGTTCGAGAACGCGCTCGGTCGCCGATACTCTGCCGTGAGTTACTCGCCTCTGTTGTCTGACTCCCAACGAGTGGAGGCGGCGCTTGTCATCGGCCGTGACCTCACAGAACACACGCTTGCGTCCGAAGCGCTGCGTCACGCGCAATCGGATCTCGCGCACGCCAGCAGGATGACTACCATGGGAGAGCTGACAGCCTCCCTGGCGCACGAGGTGAATCAGCCGATTACCGCCGCTGTCAATGGCGCCAGCACCTGCGTCCGCTGGCTTACGCGGGACGAACCCGATCTGGCCGAAGCGCGCGAGGCTGCGCTGGGAGTCGTTCGAAACGCCAGGCGCGCAGCAGACATCATCAACCGCATCCGCTCGATATCGAAAAAGGGCGAATCGAAAAGGCAATTGATCGAAATAGATGAAGTCATTCGCGAGGTCGTAGTGCTGCTCCGTAACGAAGCGGAGAGATACTCGATTTCGATCCGTACCCACTTTGACGTGAATTTTCCCAAAGTCATGGCGGACCCGGTGCAAGTGCAGCAGGTCGTCATGAACCTCATTATGAATAGTTTCGATGCGATGAAGGACGTCGATCGCACCCGCGAACTCGTGATTCGGACGCGGCGGGCGAAAGATCGGCAACTGATGGTCTCGGTCACGGATACAGGTGTGGGACTGCCCTCACAACAGAGCGACCAGATATTCGATGCCTTTTTTACGACCAAATCACATGGCCTGGGCATGGGCCTTCGGATTAGCCGAACCATCGTTGAATCGCATGGCGGCCGGTTGTGTGCAGCCGACAATTCTCCACACGGCGCAAGTTTCTCCTTCACCCTACCCATCCCAATCGACTCCCCGGAATAGCGCGCAAAACCATCGGACGCTCATACCAACGTATGATTGCGTCACCTTTCCAGCGAGCGCATAGTGAGTCTTATGAGCTGTCATAAGGCGAGCAAACTCGTGGCCATCGTGGACGATGATGACTCGGTACGCGGTACGTTGCAGGAACTCCTGAGATCTGCCGGATTTTCTTCGCGAGCATTTGACTCGGCAGAGGGATTTCTTGCCTCCGGTAATCAGCAGGAGACTGCGTGCCTGATTACGGATATTCGCATGCCGGGAATATCCGGTCTGGAGTTGCAGGCCAAGCTGAATGCCGAACGATGCAGAATTCCGACCATCTTTATCACCGCCCACGGCGATGAAGAGATGCGCTTCAAGGCGCTGAGAGAAGGCGCCGTGGAGTTCCTGCAGAAACCCTTCGACGATGAAGTCCTGATCGAAAGTATTCGCGCCGCTCTCAACCGTTGAGTCGAGAAGGAACGTACATGATGAGCACAAGGTTTGCCGTGCAGCCATCCGAAGATTGCGGCTGCGACGATCACAGCCGCGATCACGGCTCTCGCCCGCGCAAATTCGAGCAACTCATTGGCGACAGTCCTGCGCTGGAAGCAGTGCTCGATGGGGTAAAGCGAGTTGCGCCGACAAGCTCTACAGTTTTGATCCAGGGCGAAACGGGCACGGGCAAGGAGTTGATCGCACGCGCGATCCACAATATCAGCCCACGGTGCGGACGCCCCTTCATCAAGCTGAACTGCGCCGCCATCCCACTGGACCTGCTTGAAAGCGAGCTTTTTGGCCACGAAAAGGGCGCGTTCACCGGAGCGATTGCACAAAAGCTCGGCCGCTTCGAATTAGCCGATAAGGGCACACTTTTCCTTGACGAAGTCGGCGACATTCCGCCGTCGCTGCAGCCCAAACTGCTGCGCATATTGCAGGAACAGGAATTCGAGCGCCTGGGCAGCAGTCGAACTCACCAAGTGGATGTTCGGCTCGTAGCCGCGACCCATCGCGACCTGGCTGGGATGGTGAGAAATGGGGAGTTTCGCAGTGACCTCTATTTTCGCCTGAATGTATTTCCTGTCCAGTTGCCGCCTTTGCGAGAGCGCCGCGAGGACATTCCGGCGCTGGTCGAACATTTTGTCGACATTCTTGGCCGGCGGGTGGGCCGGCACATCGACCTGATTCCTCCGGAAACGATGCTGGCTCTCAGTTCGTACGACTGGCCGGGCAACATCCGCGAACTGCAGAATTTGATTGAGCGCGCCGTAATCCTGTCCGAATACGGTGTGCTTCCGAATCCACTGTTGAACGCCGAAACGCAGCGCATCGGCGTTTCCCAGGCTCCAACTACGTTGCTGGATTCTGAACGCACCCTGATTCTGCGCACGCTTGTGGCAGCCGGATGGGTAATTGGCGGACGCGATGGCGCAGCCGCCAGGCTTGGCTTGAAGCGCACTACGCTGATCTACAAGATGCAGAGGCACGGGATTTCTCGGCCGTCGTTCGATGGCAATTCTGAAATAACCGAGCCACACACGCAGGGGACGGAGATAGTGCCGCAGTTGCAATAGCTGCGGAATATAAGCTGCCTATGGCCGATAGCGGTCGTTGTGCTCATTTAGAGCGAAACCAGAGTGACTCTACCCCGAAAGAATTCTCGCCGCGATTGTCGAGTAGCCCCGGGGTATTTCACCCCGAGGCCCTCACAGAACCGTGCTTCAATCTCTCGATTCACACGGCTCTTCATAGCCCTGCGTTTGCCTCTCGCGAGTACAAACCTTCTCTGGAAGAAATGGCTCATCCTGGTTGCCCAGTTGGCCGTACCCTCCGTCGAGCTATGTCATCCCCTTCGCTCTACATCCATTACAGACGCCTCAACGCTACTTCAGGATGATCCGCCCGTCGCTCTGGCATCGGTATTCTTCCTCGTGGTGTCTGCCACTTGCCATTTCCCTTTACATCCAGAACGAAGTCCTCACGTTCCATAACCTTATGCGATTCCTACGCAGGCGTTACAAAATGCTAATTACAGGTTGACCCGCCAAAAGCAGGAGCTTCTTGCCAACATAGTGAATCTTGCATTCTTGGAAACCGCCACTCATGGTGGAAAAGGTGTGTGGAATCCTGGTTGGTGGCTTTGGTGCCTCTGCACCGTGAGGGTGTATCGGAAGTCAGCCAGCTACGGATCAATGCGTCCCGGTACACCTAAAGGAACAAGTGGCTCCTAAATTGGCTACCCAGCTTCAAAACGGCTCTATAGCCGCACCGGGTATTACTGTCTAAGTTATTGATTTTATGGTGCCCGGAGGGGGACTTGAACCCCCACGGCCTTGCGGCCTGCGGATTTTAAGTCCGCTGCGTCTGCCAATTTCGCCATCCGGGCATTGAGGGATTGGCAACTCCTCTATGGTAACCGAGGAGCGCGATCAGGCCACGCCTCATACCGAACAGCCTCCGGCTCCCAACGCAACTGCGCCGGAAGAGCGTGGCCTGCCCGCTGCCATGCGTACACGCCACTCCGGAGCGTTCCCTTCCCAGGAAGCGCTATTGAAACTTGCGGAAGCAAATATTCTCACCGTCCAGCCGGTACTCGGCTGAGCAGACGTCGCCGCCACAGATCATGGCCTCTCCGCCGCAAAGCTGGCGGCGCGTAATCAGCCCCAGGGTGCCGCATCGCGGGCACGACATGACGGCTACAAATGGGTTTTGGGCGTGCCCCAGCTTGGCCTGGTTTTCCAGCACGAAAACCGTGCCGGGGTCCATTCTTTCGGGGATCCATTCTTCCAGAAACTGCAAGTCGGCTGACATCCTGCCCTCCAAA
>Ga0182016_10001762_pt1 | contig 26058 bp, 18 predicted proteins | sample 712S2MmetaG_FD_120491 | JGI IMG/M metagenome (GOLD analysis project Ga0182016, IMG submission 120491) | Permafrost microbial communities from Stordalen Mire, Sweden - 712S2M metaG | ecosystem: Environmental > Terrestrial > Soil > Wetlands > Permafrost | place: Sweden: Stordalen | collected...
GGGGAGGAGGGCCGCTTCCGCTACGCTCCAGCGGCCCTCCTCCCCTGAAATACCCCTTCCTGATCCTTTACTGGCTCCCTTTTACTCCGCCCCAGTGGCCTACTTTTACTCCGCCCTTGACATAATACTGGAGCACCTCGGCAAAGGGCCGGTTGTTCGCCTTCGCATAATTCAGCAGACGCTGCCGAACAGAAGCGCCCATGTTTTTAACCACGGATGCCGTCAAAGAATCGCCTCCAGGTAAGGCCGCATGACACGTTCAACGCGGCATACTCTTGCGAACTGCTCAATCTGATCGAGCTTCATGCGTCCACGCTGCCGGTAGAGATTCAGCGCCTCCGTGCATACATCGATGCCGAGTTTGTTGCGGTACTTGAAGCAATCGGCCAGCGTCTTCTCAGCAGAATAGATGCGCACCTGCGTGCTATCCATCGTCACTTCCTCAATGCCGCTTTCATAGACCGGCTTGGAATACCAGAAGATGCGTAGCGGCGGATATTGCATCGCAGGGGCTTGGTCGTTGGCCGGAATCGCAAGATATACGGAGTGCGGAATCTGAGTTGTTAGCCGGTGGAACGCTAGCGCCGAGATCAGGCAAACAACCCCCTTCGGCACCTTGTGCGAGACCGTCACCAGATCCGGGTTGCCCAGCGGCTTCGCGTTGGCAAGCCGGTAAAGCCCCCGTTCGAGCCGCTCCAGTTTCCCCGCGTCTCGAAGCGCATAGAGTTCCCGAGGGTGCACACCCAGTTCGACCGCGCGTTTTGTATTGAGAATGCCGCCACTTTTCTTGAAGACGCCGATGGCGCGGCCTATCGCGCCCGTATTGGGCGTTTGAGCTGCGTCGGATATATTCCTCGGAGATTGCATATGTTCTCCGACTATTCTATCCAGATTCAGGAAAACCTCCAAGTACTTTGGAAGGCTCCTTCAGCCAGTGCGATTTGACCGATATTCTTCGGGCTGGTCCCACACAGCCAGCCCAAAGGCCCGTAAAAAGTTTGTCGCATTTTTGTCGCAAATACCGCCCAGAGGGCCGTTTTTGCCGGTTGTGCCGGTTAATAACTACTGTACCGTCAACAACATGCGATTCGTGGCATTTCTTGACACGGAAGAGGTCGCTGGTTCGAGTCCAGTCGTGCCTCGCATCGGGGTGCTCAATGGTGCTGAGATTTTTCCCCTCTGCTTCCATCGAGGAGCAGCATCTCCACAACCATCTCCTTCGCTTCCGGCTCTTGGGAAAAGATGGCTTCCCGCCCTGTGATGTGCTGCTTCGCACCAGACTCGTTTGGCCCACCCCACGAGCTTGATAATTCGGGACCTAGTCCGCGACACTCGCCTGGCCGGATTCATGAGTGAAAAGAAATAGAGAAGAATGAGGCTGGGGCACTCGTCAAACTCCATTTCAAATGCGGGCGTTTCCTACGCTATGGAACTTTGGTGACCGTGGTTCGAACTGCCTGCCAGCACCTGCTCGTAGACCTCCCTGTCCACATTGCCTCCGGTGAGAATGATTCCGATGCGTTTTCCTTCATGGACACTCATCTCCTGGAGCGCTCCAGCCAAAGCCGCGGCTCCGGCTCCTTCGGCCAGATTGTGAGTGTCTTCGCAATAGGCGCGCATGGCCTGGGCGATCTCAGCATCTGAGGCCTCGACAATCCTGTCCACGTTCTTGCAGATGACCTCCAGCGCCAACGGGTTTGGAGTGCGGCAGGCAAGACCATCGGCGATCGCAGTGCGCGCTGGGGCCTCTATCACTCTCTGTTCCCTCAGGCTGAGAGCATACGAGGGCGATTCGGCAGCTACGACGCCAACAATCTTCGCGTTCAGTTCCAGCGCATTACGCACCGCCGCAACACCGCAGATGGAAGAGCCAAGGCCAATGGGAACATACACAGTTTCGAGCGGAGGCGTAGCCTCAAAGAACTCCAGAGCGTAGGTTGCAACGCCCATGACCAACCGCTCGTGAAACGAGTCCACCATCGCGAAACCACGTTTGGCGGCAACCTCACGGGCATACTCCAACGATTCCTGAAAATCCAGGCCATGTTCGATCAGTTCAACTCCCTGGGCAATCATGGCGCGATTCTTTTCGCGGCTGTTGCCGTGAGGGACAATGACAAGAGCGCGTAAGCCGGCAAGACGCGCAGCCATACCCACTCCCAGTCCGTGATTGCCGCGCGTGGCCGCAACCACGCCCGGCAAGCCCGGCAGTGTCTGCTTGAGCCAAGCGATGTAGACCAATGCTCCACGCAGTTTAAAGGCGCCGACGGGGGAATGATTCTCGTGCTTGATCCAGGCCTCCGTTTTCAGGCGCTGGTTGAGGAGAGGCCAACTGAACTGCGGCGTGGGGGGCATGAAGCGATAGACCACAGTTTGCGCATCGCGTATTTGCTTGAGTGAAGGTAGCTGCATAGGATTAGTGTATTTGCCGGGAGCGTCGAGTCTATGCTGTCAGCCCCTTCTTTTCCTTTGGGCAACATCTCCAACCGTCCGCAAAAAGGCGTGCGGGGCAGGCGAAATGAATTCCTGCTCGCGAATTGTCAGACCGAGTTGACGATAGACACGCTACGAAACCGGAACGAAGACGACCACAGGCTTTACGGTCACTGCAACGGGGCTGGCGTGCGCGCAGGAGGAATGCGTGCGCGTCCCCGTCCAATGGATCGGGTGCACCCGCGCCGGCGGTCGCGGCTTGCGGCCATGAAAGCCAAGAAAGCATAATGGATGCATCATCCCAACATGACGAAAGACCAGAAGGATATGTCACTGAATGAGATTCGCTTTCGCGTGGCCGAAGCCGGCGACCGCCCGCGGCTGATCCAGCTGATCAACGCCGCGTTCTCCATTGAGACCTTCTTCGAAGGCACGCGCACCGACGAGGAGCGGCTTGCGGCCATGATGGCCAAGGGCAGCATCCTGATGGCCGAAAACGCAGCGGGACAGCTGATGGCCTCGGTCTACATAGAGGATCGCGGCAAGCGCGGTTACCTCGGCATGCTGGCCGTGGACCCCGCGCGGCAGCGCGAAGGCCTGGGGCGGCTGATGACACAAGTGGTGGAAGAACGCTTTCGCAAGCAAGGCTGCGAGGCCGTGGACATCGTCGTGCTCAACATGCGGCCGGAGCTTCCGCCCATCTACCAGCGCTTTGGCTACGCGATCACCGGAACCGAAGAGTTCCACTCCTCGCGGCCACTTCGCCCCGGGGTCGAGTGCCATTGCATCGCGATGTCGAAGCCGCTGTGAACTCTACTGCGCCTTGGCCGCCGGCGCATGCAAATACCGGCTGGCAAACTCGATAAATGTAGGCCAATTCGGCGCAGGCGTGTGCCCTCCGGTGTGCTGGCGGAATGCTAAATCTCCGGAAATGAGCGTGGTTTCGATGGGCGGAAACTCCGTGGTTCCCAGATCTTTTTTGCCCAGCAACTTGTAAACCGGCCCGGCGGCTACCTCGGCCATGAACATGCCTTTGGCGTCGACCCAGCCGTCGCCGGCCGCCGCGGCGCCGGCGGAGACGAACACTGGACGCGGGGCGCAGAGCGCGATCAGGTCGTGGGCGTCGACGGGAAGATCGGCAACGCTGAGCGGGCCGTCGTATTTAAGGAAGTTGCCGTCCACCCAGTGGTACTCGCCCGTGCCGGCGATGTTGCCGATCTGCTCGCCCCAGTTGCGGCGGTAGAGCTTGGCGCCAGCCTCGCCGCTGGAGCTGATGTAGCCGACGGCAAAACGCGGGTCGTACGCCATCGCAATCAGAGCCGCCTTGCCGTAACGCGAGTGGCCCTCGATGCCTACCTGGTGCGCGTCGACGGCCGGGTCGGTCTCAAAGTAGTCGAGGGCGCGGCTGGCGCCCCAGGCCCAGGCCCTCAGCGCGCCCCAGTCGTCGAGCTTGCGCGGCTCGCCGCGATTGCCGAGGCCGATGATGCCCTGCGTAAGCCCGGCGCCGTTGTCGGGCTGGACGCTGGTAGGAACGTACTCCGCGTAACCCCAGCCGCGCGCCAGCACCTGCTGCTGCCACGTGGGTCCCGGCGGCGGCTTGAACTCGGGGAAACGCTTCATCAGCATCTCCATAAACTCCCGGCTCAAGCCGAGCTCCATGATGACAGGAGCGGGACCCTTGGCATTGGCCGGCGTGGTCAGAGTCAGATCGATGTCGACGCTGATCGTGGGATCGCTCGCGTTGTCGACGTGGCCGACGAGCTTCTTGGTGATGACGGGAACATCCCCATTCTTCTCCTGCGTGGTGCTGACGACCTTCCACGTCACGGCGGGCAGATGAGCGGGAACGCGGCCCAGAATCTCGCGGTCGAAAAGCTCGACGATCTGAGGACGGCGCTCGGTCCACCAGATCTTGGCCGTCGTCACCGGATTGCCGTCGGCCAGCCGCAGCGGGTCGGGGAGCGCCAGGTGCATGTCGGCCTTCGCTTCGTCGTAGTTCGCCGCATTCGGAGCATTGGGATTATTCCCGTCGGCGCCTTCCCGGAGCTCTTTGATGCCGAGCAAGTCCATCATGCGCTGGTGATCTTTTTCTGAGGCTGCCTGCATGGCGAGCTGCTCCGGCGTGGGCGCGGGGCGCGAGGGCGCAGGTGGTGCAGGAGCTGTTTGCGCGGACGGCGCGGGAGCCGTCTGCGCCGGCAGTGAGGAGACCGCAGTGCAGAAAACCAGCGCCAAAGCCGTTCGAGCGACGGTGCTGGAGGTGATGGATCGAAGCACGGGCATGGGCAGCCTCATTTTCGGGAAGTTTCCCAACCTGAAACTGGGAACGGTCCCCAGAATATCGGCTCCGTGAACGCCGGGGCAAGAGCGGCCCGGTTCCCGTTCCCCGCCAACGCTGCAAAGCCGGCAAGTCCTGCGCCGCACGGCGGTAAGGGAGAAATTCGCGCATTGGCAGAGGATTGGCGCTCAAGACAGAGCGCTTGCCGCCGATAGAGCCAATGAGATCGTTCGGAAAGGATGCGCCATGTCCATGTCCTGGGCTAGAAACCTGCCTCTCTCCCGGAAGTTCACCCTTGCGTTCGGCGTGGTCTGCGCACTCTGCCTCGTCCTGGGCGTTTACACCTCGATCACCTTCAGGAGCATCGCCGGCGAGAATGCGGTAGTCAGTGAGAACAGCTTTCCATCCTTGATCCATATCGGGGATATTCGCGACGGATTGAACGTGGAACGCCGGGAAGACCTCGAGCTGATGCTGTGCCAGACGCCGGCCTGTACGGCAGATCACAGCGCCAAGCGGCAAAAGGCCATCGCCGCCTATCAGGAGGCCTTGAAAGCGATAGAGCCCCTCCTTCTGCCCGAAGACCGCGAGCCTTACCAGAAGTTCACGGCAGCGCTCAGGCAATACCAGGATTTCAGCGATCGGGGCAATGACTTGTTGGCTGGCGGTCACACCGGCGACGCCCTGGACCTTTTATCGTCGGATGCCGTAGCTGCCTCCCTGAATCAGGCCCTGGGGATGGCGGACATCGGATTTCAAAACCACGCCAAATCGGGAGCGGAGAGCGCTTTGGGCGCCACACGCACCAGCACCCGCGCCACCTGGGTCGACATCGGGGTCACGCTGCTGATCGTGGTGCTGTGCGCGCTCACGGGCATTGCATTGACGCGGGTGACGGCGCCTCGGATTGGTGGCGTGAAGGCGGCGGCGGAACGGCTGGCGCAGAAGGACCTGACCGCGAGCATCGAGGTAACCGGGACGGATGAGATCGGGCAGGTGGGCGCGGCGCTGAACGATTCGATCGCCGTGCTCCGCTCCGTGGTGCAGTCGGTGGCGCGCGGCGCGGAGATGCTTTCGGCGGCGACCACGGAGATCAGCGCACGCAGCGTGCAAAGCGCCGGCAATGCGCGCACCGAGTCGGGCAAGATCAACCAGATTGCGGCCGCGGCCCAGGAGATGACGGCGACCATAGGCGAGATCAGCCACAACGCGGAGAACGCGGCAGGCGCCAGCCGTCAGTCGGCGGAAAATGCCGAGTCGGGCGGCCAGGTCATGCAATCCGCGGCCGAAACCATGGAAAAGATTGTGGAGGCGTCGCGCTCCGTCGCGGGCAAGATCGCCTCGCTCTCCGAACGCAGCCAGGAGATTGGCAAAGTGGTCAGCGTGATTCAGGAGATCAGCGAGCAAACCAACCTGCTGGCCCTGAATGCGGCCATCGAGGCGGCCCGCGCCGGTGAACACGGACGCGGGTTTGCCGTGGTGGCGGGCGAGGTGCGGCGTCTGGCCGAGCGCACCAAGAGCGCCACCGAAGAGATTGCGGGCACCATCCGCAGCATCCAGGAAGAGACGCGCCAAACGCTGCACGTGATGGACGAAAGCCAGCGCGCCGTGGCCACCGGGTTGGAGGAAACTTCGAAGGCCCGGCACAGCCTGGAGGCGACCATCGAATCCTCCAGGCAGGTGGAGCAGCAGATTCACCTGATCGCCACCGCGGCCACCGAACAGACCTCCGCGGCGGGAGAGATCTCCGAGGCTGCCGGACAGATTTCGCAGTTGGCTGTGGAAAACACCCAAGCCGCCGAAGAGGCCGTGGAAGCCATGAGGAACCTGTCCTCGCTGGCCGCGGAGCTGGATGGAATGATCCGTCAGTTCCATCTGGAGGGCGGCGCACAGAGCGGCGGAAAACTCGCGGGAGGAGCACGGGCAGCGGCGTCACAACGTATGCGCTCCGCGCACGCGTAACGCGAGCGCCACTCGACAAACCATTGAGTGGGGCGGGACCCGGATCTGCGGCCCCGGTTAGTGAACCCCAGGTTCCTCGCCGGGGCTTCCCGCCCAGACTTTGAAGGCCGGGCCCCATCGGTCCGGCCGTTTTTTTGGCCCCTTCCCGGCAATGGCTCGTCTTCCTTCAATTCCCCTGCGTATTTTCTTGTCCGCACCGCGTGTCCAGTTATTCTGGAGATGCGACCGCCGGGGCGGAGCACCGGCCCTCTTTGCGCTAAGACGCACAGCTGCCGTAAAGGCAGTTCCTGGTTCGCAGTTCACGGTACCTGGCCAGAGGCTTTCAGCCGCTCCGCGGGCTGCGAGCTGCGAACTACGAACTGTGAACTGGGAACCGATTCCGTGCATCCAATTCAGGAGAGAAAGCCATGAGCGCCGTTGCGTACGACCTGGTCGTTATCGGTTCCGGACCCGCGGGCCAGCGGGCCGCCGTGGCCGCGGCCAAGATGGGCAAACGCGTGGCCGTGGTCGAGGCCCGGCAGGTGGTGGGCGGCGTGTGCGTCAACACCGGCACCATCCCCTCCAAAACCATGCGCGAGGCCGTGCTCCATCTCAGCGGCTACAACTACCGCTCCATCTACGGCGTCAACTACCGCGTGAAGGAAAAGATCACCATGGCCGATCTCGCCTTCCGCGTGCAGGCGGTGATCAAAACCGAAGTCGACGTGACCGAAGCCCAACTCTCGCGCAACGGCATCGATGTAGTGCACGGAATCGCCCGCTTTCTCGATCCCCATCAGGTGCGCGTGGAATGCGCGCAGGCCGACACCACCCTCCAGGCCGGCCGCATCATCGTTGCCGTGGGCGCCAAACCGGCGGTCTCCGATAAAGTGCCGGTCAACGGCAAGACCATCGTCAACAGCGACCAGATTCTCGGCCTGGAGGCTCTGCCCCGCTCTTTGGTCGTGGTGGGCGGCGGCGTGGTCGGCGTCGAATACGCCTGCATGTTCGCGGTGCTCGGCGTGCGCGTCACGCTCATCGAAAAACGCAACCGGCTGCTCGAGTTTGCCGATCAGGAGATTATCGAGGCCCTCAGCTATCACCTGCGCGACAGCCGCGTTACCATGCGCCTGGGCGAGGAGGTGGAAAGCGTTGAAGAGCCAACCGCCGGCACCGTCGTCGCCAATCTCCAAAGCAGGAAAAAAGTCTCGGGCGATGCATTGCTCTACGCCGTCGGCCGGCAGGGCAATGTGGACGACCTGAACCTCGCCGCCGCCGGCCTTGAAGCCGACCCGCGCGGACGCATCGCCGTCGACGAACACTTCCAGACCAAGGTGCCGCACATCTATGCCGCGGGCGACGTAGTCGGCTTTCCTTCGCTGGCTTCGGTGTCGATGGAGCAGGGACGCATCGCCGCGGCCCATGCCTTCAACGATCAAGCAGCCCACTCCAACCCCAGCTTCTATCCCTACGGCATCTATACCATTCCCGAAATCAGCTTCATCGGCAAGACCGAGGAGCAGTTGACCGGCGAGGATGTTCCCTACGAGGTGGGCATGGCCTACTATCGCGAGACGGCGCGCGGCCAGATTCGCGGCGACACCACGGGCAGGCTCAAGCTCATCTTCCACCGCGACACCCGCAAGATCCTCGGCGTGCACATCATCGGCGAGGGCGCAAGCGAACTGGTGCACATCGGTCAGGCCGTGATGACCCTCGATGGCGATGTGGATTATTTCATCGGCACCGTCTTTAACTACCCTACCCTCGCCGAGTGCTACAAGGTAGCCGCGTTCAACGGCCTGGGCCGCCTGCACCGGTACCAGACGGAGTGATTGCAGTGGTCAGTGGTCAGTGGTTAGTGGTAAGTGATTGGTGGTCGGCGATGAGTTATCGGGAGTGAGCTTGTCGATAACTTCACAAGCAATCTCCAGGCAGTCGCGCCGTAGGCGCAGAGTTTGTTAGCCCCGCGCTTCAGCGTGGGGTAAGTGGATTGCAGAAGCGAGATCCGGAGTCCCGTAGGGACGGCGCAAAGATAATTCCTTTGCAGAGTTCAATTGCCCCTGCGGAATCGTCTTCTAGAAGCTCGTTGCGACGGCCTGTTGACGGTTCTCTGATCTCTGTTCTCTGTTCTCTGTTCCCTGTTCCCTGTTCCCTGTTCCCTGGAGGCTCTCATGACCACCGCAATCGGCGTCGTCCTTACCGATCACATCGCATCGGCCCGCCTCGAGGACGAGCGCCTCGCCGGCAACCTGCTGCGCTATCCCCAGGACCCCGATGCCATCGAACCGCTCGAGGCCATCCCCGATAGCGACCTGGTCCAAATCCTCGCCGCGCAGATCGAAACCGTGGCCAACGCCAAACCCGGATCGGTCGACGCCATCGGCGTCGCGGTCCCTGGCATCGTGCGCTACGGCGTGGTGGAGGAGTCGCCCAATCTGCCGCAGATGAAAGGCGTTCGCCTCGCCGATCAGCTCACCTCGGCGCTCAAGGAGCGCGGCATTGCGGCCCCGGTGCACATCGCCAATGACGCCGATTCGATTGCCGCCGGCGTCGCCGCCACGCGCGGCCGTCTCGACAAGCTCACCCGCGTGTGGACCATCGGCAACGGCATCGGCTACGGCCGCTGGCCCTATGTGGAAGGCGTGTGGGAGGGCGGGCACATCACGGTCACGCTCGATCCCAAAGAGCGCTACTGCGGATGCGGCGGCATCGGGCATCTCGAAGGCATCGTGGGCCATCGCGCCATGCGCATGCGCTTTCTCGACCTCGAGCCCGAAGAGGTCTTCGCCAACGCGAAACAGGGCGACATCCGCTGCCGCAAGTTTGTCGACCTGTGGCATCGCGCCCTCGCCGCAGCCACCGCTTCGTTCATTCACCTGGCCGGTCCGGGGCGCTTCTATTTCACCGGCAAGAACGTCGGCTTCCTGGATCTCCCCCTGCTGCGCAGCCATCTCGAAACCAAGGTCCGCATGAGCCCGTTGCAGAGCTTCTCGCTCGAAATCCTCCCCCCCGACGACGAAACCGCCCTCATCGGCGCAGGCGTAAGCGCCTTGCGGGAGATGAAGTAGGCAACGGGGAACAGTAGCGCCGTCAACCCGCAGGAACTGCCAAATACCATGGCCGCTGCAGTATCCTGTTTTGTCTGGGGAGGAACCATGCCTGTTTTGTTTGCAATGGAAGTACGACCCGTTGTTGCTCCGGGACCGCGCCGGCGACTGGCGCGGAGGTTTTTTGCGTGGAACCTTGGCGTGGCGCTTGCGGCCCTGTCGCTTCCCGTGATTGCGGCTGCTCAGAACGAGGGCCTGGTGTTCGAGCGCGATGGGCGGGTGATTTCGCTTGTGCCCTACGGCCCGAACATCGTGCGCGTGACCATGAGCACGAGCCATGCCGCTGCCACCGCTGCTCCGGGATACGGGATTGTGGCGAATCCTTCATCGCAGGGATGGACGCACGAGCGCGATGCCGAAGGCTACGATGTGTACCGCTCGGAGAAGATGGTGGTGCGCGTGGCTCCCGGCGATTTGCCCAAAGACAAATTGCCGCAGCAGATGCCGTCCGACGCGCTGAATGATGCGCTGGACGAGAAGTTCATGCCGGCGCATGAGGATCCTTATGCTCCGCACAGCGATGCGCTGCTGGTGACCACGGCGGATGGCAAGATGCTGCTGCGCATGCGCACCTGGACCATGGCGCCGGAGAGCGCGGAAGTGGCCCAGCAGGACGTGGGCGGCCACGGCTACAGCGTGTCGGCCCGGTTCGACTCGCCGGCCGATGAGCACTATTACGGCCTGGGGCAGCAGCAAAAGGGATGGATGGACCTGCGGGACCACGAGATCCATTGCTGGCACGACTACGGGGCGATTGGCGGCGAGGACGTGTGCGTGCCGTTCATGGTGTCGAGCCGCGGCTACGGGCTGGTGTGGGATAACCCATCGAAGACCACCGTTGATCTGGGCTTCAATGGCCAGAACGTCTGGTCCTCGGAAGTAGGGGAGCGCGTGTCGTATTTCGTGATCGCGGGCGGGACGAGCGATGAGATATACGAGGGCTACCGCGCGCTCACCGGCGTTACGCACATGCTGCCGAGGGCGGTGTACGGGTACATCCAGAGCAAGGCGATCTATCCCACGCAGGATCAGCTCCTGGCCGTGGCGAAAGGATACCGCGACCGGCATCTACCCATAGATGTGGTGGTCGTCGACTTCCTGAACATGACTCGCCAGGGCGAACTTGACCTGGACCCCGAGCGCTGGCCCGATCCGGCGGCGATGAACCGCGAGCTGCATGGGATGGATGTCAAAACGCTGCTCAGCGTGTGGCCGCACTTCGCGCCGGGAACGCAGTTCTACGACATGCTCCTGAGCAAAGGGTGGCTGATCCATAAGCCGGATGGAACGCCGGACGGGGGTTGGGAGCCGAAGACGATCGGGCCGAACATCGACACCACCAATCCCGAGGCGGCTGCATGGTTCTGGGATGAGATTCGCGACCGCTACGTGAAGCCGTACGGCTTCAATTACATCTGGCTGGACGAGACGGAGCCGGACGCCGACCCGGCTGGAGACATCTTCTCCATCGGTTCGGGATCCCGCTTCTACAACGTCTATCCGCTCTTTCACACCGCCGCGGTGTACGAGGGCTTCCGCCGGGATTTTGGGGAGAGCCGGAGGGTGATGATCCTGGCCCGGGCCGCCTACCTGGGCGCACAGCGCAACGGCACGGTCTTCTGGTCGAGCGACATCGTTTCCACCTGGGATATGCTCAAGCGCGCCATCCCCGCAGGGCTTAACTTTACCGCGACGGGGCTGCCCTACTGGGACACGGACATCGCAGGCTTCTTCTCGCCCACAATACCGGCCGATTATCATGCGGCGCACAGGCCGCTGATTGACGGAAGCGATGCGCGCGAAACCATTGGGAGCTATGAAGACTATCCCGAGCTGTTTGTCCGCTGGTTCGAGTGGGGCGCATTTCAGCCGGTGATGCGCGCGCACGGCGCGAGGATGCACAACGAGGTCTGGTCCTACGGCAAGCAAGCGGAGCCGATTCTGGCCAAATATCTGAAGCTGCGCTACCAACTGCTGCCCTACACCTATTCGGTTGCTTATCAGAGCTATCAGACTGGCGCTCCGTATATGCGCGCGCTGTTCATGGACTTCCCGCAGGATCCCCAGGCCGCCAATATCCCGGATGAGTATATGTATGGGCCGGCTTTCCTGGTCGCTCCGGTCACCGAACAGGGTGCGACCCACCGCATGGTTTATCTGCCCGCGGGATGTGAATGGTATAACTTCTGGACCAACCAGCGGCTCCAGGGCGGACAGACGATTGTGGCAGATGCTCCCATCGATACTCTGCCTCTCTTTGTGCGGGCGGGAAGCATTGTTCCGCTGGGCTCGGAGGTCGAGAGCGCCGATCGACCCCAGGCCATCGTGTCCGTCAGGGTGTACCCCGGAGCGAATGGAAGCTTTACGATCTTTCAGGATGACGGGAAGACCTACGCGTATGAGAAAACCGGCGGCTCGGTCACTCGGCTGATATGGGACGACGCTCGACATCGACTCAGGCACGAAGGCGCGCCAGCCTGGACCGGGCCGGATCAGTCGATTGTGACGGTGGTGGGCAAGTAGGCCTCGGCGTTTACCGAAGACCGTGTTTCTTGGCGCAAATTTGTCTTTTTTCCGCCAAGAATCGTCGCAAATCGCATCCCAAAGGGCCCCTCAAAACCGCCCTCACCGCTTCCGCAGATAGGTCTTCGACAGCCGGTCGTGCCACGCCAGGCCCCCGTCATCGAAAAGCGCCCAGACGAAGCCCAGGCCAAGCGGCAACACGGACAACAGTATTGCCATCAGTCGCCCGCAGCGCTGCCCCCGGGTGGCTCTGAAGCCCGAGAAGGTGTCGATCTCGATCCCCGCGTACCACATGCCGGGCGTGGCCCAGGTCAGGGTGAGGAAACCTGCGTAATAGGCCAGGCCGGCAGCCACCATCGCAATCGCGGCGCCGAACTCGACCGTGCGCACGCCCGGCAGTTGGCTCGCGTAGCGCGCGGCCAGCAGCGCAGCCGCCACGACGGCCGCGGCGATCAACGCGCCATCGACCACGGTGGCAAGCAAACGCCGGCTGGGCGCCGCCGGTTCGATCGCGGGCGCAGGCGCAGGCTGGGACACGGGCTCGTCGAGCAGGAGATCCGCGGCGAGTTCTTCCCCTGGCCGCGCTGCCAGATTGGCCTGCGCTGCAAAATCCATCGCGGCAGGCAAAGTCTCGAGGATCATGGCAGCAGGCAAAGCCTCAAAACTCCGAAATAGCGGCCTCGCTGCCAGATCCATCGACTGAGGCTTCGCCCCAAAATCCACCGAAGGAGAATTCTCCTCCGGGCTCAGCGCCGGCCATTCGGTACGCATCCATTCCGGCGGCGCCGACGCGTCCACGGTGGCCGGCGGGGGCGTAATCGAGATTGCGGCCTGATCGACCTCAAAGATGCTCAACTGGGGCGCTGTCGCCGCCTCCGCCAACGGGCCTTCCGCGAGCCGCGGACGCGCCCTGCGTGTGGCGACCATCGGCCGCGGAAACTCGATGAGGTTGGCGTAAATCGGATTCACAATCTCGCCGGGCTCGCCTATGTCCACCTCGGTGATGGACGGCGAGTCGTAGCGAAACGCCACATCCCATCCCGTGGGCTCATTCTGTTCGATGCCGGCTTCGAGTTCCCACGAAGCGGCGCTTGCCAGCTCCTGAATTGCCGGTTCCCCGGTTGCCGGTTCATCATGCCCGCGAGGCAGCTCCGGCGGCTTGCGATGCGGCGGCGCGGCGGCGGCCGGCGCGGCGTGGCTCTCGGATTTGCGCTCCGGCAGCGGCTCCAGCTTCCAGGCGGGCTCGGCAGGCGTGGCCGCTTCCAGTCCGTCCAGAACATATTGGAAGGCAGCCTGCGCCTCCTCGGCGGCTTGGGCCGCAGCCTTGGCGGCATCCACCGCGGCGCGCGCCTCGCGCGCCAGCATCTCACTGTAGCTGGGGGCCTTGGCATAGCGCGCGGCCACGCGTGCCGCGGCTGCAGCGGCCCGGCCGGAGGGCGTCGCCTGGCTCTGCGCGGACCCACGGCTCGCGCCGCGCGAAGCACCCCTGCCGCTCATGTGCGCAGCCACGCGGCGATTGACTTCCAGCTTCCAATCGGGGAATAGAACTGGCGAATTCGGTAATGTGCTCAACGCTCCTCAGATCCCTTCTTGAGCAGCGCACCGGCGTTGCCGGCTCGCGCGCCCCATGTGGTCCGCACTGGAGCCCGCTTCGAATCCAGGGCTACGCAGACCTTGCTCAACCATCGAAGAAAGAGGATCGCGAACCTATGCGCGCGCCTGCGGGGGAACGCCTCCAGGGGGAAGTGGGCCCGCCACCGCGCAATCGAACCGGTTTGTCGAGTTGCCAGAGCAACGAGGAGTTCGTCCCATCGCGTGCAGCCGGCTTTGCTATGCTGAGCCTTGCACCGGTCTAAGTCAGGGATGCGTCCTCGTAATCTAGTATGTATCACGCTGCTGGCCGCCTGTCACCTGCAACTGGGTGCGCAGGCCTCTCGAGTGTTGACCAATTCGGCACCTGCGGCACAACGGCCGCTGGCCAATGCGGCGCCCGCCGAGCCCACCGCGGTTCGCGCCGGGAATCGACCGGAAAACTCCGCGGCCCCGCCCGTTGAAGGCTTGCCCGACGATCCCGGCCAGGAGCTGGTGCCGCAGGCCGTGCCGGAACCCGCGCCACCCTCCGGAACTCCCGTCGCATGGGAGGCGAAACACCAGGAGTGGGCCGGCGACGTGCTCACCCTCACCGGCGGCGTGGTGGCGCATTACCGCGATTACGTGATTCGCGCCGACATCGTCACCTACAACCGCGCCACCACAGAGCTTGAAGCCGACGGCCATCTCCAGGTCACCGGCGGGCCCAACGACGTCTTCATCACCGCCACGCACGGCGATATGCGGCTGAACATGCACACCGCGCGCTTTTACAACGTGAGCGGTTCAGAGGGCGTGCGCGCCATGGGACACACGGTGGTGTTTACCACCACGACTCCTCTGCTGTTTTCCGGCCGGGTGCTGCTCCAGACGGGCGAGGGCCGCTACCGCATCGTGGACGGCTCCATCACCAACTGCCGCCTCCCGCATCCCGACTGGCGAATCATTGCCCGCTCCATCAACCTGGACAACGACCAGGCCTCCACGTCGAACGCGCTTTTCGAGTTCCTCGGCGTGCCCATCTTCTACCTGCCCTATCTGCAACATCCTGCCAACGAGACCGGCCGCGCCAGCGGTTTCCTCACGCCGGTCGTCAGCAACGGATCGTCGATCCGCGGCTACACCTTCGGCGAACAGTTCTACTGGGTCATCAATCGCAGCATGGACGCGGTGGTGGGCGCGGAGTATTACTCCAAGCGCGGCTGGGCGCCCAACGGCGACTTCCGCTTCAAAGGCCCGGGCCTCGACCATCTGACGGCGCGCTGGAATGCCCTCCTCGATCGCGGCATCAAGGAAGCCACCACCGACACCCAGACCGGCCAGGTCACAAACCAGCTCGTCAACCAGGGCGGCGTGGATGTGTCGATCCTCGGGCGCAAGGATTTTTCCCCCGCCACGCGCGTCTCCGGCGCCATGGAATATCTTTCCAGCTACGTCTACCGGCTGGTCTTCAACGACAACTACGCGCAGGCCATCAGCTCCGAGGTTTCCAGCGAAGTCGTCTTCACCCACAACCACAAGGGCATGATTCCCTCGGTCTGGCTGGACCGCTTCCAATCCTTTGCCAGCACCACCAACGGCGACGAGGTGAAGATTCTGCGCCTGCCGCTGGTGCGCTACGATGTGCTGGACCGGCCGCTGGGCAGTGGGCTGCTCTATTGGGGGCTGGATTCATCGCTCGGCTATCTCAACCGCTCCGAGCCGTTCTTCTACGCACGCAATGTGGGACGGCTCGACTTCCATCCCCATCTCTCCATGCCGATCTCGGCCGCGGGCTGGAGCTTCCTGCCTGAAGTTGCCCTGCGCGATACCGCCTACACCATCAGCCAGACACCCGCGCTCACCGGCCCCTTCACCACGCCTAAAATCAGCCACGATGCTCTCAATCGCACCGATCTCGAAGCCTCGATCGACATTCGTCCTCCGGCTCTCGAGCGCGATTACGGCCTTCCCTTGTGGCATCGCGAGCTGCGCCACGTCATCGAGCCGGATCTGAACTACCGCTACGTCGGCGGTATCGGTTCGCAGGCCCGCAACGTGCTTCTTTTCGACACCACCGACGTCGCCAGCGATGTCAATGAAGCCGGCTTCTCGCTGACGCAACGGTTCTATCTGCGGCCAACGGACGCGAAGCCTTGTGGCGCGAGCGATAAGGACACAAACGACGGTTCCGGCGCCACGGACGATACCAAGAGCATCGCCATCTGCCCCAGCGCCCCGCGCGAGTGGGCCACCTGGGAGATCGCGCAGGAGTACTTCATCGATCCCAACTTCGGCGGAGCCCTCATTCCCGGCCGCCGCAACGTCTTCGATGCCACGCTGGATTTGATGGCGCCCACGTTTCTCACTTCGCCGCGCAACCTTGCGCCCATTACCTCGCGCATCCGCTTCGAGGCCATCGACAATCTGCGCATCCAGTGGGACCTGGCTTACGATACCATCGCCGGCGAGCTGGCAGCCGACAACATCTTCGCAGGCTACAGCTTCGGACGCACCACCCTGGGGCTGGGACACGCGCTCTTGAACGCGGTGGCCGATCAGGTGTCGAAGGGCGTGGCTCCCTCCACCCTCAAGAGCCAGCAGATCCAGCCGTTCCTCGAAATCGGCAAGCCCAGCGGCAACGGATTCAACCTCGCGGTCAACGGCGGATACGACTTTCTCCAGCACCTGGTGCAGTACGAAGGCGCGCAGGCCGTCTACAACTGGAACTGCTGCGGCCTCACCCTCGGCTACCGCCGTTTCGAGCTGGGCAACGTCGGCTCCACAAGCCGCGACGAAACCCAGTGGCTCTATAGCTTCACCCTGGCCAACTTCGGCAATGTCGGCGACATTCGCCGCGCCAACTCCGTATTCCGCGATCCCACCCTCCCGCCCGCGTATTGACGGCAGGAATCAGGTGTCAGGCTTCAGGCGCCAGGCGCCAGGTATCAGGTTTCAGCATGCAGGCGTCGGTTCCCCACCCGCCGGCGCTTCCGGCCCCGATCGACAAATCAGCCAACCTGCCAACTCGCCACGTCGCGCCAGCGACGCCAACTCGCCGCTCTTGTCTCTTTGCGTAATCTCAACCGCTTGCAGACCTGCTTCCAGCCTCGATCGATGCATCCGCCAACCTGCGAACTCGCCACGTCGCGCCAGCGACGCCAACTCGCTGCCCTTGTCTCTTTCTGTAATCTCAACCGCTTGCAGACCTGCTTCCGGCCAGGTTTCAGGCCCCAGTCACAGCCGTGTCAGGTTCGGCCGCAGAATGAAGCGATGCAAGAACGCCCACGCCCACACCCGCACTCACACTCACACTCACACTCACACTCACACTCACACTCACACTCACACTCACACTCACACCTGTACCCCGCCCCCTGCGTTATCCTTTCCTGAGAGGAAATCATCTTGGCAGACGCTCGTTTTTTGGCCGGATTGCTGCTTCTTGGCCTCACCATTGGCTGCAAGGCGCAAACCACCCCTCCCTCCGCTCCCGATCCCGCCCTCAATCGCCGCATCGAGGTTCTGGTTCGCTCCCAGTTCGAGCTGGCCCCGGATGTCGACTTGAGCATTGGCGCCCGCAAGCCAAGCCCGTTTACGGGTTACGAAACCCTGCCCATCACCATTACGCATCTCGGCAAGGCGAACGAGATCGACTTCCTAATCTCCAATGACAGCACCAAGCTCGTCCACTTGGACACGATCGACCTGACGAAGGATCCCGCCGATGCCATCCCCATCGCCGGCCGTCCCATCCGCGGCAATCCCAACGCCAAAGTGACGGTGGTCAATTTCGACGACCTCGAGTGCCCGTATTGCGCGCGCATGCACCAGGAGCTCTTCCCGGTGACCATCGACCATTACAAAAACCTGGTGCGATTCGTCTATAAGGATGACCCGCTGACCGAAATGCATCCCTGGGCCATGCACGCGGCCGTCGACGCCAATTGCCTGACTGCGCAGAGCGGCACGGTCTACTGGGCATACGTGGACTACCTGCACGCCCATGGCGAGGAAGTGAACGGCGAGGATCGCAGCCTGGCCAAGAGCTTTGCCACGCTGGACCGCATCGCGCGCCAGGAGGCCACAGTAGCCAAACTGGACCAGACCGCCCTCGACGCCTGCCTCGCCAAGCAGGACGAGACCCAGATCAAAGCCTCCATGCAACTGGCCGAGTCTCTGCAGATTGAAGGCACACCCGTCGTGATTGTCAACGGCGAGAAGGTCAGCGGCGGCGCCGTGCCCACGGATCAGCTTTGGATGGTCATCGACCGCGCTCTGCGCTCCGTGGGCGAGGAACCGCCGTCCCCGCCGGCCGCAACGCCCCCGCCGGCCGCAACGCCCGCGCCGGCTGCGCCGGGACAGGGAACGGCGGCCGGCCCCGGCCATTAACACAAATTGGGCTACCCCTGGGCAGGGCGAGGGTTTATCCTTGATTGCCGGGGCCATTGCGAAGCCCCAGAGGAGAATTCGGCTTGCAAGTCTCATTTGGTTTTGCTGCGCGTCCTCATGTTGCTGCGCTGTTGCTCTTCAGCGGCGTCCTGTTTTCCCCGCTGGCCGCTTGCCACCGCTCCCCCTCGGCCGATGTCGTGGCCACGGTGAATGGCAAGGAGATTCAACGGGCGGAGCTGGAGCGGAACTATCAGATCCAGCTCGGCGACAATCCCCAGAAGCCTTCCGACCAGGAAGCGGACATCCTGCGGCTCAACGTGCTGCGCTCGATGATCCAGAAGGAGATCCTGCAGCAGCAGGCCGCCAAGCTCAACCTGACCGCCAGCGATGAGGACGTGAACACCAAGCTCACCGAGATTAAGGCTCCCTACACCGAGGAACAGTTCAACAACCTGCTCAAGCAGCGCAACATGACGCTGGACGACTTGAAGCGCGACATCCGGCGGGATTTGACCGAGACCAAGCTCCTCAATAAAGAGATCGAGTCGAAGATCAACATCACCGATGCGCAGATTTCTGCGTTCTACGCGGCGCACAAGGCCGACTTCGACCTCATCGAGCCGCAATATCACATGGCGCAGATCGTGGTGACGACCGCGCCCGCACCGCCGAACGGCAACATGCCAGGCAAGCCGGCCGGTGAGGCCGCAGCCAAACAGCGCATCGATGCCGCGCACACCGAACTCGTGAGCGGCGTGGATTTTGCGGCCGTGGCGGCGGGCGCTTCCGAAGATCCCAACACGGCCTCGAATGGCGGCGACATGGGCTTTGCGCGCGAGTCGCAACTGAAGGCGGCCGACCCAGCGGGGTACGATGCCATCAGTAAGCTCAAGCCCGGCCAGTTCACCGACGTGATTCCCGAATATGACCAGGGTCATAGGATCGTCGGCTACGCCATTTACCGGCTCCTGGCGCGCGAGCCCGCCGGCCAGCGGGAACTGAACGATCCGCGCGTGCAACAGGCCATTCATCAGACCCTTCACGACAGCCAGAAGCAGCTCCTGCAGAACGCGTATCTCGAAACCCTGCAAGACAACGCGCGCGTGCGCAACTTCTTCGCGGAAGAGATCCTGAAGCGCGGCGGCCAATAAGTATCTTTCGGCAAAGCTCGAAGCTTTACGGTGGCTGGCCCCTCCAAGGGGCCGGCTTGCTGACCCGTCCGTGCCCCGTCCTTTCCGCCTGCTTTGCGGAAAGGGTCGGATAGCTTTCTTACTTGCCGCCGTGTCAATCCCCCAAAGGACCCACTCCCCGCTTATTTCGCGTCGATATCACCCCCGTTCTTCACACTTTTCTTGTGCTCAAAAGAATCGCTGCGGGCGAAATACATTTAAATACCGCATAATCAATTACTTGCTACACGCTAAAATTTTTTTGTTGAAACGTTTTAGCTCTCTTCGTTGAAACGTTTTAGCCAACTTCATGCAATTTACATTTCTTGATAAATTGATTTACTATTCGCCCGTCGTTAATCAGACGACCGCACAAGGCACGCAACAACACAATTCGACAAACACCACCGCAAGTTGGTGAACTTCCTCCCGCAAGTCGGGAATCGCTGATACCCAGGTCCACATCTTCGCCTTCCAGGAAGCGGCGAATGCCCGGTCTTGCGTTTTTTTCACAAATCCACAACGAAAGGACAATCAAGTAATGCGCTCAATCAGCTTCGTTTCAGTTCTAAGAGCAATCCTCGTGGCCCTCGTGGTCGTGGGTTGCGTAACCATGGCGGCAAACGCCCAGACGGTCTACAACAACGGGACCGGCACCAACAACGGTTACTTCTATTCGCTGTATTCCAGCGGCGGATCCGCGACCATGACATTCTCGTCGTCGTACGCGGGCAATTATGCCATTAGCTGGTCCGGCGTGAATGACGTGGTTGGCGGCAAGGGCTGGAGCACCGGCAGCGCTCAGACCATCGGCTATAACGTTGGCTCGGTCAGCGGCGAAAACAACCTGTCCATCTATGGCTGGCTGACCAATCCGCTCGCCGAGTACTACATCTGCGAGTTCGGCTCAGTCGCGAATGGGACCTATAAGGGCAGCGTCTCCAGCGATGGGCACTCGTACAGCACCTACGAGCACCAGCAAGTGAACCAGCCATCCATTCAAGGCACGCAGACCTTCGAGCAGTACCTGGACAACTGGGGTGGATCTGGGACCGGATCGAATCACACGGTCACCACAGCCAACCACTTCAACCACTGGAGGAGCCTCGGGATGACAGTGGGGAACTTCAATTATCAGATCCTCGGCACAGAGGCCTGGGGCGGAAGAAGCGGATACGTGAACGCGACGGTGTGGTAGACCATTCTCTTGTAACTCGCTCGGTATCGCTCGGGCCGGCCGCTCTCCTGGCCGCCGGCCCGGCGGTAGCTGTCTGAAGAGAGCCATTCATCAGCCTGGGAACCCGCGATTCACCTTCGCGAAAGCGAATAGGTAGTTCGCAGGTTCCAGCCGTCGCAATCGAGGGCGGCTTCTTGGGAAAGTGGATTCCCTTTTCTCCTTCTGATTCAGATCCGGACAGCAGCGGATCTCCGATTCGGTTCGTCATCACTGGACATGGCACATTCACTTGCAACCAATACACACGATCGTTGGGACCTTGTAGTAAGCGTTTTCCCGTTTTACATCTCTTCATACGTGCTTTACTCCTTGCGCGCCGTTCATTGCGCCACAAGGCTAATCCAGGAGTTACGGAGTCGTACAGTGCAACCGACATCGATGAGCTTATTCCCGCAAGTTGGGAATCGTTGGCAACCCAAATCGATAAGTGAACATGGCGAGAGCCCGGCTGTGTTTTTCCCTCAACCGCAACCAAAGGAGAAAAATGTAATGCGATCAATCACCTTCGTTTCAGTTCTAAGAGCAATCCTCTTGGCCCTCGTGGTCGTGGGTTGCATCACCATGGCGGCTAACGCCCAGACGGTAAACAACAATGGGTCCGGTACAAGCAACGGATACTATTACGCGTTGTATACCAGCAGTGGATCGGCAACCCTGACACTTGGATCAACAGCCGGCAATTACTCGCTTAGCTGGTCTAATGCCGGCGATGTGGTTGGCGGCGTAGGCTGGAATCCCGGCAGTGCGCGGATCGTCGGCTACAATGTCGGCTCCGCCAACGGCTATAACGTCATATCCCTCTACGGATGGACGGAAAATCCGCTGGTCGAGTACTACGTCACTGAGCTTGGTCAACTGTACCTGGCGACTGCAACCTACAAGGGCAGCGTCTCCAGCGATGGGCACAACTACAGCACGTATGAACATCAGCAGGTCAACCAGCCTTCGATCGTCGGCACCGCAACTTTCGAACAGTACCTGGATCAATGGGGCGGGCAGTCGATTGGAACGAGCGGCACAATCACCCTCGCCAACCACTTTAACCACTGGAACAGTCTCGGGATGAATATGGGCTCTTACCAGATGCAGTACCTCGCGACGGAGTCATGGAGCGGCGGAAGTGGTTCCTCTAATGCAACCGTATGGACAGGGAGCTCCAGCGGTGGCGGCGGCGGAACTGGTGGCGGTGGTGGCGGCGGCGGCACCACCATTCCAACCGGCACTCACAAGCTCATCAATAGCGCCAGTGGCCAATGCGCCGACGATAGCGGCGGCTCCACATCCAACGGAACCAAAGTGCAGCAGTACACCTGCTACAGCGGCGCGAACCAGAATTGGGTGATCACTTCCGTGGGCAACGGCTATTACTCGATAGGGAGCGCAAACAACTCCAGTGCCGTTTGGAATGTCATCGGTAGCGGCACCTCCGCGGGAACGGGCATCCAGCTCTATAGCTACTACTCGGGCGGAACCAACGAACAATTCCAGCCCGTCGCATCGGGAAGCGGATACGAGCTCAAGGATCACAACAGCGGACTTTGCGTCGCCGACCCCGGCGGATCAGGCACCGCCGGCCAGCAATTGGAAATTGAATCATGCAGCTCGGGAAGCAGCGTGGTGTGGACGGTGCAGTAGGTTTAAACCGGGTCACAACCGCATAGCTTCACGCGGCAACTGGAACGGCGGCTAACACAACCGTGTCGTAGCTAGATTGCTGCGAATCAGCTGCAAAGCGATGGATACCGCAGAGCCGGCGGCCCTCAAAGCCGCCGGCTCTGCGGTATGATTTCAAGGGAATTGCCCAAGAGCACGAGCGCCTTGTGTTCACCCACACGAGGGCGAGAAAGTCCATCGTTGGTTCCAGGCAGCGCGGCTGGCGAGCGTAGGGAAAGCGGATTTTGGCTTGTTCGATTTTTTTGAAATCCGGATGCATGAGAAGCTCTGATCCGGCCCGAAAGGAAACGGAATCTTTCAATGAGAAAGCAATTTATTTTGGCGGCAGCCATGATGGTTGCCGGCTTCGCGGCGGCGGGCGCCACTGCCCAAGGGGTCCCGGCAAAAGCGCCTGACGGCCTGGTCTTCGTCAAAGGCGGGACGTTCAAGAATACCAAGTCCAACTACTACGGCAAAGGTGTAACCGTATCCGACTTTTACATCGGCAAATACCTCGTTACCGAAAAAGAGTGGGCCGCAGTCATGGGAAGTAACCCGTCCAAGTTCAGCGGCGACAATTTGCCGGTGGAAATGGTCACCTGGTACGACTCCATCGAGTACTGCAATCGGCGGAGCATCCAAGAAGGCTTGAAGCCGTACTACAACATCGACAAGACCACGAAAGACCCGAATAACTTGCCTGATCCGCATTTTGGCGATCTGGATAAGATCAAGTGGGCAGTCACCATCAATCCAAAAGCCAATGGCTATCGGCTCCCCACCGAAGCAGAGTGGGAATACGCTGCCGGCGGAGGCCAACTTAGCCGGAGTTACACCTACAGCGGAAGCGACGATGTCGACGAGGTCGCATGGTATTGGAGAAACTCCGGTGAGATGAAGTTATCGGGATTCTGGAGCTGGTCCATCGTGCAGCAAAACCACGATCAGCCCAAGCCGGTCGGCAGCAAGAAGCCCAATGAGTTAGGCCTCTACGATATGTCGGGCAATGTCCGGGAATGGTGCTGGGACTGGGATGGGGATCTCCAAACCAATGTATCCGACCCGAAAGGAAGTCCCAGCGGCTTTCGCCGGATTTGGCGCGGCGGCGGCTGGATGGGCGACGCCCCGTTCACCGAGCCGTCTTTTCGGGGCAGCCTGGCGGCCAACGGCAAAGGACCCGATCAGGGCTTTCGCCTTTGTCGAAATAAGTAAAGCGCGTCACACGAACCGGGCGTCCCGGAAAGAGATGCTCAAGGGTTCGTCTGTTGTTGGGAACCATTATGTTCGGTCGAAGCGTTCTGATAAGCGCCGTTCTCGCTCTCTGCAGTTTGCGGACCTGGGCCCTCCCGGTGCATCTGGCCTTCGACTGGCCTTCCGCCATGCCCGCATCCTCCGCCCTGCAAGTCCACGTCTACGCCTCTCGGATGGCGGGTGCTCAAGAGAGTACCGCGCCCATCCAGGCCGTTGCCGGGCCGAACGGCGTCGTTCTGGATCTTGGCGAAGGCGTCTGGCTGGTGCAGGCTTTCGCAACTGGATACTGGTGCCAGGGAGCCGAAGTCTCGGTCAGTGGCCAGGCGTCTTCCGGCGTGCGGCTCGCGTTCTGGCCGGCGGCATCTCTTCAAGGCCAGATCGCCGCGCCACAAGGCGAGCCTCTGCCAACCGCGCTTTACGTGAAGCTAAACGCACTTCCAGCTTTTGCCGGCCAATCCGCAGTTGCGCAGCCGCCGCTTCCCACGCCGCAGCCAGGTCCGGCCCGTGCGGTGTTGATCTGCCCCATCGACCAGGGAAAATGGAGCTGCCTGGGCCCGGCCGGCCTCTTCGACGTCCGGCTGGAAGCTGAAGGATACGCTCCGCGGTACGACTGGGGCGTGAGTCTGAAAGCCGCAGAGAGCACCGACCTGGGCCCAACCGAACTCGAAAGAACTTTGTCGGTCTTTGGCCGCGCCGTTCGCAAGGACGGTTCTGCCCCACCTGGCCCTTGCCGTGCAACTCTGCTTCCGGACGCGGAGCGCCCCGGCGGCCCGGACGCCATTCCAGATAACGCGCCGCCAGACGAGAAGACCTTCACCGTGCCCCTCAACCCGCAGGGCTACTTTCAGGTTGTCGGCGTGATGCCCGGCAAGCATTCGCTGGCCGTCGAGTGCCAGGGGGCGAGCGGCTTCGCTGTGCTGCACGTGCAATCCGAAGGCGAAACCCGAGTCGATCCTCCGATGGTGCTTGAAGAGCTGACTCTCGACGTCGCCATCACCCCCAGGACCGATCCCGCGGGCCAGCCGTGGCAGCTCACCGTTGACGTAACCTCCCCACGCCTGCGGCGGATCGCGGACACGGCGGCGGCCTCGGCGGATGGACACTGGATTCGGCGCGGCCTGATGGCCGGCAGCTATCGCGTCGCCGTCTCGAGCTCTGACGGCATGCAGTGGCTCAAAAAGGATTTCGATCTGCGCCTCGACAGCGGACCTCTGGCGCTGCGCCTGGCGTCGGTGCGCGTGGCCGGCAAGGTGCTGCTCAGCGGGCTGCCGGTGCGCGCCCGGCTGGACTTCTCAAATGAAGACGGCGGCGAGCCGGTCACTCTCAACAGCGACGAGCAGGGCGCCTTTAAGGGGCTGTTGCCGATTGCGCCCGATGCCAAAGAAACCGCCTGGATTGTGGAGGCGCACGTAACGCGCCCCCTGACCGTTCGGCGTCTTGTGGATGTGTACGTGCCCACAGTTGCCGCCGGGGCCACGGCTCCGCTGGATCTCGAGCTGCCCACGATCCCGGTGCGCGGAACCGTCGTCTCAGAAGATGGCCGGCCCCAGATCGGCGCCCAGGTGACCTTTGTAGCCGACGGCAGCGGATACCAAACGACGACATCGACCGACGGCTCGGGCAGCTTCGAGATGGCCGATCTGCCTCCCGGCAAGTACAACGCCGTGGCCGAATCGTCCTACGGCGTCTCAAATCCAACGCCGTTCGCCGTGGCAGATGACTCTGAAAGCCATCTGAAGCTGATTCTGCATCCCAACCTGCACATCCCCTTCTACGTGGTCGCCAAGGATGAGGAGCCCCTATCGGATGTAACCGTGCAGGTCTGGCTCGCGCCGGGCGTACCGCACGCCTTGGGCCGCACCAATCGCGATGGCCGTTTCGAGGCGACTCTGCCGCCGGGAACCACCGAAGTGGGGCTGACGGTGGGCGCATCAGACTATGCCATCAGACTGCTGAAGATGCCGGTCTCAAGTACGCCAGTCGCGAACCAAGGCGACCCATCGCAGAATCAAAACACCGTCACCCTCGACACCAACGGAGGATCGCTGGTGCTCAACTTCGAGCCGCCCGAGGGCACTCTCGACCGCTCGGCCACGCTCTATCTTGCGCATAATGGAGCCCTCGTAGACGCCCGGACATTGGCCGGCTGGGGCACCGGCCAGGCCGGCGCCAACAGCGACGGTCCAGCCGAGGTGGATGCGATCGAACCGGGAGATTACGCGCTTTGCGTGGTCACCGACCCGTCGCAATTGGCTGCGCTCTGGCAGGGCAATGTGCCTCCGGAGCATTGCAGCATGGGCACGGTCAAGCCGGGCCAGACGTTGACCCTGACGCCACAGGCGCCATAGAACCGGTCGCATAAATCCGGTTTTGAAAGGGCACGGCTTTACAGGCTGCGGAAAAACTCGTTCAGCAAGAAGCTTTGTAACAGGGCACGAGTTTACTCGTGCCGCAAACGCCGCAAAATGAAGGACGGGCTTTAGCCCCTGCGGGTGCCCCGCTCAA
>Ga0182016_10001770_pt1 | contig 25950 bp, 19 predicted proteins | sample 712S2MmetaG_FD_120491 | JGI IMG/M metagenome (GOLD analysis project Ga0182016, IMG submission 120491) | Permafrost microbial communities from Stordalen Mire, Sweden - 712S2M metaG | ecosystem: Environmental > Terrestrial > Soil > Wetlands > Permafrost | place: Sweden: Stordalen | collected...
GACGGCGGCGCTGCTTCCTGGCCTGGTCAGCGCCGCGCGCGACGCGCCGCTGCTTGCGTTCGCCGTCCTTGGCCTCGAAGCGACCGCCTTCGTCGTCGCCATTGTCGACGGCTCGCAATTTTCCGAATCGGGCGCCGATGCGTTCGGGCGGATCGAGGCCGCCGCGGCCCTGGCGATCCTCGTCGCCGCGCGTCTCGCCGCAATAAGCCTGTGGCCGTTCTTCGCCGTGCGCCGCGCCTCGGCGCGGGTCCGGCGCGCCGATCGCGCCGGTTATTCGACGCCAGCCGGGCGGCGACCGATCCTGTCCCGGCGGCTGGGCGCTCGTCCCTTTTTCGGCGTGCTGGCGGTCCTGGCCATCTTCGTCGATCTGATGGCCGGCGTCAGCGCGCTCGCCATTTTCTCAGCCTCCGTCGACATGGCCAAATGAACGCGAGTCGGTGATTTAAACGTGATTAGCTAGTATTACATATAATCGCCTAGATTTAGTTAGTACAATATGATACCGACTTCTGATCGCAGACAAATTCGTCAGCGACGCGACGTGAATTACGGCGCGCCGCGATAGCGCCGGCGGACTTCGGCAGGAGCCTCGACCGACGGAAGGGACGTTCTTTTGGTCCAGATTGTCACCGCCAACCGGCTCGTCGACGGGATCGTCGTGTTCCTGGATGAAGCCGGCGGCTGGAGCGAAGATTTCGCCCGCGCCGCCGTCCACCAGGACGCGGCGGGCGCGCTGACGCGTGCGGCCGAGGACGTCGCCGCGAGCCTGATCGTCGACCCGTATGCGATCGAGGTCGAGCTGCGCAACGGCCATTACGCGCCGAAGGCCCTGCGCGAGGCGATCCGCGCCTCGGGGCCGACGGTGCGCCGCGATCTCGGCAAGCAGGCGGAGGGGCTCGCCCCGCTTCACGCTGCGCACGCGCCGACGGAGAAGCCGCATGTATCGCTATGACGAATTCGACGCGGCCTTCGTCGCCCAGCGCGTCGGCCAGTTCCGCGAGCAGGTCGGCCGGCGACTCGCCGGCGAGCTGACCGAGGAGCAGTTCCGGCCGCACCGGCTGATGAACGGCCTCTACCTGCAGCTCCATTCCTACATGCTGCGCATCGCCGTGCCCTATGGCACGCTGAACGCGCGCCAGATGCGCAAGCTCGCCGAGATCGCGCGCAAGTACGACCGCGGTTACGGCCATTTCACCACCCGCCAGAACCTGCAGTTCAACTGGCCGGCGCTGAAGGACGTGCCCGACATTCTCGCCGAGCTCGCCAGCGTCGAGATGCATGCGATCCAGACCTCGGGCAATTGCATCCGCAACGTCACCGCCGACCATTTCGCCGGCGTCGCCGACGACGAGATCGCCGATCCGCGCCCCTACGCCGAAATCCTGCGCCAATGGTCTTCGCTGCACCCCGAGTTCTCGTTCCTGCCGCGCAAGTTCAAGATCGCGGTCAACGGCGCGACGCACGACCGCGCGGTGGTCCAGGCGCACGACATCGGCCTGCAGATCGTCAGAAACGGCGAGGGCGAACTCGGCTTCGCGGTCTACGTCGGCGGCGGACTCGGCCGCACGCCGTTCGTCGGGCGCAAGGTGCGCGACTTCCTGCCGGTCGGCGACCTCATCGCCTATTCCGAGGCCATCCTGCGGGTCTACAATCTCGAAGGCCGGCGCGACAACAAATACAAGGCGCGCATCAAGATCCTGCTGCACGAGAAGGGGCTCGAGACGCTGCGCGACGAGATCGAGGCGGAGTTCGCCGCGCGCGGCGGCGCTTCGCTCGCGCTGCCGGGGCAAGAGGTTCAGCGCATCGCCGCCTATTTCGCGCCGCCGCCGCTCGCGCCGCGCTCCGCCGCCAGCGAGCGCGTCGAGCGTCGGCGCGGCAAGGACGCGCAATTCGCCCGGTTCTTCGAATCGAACGTCACGCCGCACAAGCTGCCCGGCTACGCGATCGTCACGATTTCGCTGAAGCCGATCGGCGGCGTGCCCGGCGACGCCAGCGCCGACCAGATGGACGCGGTCGCCGACCTCGCCGAGGACTATTCGCAGGACGAGTTGCGCGTCTCGCACGAGCAGAACCTGATCCTGCCCTATGTCGCGCTCGACGACCTGACCGCCGTCTACGACCGGCTCGCTTCCGTCGGCCTGGCGACGCCCAACGCGGGCCTCATCAGCGACATCATCGCCTGCCCCGGCCTCGACTATTGCGCGCTGGCGACGGCGCGTTCGATCCCCATCGCCCAGCGTCTTTCCGAGCGCTTCGGCGACGGCGCACGGGCCCGCGCGATCGGCCCGCTGAAGATCAAGATCTCTGGCTGCATCAACGCCTGCGGCCATCACCACGTCGGCCACATCGGCATTCTCGGCCTCGAGCGCAACGGCGAGGAAACCTACCAGATCACGCTCGGCGGCTCGGGCGACGAGACCGCGTCGATCGGCCAGATCATCGGCCCCGGCTTCAGCTCCGAGGCGGTGGTCGGCGCGGTCGAGACGATCGTCGAAACCTATATGGCGCGGCGCGACGGGCCGCACGAGGCGTTCCTCGACGCCTATCGCCGTCTCGGCCCGGCGCCATTCAAGGACGCGCTCTACAACCGCAATGCTGGGGCCGACATCTGATGAGCGCCCACGACGTCAGGCTGTTCGGCGACGCGATCGCTTTGAGCCGCCTCGAAGACCGCTTCGCCAAGGTCAAGGCGAGCTCGCTGTTGCGGCTGGCGATCGAGGACCTGTTCCCCGGCCGCATCGCGCTGGTGTCGAGCTTCGGCGCCGACTCGGTCGTGCTGCTGCACATGGCCGCTCAGATCGACCCGACGACCCCGGTGGTGTTTGTCGACACCGGCCAGCATTTCGAGGAGACGCTTCGCTATCGCGACGCGCTGGTCGCGCGCCTCGGCCTGACCAACCTCGTCGACGCCAAACCCGACGCAGCCGTTACCGCGGCCGAAGACCCGGAGAAGTTCCTGTTCGCCAGCGATCCCGACCGCTGCTGCGACATCCGCAAGGTGCAGCCGCTGGCGAGCGCGCTCGACGGCTACGACGCGTGGATCACCGGCCGCAAGAGCTTCCAGAGCGCGACGCGGTCGCGCGTGCCGCTGTTCGAGGCCGAGGGCGACCGGGTCAAGGTCAACCCGCTGGTCGGCTGGAGCGCGAGCGATCTCCTCGACTACATCCGCGCCGCCGACCTGCCGCCTCATCCGCTGGTCGCCAAGGGCTTCCCGTCGATCGGCTGCCTGCCCTGCACCAGTCGGGTCGCGCCGGGCGAAGACCCGCGCGCCGGCCGCTGGCGCGGCCGAACCAAGTCCGAATGCGGCATCCATACCGAGCCGCTGAGCGTGGGGCAGGACATCTGATGGCGCTGTGGCGCGACGGCGGCTTCGCCGAAGACATGTGGACGACGCTCGACGATTCCGCGGCGATCCCCGACCGCGGCGCGATCGTCGTCTCGTTCGCGCGCTGGAGCGCGAACAAGGCGGCGCTTGCAGCGCGCGCCGACCCTGTCGGCGTGGCGATCGCGGCGGGCGCCGATGCGGTCGAACAGCTCGCCGAGGCGGCGAAGCGTCCGCTGGTCGCGCTGAAGTTCGACAAATTCGCCGACGGCCGCGCCTTCTCCTACGCCGAGCTGTTGCGCGTGCGCCACGGCTTCGCCGGCGAACTGCGGGCGACCGGCGACGTGCTGCTCGACGAGATCGCGCTGATGCAGCGCTGCGGCTTCACGTCGTTCGAAGTCGTCGACGCAAACACATTGCGGGCGCTCAAAGAGGGGCGGCTGCCAAAGGGCGCCTTGTTCTACCAGCCGGCGCCGGGCTCGCGCGAAGCGCCGGTGGGAACGCGGCCGTGGCTGAGGCGCGCGGCGAACTGAGGATCACGTTCTCAGCCGGTCGTCATCGACGTAGGTGGCTAGATTTCGTCATAGCGCGCAACCCATCAAGACCTATGTGACGTCGCTTCGACGAGCGCCGCAGTCAAAGCATTATCAATGGGCCGAAAAGCGAGATCGGCGGACGCCGCGACGCTCGCGACGATCGGCGAAATCGGCGTCAAGTATGTGCTGCCCTCTAGGCTCCGTTTCAGTATGAGCCGGTATCCTGTGAGGCGAAGCCGCGCCTGGACCATTTTGCGCACCAGCCCAAGGTAGGCCGCTGCATCGCGCTTCGGCTGTGCCCGCAGCTGCGCTTTGATGATCGCGGCGAAGAAGCCAACGTAAGACTCTCGATCTGGCTTTTGGCCCCATCCGACTTGCGCGAGGTCCGCCATAAGGCGAACGACGCTGTCGGGATCATTGGTGGGCTCAGCGATTTGTCTTGCGAAAGCCTGCATAGCCGGCGTGGTTCGCCAATTGTCTTTCTTCAGCTGATGAAGAACGCTTCGAAAGTCGATCGTTGTGAAACGGTAGTGGTGGCTGACCAAGCCGGCGACGACTTCCAAATAGTCGTCGACTGAGATCATTCCCGCGCGCATCGCAGGAAAAGCAGCGGCTTGCGTCCAGACGCCGCCGACTTTGCTCAGATCCGCCGCGAACTGGCGAAACATAAATTCGTCGCTATAGAGCAGACGGTTTCCGCCTTGCGCTGCGTAAATCGTGTCCAAAAAGCATGGATCGACGTCTTCGAAGATTTCTCGGAAATTCTCGGCAATGGCGATGCTCGGCTCCGCCGCCAGGAGCGTCAATGTTTCCGCAAAGGAAAGCGCGGCCTGCGCACACTCAATTTGGGCATCCTTAAAGACGTCATCGTATGTGACGAACTGAAAGTGCCCGCCGTCCCATCCCATAGAGCCATGATTTTTGTCCCGGTCCTTTGTTCTCTGATCAACAAGTCGCCGGTACAGATCGATCGTGGTTTGAACCACACCGAGGTCCTCGAAACAAGCGCGCGCCTTTTCCGCGACGCCGAGGCGAGTCAGTGAATAGAGCGTGATCGGATCAATCACCGCTTTACGATTGCTGGCGAGCAAATCGGATGCATTTGTAAATTCCTCCGGAAGCCCAACGCAGGCGCGGACGCCGAGATCAGCCTGGGCCGATACCCATTCCCAAGCATCGGAGGGCGGATTGCCCGAATACTTCGACAGCAACATGAGAGGGAGTTGGCCTGCTCGGTACATTCCCGCCAGCTGTTCGGCAAATTCGCCGCGGCGCTTTGCCGAGTCGAAGACCGGCTTGAATTTGTCGGCGCCCTTGCTTTCGTCGATGTGAAACGACCCGAAGGCTTGATGGCCTGGAAACAGGCTTTCAAACTGCTCTAGCGAGCGGAAATGGGCGTGGAGATATTTGTCCCGAATCTCGCGAATCACATATGTCGTCGGCCCAACGCCGACCGACGGAACTTCAATCTCGTCGCCGACCTTTCGCCCCATGAGCACAGGACCAAGCTCGGCGTCACACGCGATTTCATTGCGTTCAATTCGTGGAGTTGGCTCAGTCTCCAGGATGCGAACGAGCTTTTTCGCCCCGTCCTTTTCCATCATGAGAACGGCAGTGTCGGGACCGACCTCTGTCGGTTGAGAGAAGGCTCGCTTTTGGGATCGGCCAGTAAAGACAAGACCCATCATATAGGCGAGATGCATGGAAGGATCGGCGTAACCTGCTCTTAAGGCGCGATAAGCGATGCGAAAGCATCTTGGATCGCCCTGCAGTCGATCCATCGCCAGAGCGACATGCATAAGGTCCTGTGGCGCGCCCTGCAGGTCAGGACTGATCGTCCCGAGCCAATGGACAATCGCCGCAATGTCTGGGATGCGTTCCGAAAGGCTGACCCAACGCAATCGGCGGCGTAGCGTGTCGTCATGAGCGAGCGCGGATTCGAGATAGCCGCGCGCTTCGCGGAGCAGTCCCGCTTGCTCGTAAATGGCCTCCCCGAGTTCGGCGTAATGCGGCATCGCCTTCAAAGCGGAACTCAAGGAGTCGAAGAGCGCCCGCGCATCTTTTCTCCTGTCGGCGTAAAGGAGCGAGGTGAGCGCACGATGGAGCGTAGGCGTGTCCCGATCTCGCGAATAGAGGCCCTCGTACATATCCGCTGCGGCGAAATATTGCTTTGCGCCAAAGAGCGCTTCGGCGGCATGGACGCGATCGCCGGGATCGTTGATCCCGTGGGCGAGCGCCTTTATTTCGCTGAGAAGCATTGCGCGGCGAGGATCGTCCTCCGGCAATAAACTATGCGCAAGAGATCGCAAGATAATGGACTTGGGCCAACGCGCAAAGACATCCGGTAGGACGTCCGCCATGCGATTGGCAGTACGCGCCGCTTCTATCTGCAGCCCCGCGGCGATCTCAGCGTCGCGGCCTGACCCAATCTCAAGCTCCAACGATCTGGCGGCCGCAATCCCTTCGAGCGCCTTGCTGATATGGATCGAAACCTGAATTTTGAACAGGCGATCGGGAATTTCCAACGATTCGGCCGGGATCGCGTCAAGCGCCTTGGCGGCGGCCTGCCAGTCGTCGACGGCGACCATGCTCAGCGCATAGCGGCGTAGGAGCACATTATAGGTCGGGGCAACGTCGAGCGCTTCGGTGAGGAGGCGTTCGTATTCCGCAGTTCGGCCAGCGAGTTCAAACGCCGCGAGCAGATTGGCGGCGACGGAGACGCCCATGGCGGCATTGTCGCGCTTCTTGACCTCCGTCCACGCTTCCTGCAGCAAGGCAATGGCGCGCTCCAAGTCCGGGACACGTGCGGCTGGGACTGCGTGAGTGAAGACCAAGCCTTTCAGCTCGAAGATCGGTTCGAGGAGCAGGTCGGCCTGCGCGGCAAGGACACGCCAATCCTTCGGAAATAATGTCGCGGCGCGCCCGATGAGGCTTTCTCGAGAGGCGCTGTCCTTAGCGTCTCGCGCGCGAAAGGCGAGGTTCAGCAGCACGTCTATGCGCTCTTTTATAGCGACAGGGATTCGCGCTTCAAGGTCTCCGATTGTCGTCGCGTCCGGCGCCGTTTCGATGAGGACCGTAGCAGCTTGATGCGCGGCGGGATTCTCCACCAACGCGGCCTCGGCGATGGCGAAGGCCTTTTCGCGGTTTCCTTCGTACATTTCTGCTGTCGCCAGGACCGCGCGAGCATTTGGCCAGGTCGGGTCTTCGGCGGCGGAGGCGCGCAGCTCCATAATCGCGGCCTCCTTGTCGCCCATCATCAGGCGAGCGAATCCGATATTCGCCCTAATGAGATAGCGATTGCGCGACGTCGCGTTATCGGACTCGTTCGACCAAAGCCGCTCTAAGACCTTTAGGCCCGCAACGATTTCCCCTTCTTCGACGAGCTTGGCAGCGTCGACAATGCGCGTGTGGAGAGCGTCGCCGGGAACGTTTCGCTCCAAGAAAGCGATGATTGCGGTTTGCTTTTGCTGGATGAGAGCTCTGGTTTCGGCGCCTTCCTCTCTGGTCGCGTGGATGCCGGCCTCGACGTGCCCCACCATATCGACTGGGGCGAAGTCCGGAAAATATTTGGCGACGATCTCGGGATAGTTCGTGAGGCGTTGACGCAGGTTGGTCCAGCCTTCAACCCGGACTTCGAACAAGCCCTTCGACTTGTGCTCTTTGGTGATTTCGCGCGCGAGCTTTTGGATGGCTTCATCATTGCGCGCCGTCGTCGCCAAGGTGAAAACGCCGAGCGGCGGATCGAAAGTAAGCGCCTTTTGGACTTCGTCGCGCAGTTCGGTCGCGGTCAGGGGATTCTCGTAGCCCTGGTCCTTGCCTTTGCATTGGACGCCCGCGCGGACGTTTTCTTTGCGATCGGTCCCGTAGATGTCAACCCCGGCCTGAGGCTGGCCGACACGGCCATGCATCTGAGCGTCGTTCGTCTGCCAGATTCTGGAAAAGACGTCGAAGCAAAGCCGCTCGAAATCCTGCCAATTGGACGGCGGCGGAAGCGCACGTGACAAAATGTTGGTCATCGGAACTTCAACAGCTCAACGCATAGCGCAGGATCGAGAGCGCAATTCCTGGCCCGTATATCCCAAGTCGCGGGCGTGCGAGCGTCTCAGAATTGCGACAAACACTAATCGCCCCTCGCGCCCCCTATTCCCCGCCCGTCGCCAGCCGCAAATTCGGCTGCGTCTCGACCTCGGGCGCCTCCTCGCTGAACTCCATCGCGTCGATGCGCGCGGCGCGGCGGGTGACCTTTTCGGCGGAGGTGGCGATTAGGCCGACGTCCTCCTGCGCCTGGCGGAAATGCGTCTCGAGCTTGGCGGTGCGCTCGGCGAGCAGGCGCACGTCGTTGAGCATCTTGCCGACCTCGGCGTGGATCGCGTGCGCCTGGTCGCGCATGCTCTGGTCGCGCAGGATCGCCTGCGTCACCTGGATCGCCATCATCATCAGCGACGGCGAGACGATCACGACGCGGGCGCGGTGCGCCTTCTGGACGACGTCGTCGAAGTGCTCGACCAGGTCGGAATAGATCGACTCCGACGGCACGAACATCAGCGCGATGTCCTGCGTCTCGCCGGGGATCAGGTAGCGCTCGGCGATGTCCTTGACGTGCTTGCCGACGTCGGCGCGCACGCGCGCCGTCGCGCTCTTGCGCGCCTCGTCGTCGCGCGCCTCGTTGAACAAGGTGAAGGCTTCGAGCGGGAACTTGGCGTCGACCGCCAGCAGGCGCGTGTCGCCGGGCAGGCGGATGACGCAGTCGGGCCGCGCCTTGTTCGTCAGCGTCGCCTGGAACTCGTAGGCGCCGGCGGGCAGGCCGTCGCTGACGATCGCCTCCATCCGCCCCTGGCCGAAGGCGCCGCGCGTCTGCTTGTTGGCGAGGATGTCCTTGAGCGAGACGACCTCCTGCGTCATGCCGACCATGCGCGCCTGCGCCGCGTCGATCACCGCCAGCCGCTCGTTGAGCTTGTTCAAGTTGGCGCCGGTCGTCTGGGCGTGGTTTTCCAGCCCCGCGCCGAGCCGCGCGCTGACGTTGTCGAGCCGCTCCGACATGACGCGCGCGAGATCGGCCTGGCGCGAACCCAGCCATTCGCTCATCGAGCCGAGTCGGCCGCCGAGCTCGGCGTTGGACTGGGCAAGCGCCCCGAGCCGCGCCTCGAGCTCGCGCCGCCCCTGCTCCGCGTCTTCCGCGTCACGCCGCCGTGCGGCATTGGCGCGCCACAGCGCGACGATCAGCGCCAGCAGCAGGACGCCGATCGCGCCCAGCGCATCGGCAAAGGTCACGGGATAGCCGTAGAGAACGACGAGCGTAGGGTTCATGGGCGCAAGCTTAACCGATTCGCCGTTGCAAATCGAACGAAAGAGGAACGGAATTGACCATCCGCCGCCGCGCCATTATCTGAGCGGACCAGAGAGATTTCGCGACCATGGCCCTTAGACACATCATCACCCTGCCCGACCCCAAGCTTCGTCTCGTCAGCAAGCCGCTCGAGCGGGTCGACGACGCGGTGCGCAAGCTGCTCGACGACATGGTCGAGACCATGCACGAAGCGCCCGGCATCGGTCTCGCCGCAATCCAGGTCGCCGAGCCTTTGCGCATGCTGGTCATCGACCTCGCCAAGAAGGACGAGCTGGCCAACCCGCTCTTTTTCGTCAATCCCGAGATCGTCTGGTCGGCCGACGAGCGTTCGACCTACGAGGAAGGCTGCCTGTCGATCCCCGAATATTACGAGGAGGTCGAGCGACCGGCGCGCGTGCGTACGCGCTTCGTCGACCGCGACGGCAAGCCGCAGGAGATCGTCGCCGAGGGACTGCTGGCGACGGTGCTGCAGCACGAGATCGACCATCTCGACGGCGTGCTGTTCATCGACCACATCTCCAAGCTCAAGCGCGACCGGGTGATCAAGAAGTTCGTCAAGATGGCCAAGCGCGCCGAGGGGCATCCGCCGCTGTGACGGCGGTCGCAGGGAGGAGACCTTCGATGAGCATCGACGTCAGCCCCTATCGCGTCGCCGAGGGCGAGAAGGTCGACCTTTCCGAGCGTCCGACCGGCGTCAAGCCGATCTATGACTCGAAGTCGGATTATGCCGAAATCCTCGCCAAGCACGTCGAGAAGCTCGGCAAACTGCAGGAGCATCTGTACCGCTCCGGCCGCTATGCGCTGTTGATCGTGCTGCAGGGCATGGACTCCGCCGGCAAGGACGGCGCGATCGCCCATGTCATGTCCGGCGTCAATCCCCAAGGCTGCAAGGTCGTCGCCTTCAAGACGCCGAGCGCGACCGAAGCGGCGCACGACTTCCTCTGGCGCGAAGTGCGAGAACTGCCCGAGCGCGGCGTGATCGGCGTGTTCAACCGCTCCTATTACGAGCCGGTGCTGGTCACCCGCGTCCACCCCGAGCTGCTGCGCGAGGAAGGCGTCGTCGACGTCAGGGACGGACACAAGCGGCTGTGGGCGGAGCGGCTGCGTTCGATCCGCGCCTTCGAGCGCCACCTGCACGCCAACGGCACGCGTTTCGTCAAGATCTTCCTCCACCTGTCGAAGAAGGAGCAGCTTCGCCGCTTGATGGACCGGCTCGACGATCCGGAAAAGACCTGGAAGGCTTCGCGCGCCGACGCGCTCGAGCGCGGCCATTGGGACGAATACAGGCGCGCCTACGAGCATGCGCTGTCGGCGACCAGCGTCGATTTTGCGCCGTGGCGGATCGTGCCGGCCGACGACAAGCCGAACGCGCGGCTGATCGTTTCGCAGCTCGTCATCGACGCGCTGGAGAAGTTGGAATTGAAGCCGCCGCCGATCGACGCCGCGCGCCGGCGGGAGCTTGCGGAAATCCGCGCCTTGCTGAAAGCGTGAAGCCTTGCCGCCCTGGCGGTCGTAGAGTGGTCAAAACCCAACGCTTGGCGCCTGTCGAGGAACGTTGAAACAGGGCGGCTATCCGTCGGTCGCGTATGCGAGAGCGGGTGTCGGCAATGCGCCCACTGCGGCCGGCCCCGGTCGATGAGACGGTTCGCGAATGCAGGCAACCTCACATTCCGTAGTCGTTGGCGACGGCTGGACCAATATCCAGCTTGCGGCAGATGGGGCTCAGAAAGGCGAAGCCATTTTTGTTGGCGGCCTTTCAGGTCGCGGACGTTGACGGTTCGCCCATCTGGATCCGCCACGACTGATCAGAACGGAAGATTTCTCGTTCCCCTAGGACGGCCACACGAGAGTCTTCCAGCTTCGGGCGGACCGAGAATCCCAATCCGGCTCAGCCGCGGGCCGACAATCGCCGTCGAGCCAGGGCCGAGCGCGGCAACTCGTCGCGCCCCGCTTGGCTCGAACGGCGAAACGAATCAATCACTCCGGAGTACGTTGAGGTCTAAGCGCGTCGAATCGATGTGACAGTTAGGGGATCCCCAGAATAGCCGCTGGGAAGACCAAGACGCGACCGGGGCGTGTGGCCACGTTGAGGGGGCGGTCGCATGGGAACACGTCTTGCGTCGTTTCGGCATGGAGCTTGGTTTGTCGCCGCCTGCTTCTTGTATCCTCTGTTCGCCGCGCCGCTCCTGACCGTCGGCCCGGCTACAGCGCAAGAGGGTCTTGCGGGCTGGCCGGCGGGCGCCGACGGGTCGCTTGCTTCGTCCGCCCAAGAACCGGTCGACCCGCCGCAGAGCGCGCCGCGATGGACGTTCTCGGCCGAGACGCTCGTCTTGGGCCGAACGGGCGGCGCCAGTCAAACGCTCGTTGGGCTCCTGCCGGGCAGCATGACGTTCGCCGCCACGCAGACCGCCGCCGCCTCAGCCGTCGGAGCGTTCAACAGCAACCAGTTCTGGCAAGGCTTTTCCGCCGGGCCGAAAGTCAGCCTGACCTATCACGACCCGTCCGGCGTCGGCGTGGAGTTCTCGTATTTCAACATCTTCACCCAAAGCGCCACCAAGACGGTCGGCCCCACCAGTCCGACGACGCCGGACTGGCTGGTCATGTACGCGCCTGGTTCGTTCTGGCAGACCCAGGATTTCCCGTACCAGGGCATGGCCTGGAAGGACTCCACCAACCTTTACAGCGCCGAGGCTAACGCGCGGCTGGATCTTTCCCCAAGGGTGACCTTGCTGGGGGGACTCCGCTGGCTCCAGTTGAACGACGAGCTCGTCGGCTGGTTCACCCCCGCCGATCGCAACGCGCCGGATTGGAAGAAGCACTGTCTTGGAAGCACGCTCGATAACCTTCCTACGACCTGTCCATCAGATTTCTATCCGGGTGGGACGGCAGGAAATTACGGGCCATTTTGGCAGGCGAAGACGCAAAACAATCTTTACGGCGGCCAAATCGGCGTCGACGCCAAATTGCTGGAGGTCGGTCGTTTTTCGATCGATGCGCTGATCAAGGCCGGCGTGTTCGACAATGCCGCCACGCAATCGGCCGTGGTCAGCATGGGCAAGCTGCCGTACCCAACACAAGCCTCCGCCAACCGCGCCGCCTTCGTCAGCGAAGCCGCGTTGCAGGCGAAATATCAACTCACCAAGGGGCTTGCGTTCAAGCTCGGCTACGAAGCGCTGTGGCTTGACGGCGTCGCCCTGGCGCCCGGACAGATCCGGGAAACGTACACGACCGCGCTTCCGGCCGTGACCGCGCGCGCGCTCGGCGTCAACACCGGCTCGAACGTGCTCTTCCAGGGCGCCACGGCCGGACTTGAGTCTTCGTTCTAGCTTCGCCGCTCTGCAAACCCGGGGGCGGGCCGATCCGGCGGGCGCCAAGCGTTGGCTTTCGACCATTACGCCCCCGCCTGAGCGAGCGCGTCGAGCGCGAGATTGAGCTCGAGCACATTGACCCTCGGCTCGCCGAACAGGCCAAACGCCCGGCCTTCGACATGCGCCGCGACCAGCGCGCGCACCTTCTCTTCCGGCAGCCCGCGCGCCTTGGCGACGGCGGGAACCTCGGCGAAGGCGGTCGCTGGCGAGACGTCTGGATCGAGCCCCGAGGCCGAGGTCGTCACCGCATCGGCGGGAATCGGCGTCGGCCAACCGGCGGCGCGCTTCGCCTCGACGTCGGCCTTCACCCGGTCGGCCAGCTTCTGCGAGGTCGGGCCGAGGTTGGAGCCGGTCGAATTGTCGGCGTTGTAGGGGGCGTCAATCGTCTTCGACGGATCGTCGGGATGGGCGGGGTCCTGCGCCTGGGTCGCCGATGGCCGGCCGTGGAAGTAGCGGTCGGCGGCGAAATTCTGGCCGATCAGCGCCGAGCCGATCGGTTTTCCGCCCTTGTCGGCGAGCAGGCTGCCATTGGCGGGATAGGCCAGCGCCAGTTGGGCGACGCCGGTGATCGCCAGCTTATAGAGAAGATAGACGGCGAGCAGCAGCCCGACCGCCAGTCCGATGGCGGGTTCGATCATCGCGCGCTCCTAAAGCCGGTCGCAGGCGACGGCGTAGACGCCCATCAGCGTGAAGAACAGCAGTCCGACGACGACGTAGACGATGTCCGCCATGACGCGGCGCCCCTTTGCGATCTGACCGGGCGTTTGTGGAGCCAAAGCCGATAAGCGATCAATGCGGGAAGCGCGGGCGGCGCATAAGCAAATTGTAAGGATCGCTCATGTCCAAACGGCCGGCGCCTTATGACGTCCTTATCGGCGGCGTCGGAATTGCGAATGGCTCGCTTGTGCACGCTTCTGTTAGATCAGCGGCGGCCGGACGTCCGGCCGGAGCTTGCCATTGACCGCCCGCGTCCCACCCGCCGCCGCCCCTTTTGCGCAATTCGTTCTGCGAATCGCGTTTCTCGCCGCGACCGGCGCCCTGTTTGTCGTCTGGCTCGCCGCCTTCTGACGCGGCCGCGGGACCTTTGGGCGGCGTTGTCGCCGTCGACCGGCCATGCGCTATAATGGGTTCGGTTTTTCAGCGAAGCGTCGATTCCTTGGCCAACGACCGCAACTCCGAGCGCCGCCCCGACCCCGACGCGCTTCTGGCGCTCGCCGAGAAGGGCAAGCGCGGCCGGCTGCTGGTCTTTCTCGGCGCCGCGCCCGGCGTCGGCAAGACCTACGCCATGCTGCAGCGCGCGCGGCAGATGCGCGAGGAGGGCGTCGACGTCGTCGTCGGCCTGGTCGAGACCCATTCGCGCGCCGAGACCGAGGCGCTGACCGCCGGCCTCGAAATCCTGCCGCGCAGAACCGTCCTCTGGCAGGGCCGCAAAATCGAGGAGTTCGACCTCGACGCGGCGCTCGCCCGCCGGCCGAAGCTGATCGTCGTCGACGAGCTCGCCCATTCCAATGCGCCGGAAAGCCGCCATCCCAAGCGCTGGCAGGATGTCGAGGAGCTGCTCGACGCGCGCATCGACGTCTGGACCGCGCTCAACATTCAGCACCTCGAGAGCCTCGCCGACGTCGTTTCGCGCATCACCGGCGTCACCGTGCGCGAGACGGTGCCCGACGTCGTGCTGCGCGACGCCGACGACATCGTGCTGGTCGACATCACCTCGGAGGAGCTGATCCAGCGGCTCAAGGACGGCAAGGTCTACTTGCCTGAGACGGCGCAGCTGGCGCAGCAGAAGTTCTTCACGCTGCGCAACCTCACCGCTTTGCGCGAGATCGCGCTGCGTCGCACCGCGGCGCGGGTCGACGACCAGATGGTCGAGCAATTGCGCCAGGGCGCGATCGGGGGACCATGGGAAACCTCCGAACGGCTGCTCGTTTGCGTCGGCCCCGACGCCCTGTCGATGGACGTCGTGCGCGCGGCGAGCCGGCTCGCCACCGGCCTCAACGCGAGCTGGTTGGCGGCCACCGTCGATCGGCCGAACGACGAAGTCGGCGGCGCGCGCGCCGCCGCGGTCGACGCGGCGCTGCGGCTCGCCCAGAGCCTCGGGGCGGACACGACGCGGCTCGTCGGCCACGACCTGCCGGCCGAGCTGCTGCGCTACGCCGAGCGCGAGAACATCACCCAGATCGTCGTTGGCCGCTCGAAGGCGGGGTTGCTTCGCCGACTCGCCGGGCTCTCCCTGTCCGACGCGCTGGCGCGCCGCGCGAGCCTGGTCGGCGTGCACGTCGTCACCGGCGACCAGCCGCGAGAGGCGCCCAGACGGCTTCGCCTCGCCGACGCGCTCGGCCGCGACCTGCCGATCGGCGCGCTCGCCGCGGCGGGCTCGGTCGCCGCCGCGGTCGCGGTCGGCGAGGCGCTCGACCGCTGGCTGCGCCTGCCCAACCTGTCGATGATCTTTCTGATCGCGGTGCTCGTCTCGGCGGCGCGCTTCGGCGTGCGCTCGGCCATTCTCGCGGCGCTGCTGTCGTTCCTCGCCTACGACTTCTTCTTCGTCCCGCCCTACTACCAGTTCAGCGTCGCCGAGCCGCAAGAGTTCTTCGCCCTGGTGATCTTCCTGGCGGTGGCGAGTCTGGTCGGCTGGCTCGCCGGTCGCGCGCGCGACCAAGAGCGGCTGGCGCGCGCCAGCGCCCAGGCGACGCGGGCGCTGTTCGAATTCTCGCGCAAGCTTTCGGGCTCGGCGGCGCTCGACGACATCCTCGAGACGACGACCGTCTACGCGCACAAGACACTCGAGGCGCGCAGCGTCGTCATGCTGCTTCCCGAGGACGGCGAGCTGGCGCTGAGCATCGCCTGGCCGCCGATCGACGCGCTCGATCCCGGCGAGAACGGCGCGGCGCGCTGGGCCTTCGACAAGAGCGAACCGGCCGGCCGGCAGACCGGCACCCTGCCCAACGTGCGCTTCCAGTTCCGCCCGCTCGTCACTTCGCGCGGCGTGGTCGGCGTCTGCGGCGTCGAGCCCGCCAATCGCGACGCGCCGCTGTCGCCCAATCTCGAGCATGCGCTGAACCTCATGCTCGAGCAGGCGGCGATCGCCATCGACCGCGCGCTGCTGGTCAAGGACTCGGTGCGCGCGGTGGCGCTGGAGGAGAACGAGAAGCTGCGCGGCACGCTGCTCGCATCGCTGTCGCACGACCTGCGCACGCCGCTGGCGACGATCACCGGCGCCGTCACCACCCTGCGCAAGTTCGGCGACGACATGCCGTCCGAGCAGCGCGCCGATCTGCTCGCCTCGATCGAGGAGGAGAGCGGGCGGCTCAACCGCTTCATCGCCAATCTGCTCGACATGTCGCGCATCGAAGCGGGCGCGATCAAGCCGAAGCGCGACCTCGTCGACGTGGTCGAGGTCGTGCGCGCAGCAGTCGAGCGCGCCGGCAAGGCGTTCGCCGGCCCGCCGATCGTCACCAGCCTGGCGCGCGACCTGCCTTATGTGCGCGGCGACGCCAATCTGCTCGAGCAGGTTCTGTTCAACCTGCTCGACAACGCCCACAAGTACGGCGGCGGCGGGCGCGTCAGCGTCCACGCGCGGCGCGACGGCGCCAACGTGCTCGTCTCGGTGACCGACGAGGGGCCCGGCATCAAGCCGTCCGAGCTCGAGCGCGTGTTCGAGAAGTTCTATCGCGGCGGCAAGGCTGACGGCCGGCGCGCCGGCACCGGCCTCGGCCTCTCGATCAACCGCGGCCTGATCGAGGCGATGGGCGGTCGCATCTGGGCGGAGAGCCCAGCGGTCAAGCGGCGCGGGGCGCGCGTGATCTTCGCCATGCCAGCGGTCGAGGCCCGCGAACTCGCCGAGACGGCCTCATGAACGGCATGCGCGTGTTGATCGTCGACGACGAACCGCAGATCCTGCGTTTCCTCAAGCCGGCGCTGGAAGCCTCGGGCTACCAAGTGCTGCATGCCGCCTCAGGCCACGAGGCGCTGCGGCTGATCGCCAATTCGGCGCCGGACCTGATCGTGCTCGATCTCGGCCTGCCCGACATGGACGGCAAGGACGTGATCGAGCGGGCGCGCAGCTTCGTCGCGGCGCCGATCGTCGTGCTGTCGGCGCGCGACCGCGAGGCGGAAAAGATCGCCGCGCTCGACCTCGGCGCCGACGATTACGTCGAGAAGCCGTTCGCAATCGGCGAGCTGCTGGCGCGCCTGCGCGCCGCGCTGCGCCACGCCAAGGCGGGCGCGGCGGCCAAGACGCACGTCGCGGTCGACGGCCTGACGATCGACATGGAGAAGCGGCTGGTGACCCGCGAGGGCGACGCGATCAAGCTGACGCCGCGCGAATACGACCTGCTGTGCGCGCTCGCCGCCAACCCCGGCCGGGTGATGACCCACGGCCAGATCCTCACCGCCGTTTGGGGCCCGGCGCACAAGGACGACACCCAATATCTGCGGGTGTTCGTCGGCCAGTTGCGCGCCAAGATCGAGCGCGACCCGTCGCGACCGACGATCATCCGCACCGAATCCGGCGTCGGCTATCGGTTCGCGGAGAGCGCATAGGCGCAGGCCGCCGCGGCCGCCGACGATCCGCCGCGCTCCGTTTCACGGCGCCGCAGGCTGAGACCGCAGGCGCGGGCCCATCGCCTCGTCCGCGACTTCGGGTCGGCTCGCGTCCACCGGCGCGTCCCACCCGCCGCCGAGCGCTTTGGCGAGAGCGACATAGTCCTTGGCGAGCGTGACTCGGCTCTGGATCAGCGAATCCTCGGCCGAGTACAACGAGCGCTCGGCGTCGAGCACGTCGAGAAAGCTCGATTTGCCCGCCTCGTATTGCGCGCGCGACAGGTCGCCGGCCTTGCGGTAATTGTCCACGCTCGAAGCGAGCTGCCTGGCGCGCAGGCGCTCCCGCGAAAGCGACACCAGCGCGTTCTCGACGTCTTCCATCGCCGTCAGCACCGACGAACGCCAGGCGACGAGATATTCGTCGCGTTGCGCCTGGGTCGCGTCACGCTCCGCAGCGAGCTTGCCGCCGTCCAATATCGGAATCGAAACGGATGGCCCCCACGACCACGACACGGACGAGGCGCGCAGCAGCTCGCCGGGGCGGCTCGCGCTCGTCGAAAGCGAGCCGGTCAGAGAAACGTCGGGATAGAGCGCGGCCTCCGCCGCGCCGATTTTCGCCGTCGCCTGCGCGAGTCGCCGTTCGGCCGCGCGCACGTCGGGCCGCCGGGTCAGCAGGTCGGCGGGCACGCCGGCCGGCAGCGGCTTGCGCGGCGCGGGGATCGCGCGGGGCGTCTGCATCCGATCGTCAAGCGCCCCGGGGGCGCGGCCGGTCAGCACCGCAAGGCGATGGACCGCCTCGGCGTAGTCGGCCTCGTAGGTGGGAAGGTCCGCGGCGGTGGTGGTCGCTTGCGCGTCCGCCTTGGCGACGTCGGCGCCCGAGGCGGAGCCGGCGTCGAATTTCACATGCGTCAGATCCGCCGTTCTGCGCTCCGACGCCAGCGTTCGTCGCGCCAGCGCGATCTGCTCCTGATAGCCGCGCGCCTCGGCGTAGGAAGCGCCGACGTCGCCGACCAGCGTCAGCAGCGTGGAGCGCAAGTCTTCCTCGGTCGCCTCTTCGCCATAACCGGCCGCTTCCGCCTGGCGCCGGTTGGCGCCGAACAGGTCGAGCTCCCAGCTTGAGTCGAACCCCGCCTGGAAAGGCGCCGACAGGCCGCTGGACGACGTCGCCGACGTCGTCGTGGTCGTCGTTTGGCTGCTCAACGCCGATTGCGGCCCCGTCTCGGAAGCCGAGGCGCTGCCGGTGAGCGACGGCCCGAGCGCGGCCTCCGCTTCCCGCCGCGTCGCCCGCGCTTCGCGGATCTTGGCCTTGGCGCTGGCGACGTCCGCATTGCCGGCGACCGCTTCGGCCATCAGTTCGTCGAGCAACGGGTCGTTGAAGGCGCGCCACCACGCGTCCAGCGAGGCGGCGGGCGTCGACAGTCCACGCCCCTCGACCGCGCCCTGCGTCCATTGCGCCGGGAGCGCCATGTCCGGTTTCGCGTAATCCGGACCGACCGCGCAACCTGCCAGCAGCGTCGCGAACGCCTGCGCCGCTGCGACATTCAAGATCGAAGCGCGCATCGCGATCACTCCCGCGCCAGCGCGTCGACCGGATCGAGTTGCGCCGCGCCGCGCGCCGGCAGCCACCCGAAGACGACGCCGATCAGGGTCGAGCAGGCGAAGGCCGCGACGATCGAGGCGCCCGAATACACGAAGGAGAAGGTCGACCCGAACGCACGGAAGACGAGCGCGGCTCCCAGCGCCGCCAGCACCCCCAGCGCGCCGCCGACAACGCAGACGAGCACCGCTTCGGTGAGAAACTGCTGCATGATGTCGGAACGCCGGGCGCCGACCGCCATCCGGACGCCGATCTCCTTCACCCGCTCCGACACCGAGACCAGCATGATGTTCATCACCCCGATGCCGCCGACGACCAGCGAGATGACGGCGATGGCGGCGATCAGCGCCGTCATCGTCTGCGTCGTCGCGGTGATCGCGCTACGAATGTCGCTGGAGTTGAAGACGAAGAAATCGCGCGCGCCGTGCCGCTGTTCCAGCAGTCGCATCGCCGCCTGCTCGGCGAGGTCGTCGTCGACGTTGTCGGCGACCCGCAGCAGGATGCTGCGTAGTGAGGCGTCGCCGAGAAAACGCGCCTGAACCGACGAGTAGGCGAGGAAGGTCGATATGTTCCCACTCGAGCCGAAGCCCTGCTGCTTGCGCGTCACGCCGATCACCGTGCAGGGGACATTGCCGACGAGGATCGTCTTGCCGATCGGATCCTCGCGGTCGGCGAACAGCGTCGATTGCGCATTCTCGTCGATGACGATTTCCTGCGACAGTTCGCGCTCGGCGCTCGCGTCGAAGAACCGACCCTCCTTGAGTTTCACGCCCTTGACCTCGAAGTAGTCGGCGTCGACGCCGTTCACCAGCGCGCTGGCTTCGATCGCTCCGTAACGCAGCGTGCTCGAGGTCGAAACGGTCGGCGTCGCGCCGGCGACGTAATCCTGACGCGCCAGCGCCTCGGCGTCCGCCAGCACCAGCGTCTTGATTTTGGCAGCCTTCGTGTCGCCGAAGCCTGAGCCGGGAAAGATCTCGAGCGTGTTGGTGCCGAGGTCCGAGATGTTGTTGAGCACTTTGCGGCGCGAGCCCTCGCCGAGCGCCACCATGGCGACGACCGAGGCGATGCCGATGACGATGCCGAGCATGGTCAGGAACGTGCGCAGGCGATGCGCGGTCAGCGCAAGAACCGCCATACGGAACGATTCCGTGAATCGATCGATGGGCGCTCGCCACGTCGACTCGCGCCCGCCGCGCGCGGCGAGGGTCGTTGCGGCGGCCGGCGCGCCAGACGCCACGACGCGATCGTCGACGATCCGGCCGTCGGACATCTCGACGACGCGGCGCGCGCGCTTCGCCACCGTGGAATCGTGGGTGACGAGTATGACGGTGCGCCCTTCGGCGTTGAGCTCGCCGAGGATGGCGAGCACCTCCTCGCCGGAATGGCGGTCGAGCGCGCCGGTCGGCTCGTCGGCGAGGATCACCTCGCCGCCGTTGATCAGCGCGCGCGCGATCGAGACGCGCTGCTGCTGGCCGCCGGAGAGCTGGCTCGGGCGATGATGGGCGCGATCGGCCATGCCGAGGCGCGCCAGCAGCCGTTCGGCGAGATCGCGGCGGCGCGGCGGCGCGACGCTGGCGTAGATCGCCGGAATCTCGACATTGCCGAGCGCGTTGAGCTCCGGCAGCAGGTGATAGCGCTGAAAGATGAAGCCGAAGTGCTCGCGGCGCAGCTCCGCCTGCTCGTCCGGCGTCAGCGTCGCAATCGCGCGACCGGCGAAGACGTACGCGCCCGCCGTCGGCTGGTCGAGGCAGCCGAGGATGTTCATCAACGTCGACTTGCCGGATCCCGACGCGCCGACGATGGCGACGAACTCGCCGCGGGCGATGTCGAGGTCGACGTCGCGCAGCGCAGCGATCGACGACTCCCCGGAGGGAAATTCGCGCCGGACGCCGCGAAGGGAAATGAACGCGTCGGACATGATTCACAGCGCTCCGGGCGGGGCCGGCATCGACGAGGCCTGCGTCTCTGGCGCGCGCCGGCCGACGACGACCCGTTCGCCGGCGTGGAGCCCGGCGCGAATCTCGCAGCGCGTCTTGTCGTCGAGCCCGACCTGCACGGCGCGGCGCTCGAGACTTCCATCGGCGACGACGACGTCGACGAAGCGCTTGCCGTCCGCCTCGGGGGCCGACAGCGCCGCCGTCGGGATCGTCACCACGCCCTTGGCCTCGCCGAGCATGATTCGCACCTGAGCCGTCATGTAGGTGCGCAGAACGCCATCGGGATTGTCGACCTCGAAGCGGCCGTAATAATAGATCGCCGACGAAGTCGAGGACGTGGAGGAAGAGGACGAGCTCGAGTTGGCGTTCGACGACGCGATTTCCGAGTCGGAGCGCAGCGAGTCGGGCGCGGGATCGAGCGCAAGCAGCGTCGCTTCCCACTGCCGTTGCGGTTCGCCGAGAATCGAGAAGACCGCTTTCTGGCCGATCTTCACTTTCGGCGCGTCGGCCTCCGAGATTTCCGCGCGCACCAGCATGCGGTCGATGCGGCCGAGAATGGCGATGGTGGGCGCCGATTGCACGGCGTTGACGTTCTGTCCCTCCTGGGTCGCGACGAGCAGCACGGTTCCGTCGATCGGCGCCGTGATGCGGGTGTAGCCGAGGTCGAGGCGGGCGCTGTCGACCTTGACCTCCGCCTCCTTGATCTGGGCGGCGAGCGAGTCGATCTGGGCTTGAGTCGTCGCGACCGCCTCCTTCGCCGACTCCCAGGAGTCGCGCGAGGTCGCCTCCTTGGCGAGCGTCTTCTCTTCGCGCTCGAGCGCCCACTGGTCGTAGGCGAGCGTCGCCTCCTTCTGCCGCTTCTGGGCGCGAACGTCGTCGAGCGCAGCCTCGGCGGATTTGAGATCGTTCTGCTGCGTCGAATCGTCGATCTCGGCGATGAGATCGCCGGCGGCGACGCGCTGGCCTATGGCCGCGTTCATCTTGGTGATGCGACCGGAAACCTGAGCGCCGACCGCCACCAGCTGCACCGGTCGGAGTTCGCCGGTCGCCTGCACGCTCTGCTCGACGTCGCCGATCGTCGCTTCGGCGACGAGGAGGTCCGCGAGCGGATTCTTCGCGAAATTAGCCTGATAGATGTAATTTGCAGCAGCGCCGCCCACGGCGAAAATTAAAAGCGAAACGGCGAGGCGGCGGGGCCAACGGCGCGCCTTGCGCGCCAACCCGCCAGCGACGCTCGAGGGCGGCGGCGCGACCGATCGATCAACCGTACTCATCGCCGGTCCGTCGGATTCCGCGGCGCGTAGCCGCGCAGGAAGAACCGCACGGCGCTCTCGACGTGCCGCTCGATCTCCGCGTCGGAAGGCGGAGGCAGGCCGATCGAGCGATCGAACGGCAGACGTCCTTGAACCAGCGCGATCAGATGGTCGGCCGCGACCGTGGGGTCGTCGATCGCCAGCGCCCCGCGCTCGCCCATCTGGGCCAGCAGCCGAGCGACGCGCGAGCGCATCGCCAGCGGGCCGGCTGCGTGGAACCGTGCGACGAGCTCGGGAAAGCGGTGGAGATCGGTGACGAACAGCCGGTAGACGGCGAGCCCGCGCCCGTCGACGAAAAAGCTCGCCATGCCGCGCGCGAAGCGGCGCAGGACGCCCTCGGCGTCGCCCTCGAAACGCTCGGGGATCCAGTCCCCGTCCTCGATGCGGCCGTTCTCGGCTTCCAGGATTTCGGCGAACAACTTCTCTTTGCTCTCGAAATGCGCGTAGAGCGTCGCCTTGGAGACGCCCGCCGTCTTGGCGACGAGGTCCATCGACACCCCCTCGTAGCCAGCCTCGGCGAACAGCCGCTGCGCCGCCTTGAGCATCATTTCCGATTTTCTCGCACTGCCGGACGACTTCATCGCGATGCGGACCTCAAGATCAGACTAAACCGTCTAGTCTACTTCTCGCGCAGACGCAAGCGGCGGCCTTCCAGAGGGAAGGCCGCCGCCGTATCCGGCCCCAACCGGACCCGCGCGGGTCCGGTCGGCTTGCGAAGCGTTAGCGCCCGTTCGACGCCGTTTCGGCGCCCAGCCCGATCGGGCACGACACGCCGGTGCCGCCGAGGCCGCAGTAACCGCCGGGATTCTTGGCCAGATATTGCTGGTGATAGCCCTCGGCGAAGTAGAACGGCCCCGCTTCGGCGATCTCGGTGGTGATCGCGCCGTGGCCCTTGGCCTTCAGCGCCGCGCCAAACATTTCCGCCGAGCGGCGCGCCGCCTCGGCCTGAGCGGGCCTCGTCCAATAGATCGTCGAGCGGTACTGCGAGCCGACGTCGGCGCCCTGGCGCATGCCCTGGGTCGGGTCGTGGCTTTCCCAGAAGATCTTGAGCAGGTTGTCGTAGGCGATCTTGGCCGGATCGTAGGCGACCAGAACGACCTCGGCGTGGCCCGTGCGGCCCGAGCAGACCTCCTCGTAGGTCGGATTGGGGGTGAAGCCGCCGGCGTAGCCGACCGCGGTGACCCACACGCCCTCCCCGGCCTGCCAGAACTTGCGCTCGGCGCCCCAGAAGCAGCCCATGCCGAAGACCGCCGTCTCGGTTCCGGCGGGATAGGGCGGCATAAGCGCGCGGCCGTTGACGTAATGCTCGCGCGCGGTGGGGATCGCTTGCGGACGGCCCGGCAGGGCCTCGGCGGCGGAAACGGGGCGGGTCTTGGCGGACAGGAAGCTCAACATGGTCGGCTCCGTGATGGGTTGTCGACCGCTATTCGCACCGAGGTCGGCGCGCGTTACTTCGCAGATCAGCGGCCGCGCCTCCCGGCGCCGGGGGGAACGGCGGGGCGGTGGGCGAGATAGAACAACGCCGCCCCGAGAACCGCCAGGTCAAGCGCCGCTGGCGCATAGAGCAGCTTGAGCAGGACCGGGTCCCACAGCACCGGCGCGCGCGCGCTCACATAGGCCTGCATCGCCGCGAATTTGGCGGGAAATGCGGTGGCCAGCGTGCGGCCCATCGGCGTGAATTCGATCTTCTGGTCGGCGAGCGAGCGCGCGCCGTCGATCACCGCGGCGGCGAAGGCGCCGGCGAGCGAAACCAAGGCGATCAGACGAAGCGCGATCCGGATCAAGCCGCTGCTCCCAAGGCCGGCGGGCGGCGCCCCTGTTAGCGCAAAGCGCCACAGCCTGTCCATGTCGGACGAAAAGCCGGTGACGCGACTTGCGCGCGCGCCGCGCCGGATGATATGCGCCGAGGCATGCGTCGCGCCTGCGGCGCGGGAGGGGTGGCCGAGCGGTCGAAGGCGCACGCCTGGAAAGTGTGTATGCGGGAAACCGTATCGCGGGTTCGAATCCCGCCCCCTCCGCCAGACCTGCCTTCGCCCGACCCGCTCAAGCGCGCGACATGACGGCGGCGAGGCGCTGCGGCGGAACCGGCTTCGGCCGCTCGAGCCGCGCCCAGGCGGGGCGCGCATAGAGGAAGGCGAGCGGCGTGCCGCGGGTCAGCCGGTCGATCAGCAGCGGCCCGCTGACCGCGGCGGCGGCGACGATGAGCGACATGGCGCCGACGTCGGCGATCCAGCCCAGCTTGACGAGCGCGACGCGAGCGACCGCCATCGGCAGGAAGAACGAGAGATAGACGACCAGCGAATGGCGTCCGCAATAGGCGAGCCAGCGCATCGCGCCGATCTTGTCGAGCAGCGCGGCGCCGGCGATCACCGCCAGCGCGCCGGCGAGGCCGAACACCAGCGTCGCGCCCGGCCATTCCGGCAGGCCCCGCAGAACCGACAATTCCTCGACGATCCCCCACGCCGCGAGGCCGGCCAGCAGCAGGAGGGGACGCCGGCCGACCGTCCCGGCGAAGGCGAAGATCGCCCCGGCGAAGCGATGGCCGAGATAGAAATAGACGAAGAACAGCAGGAAGGAGTCGAGGCTCGTCCAGCCCGTCAGATTCGACCCCATCGCATAGGCGCCGCCGTCGGGCGCGCAAGCCGCCGCGACATGCGCGACGACCGCGGCGACGAGCACGACCGGCGTCGGCAGGCGGCGGACGAAGCGCGTCGCCAGATAGAGGATCGGCAGCAACTGGATGAACCACATCGAGCTGAACGGCTCGACGAAGCCCCACAGATAGGCCGCGGCGAAGGCGACCGGCGTCGTCAGCCCCAGTTCGCCAGATTTGACCGCCAGCGCGATGAGCAGCCACAGCGCATAGAAATAGACGAAATGGACGACCTTGCGATCGAGGAAGGCGCGCCACGGGCCTTCCATCGTTCGTCCGGCGAACAGGCCCGCGACGAGGAAGAAATCCGGCATGCGAAACGGCTTGGCGAAGGCGACGACCGCATGCATCCAGCCGGTCTCGCCGACCGCGAAGCCGACGCCGAGCGCCGAATGCATGGCGACGACGAGGATGATCGACCAGCCCTTGGCGTAGTCGACCCAGGCGACGCGGTCTCGCTCGCCGCGCGCCGAGGCGCCGCGACCGCCCGCCGCCGGCGCGGCGACCGCGGACCTCGCGGATGCGGTCTGGTCCCGTTCTAGAACGGTTCGAGAGTGTAGCCGGAAGGGCAAACGACTCATTTCGAGGCAAGTCCTGACTGGGGAGCGTCCATTCGCCTGTACGAAGCAGGCTTGGCGCCGCGATCGCGCCGGGCGCCCGCGCCGATCGAAATCCGCCGCGACTGCGGTTAGAGTGCGCGCGGCCTCAGACGAACAGGAAACAGGGCGACGGCTTGGCGCGGACCGCGGCGATCGACGGCGGCGAAGGATTGGGCGCGGGCGGCGCTCCGATCGTCGACGCGCGCCTGCGGGCGCCGCCCCGGTTCGACGACGCCCCTGCGCCCGCCGTCTCGCGCGGCGCCGCGGCTTTCGCCGCGTTCGCTTCGCTCGCCGTCCACGCCGCGGTCGTCGCGGCGGCGGCGCTGAGCTTCGCCGTGGCGCAGCCGACCGGCCAACCCGACGCGATCGCAGTCGAACTGGTGACGTCGACCGGCGACGTCGCCTCGACGCCGGCGACCGACGCCGCGTTGGCGCGCGCGACCCGGCCCCCGCGCGACGACGCCTTGGCGATCGACGCCGCGCCTTCGCCGGCCAAAGCATCCGAGGCCGCGCCGCCGCCACCAGAGAGCGCGGAAAAACCCGCGTCGGAGGATGGCCCGGCGACGGAACAGCCGAAGCCGGCGATCGCCGCCGCGCCCGTCCCGACGGATGCGAGGCCAGCTGCGATGGACGCCGCGATCGTTGCCACCCAGACCCCCGCGCAAACGCCCGACACGCCCGCTTCCCTGACGGCGAAGCCTGACAGCGTCCCGATTGCTCGGGCGACCGCGACGGA
>Ga0182016_10001774_pt1 | contig 25900 bp, 16 predicted proteins | sample 712S2MmetaG_FD_120491 | JGI IMG/M metagenome (GOLD analysis project Ga0182016, IMG submission 120491) | Permafrost microbial communities from Stordalen Mire, Sweden - 712S2M metaG | ecosystem: Environmental > Terrestrial > Soil > Wetlands > Permafrost | place: Sweden: Stordalen | collected...
GACGACAAGACCGTGAGTTAGCGAGGACGGTTGTGGTCTGCGCGCCGATCAGTCGGTCTGGGCGGGCCGCCAGCGGGCGACTTCGACGCCGAGACTGACGCCGCGATCGGCCGTCCCGTTCCGCTGACCGCAGCTTGCGAGCGATAAGGGACGGGCATGTTCAGCGACCGCTTGAGTGCGACCCCTTGGGGCGACTGACCCTGGAGCGCCGCCTCGACCAGCGCCGGATCCAGGAAGACGAGCGAGAGGGTTTAGCGGATCGAGCGTTGCGTGCGCTGCGATTGTTGCGATCGAGTTCGCGGAATCGGCGACGCGTCGACCGGCTCGCCAAGCGAAAAATAGGCCCGGCGCGACGCGGCGATCGCTCAAGCGGCTTCGATGAGATTGCGGGCGATGGCGCGCCACCAGGCCGCCTCGCGGCGCAGAAACGCCGTATCGCGCCAGCGCGGCGACGATCGGATCGAAGGCGGATTCTGCTCCACCCGCAGGGCGTGGTCTTCCAGTTCCCGCGCGCGCGCAAGATAGGTTTCGATCAGGCGTTGATTGGACACGACGAACCTCTGTGCGTCACCAAAACAATTGGCTCATTGCCGAGAAGTTTCTCATGCAGGCGCTGTTGATTGGCTTCGCCCGATCTTTCAGATTTTATCGATCCGCCAACCCGCGGCGGCGTCTTTGCCGGATGGTCGACAAAACGTAACCGCGAGGCTTTGACGACGGCGGCCTTCAGAAGTCGATGACCAGGCGGCGCCAGTTCGCCGCCAGAATCACGCCGTCCCGGATATCGCAAAGCTCGCCGTCGGCCAGCGCCCGCTTGGCTCCCGGATAGCGGAAGTGGATCCGCTCCGGCGGCGGTCCCGAGAGTTTGAGGTCGACCAACGCCTGAGATCGTTTGCGCCGCGCCCGAAGACTGAGCGCGCCGAAGGCGGTCGGCAGGCTGCGCAGCGTAACGCCGCCATTCTCCCACCAGGCGTCCGGCGCGGCCCTGAACAATTCGAGCGTGCGGCCGTTTTCCCGCACGAGCATGCGGCGAATGGCGGTGGCGAATTCGGCTGCGATCCAGGTGTGCGGCATGTCGCCGATATAGTCGGGCGCGCGCGCGTCGCCCCAAACGACCTCTGCCCACACCCGCCAGCCGCGCGGCCGGCGCGAGTCGAGCATTTTCGCCAGCAGGCCAAAGGCGACGTCCAATCGTCCCAGGGCGACGAAGGCGTTGAGGTTGCGCAATTCGTAGGGCGAGTAGTTCCCCAAATAGCCTGGCGCGCTGATCGAGGCGAGGCGCTCAGCCGCGCGATCGAACGTCGGAGCGATCAGTTCCGTCGGCAGCGCGTCGGCGATTTGGCACGGTTCGAACGCGATCGCGGTCGAGGGCGGGTCGACGTCCTGGCGATCCGCCGATCCGGGGATCGCAGTCGTTCCCATATCCGCCGCGGCCATGCGGATCGAGCGGGCGAGACTGGCGGCGAACGCCTCTCCCTGCGCCTTCGCATGTTCGGCGGTCGTCCGATCGCCGATTTCGCGCGCCAGATATTCGCAATTGCGCCAGGCGCTCAAGGCAAAATAGTCGTCCCAATAGCTGAAGGAGGGTTTGCTGTAGCCCTCGTGGCTGATCGACGGGGCGACGAGGCCAAAGAATCGCGTTTCGCTTCCGTGCGCGGCGTTGGTGCGCGCGCAGAGTTCGGCGATGAACAGCGTCGCGCGAAGGACCGACGGGAAGACGGCCTCGAGAAACGCGCGATCGCGGCTGACGCGGTAGACGTCGGCGGCGATTCCGACGAATTCGCCCTGCGCGTCGTATTCGATGTTGCTGCCGTAACCCCGGTTGACCGTTCCGTCGACGTTGAGGATCGGCGGAACGAGGCCGTCTTCGGCCACCCGTTCGGCGTACCAGAGGACGTAGCGCTTGGCGTTCTCGATCAATCCGGCCCACAGCAAAGCGAGCGCCTGCGAGGAGCCGTCGCGGATCCAGGTACGGTCGTAATTGCGCGGGCCCGGCTTGAAAGCGAAGCGGGTGGCGTTGACGAGAATATAGGCGATCTGCGCTTCCCAGGTGTCGCTGACCTCCCGGTCGCCGACGACGATCCGGCGCGGGCCGATCTTTCTCCGCCAGGCGCGACGGGCGCGCTCGCGCATGGCGTCGAACGCAATATCCGCGCGCGGGACGATGTCGTCGCGCATCGGCAGCGCGGCCGTGATCGACATGCCTTCGCCGGGCGCGAGGACGAACGCGAATTCGCAGGCGGCGCTCGCCAGGCCTGACGGCGAGCGGAGGCGGCGGGGGGTCGTGCGCGGGCCCGGGTCGATCAGCCTGACGACGTCGCCGTCGTCGAAATCGGCGACGGCGACGGCGTCCGGCTCGCGCGAAAACACGGCGTAGAGCCGGTCGTTGACCCGAAGTTCGCGCCCTGCGACGGCGACGGCGTCGATCCTCGCGTGACCGCCGTGTTGCCAATAGGGATTGATCTGAACGGGACGCACGGCGAGCGCCAGCGCGCCCTCGCAGGCCTCGCCACTCTGGTTGACGATGCGATGCTCGGCGAGAACCGCCCCGGCATGGGCGAATGCCGTCGTCCTGACCTCCGCATGCCCGGTCGACCAAACGACGCTGGCGATCGGCAGCGAGCCCTCGGCGAGTTCCTGGCGGATGTCGGCCGCGCCGGGGGCGCCGTGGAGCGCTCCGCCCAGCCGAAGAAGCGGGGTCATCTGGGGAAAGCCGCGTTGCGGCTCGACATCGCCATATTCGTCGATCAGCGCCTGTTCGCCCTGGTCGAACGCCGCCAAAGCCGTCCAATAGACTTGGCGGCCAAGCAACGACTGCGGATAGAGCTCGCCGCGCCCCGATTGCGCCGCCCGCTCCAATCGCCCGATCGGCATGCGGTCCTTGTTGAGAATGCGCAGCTTGAGTTCGTTGACGACGGCGCCCTCGGACGCGCTCGCTTCATGCACCGTCAGGCGAAAGAAACGGGCCGTCGTCGAGCGCCACCAGAAACTGTCGGTATCGCCGTCGCCGGTCGCGATGCGGCCCATCTCGCGGAAGGTCTCGCCGTCGTCGGAAAGATGCGCCGAGAACACGGTCCCGTGCGGCTCTCCCCATTCGATCAAGGCGCCGAGCGGCGAGCGGACGTAACCCAAGTCCACCGTCACGCTCTCGCCGACGGGAACTCTGACGGGGGCGTGGCCGAGCGCGGCGAGCCGGCCCGCTTCGTGGACCGAGGCGGCGTCCTGGGGAGCGTAGAGGTTGATTTCGACGATTTCCGGCCCGCGCTCGGCCGGCGTGTCCTCGCTCACCCAACGAACGAACCGCGCCGCGACCGGGGGGAAGGCGAACACGTCCTGTCCGCCCTCGCCATGGCGCGTGCGGCAGAACTCGGACCATGCCTCTCTGTCGAGCGACGACGCGAAGCGATAGTTTGCCGGCGCGCGCTCGCCCCAATAGACCTCGAGCCCGCCGAGCGTGGCGACCGCGCCGAGGTCGATCTCGAACCAAGGCGGGTCGGCCGTCTCCGCTGTCCACGCTGTCGCGTAGCTGTCGTCGACGGCGCGCTCAGGCTCGCCGCTGCTTGCGGCTGCTCGCCATTGACGCTTGGGCGGGACGTTCATCTTAAGCTTCCGACGCCGAGCGTAGGTCCGAGCCGCCGCACGAACAAGGGCGCCCTTTCCCAGGCGCGCCAAATTGGCGGTCGCGCCGGCGCGACCTGCGCCCGCCACGCCCAAGCGTTCGCCGGGATCGTCGCCGCGACAACGGCGTCTTTTCGTCGCAGCGCTCGCCTCGGCGGCCCAGGCCGGTCAGTTGTCTTGGTCGCCAATTCGGATATTGACATCAGCCTCGACCCCGCAGCGGCGCCCGCTCCGCCCGGATCCCGTCGAGCGGCCGGCCAACGGGCGCCCTCCGAGCGCAAAGCGAACGGATGCGAGGCAATGACGAGAGCAGGGGTAGAGACGCCTAAAGCCGGAAACGGCCACGACCGCGCCGAAGACAGCCTCGTGTCTCAATTGATCGGCTTGACGGCGGCGCTGTGGGCGTCGCGGCAGCGCGTCAAGCTCGTCTTGTTGCTCGCCGCCCTGGTCGCAGTGGTCGGCGCGAGCGCCTATGCGCAGGTCCTGCTGAACGCCTGGAACCAGCCGTTCTACAACGCACTGTCGCGCAAGGACGTTTCCGCCTTCATCGCCCAGCTCGGCGTCTTCGCCGAAATCGCCGCCGTGCTGCTTGTCCTCAACATCGCGCAGGCGTGGCTCAACTCGAAATCGAAGCTCGTCCTGCGCCGGGGGCTGGTTGAGGACCTCGCCGTCGAGTGGCTCGCGCCGCTGCGCGCGGTGCGCCTTTTGCAGGCCGGCGAGATCGGCGAAAACCCCGACCAGCGCATCCATGAGGACGCCAGGCACCTGACCGAGTTGTCGACGGATCTGGGCATAGGCCTGCTGCAATCGACCTTGCTGCTGCTGAGCTTCATCGGCGTGTTGTGGATCCTGTCCGACAACATGGTCGTCACGATCGCCGGACACGTCTTTGTCGCGCCGGGCTACATGGTGTGGTGCGCGCTGCTCTATTCCGGGATCGCGTCGCTGGCGAGTTGGCTCGTCGGCCGTCGGCTGATCCGTCTGAACATCGAGCGCTATGCGCGCGAGGCGCAGTTTCGCTTCGACCTGGTGAGGGTGAACGAGGAGATCGAGGGCGTCACGCTCGACGGCGGCGAGGCCGACGAGAAAGAGCGTCTGGATTGGGTCTTCGGCGGCGTCGTGAAAGTCTTCGAGCAGATCGTCCTCGCGACGACCTGGTTGACGGGCGTGACGGCGGGCTTTGGTTGGCTGGCGATCGTCGCGCCAATCCTCGTGGCGGCGCCTTCGTATTTCTACGGCGACATGACCTTCGGCAAGCTGATGATGATCATCGGCGCCTTCAACCAGGTGCAGCAGGCGTTGGGATGGTTCGCCAATAATTTCTCCGGCATCGCCGACTGGCGGGCGACGCTCCTTCGCGTCGTGAGTTTTCGCTCGACGCTGTTGACGATCGACAATATCGGCGAAGGTCAAAGTCAGATCGAACTGGACGGGCGGCACGAGGAATCGATCGTCATAGACCAGCTGTGGATCGCGACGCCGAACGGGCGCCTCGCTCTGTCCGAACCGCACCTGGAGGTCAAGCCGGGCGATCATGTTCTCATCACCGGCGAACGGGACGCCGAACGCGCGCTGTTCCAGGCGATCGCGGGACTTTGGCCCTGGGGCGGCGGCCGCATCGCGCGGCCGCATCGCCAGTCGATGGCCTTCATGCCGACGCCAGGCTACGCGCCGCCCGGGACGCTGCGGGAGGCGCTCGCCTACCCTCATCCGCCGCAGACCTATGACGACGCGCGCATCCAGGAAGCGATCGCCATCGTCGGTCTCGAACACTTCGCGCCCATGCTCGACGAGAACGAGCGATGGGATCGGCGGCTGAACGACAATGACAAGCAATGTCTGGCGGTGGCCCGAGTCCTCGTGCAACGACCGCGTTGGGTCGTGCTCAACCGAGCGCTCGCCGCGCTCGATCCCACAGTGGCGCGGCGCGTGGCGGCGGCGTTCGAGCAACATATGGCGGACGTCGGCGTCATCTACATCGGACCGCTGCCGGACGGGCACGGGCATTTTTCGCGAGTCGTCAACCTCGTGTTGGATCCGCAAGGGCCGCACTTCAAACCGTCGGTCACGACGGAACGCCCCGACCCGCGCGAAGCCGCAGCGGCTCCGGCGCAATAGAGGGACCCTCGTCAGCGTCTGGGCGGGATGCCGGCAAGCTGCAAGCGCCTCTGCGAGGCCGGCAGGGCGCGCTTGGCGCGCCGCCGCTTGCCGAAGCGCCGCTTCACGCCCAGCGCGTGCTGGACGACCAACGCCACGTAAATTCCCGGGCCGCTGGAATAGATGCGCCAGCCGCCGTCGACCGTGACTTCGCCTTTCTTCACCAGCTCCCATTTGGCGCTGGCCTCGTAGCGATCGCGGAACGCCGCGTCGCTGCTGGAGAAATAGGCGTTGCGCTGCCGAAGCGAGGCATGGCGCAGGCGCTCGGCGACAGCGACCGGATTTGCGACGAGAAGCGCTTCCCACAGCGCTTTCTTGTCGCCAAGGACGCTCATCGCTTCCGCGTAGCGCAGATGCGCGTGCACGTACATGAGCCCGATTTCGCGACCGAAAAAGGCGGCCGATTCGCCGCGGCGGAAGATCGTCTCCAGGCCGCCCCGATAGGGAAGCGGCTTGTCCATCAGGTGCGCGCCGTCGGGAAAGACGAGATGGTCGGCGATGACCTTCGCGTTGCGGCGCGCCTCGTTGGCCGTCAGCAGGCCGCTGACAATGGCCTGGGTCAAGGCGATCAGCGAGTAGGCGACGCCTGTCGCCTGGTCGCTGGGATGAAGGAGCAGAGTGGGCGGCTGGCCCTCGGGGTTGAACTCGGCGTAGCCGGCGACGACTCCGTCGCGGATGAGATGGCGGCGGAAGTCCTTCCTCACCGCTGCGGCGAGCGCCTCATGCTCCCTGGCCGCGCCCTTGCGGCCGACAACGCGCAGGATCGCGGCGTAGCGGCGCAACTGCTGGTACAGGAGCGCGACGGTCCAGCTGCTCGTCATCCAGTCGCGCTTGGCGGGGTCGACGGGCTGGAGGGAATCGTTCCAGTCGCCGGCGCCATAGCGGATGAGATGGCCGCCGGGAATGAACCGCTCGCGAACCCTGGCGACCAGCGTCGCGACATGGGCGGCCACCGGGCTCGCCTCCGCGGTCGTCTCGAAATTGTCGTCGCGCCGCCAGACGATCGGCTCGGCGAGGAAGGCGAAGTCGCCGGTCGCTTCGATATAATCGCAGAGCGCCTTCAGCGGCCAGACGATGATGTCGCCATGGGCTTCCTTGTCCTGGATGGCGGAATAGGGCTCGAGCATGAACCATTGCGGCCAGTCGCCGCGCTTCTCGTACTGCTGGGCGAAGAGTCTGCGCAGGATCGCCTTGGCCGGCGCGTCGTGCTCGAGGGCGAGCAGCAGCTCGAGCGGGCCTTGACAGACGTCGCGCGTGCCCCAGGCCGCGACCGAATATTGCTCGAGGCCGTGGGGCGCAGCAAGATGGATCATCGCGTCATGAACGAGCCAGGGGAGGATCGCGTCGACGGCCTTGGCTTCGGCGCCGGCGTTCTTCAGCCGGACGCCGCGGGTGATGCGCCGCCACGCGCGCGCGGATTCGGCCGCCAGCGCTTTGCCATCGACTCCTTTGGCGTATTTGGCCGCAAGGGCTTCCGCGCGCGTTTCGTCGGTCAGCGATCCGACGACGGCGAAGGCGAAAGAACGCGTGGGGCGGGTGCGGATCGCGACATAGCCGCCGCTTCGCCGCTCGCCGTCGCGATAGAGCAATTCGTCGCCCCCGACGGCCTCGATTTCCTTGGGCGAACTCGTCACCAAGCGATAGGAGGCGCGCGGGTAACGCTGGCCCCACAGGCTCTCGGGATCGGGGCGAAAGATGAAGCGCTTGCTCGAAACGTCAATTTCGACGCGGCCGTGGTTCGCATATTCGAGTTCGCCGAGGACAAGATGACCGAAGACGAGAAAGCGGCATTTCGGTCCTTCGACCGCGACGCGCCAGGCGATGGCGGGCTCCCGGCTCGAAACCTGCGCTGAGACTTCGATCGTCCGCTCTCCCAGGCGATAGAGCCAGCGGCAGTCGCAAAGGCCCATTTCGAAGGCCGACGGAACCGACAACAGCCGCCATCCTTCGCCCAAATCGACGAGGATCCTGAGGCCGTTTCCGCGCATGACGTTATAGGGGTCGCGCGAGACGGAGAAGAGCTTATGGAAGGCCGTGTTGCCGATCGTGAGTTGCGCGCCAAAGACGCCGTGCATCCAGGCCGTGGCGCAGAGGGTTTCTTCCGTCGGCGCCATCGTCTCGCCGCTGAGCAGCATCGCGCCGTGGCGGCGGGGCGCGAGCCGCTCCTTCTCGCGCAAAACGATGTGGCGGTTGAAGAGGCCGGTCGGCGCAAAGAACGACAAGTCTTCGCCGTCGCGGCGCTCGATCTGGGCGCGGCGGCGGTAGCGCGCGCGGATCGAGGCGTTCTCCAAGCGGTCGGCGACGGCGATCGGCGCTTCATGGAGAAGGGTGCGCGCCGGCTCGGCGAGGGCGACCTCGCGCTCGCGCCACCTGGCGGCGATCCGTTCGACCTTGCCGACGACGGCGAGGTCGGCGTCGGACGAGGCCGCAGGGTGATCGGGCTGATAGACGCCAAAGAACGTCCATGAGGCCGCCGAACCGGGCGCGAGGAGGACGGGTCGCGACTGAAGGGCTGCGCAGCTGGTTTCGTATTGCAGGCGCTGCGAGGAGAGGGTCGCGCCGTAGGGCTGCGCCGGTTCGTCAGCGTCGCGATAGGCCGGCCCCATCAGTTCGCGCAGGTCGGTCGCATATCCCGCAGCGCCTTCGAGGCAGCCATGGGCGGTCCAGGGATGGGCGCCCGATTGCGGGAGGTTCTGGCGGCTCATCACGACAAAATTCGCACGCGCGTGGCGCGCGACGAACTGGTCGAGATATTGGCAGGCGTAGGCCTCATTGTTCATCACGAAGCTTGCTTCGCCGAGGCCAAGGTCCTGAACGAACAAAGCGTCGCAGGGCACGATCGAATCGCCGCGATTGACGGCGCTGAGGCGCCAAAGCCAGAGATGGGAATGGGGATCGAGCCAGAGGACGACGCGGTGGGAGAGGCCCGCTCGCGCGCCCTCCCAGACGAAACGGTCGTCGGCCGCGCCGACGCGGCAGTCCGCTTCCGCGCCGACGCAAGGCACGAGCGCGGGCTCTCTGCCGCCGATGCGAAGGAGGAGCCGCCCCAGCCCGCCGGCGATCGGCGAAGCCAAGACCTGGTTGACGAGAATCCGGCGGTTCTGTTCGCGATGTTCGAGCGAGAAGATCGCGCCGTTCGGCAGCAGACCGATCGACAACCCCTCACGGTTTGCGATCTGCTCGAGGCCGAGTTCGTCGACGCCCGGCGTTGCGAATGTGATTGACGCAGGGCCCCGCATGGCGCGCTTCATCCTGTCCTTGGCTTGCCGTTCGGCGATCCGTGCGCGACGCGGGGAACGGAAGATCGGCGTTTGAGAATCAGGCCCCGACGCGAGACGGCGCTCGAGCCATCGGACTCTCACCGGCAAGCGGGGTCAAGGCCAACGCTCGTCGCGACCGCGCGCCATCGCGGCCACGCTGAAGACGGAAGCGCGTTGCCCGCTGCTTGGGGCGCGCCGGCTCAATCGGCGATCGGGGACTGGCGCGTGGCCGTCGCGTTTTGCGATCCGGCCGGCGCCGATCGACTCGAGGCTGGCGTCGGCTGGAGGAAAAGCGCGGCGGCGGCGGATGGTCGCCCTGAAGCCGGCCTTCCCGGGCGGCGGCGAAAAGGGCCTCAGGCCTGTCACCGGTTCCTGATCGGCGGACGCGCAAGAGCGAGGCGACGCGGGCGAACGGCCTCCCGTAAGGGGAGCGTTTCTTGTGCGATTTGCGACACGTTGTCTTAGGCGGCAGAGGCGCCGCCCGCAGGATGGTCGCCGCACTGGCATGGGGCCCTCCATCGCGCACAGCCTGCGGCGATCGGGCGGGGCCCGTGGCTGGTCGGGTTCGCCGGCGCGCTCGCGATGATCGTCGACGCGGTCTACGACATTCCGATCGTCCAGAAGATCCGCCTCGAGCCCGACGCTCGGCCGCGAACGCCGCTGGCGATCGTCTGGCCGCTGACGGCGCTGACGGTCCTCATCTGCCTGCAGCCGGCGCCGTTCCTGCTGTTCGCCGTGCGTCTGGTCGGGTTCGCCGGGGCCGAAGGCGCGCCGCAATTCGAGACGCCGTGGGCGCCGCCCGTCCTCGTCCCCGATGTCGGCGGCTTGGCCGTCGACTACGGCTGGAGGCGCGGCTCGATCTCGTCTCTCGCGGAGTGCCTGGCGCGACTCCCGCCGCCGCCCGCGCAAGCCCATCTCGCCGGCGCGCAAACCCCCGCGTGAGCAGCGAAATGAGGCGCGCGGACCGGACGTGGACTGCGCCATAATATCGCAGAGTCGCGTCAGAGCGCCGCAAATGAGTTACGCACCTCAAAATTCAGTTGCGCACCTCAGTATTTTGGCGCATTCGTGCGCCCCGCACGGGGGCCCTGGGCGAGCGGCAAGTGCGATGCGCCGCGCGTCCGGCAGGCCGGAGGAGGGACGGTCGCGCCGGCGAAGCCGGAGCGACAGAATTTCCGTCAAACGCCGCCTGAGCTGTGGGCAGGCGGCAGAGCTCTCCATCATGGGGAGCGAATGAGGAGGAACTACATTGAAACTTAGCAATATTCTGCTCGGATCCCTCACAGCCGTGATGGTTTGCGTGCCGCTGGCGGCGCAAGCGAGCCCGGCCAAGCCCGTGATCGGCTTCTCGATCGACGATCTGCGCGTCGAGCGTTGGGCCCGCGATCGCGATTACTTTACGGCTGCCGCCAAGGATCTCGGCGCTGACGTCATCGTCACCTCGGCCGACGCCAACGAACAGAAGCAGGTCAACCAGGTCGAGAACATGATCTCGCAGAAGGTTGACGCGGTCGTGATCGTGCCGATGAATTCGAAGGTGTTCGCCGAGGTCATCGACGAAGCCCACAAGGCCGGCGTCAAGGTTCTGTCCTATGACCGCCTGATCCTCAACGCCGATGAAGACGCCTACATCTCGTTCGACAACGAGCGCGTCGGCTTCATGCAGGCCTCGGCGGTTCTCGCGGCCAAGCCCGAAGGCAGCTACTACATGCTCGGCGGCTCGCCGACCGACAACAACGCCAAGCTGCTGCGCGCCGGTCAGATGAAGGCTCTCCAGCCGGCCATCGACGCCGGCAAGGTCAAGATCATCGGCTCGCAGTGGGTCCCGGAGTGGAGCCCGACCACCGCTCTGTCGATCATGGAAAACGCTCTGACGGCCGCCAACAACAAGATCGACGCGGTCGTCGCCTCGAACGACGGCACCGCCGGCGGCGCCATCCAGGCGCTCGCCGCCCAGAACCTCGCCGGAAAGGTTCCGATCTCCGGTCAGGACGCCGACCTCGCCGCCGTCAAGCGCGTGATCGCCGGCACGCAGACCGTGACCGTCTACAAGCCCCTGAAGTTGATCGCCAGCGAGGCGGCCAAACTGACCGTCCAGCTGATCAAGGGCGAAAAGCCGGCCTTTAACGCCGAACTCGACAACGGCTTCAAGAAGGTTCCGTCCGTGCTGTTGACCCCGATCGCGCTGACCAAAGACAACGTCGATCTGGTCGTCAAGGACGGCTTCTACACCAAGGAACAAGTCGAGGGTAAGTAACACCTCGCAGCGTCCGGGGCGCTTCGGCGCCCCGGACGACCGATCCGCCGCGAGCCCGTTCTGCCTCTGGGATCAAGGTCGGGCTCTGCCGAGAAGCGGGCGCGCAGTCTCCGACGCAGCGCGCCTGGCCCGCGCAGGCGGAACTGCAATTGCAAATAGGCGCCCCGTTCCTCTCGAGGGCGTTGGGGCGGGAAGCGTCGGCGTTCAGGCCTTGTTGCTCGCAAATCCTTGTGGATTGCTCGAGGCCGGCGGGGAGAGGTTTGATCAAATTCAGACCCGTGGTTTTGGGTCGGGATATAGTTGCCAGCGAAGGTTGGGCGGTCGACGCCTAATTGTCGCTCCTTTCGGGATGAGGGTTTATGGCCGAATATCTTCTGGAGATGCGCGGCATCACCAAGGAATTCGCCGGCGTCAAGGCGATTAGCGGAATCGACTTGAAGGTTCGGGCAGGCGAGATCGTCGGGCTCTGCGGCGAGAACGGCGCCGGCAAGTCGACGCTGATGAAAGTGCTTTCCGCCGTCCATCCCTACGGCTCCTGGGAAGGGACGATCCTGTGGGAAGGCAAGGAGCTCAAAGCCCACACGATTCGTGAGACGGAAGACGCGGGGATCGTCATCATCCATCAGGAATTGATGATGGTGCCCCACCTGTCGGTGGCGGAGAACATCTTCCTTGGCTCGGAACTGACTCGGGGTTTCGGATTCGTCGACTACGAAGCGATGAACGCCCGGGCGACGGCGCTGATGCAGCAGCTGAAGATGCCCGACATCAACGTCGCGCTGCCGGTGTTGGCCTACTCAGGCGGCAAGCAGCAGCTCATCGAAGTCGCCAAGGCGCTCAACAAGAACGCCAAGCTGCTCATTCTCGACGAGCCGACGTCGGCGTTGACCACCACCGAAACCGAGACGCTGCTGGAGCTGCTGAGAGAGTTCCGGTCGCGCGGCATGTCCTGCGTCTATATCTCGCACAAGATCGACGAAGTGGCGGCGATCGCCGACACGGTGACGGTGATCCGCGACGGCGCGCACATTGGCACCCTGCCGATGCGCGAACTCGACGCCGGCAAGATCATCGCCATGATGGTCGGTCGCGAGATGAAAAACCTGTTCCCGCGCGAGGAGCACAAAATCGGCGACGTGATATTCGAGGCCAAGAACGTCACCTGCTGGGATGCGATCAATTCCGAGCGCAAGGTCGTCGACGACGTCTCGTTCGAGCTCCGGGCCGGCGAAATCGTCGGCGTCGCCGGTCTCGTCGGGGCCGGGCGCACCGAGCTCGCCTGCAAGCTGTTCGGCTATTGGAGCGGCGACCACGAGGGCAAGATCTTCCTCGAGGGCAAGGAGATCACCGTCAAGAACCCTGCCGACGCGGTGCGCCAGGGCATCTGCATGGTGCCGGAAGACCGCAAGCGCCTCGGCATCATTCCGCTGATGCCGGTCGGCTACAACATGACGATGTCGGTGCTCGGCCGCTTTGCGCACTATCAGCTGATCAACGCCGAGGACGAGCTGGCGGTCATCCAGGCGGAAATCATCCGCATGAAGATCAAGACCGCGCATCCGCTGCTGCCGATCGCCAGCCTGTCGGGCGGCAACCAGCAAAAGGCGGTGGTGGACAAGATGCTGCTGCCGGACCCGAAGGTGCTGATCCTCGACGAACCGACCCACGGCGTCGACGTCGGCGCCAAATATGAAATCTACAAGCTGATCTTCGAACTCGCCCGGCAGGGCGTCGCCATCCTGATGATCTCTTCAGAAATGCCGGAGATTCTCGGCATCGCCGATCGCGTCCTGGTCATCGGCGAAGGGAAGCTGAGAGGCAACTTCCCCAATGTCGATTTGAGCCAGGAGAAGGTCCTCGCCGCGGCGATTGGCGCAGAGGAAGACGCCGCCGCGTGAACGCAACGGTCTCAAATGGGTAATGCAAACTATGACGCTCTCAATCCCAACCCAAGCATCGGCGCCGGCCAAGAAGAGCTTTCGGCGGTTGGTCGCCGAATACAAGATTGTCGCCCTGCTGCTCGTCATCGCGGTCATCTGGGCGTTCTTCGGGGCGTTGACCTACGACCACTCCCTGGGGGTGTCGGAGTTCCTCACCGCGCGTAACTTCTCCAATCTGCTCCGCCAGATGGCGATTACCGGCATGCTGGCGAGCGGCATGCTGTTCATCATCGTCGCCGCTGAAATCGACTTGTCGGTCGGCTCATTGGCGGGTCTCCTCGGCGGCATTGCCGCGGTGCTCGACGTGTGGTGGGGCTGGCCGCTCTACGGCACCATTGCGGCGGTCGTGTTGATCGGCGTCGCGGCAGGGCTGATGGTCGGCTGGGTGGTCGCCTATGTCGGCATCCCGAGCTTCATCGTGACGCTTGGCGGCCAGCTCGCCTTTCGCGGCGCGGTGCTGGGGATCACCGGCGGCATCACCATCGCTCCGGTCCACAACGACTTGAAGTTCATCGGCCAGGGCTATCTGCCCGGCTCGATCGGCAACGTCCTGGCGGTGGCGCTGTTCGTGATGCTGGCGCTGCTCGCCTTCCGCGCTCGGGCCGGCCGGGTCAAGCACAAGCTGCCGGTCTCCTCGATGCCGGTCGAGGTCCTGAAGCTCGTCATCACCGGCGCGGTGATCGCCGGCTTCGTCGTGACGCTGAATTCCTATCAGGGCGTGCCGGTGCCGGTGCTGATCCTGCTGGTCATTCTGGGAGTCTTCACCATCGTCGGCGACAGGACGGTGTTTGGCCGCCGCATCTATGCGGTCGGCTCCAACCTCGAGGCGACGCGTCTGTCGGGCGTCAACGTCAACCTGGTCAAGATGTTGATCTGGGGCCTGATGGGTCTGATGTGCGCCTTCGCCGGCCTGACCACCACCGCGCGCCTGGCGGCGGGCACGCCATCGGCCGGCTTCGGCTCCGAACTCGACGCCATCGCCTCCTGCTTCATCGGCGGCGCGTCGATGCGCGGCGGCATTGGCACGGTGATCGGCGCGCTGGTCGGCGCAATGATCATGGCCAGCCTCGACAACGGCATGTCGATGCTCGGCATCGACACCTTCTGGCAGCAGATCACCAAGTGCATCATTCTGGTGGCCGCCGTCTGGCTCGACATCGTCACGTCCGGCGCGCAGCGCTGACCGGCGCCGGCGGCGTCGATCCATCTTCAAGCCCGGCCGCTGATCGCGGCCGGGTTTTTGTTTGACGGAACGCGGGGGTCGCCGACCGACAAAAAACCCCGGCGCCGCGGGCGCCGGGGACGTCGTCAAACCAGGGTTGGCGCAGACCGCCGCCGTTACTGCCGGCGGGCGAGAATCGTCTCCAGATATTCCTGTTTGCCCGAGCGGGGCATGGGCGCGAGATTGGCCGTCAGGGCGCGGTCGGCGACCTGATCGAGCGTTCGCTCGCCCTTCAGAATGGCCTTGCCTTCGGCGCCGTCCCAACCGGCGTAGCGGTCGTTGACGAAGTTGGTCAGAACGCCGTCGTCGAGCAGTTTCTCCGCGTTCAGCAGCGCGCGGGCGGCGACGTCGATCGAGCCGACATGCGCCTGCACGAGATCGCTCGGGTCGATCGACTGGCGGCGGATCTTGGCGTCGAAGTTGAGGCCGCCGGTCGAGAAGCCGCCGTGGCGCAGGATTTCGTGCAGCACCAGCGTCAATTCGCCGGCGTCCATGGCGAACTGGTCGGTGTCCCAGCCGAGCAGCGGATCGCCGCGGTTCAGGTCGACCGAACCGAACACCCCGAGCGCATAGGCGAGCGCGATTTCGTGCTCGAAGGTGTGGCCGGCGAGGTTGGCGTGGTTCTGCTCGATGTTGACCTTCACGTCGTCGGTCAGTCCCCATTTCTCGAGGAAGCCGTAAACCGTCGCGACGTCGAAGTCGTACTGGTGCTTGGTCGGCTCGCGCGGCTTGGGCTCGATCAGCAGCGGGCCCTTGAAGCCGATCTTGTGCTTGTGCTCGACCGCCATCGTCAGGAAGCGGCCCATCTGCTGATATTCGCGGGCGAGATCGGTGTTGAGCAGCGTCTCGTAGCCCTCGCGGCCGCCCCACAGCACATAGTTCTGCCCGCCGAGCCGCTTGGTGGCTTCGAGGCACGCGCGCACGGTCGCGGCGGCGAAGGCGAACACGTCCGGATCGGGATTGGTCGCCGCGCCGGCCATGTAGCGGCGATGCGAGAAGAGATTGGCCGTGCCCCACAGCAGCTTGACCTTGGCCTTCGCCATCTTGGCTTCGAGCACGTCGAGCATCGCGGCGAAATTGTTCAGATGCTCCTTGATGGTCTCGCCGACCGGCGCCACGTCGGCGTCGTGGAAGGTGTAGAAGGGCACGTCGAGCAGGCGGAACAGGTCGAAGGCGACGTCGGCCTTGGCCTTCGCCATCGCCATCGGATCGGCGCCGTGCATCCATGGCCGCATGAACGTTTCGCCGCCGAACGGATCGCCGCCCGGCCAGGAGAACGAATGCCAGTAGCAGACGGCGAAGCGCAGGTGGTCTTCCATGCGCCGGCCGGCGACGACGCGGTCCTTGTCGTAATAATGGTAGGCGAGCGGGTTGCCGCTCGTCGGGCCTTCGTAGCGGATGGGGTCGACGAGGCCAAAATAGTTTGGCGCGGGGGCATTCATGACCTGATCTCCTTTGTGAAGAGCGCAAAGCCGCACAGCGTGGCGCGGCCTGCAGTGAAACTCGCCGAGCGAGCGGAATTCGGGATGAAGATTATCGGCGTCCTCTAGTCTTGGACCGCGGGCTTCGATCCGCGCGGGAGCGGACGCGCCGGGCTTGGCTCGACGCCCGCGCTCGAGCGAACGTTCGAACTCGGCGCATTCGAATTGAGGCGGGACGGCTTGGCGCCGAGACGCATGCGCAATCGCGTTTTCCCTTTTGGTCCTGAATTCAAGGCAGGTTGTCGCGGACGATGACGTGAATGTCGATTCTCTCTTGTTCGGCGATGATCGGTTCGTTGCGGCTGAGCGCCAGCAGGACGCGGGTGGCGGAACGCGCTTCGCGGCCGGGGTTCTGCGACAAAACCGCATCCATCACGCCAACGATCAGGAAGCGTCGGGTCTGCGGCGTCACGTCGTGGCCGATGAACACCACCTCCTGGGCGCGGCGAGCCTCGATCAGAGCGTCGCCGATCCCGGTGGCGCCGGCGCCGATATTGTAGATGGCCGCGAGATCGCTGTGCTCGGCCAGCAGGCGACTGACCAGGACGCGGTTGTCGTCGTCGTCGTCGCGGCCTTCGAGCGCTGGCAGAAGGGTCAGCCCAGGATATTCGGTGGCGATCACCTGTTGCACGCCGAACAGGCGCTCGGCATGGTCGCGCAACAGCAGCGAACCGGCGATGATCGCCACCTTGCCCGCGCGACCGCCGAGCAGCCTGCCGATCAGCGTGCCCGCTGTGCGGCCGGCGGCGATGTTGTTGACGCCGACGTAATGGGCGCGGCGCGACGAGGGGATGTCGGAGACGAGGGTCACCACGACGACGCCGCTCTCGACCAGTTCGTCGATGGCGATGCGGACCCGTGGATGGTCGAGCGCGACCACCGCAAGGCCGTCGTAGCGCGGGCCTACCGCCTCCAGCGTGCCGGCGAGGGCGTCCGCGTCGAAGACGTCGGTTTCGACCACGTCGATGAGCGCGCGTCGGGCCGCCAGCTGACGGCGGATGGCGCCGAGCTGCTCGACGATGTCCGCCATGAACAGGTTCAACGTCTTCGGCATGACGAAGCAGAAGCGTTGTCGGCGGCCGCGCGCCAGTTCGGCCGCGGCGGCGTGCGGCTGAAATCCGAGGCGCTCGATGGTGTCCTTGACCCGCCGCATCGTGGCGTCGCGGACGCCCGGCCGATCGTGCAGGACGCGGTCGACCGTCGCCGTCGAAACTCCGGCCTCGCGGGCGACATCCTTGATTTCGACCATGCCGGCAGTGGGCAGCTCACGCATGGCCGACTGATTACGCCAGAAAATGACGTACGCAACTCAATTCGCATCGAGGCCCATCAAACCTGGGCATTTCCTTTGCTGGCCGCGAAGCGGCGCAGCCTTTCGCCGACAATTTCGGGCCGATTTCGAGCGACAGTCTGCGCCGCGCGACACTAGGCCGCGGCGCCGCCTCGAACGCGCCGCCAGCCGGACGAGGGCCCGGAAAGCCCGCTCGCCGTCATCCGCCAGGCGCGCTGTCGCGGGCGGTTGAACCGAGAGGGCGCGTCGAAGAGATCTTTGAGTCGCCGCGCCGCTTTGCGCGCGTCAAAACGCCAGGCGGCCGCCGATCAGCGCCAGGGTTCCGGCCAGCACCGGCCGCAGCACCTTGTCGGGCACCTTCGAGGCGAGCGCGCTGCCGACCGCAATGCCGGGCAGCGAGCCGATCAGCAAAGAGACGAGCAGCGCCCAGTCGACCGAGCCGATCCACCAATGGCCGGCGCCGGCGAGCAGGGTCAGGGGCACGGCGTGGGCGATGTCCGAACCGACGATGCGCACGGTCGGCATGTTGGGATAGAGGGTGAGCAGGGCGGTGACGCCGATTGCGCCGGCGCCGACCGAAGACAGCGACACCAGCGCGCCCAGCGTGGCGCCGAGCGCAACCGTCAGCAGGGTGATCTGGCGATCGCTGCAGCGTTCGAGCAGCTCGGCGAGCCGCTTGAGCAGCCAGCGGCGCAACACCAGCGTCACCGCGGTGAGGATCAGCGCGATGCCGAGCACGCTGGTGATGACCGTGCCGACCGACTTGGTGTCGCGGCCAAAATAGCCGAGCAGGACGAGGGTCAAGGCGGCGGCGGGGACGCTGCCGCTCGCCAACCGTCCGACGATGCGCCAGTCGACGGCGCGGTTGTAGCTGTGCACCGCCGACCCGCTGATCTTGGTGACGCCCGCATAGAGCAGGTCGGTGCCGACCGCGGTCGCCGGGTGGATGCCGAACGCCAGCACCAGCAGCGGCGTCATCAGCGAGCCGCCGCCGACGCCCGTGAAGCCGACCAGCGCGCCGACGACCAGACCGGACAGCGAGTAGAGCGGGTTGATGGCGTGCAGAAAGGCCGGCATTCAGGGCTCCCGTGACGCGCGCGCCGCCGGCCTCGAACCCTCACGCCTGGGAACGGCCAAGCGCGCGCCCGCGGCCGCCGGATTATTAGATTAAGTTACTAGACTAAGTCAACTCCACTGCGGCGCAGGCTAAAGTTTGACCACCCGCATATAGGGCTTGGGGGTCTTCCAGCCCTGCGGGAAGCGCGTTTTCGCCTCCTCGTCGCTGACCGCGCCGGTGATGATGACCTCGCCGCCCTGCTTCCAGTCGGCCGGAGTCGCCACCTTCATTTTCGCGGTCAGTTGCAGCGAGTCGATGACGCGCAGGATCTCCTCGAAGTTGCGCCCGGTGGTCATCGGATAGGCGAGCTGCAGCTTGATCGTCTTGTCGGGGGCGATGACGAAGACGGTTCGCACCGTCTGATTGTCGGCTGGCGTGCGGCCGGTCGAGCTCCCCGGCGTCGCCGCCGGCAGCATGCCCCAGGCCTTGGCGATCGAGAGATCGGTATCGCCGATCATCGGAAAGTTGACGGCGACGCCCTGGGTTTCCTCGATGTCCTTCTCCCAGCGGAGGTGGTCGGCGACCGGATCGACCGACAGGCCGATGACCTTGACGCCCCGCTTGTCGAACTCTCCCTTGAGCCGTGCGACCGAGCCGAGTTCGGTGGTGCAGACGGGGGTGAAGTCCTTCGGGTGCGAGAACAGCACCGCCCACGAGCCGGCGATCCATTCATGAAAGTGGATCTTGCCCTGCGTCGTGTCGGCGGTGAAGTCAGGCGCAATCTGGCCGATCTGCAACATCCGCTTTCTCCCATCACCCACAACTTCCGTTCGCCCTCAATATATCATTTCTATGCAGTAAGTCAAGATGTGAACGTCATGGATATGTATAATCCAGCCTTGGCCGACAGCCTCCTGTCGATGCGCCGCTTGCGCGCGGGGGGGCCAAGTGAAACTTTAGCGCCCGCAGGGATCGGGGCCGCGCATGGATCAGGCGTTCATCGGCGTCGACGTGGGAACGGGCAGCGTTCGCGCGGGCGTTTTCACGTTGAACGGGCAATTGCTCGCCAATGCGCGGCGTCCGATCGCAACCTGGCGCGAGGCGGGCGGCATTGTCGAACAATCGTCGGCCGACATCTGGGCGGCGACCGCCGCGGCGGTGCGCGCCGCGATCGCCGCGGCCGGCGTGGCGCCGGAATCGATCGGCGGCCTCGGCTTCGACGCGACCTGCTCGCTGGTCGCGCTCGATCCGGCCGGCCAATCGCTTCCCGTCGGGCCGAGCGGCGATCCGCAGCGCGACGTCATCGTCTGGATGGACCATCGGGCCGTCGACGAAGCCGAGGCGATCAACCGCGGCGGCCACGACGCGCTGCGTTATGTCGGTGGCGCGATCTCGCCGGAGATGCAGCCGCCCAAGCTCGCATGGCTCGCACGCAACGCTCCGGACGTCTTCGCCGCCGCCGGCCATTTTTTCGATCTGACCGACTTTCTCGCCTTTCGCGCCACTGGCTCGACCGCCCGCTCCCTCTGCACGACCGCCTGCAAGTGGCTCTATCTCGCGCACGAGCGGCGCTGGCCGCAGGAATTCTTCGCCAGCGTTGGGCTCGAGGCGCTCGGGGGGCCGGGATTCGCCCGCATCGGCGCCGAAATCGTCGCGCCCGGCGCGCCGCTGGGGCGGGGGCTCGCCGCCGATGCGGCGCGCGCGCTTGGCCTGCCTCGAGGCGTCCCGGTCGGCGCCGGGCTGATCGACGCGCATGCCGGCGCGCTGGCGACGCTCGGCGCCGGATGGGGCGACGGGACCGCGGATCCGCGCCGCCGTATGGCGCTCATTCTCGGCACCTCCGGCTGCTGCATGGCGGTGTCGGACGAAGCGCGATTCATTCCCGGTTGCTGGGGCCCGTATTATTCGGCGCTGACGCCCGACCAATGGCTGGTGGAAGGCGGCCAGTCGGCGTTCGGCGCGGCGATCGACCGGCTGATGCGCATGACGCCCGCCTTCTCCGACGTCGCCGGTCAGCCGCACGCCTTCGACGCGCTCGAGCGCGACATCGTCGCCCGCGCCGGCGGCGCCTCGCAGGCGGTGCGGCTGGCGCGCGATCTCCATGTGCTGCCCGATTTCCTCGGCAACCGTTCGCCCTACGCCGATCCGGCGGCGCGCGGCGCGGTCGTCGGTCTCGACCTGCGCGACGACGAGGAAAGCGCGATGGCGCTCTATGTCGCCGGCCTGTGCGGCCTCGCGCAGGGCCTTGCGCAGGTGATCCGCCGGTTCGAGGCGAGCGGCTACGCCTTCGACGCGCTGGTCGCCAGCGGCGGCGCGTCGCGCAGCGCGCTGGTGAGGCAGATCGTCGCCGACACGACCGGCCGGCGCGTCGCGGCGAGCGAAACCAGCGAGCCGGTGCTGCTCGGCGCGGCGATGCTCGGCGCCGTCGCCGCCGGGCGGCGCACGCTGGTCGAGGCGATGACGACGATGTCGAGGCTGGCCGGCGTGAGCGAGCCGGCTGGCGGCGAGATCGCCGCGCTGCACGCCGCCAAGCGGCGCGCCTTCGAGGCGCTGCAAGAGGCCGAGCGCAATACGCGGCTGGCGATGCGCGAGAGCGGCGCGGGCGGCGCGGCGCGCGCCGCTCGATGGCCGCACGTCGTCATCTTCGACTGCGACGGCGTGATCGTCGACAGCGAGACGATCGCGCTCGAACGCACGCGCGACGTTCTGCGCCGTCATGGCCTCGAGCTCAGCGCCGAGAACGCCCGCCAACGCTTCCTCGGCGTCAGCGCCCAGTCGATTCAGAATATGGCGGAGCGCGACCTCGGCGAGGCGCTGCCGGCGAATTTCCTCGATGAACTGACCGACGAGATTCTCGTCGGGTTCGAGCGCGAGCTGAAGGCGATGGACGGGGTGCGCGAGACGCTCGCCGAACTCGAGGGCGGCAGGGTCTGCGTCGCCTCGTCGAGCTCGCTCCAGCGTATCCGCGCCTCTCTGCGCATCGTCGGCTTCTCGCCGTTGTTCGAGCCCAACGTGTTCTCGGCCGCCGAAGTCGCGCACGGCAAGCCTGCGCCAGACCTCTTCCTGCACGCGGCGCGGCGCATGGGGGCGAAGCCCGCCGACTGCCTGGTGATCGAGGACAGCGAACCGGGCGTCATCGCGGCGGCGCGCGCCGGCATGACGGTGTTCGGCTTCCTCGGCGGCGGACATATCGTCGGCCATGCGCATGGCGAGCGCCTGCGCGCCGCCGGCGCGGCGCTGGTGTTCGACGACATGCGCGAGCTGCCGCGCCGCATCCGCGAGCAACGGGAGCGTCGCGCCGCTGGCGGCGATCCGGCGAAAGGGTTCGAACATGCCGAGAAACGGTGACGGCGACAGCGCGCGCCTCGACGACGCGGCGCGCGCCGGCTGGCTCTACTACGTCGCCGGCAACACCCAGGACGAGATCGCCAAGAAGCTCGGCGTGTCGCGCCAGTCGGCGCAGAGGCTGGTGTCGCTGGCGATCAGCGAGCGGCTGATCAAGGTGCGCCTCGACCATCCGATCGCCCGCTGCATGGAGCTCGCGTCGATTCTGCGCCAGCGCTACGACCTGAACTATTGCGAGATCTCGCCCTCCGATCCGACCGCCGCCTCCTCGAGCCTGGGCATCTCGCAGATCGCCGCAGGCGAGATGGAGCGCTGGCTGCGCCGCGCCGATCCGGTGGTCATTGGCATCGGCACCGGCCGCACCATGCGGTCGGTCGCTGACCAGTTGCCGCAGATGGAATGCCCGCAGCATCGCCTCGTCGGCCTCGTCGGCACCACCAAGACCGACGGTTCGGCGTCGTTCTACGACGTCATCATGCGCGTCTCCGACACCGTGCGCGCGCCGCTCTATCCGATGGCGGTTCCGGTCGTCGCGCGCACCGCCGAGGAGCGCGGGCTGCTGACCAGCCTGCCGTCGATTCGAAAAGTGCTGTCGCTGGTGGAGCAGGCCGACGCGACCTTCGTCGGGGTCGGCTCGATCGGCGAGAACACGCCGCTGCTGAAGGACGGCTTCATCAGCGACGACGAAAACGACGCCCTGCGGCGCGCCGGGGCGGTCGGCGAAATCACCGGCTGGGCGTTCGACGCGCGCGGCAGGCTGATCGAGGGGCTGACCAACGAACGCGTTTGCAGCGCGCCGCTGCGCCAGCCGACCAAGCGACTCATGATCGGCGTCGCGATGGGGCCGCTGCGGCGCGCCGCCATCCGCGGGGCGTTGACCGGACAGCTGATTTCCGGCCTGGTGACCGACGAGGCGACAGCTGAGCATTTGCTGCGACGCTGAGCGATAGCGCGTAATTATCTGATAAAAAACAAGCCCTTGAATTCTGGAGGATAGCGTCGCCTTGTGCGCCGCAGCAACGATTCCCGGTTGACACCGACGCCGTCGCCATATGAATATTCGCCCGCTAGTGTAGCAATTGCCCAAACCCGGCATTGCTGATCGGAGGATACGCTATGAAGGTGCTCGTTAAGGGCCTGCTGGGCGCGGCGGCGCTCGCCTGCTTCTCGCTTCCCGCTTACGCCGACACCACCCTGACCATCGCCACCGTCAACAACGGCGACATGATCCGGATGCAGAAGCTGACGGACGATTTCACCAAGGCCAACCCGGATATCAAGCTCAACTGGGTGACGCTGGAAGAGAACGTCCTTCGCCAGAAGGTGACGACCGACATCGCCACCAAGGCCGGCCAGTTCGACGTGCTGACCATCGGCACCTACGAGGTTCCGATCTGGGCCAAGAAGGGCTGGCTCGATCCGCTCGACAAACTCGGCGCTGATTACGACGTCGACGACCTGCTGCCGGCCATCCGCGCCGGCCTGTCGTCCGACGGCAAGCTCTACGCCGCGCCGTTCTACGGCGAGAGCTCGTTCGTGATGTATCGCACCGACCTGATGAAGAAGGCCGGCCTGACGATGCCGGAGAAGCCGACCTGGGACTTCATCAAGCAGGCCGCCGACAAGATGACCGACAAGGCCGGCGAGGTCTACGGCATCTGCCTGCGCGGCAAGGCGGGCTGGGGCGAAAACATGGCGTTCCTGACCGCGACCGCCAACTCCTTCGGCGCGCGCTGGTTCGACGAGAAGTGGCAGCCGCAGTTCAACTCGCCCGAGTGGAAGAAGACGCTCGACTTCTACGTCGCGCTGATGAAGGCCGACGGACCTCCCGGCGCCTCCTCGAACGGCTTCAACGAGAACCTGGCGCTGTTCAACTCCGGCAAGTGCGGCATGTGGATCGACGCCACGGTCGCGGCCGGTTTCGTGACCGATCCGTCGCAATCGAAGGTCTCGAACGACGTCGGCTTCGCGCTGGCGCCCGACAACGGCCTCGGCAAGCGCGGCAATTGGCTGTGGTCGTGGGCGCTGGCGGTGCCGGCGGGTTCGCAGAAGGTCGACGCCGCCGAGAAGTTCATCGGTTGGGCCACCTCGAAGCACTACACCGACCTCGTCGCCGCGAAGGACGGCTGGGCGCGCGTTCCGCCGGGAACCCGCACCTCGCTCTACAAGAACCCGGAGTACCTGAAGGCGGCGCCCTGGGCCCAGATGACGCTCGACTCGATCAACTCGGCTGACCCGCTGCATCCGACCGTGCAGCCGGTCCCCTACACCGGCGTGCAGTTCGTCGCGATCCCCGAGTTCCAGGGCATCGCCACCGATGTCGGGCAGGACTTCTCGGCGGCGCTCGCCGGCACGATGACGGTCGACGAGGCGCTCGCCAAGGCGCAGGCTTCGACCGAATCGGCGATGAAGCAGGCCGGCTACATCAAGTAAGCCGCTCACCAACTAGCGAGGGCCGCTTCAACCCGGCGGCCCTCGGGGACGGTCCCTCCCCGTTCCCCGCCCCTCCCCTTCGTTTCGGGGAGGGGAAGGGGGCGGGAGCGGGAGGCCGCGCCGGGATGGACGCGGCTCGAATGCGGCGCAAAGTCGCGCCAGCCCAGGGCGGCGCGGCGCGCGGCAAGAAACCTCGACGGGGGGAGCAAGACCGATGGCGACCCAGCAGACGGCGACCGCAGGACGAATCCTGGTCGCGCCTTCCGTGATTTTACTGTTCGCCTGGATGCTCGCGCCGCTCGCGCGCACCCTCTACTTCTCGCTGTTGCACTACAGCCTGCTCGATCCGACCAACATTCGATTCGTCGGCTTTCAGAATTACGGCTACTTCCTCTCCGATCCCAACTTCCTCGGCGCGCTCGGCAACACGCTGATCCTCGTCGCCTCGGTGCTGGTCATCAGCGTCGTCGGCGGCCTGCTGGTGGCGCTGCTGATGGACCAGCAGGTGTTCGGCCAGGGCGTGTTGAGGCTGATGGTCATCGCGCCTTTCTTCGTCATGCCGACGGTGAGCGCGCTCGTCTGGAAGAACCTGTTGATGAACCCGGAATCCGGGCTCTTCACCTGGATCGCCAAGTCGCTCGGCCTGCCGGCGCCGGTGTGGTTCACCAACTGGCCGATGCTTTCGGTTGTGCTTATCGTCTCCTGGGAATGGCTGCCGTTCGCGGGCCTCATCCTCCTCACCGCGCTGCAGTCGCTCGACGAGGAGCAGAAGGAAGCGGCGCAGCTCGACGGCGCCGGCGCCATCTCCTATTTCGCCTATATCATCGCGCCGCACATCGCGCGCGCGGTGACGGTGGTCATCCTCATCGAGACGATCTACCTGCTCAGCGTCTTCGCCGAGATTCTGGTCACGACTTCGGGCGGTCCGGGCATCGCGACCACCAACATCCCCTTCCTCGTCTACAAGGAGGCGCTGCTCAATTTCAGCGTCGGCGGCGCCTCGGCGGGCGGCATCGTGGCCGTCGTGCTCGCCAATATCGTCGCGGTCTTCCTGATGCGGATGATCGGCAGGAATCTGGAGGGCTAGGGCCATGGCGCGGCGGCAATCGACGGGCAGGCGCATCGGAATGACCGTCCTGGCCTGGGCGGTCGGGCTGGTGATCTTCTTCCCGATCCTGTGGACGTTCCTCACCAGCTTCAAGAGTGAGCTCGACGCCTTCTCGTACCCACCGAAGTTCCTGTTCTTCCACTGGACGCTCGAGAACTACGTCGAGGTTCAGGATCGCTCGAACTATCTCCTCTTCGCCTACAATTCGATCGTCCTGTCGGTCGGGGCGAACGTGGTCGGCCTCCTTATCGCGGTGCCGGCCGCCTGGTCGATGGCGTTCGCCCCGATCGTCGCTCCCGAGCGTGCGCTCACCCGCAAGCTGCATGCGATCATGCTCGCCGCCATCGCCGCCGCCGCGATTTTGTTGTGGCTCGTCGGCGACGCGCGTTGGGATTGGCGCATCTACGGGCCGGTGGTCGCCGTCGCGACCCTGCCGATCATCTATTGGATCATGACCCGCCGCACCAGCGACGTGCTGATGTGGATGCTGTCGACCAAGATGATGCCGGGCGTCGGCGTGCTGGTGCCGATCTTCCTGTGGTTTCGCGATCTGCATCTGCTCGACTCCCTGTTCGGCGTCGGGTCGATGCTGTTGCTGATAAACCTGCCGATCCTGATCTGGATGCTCTACACCTACTTCAAGGAAATCCCGGTCGACATCCTCGAGGCGGCGCGGATGGACGGCGCCTCGCTCGCCAACGAAATCATCTACGTGCTGACGCCGATGGCGA
>Ga0182016_10001775_pt1 | contig 25892 bp, 21 predicted proteins | sample 712S2MmetaG_FD_120491 | JGI IMG/M metagenome (GOLD analysis project Ga0182016, IMG submission 120491) | Permafrost microbial communities from Stordalen Mire, Sweden - 712S2M metaG | ecosystem: Environmental > Terrestrial > Soil > Wetlands > Permafrost | place: Sweden: Stordalen | collected...
ACGACGGCCAGCGCCGCGACCAGCAGATAGCTGCTCAGGTGATGCAAAGCGATCCCGGACGGCAGCCCGGACAAGAACGGAGCACTGCCCAGGAACTGGCGGCTGACCAGGTCGGCAATCATCGCCGACAGCATCACGGTGAAGATCGCCTCGACCGACAGTTCCCGCAAGATGATCTCCACGCCGAAGAACACCCCGGTGATCGGCGCGTTGAACGTCGCGGCGATCCCGCCGGCGGCGCCGCAGGCGACCAGGATCCGCAGCCGGTTCTCCGGCATCCGCACCCACTGGCCGAGACTGGAGGCCAGCGCGGAGCCGATCTGCACGATCGGGCCCTCCCGGCCGACTGACCCGCCGGCCCCGATGCAGATGGCGGAGGCGACCGACTTGACCGCGGCGACCTGGGGCCGGATCCGGCCGCCTTCCTCGGCGACCGCGATCATCACCTCGGGCACCCCGTGGCCGCGGGCCTCACGGGCGTACCGGTAGATCAGCGGCCCGTAGATCAGCCCGCCGATCACCGGTATCACCACGAAGAACCCCAGGCCGAGCCCGGGGAAGTGGGCACTGCCGACCCGGCCTTGCTGGCCGAATTGGGCGTGACCGGTGGCCAGCCAGGTGAAGAAGTAGATCAGGTCCCGGAACGCGATCGCGCCCAGCCCTGACCCGGCACCAACCACCAGCGCGACCGCCAGCAGCCCGCCCCGTGAGCCCCGCAGCCACCCGCCCGCCCGGCCGGCCCACCGCGCCGTTCCCGTCGGCGTGCCCGCCGCCGTCTCGCCCGTCATGATCGTCCTTCTGCGCTGCCGGTGCGCGCCGGCGCCAGTTTCCGCCTGGCCGGCGCCGCCGGCGCCGGCGGGGGATCCGCTGGCCACTGGCTATCGGGGATCTCCCCGGCCGCCGCCGCGAACGCCGCCAGCGCGCTGGCTACCGCCGACTGCTTCCGGGCCGGGAGCCTGCGCAAGATATCGGCGATTAGCGCCCGCCGGCGGGCGGTCGCCTGATCCACCACCTCCCGGCCGGAGGCGGTGACCGATACCTGCACCGCGCGGCGGTCCGCGCGGGCCCGGTGCCGGCGGATCAGGCCTTTGCGCAGCAGCCGGTCGCACATCCGCCCCGCAGTGGACGGCGTGACATCCAGCGCCGCCGCCAGGTCGCTCATCCGCTGCGGCCCCCGGGAAGCGAGCACCACCAGCGCCCGGTACTGGGCAAGCGTCGTGTCCTCCGCCGCAGCACCAAGCGACTGGGTGGCCACCGCGACCAGGGTGCGGCTCGCGGTCAGCACCGCGTCCACCGCGGCCTCGTCCGCCACCTGCTCAGTCACGCCTGACGCACCCCACTTACTTGCCTACTGCAATAAATGCATTACGACTCTATCAGCTACTGCATCTTACGCCCGCACGGCGGAACCCCGTGACCGGACGAGCCGCCGCGAGCGAGCCAGCGCGGGGCACCCGCCTACGATTGCCGCTGATGCGTACCTGGTGGCAGGCATGGACCTGCAGGCGTTTCCCGCGTGGTGGCCGGATTATTCACCCCCTACGACGTGCGGCCCACGCCCACGCTCGCCGCACCGCCGCTGCCTGCGGCGGATGATCCGAGAGGGAAATGCCGTACAGAAACAGCCGCGCCCGGGCTTCGGCGGGTCATCGGGTGGCCCTGAGGGTGGCGAGCGGGTCGGCGGCATGGGATGTCAGCCTCTTTTCCGTCAGATGGCTTCCCACCGGGACCACTGGCCGGGCTGGGGTAGTGGCGCCGGGCCCATCGCCGCCGACCTGAGGCCGCCCGAACTAACCGATCTGCGCCCGAAGCGGCGCTGAGGCCCTGGCGCAGACTGCCGCAAAGATTCGACGTTTGGTAGCAGACTCAGGCGGGCGGTACAGGGAACTCGCTCACGCTCGGTGATAACGATCGGTTCATCTTGATGGCCGCCAGCGGCCAGATCGTGACGGCCGCCAACCCGGACCATCAGCGGCACCAGACGCGGGGAACTGAGACCTGCGGAGAACCGCAGATCAAGTGCCTGTTTTGTAAACCAATCTGAAAGAGGGACGCGGCGGTAGAACAGGACGGAACGCGGAAGACGAGGCGGACCGCGAGAGCCGGGGGAAGCCTCTCACCTCCGAGGTCACCGCATCTGGGAGAGACCGCCCGAGACAGCAGAGACGGACGTCGTATGGCTCATAACCCAGAGGTCGCAGGTTCAAATCCCTGCCCCCGCTACTAGTTTCCGCAGCTCAGGGCCCTTTCCCGGCGGGAGAGGGTCTTTGCGTAGCAGGGTCCGCGCGCGGCGCTGGGGATCAGCCGTGGACGACACTGCGATAGCTCGCAACTTGGCCTAGGGGTCGCCGTCGGGCGGAACCACTCAGAGACGGCCGACACGCCTCGGAGCGACATCGTGCTGCTTCGCCATACGCCGCAGCACAACGAAGGCCTCCGCTTCTCCATCGCCCCCAGCGCTATCGGACGCTTGGTGTTCAGCGGCGGAGATCCACCGGTCCGGTAAGCACCCGCTTTCCCGATGACGCTTCGCCGCGGCCTACCTGCTGCTGGGTGACCGTCAATGCCGGGAAGCTGGTCGGTGGCACACCGGCCCACAATGTGACGCTTGGGCCCTGGTTGAAGGTGCCGATAGGAACCAGGATCCCGGCGGCGTTCTTCAGCCATGCTTCGTAGTACCGGCCGTCGTCACGGCGGGGCAGCCCGGTGATCTGTAGCTCGATCCGCCAGCCCGCAGTGGTCATGGTCAGGGTTGCGTTACCGCTGGCGCCTGGGGCCAGGTCGGTGGCGCCCAGCGCGGCCTTGAACTGCGTCGGGGAGGCGCCGCTGCCATGCACCGTCACGCTGAGGATCACCGCGACAATGACGGCCGCCGCGAATGCGAACGCCGTGTAGACAAGTCCAGGCCGGAACCGGCGTGACCGGGCACGAGGGGCTGGACTCGGATGGGCGCCCGACGCCACCGTAACCGCCGTCAGGACGCGGTTTTCGAGTGCCGGTGCTGGCTTTTCCCACGCCGTCGGATCGGCTAGCAAAGCGCGCAGCCGATCCAGCTCCGCCCGGTCGCCGGGCTCGATAGAACGGGCGGTGTCGCCTGCCAGGTAGGCGATCCAATCGTCATCGCTGGTCACCAGCCCCCCCTCCCGCGTGGCCCCAGGCCAGCGACCGGACCCGGTTCATCCGCAGGCACAAGCCGCTGACGGCTCAGCGAACCGCCGGCACGTCCTAGGCCGGTTCCTTCAGCCGCGCTGGATATCCATGGCCGCCCGCCAGGTGATCACGGCCAGCCATGGACCGAGTTCCTGGGTCAGATCATAATCCCCCGCCCCACGCCAAGCCTGGACGAACGCTTGCTGGGTCGCCTCCTCAGCGAGCCGCCGGTCGCCGAGGAGATCGTGTGCCACCCCGAATACCAGCCCCCCATAGGCCCGGTACAACGCGCGCACCGCGCCGGGATCGGCATCGCGAAACCGGCTCGCTTCCACCCTATCCATCGCAAAAACACTACCACCAGCACTGTCGGCGGAGCGGCTCCGCGAACTGCGGTTTCCCTGCGGCCGTGGGATTGATGCGCTGCCCGCCGGCGGGCAGCGCGTGCCCGGTCCCTACCTCACGAGGGCCCGGCGAGGACCGGCCGGATCCCGGCGAGGACACCTCTGGTGTCGGCGGCAGCCAGTAGGTCGAATTGGCGAAGGGCTCTCACCCGGATTCCGGGTAGCGGCGCGGCGGCCAGCGCCGTCTCGAACGCGCGACGGGCGGCCTGCGCCGCATCGCGTTCGCCCGTGACGGCCTGTCCCGCCCGGGCGAGTCCCTTCACGTACAGCACAGAGATCATGCTGTTGCTCCCCGCCAGAAGGGTGTCAGCGGCGGACAGGGCAGCAGAAAAGGCCTCATCGGCGTTCACGTGATCACCCTCGCGCAGCCAGGCCGTTCCCAGCGCCGCGAACACCTGCGGCAACGCCGGTCCGTATCCCTGGCTCCGGGCGGCTTCCGCAGCCCGCCGGGCCTCGGGCCATTCTTCGCGGTCCAGGCGCGCGTGGGCGAGGCCGAGGCCGGCTTCTGCCTGAACCTGCGCGTTCGCGATGTCCGCTCCGATCTCAGCAGCTGTCTCGTAGTACTCAATCGCTTGGTTGGTCCGCCCCAGGTCCGCGGAGCTGTTGCCGATGGCCCCCAGCCAGGAGCCTTCGCTGCGGCGGTCGCCGGTCTCGCGGGCGATGGTCAGCGCTTGCTCGTAGTACTCGACCGCCCGCGCGGGCTGGCCCAGGTCCGCGCAGCACGCCCCGAGGCCGCCCAGCCAGGATCCCTCACTGCTGCGGTCGCCGGTCTCCCGGGCGATAGCCAGCGCTTGCTCGTAGTACTCGACCGCCCGCCCGGTCCGCTCGAGGGTCGCGTAGTGGGCGCCGAGATTGCCGAGCGCGGTGCCCTCGATGCCGCGGTCGCCGGTCTCAATGGCGATGGCCAGCGCCTGCTGGTAGTGCTCGATCGCCCGCTCTGTCTGCCCGAGGTCGGCGTAGCAGCCGCCGAGGCCGCCCAGCCAGAGGCCTTCGCTGCTGCGGTGACCGGTCTCAATGGCGATGGCCAGCGCCTGCTGATAGTGCTCGATCGCCCGCCCGGTCTGGCCCAGGTCGGCGTAGTCGTTTCCCAGGCTGCCCAGCGCACCGCCTTCGATACCGCGGTCCCCGGTCTCGCGGGCGATGGCCAGCGTCTGCTGGTAGTGCTCGACTGCCCGCCCGGTCTGCCCGAGAGTCGAGTAGCTGTTGCCGAGATTGCCCAGCGCGGTGCTCTCGATGCTACGGTTGCCGGTCTCGCGGGCGATGGCCAGCGCCTGCTGGTAGTGCTCGATCGCCCGCCCGGTCTGCCCGAGAGCAGCGTAGCTGGTACCGAGTGCGTTCGCGGTGGCCATCTGGCCGTACGGGCGGTTGAGCCTGCCGCTCAGGCGTTCATGCATATGGACAGCGAGCCGGTAGTGTCCCCACCGCTGCAGGTAGTCATCGATGTGGGCCAGGACGGCCGCGGCCGTGTCGTAGTCGGCGGCGGCGCAGCGCAACTCGAACTCAGCTAGCTGCGGGCCGAGATCGTCCAGGCTCCGCCAGCTATCCCTGGGAGTGCGGGTCTGCTCGAAGTAGTCGGCTGCCCGGGCCCGCAGCGCATGCACGGTGAAGGGAACCGGCTCTGCACCGCCCTGGTCCTCAGCCTGGCCGGGGGCGATGGTGCTGACGGCGTAGTCCCGGTCCACCTGGTGCAGGTAGTAGCGGCCGCCGTCGCCGCGGACGAAATGCATGTTGACGAGCCGGGACAGTACCGGCCCACTGTCGATCGCGGGCTCGATTGGCTGCAGCAGGTAGTCCACAGCCACCGGCGGCACCGGCACGGCGTAGACGGCCAGGGCCTGCATCACCTGCCGGCCCAGCGGATCGAGTCGCTCAAAGGCCTCCCCGACCAGGACCTCCACGATCTGGCCCGGCAGCACGTTCTCCGCTGCGGCGAGCAGGCCGGGCAGGCTGGTGTCCCGGTCGGCGGCCAGGATCGCCGTCAGCGCCTCCAGCGCCCGCGGGAATCCCCGGGTCCGCTCGCAGATGGCCGCCAGGAGATCCGGGGCCGCTTCGCGCAGCCCCAGCGCGCCCGCCGGATCCATGCTGTGCAGCACCTTGATCGCCTCGGCGGCCGGCAGCCCCGCGTCAAGGTCAAGGCGCTGCTGCCGGCCGGGATGCCGGAGCAGCAGGTCACGGGGTACCAGACGGGTGGTGGCGATCACCTTTATGCCGTGCTGGGGCGCGGCCAGCAGTTCGCCCAGCGCAGCACCAAGCTCAGGGTCGCTCAGCGCCAGTGTGGCCGGATCGATCACGTCTTCGAGGTTGTCCAGCAGCACGACACTGCGGCCTTCAGGGAACTCCTCCAGCAGCCTGAGCACGAGCCCGCCCGGCTGATGCGGTTCCCGGTACAGCTGGAGCAGCCGCTCGGCGGCCGCATCGGGCAGCAGCCGGGTCAGGTCGGCGAACAAGTTCTGGAAGCTGACCGGATGAATGCCGACTGGGCTGAGATACACGATCGCATCGGCCGCCAACTCGCCGCCGTCGTCAGGCAACTGCCCGGCTTCCAGCCCCTTGAGCAGTCGGCAGACCATAGCGGTCTTGCCCACCCCTCCGCGGCCGACTACGGTCAGCAAGCGCAGTCCGTCGTCGCGCAGGAACTCGCCGATGAGCCGGCTTTCCACATACCGGTCCTGGAACCAGCTCGGCGCGGTCATCGGCGGGGGATTGACGAACCTGGCCTGGCGCGTGGCCGGCTTGCGCCCGGGCTGGCGCTGCTGCTCCAGGCCGCTTTCGATCCGCTGCTCAGTGTGCTGCCGCAGGTCCTTCAGTACCTGGAAGACGAGCGGTTCCAGCTGCTCCGGGGAGCCCACCCGCCGCACCGTCACCCCGGCTTCCGCGACCCGCGTCCGGAAGCGGCGCTGCTGTTCGTCGTAACGCGGATCGGACAGGTACTTTCCGGGCAGCGGCAGGACCGCATCCTCATCCAGGAGGAAGACCAGTCGGGGCAGGCCCTGCTCGGTGGCGGCGGCGAACTCGAGCTCGGAATAGGACAGGGACGGCTGGTCCTTGACTGGTGAGCCGTAACGGAAGCCGATAAGGCCGATGTATACGTTGGCGCTGTGGACCTGCATCCGGCAGTCACCGGCCGGGCGGTCCTCGCGCCCGGTGAAGTAGGCCATGTTCATGACCGTCTCCCCGGCCTTGATCACCGCCCGCTCCGCGGCCGCCACGAACGACCTGTCCTGCGGGTGTTCCCGCAGCTCAGACGTGTGGCTTAGGAACACGCGCAGCGGCGCTGACCCGGGGCCGGGCGGATACGGGTGATCCGGGCGGCAGATCCAGGCGACCGCGGTGGTCTCCTTGACCGCCACGCGGATCGGGCGGTAGGTGGCGGCGTCGCCTGCGGGGCTGTGCCGGACGACCTCGTCGAAGAACCAGGACGAGACGATCAGCGCCAGCACACCCGGTGACTCGGCCAGGGCGGACTTGAGCGGCCCGGCATCCAGCAACCGGAACGCCAGGTTGATCGACGCCGCGGTGACCCCGTGGTCGTCGTAGTAGACCTCCCCGGCATGCAGCGCCATCCTCAGCCGGATCTGCTCCTCGGCGCGGTGCGCGGCGTTGTGCTGGCGCAGCCCCTCCGCCAGCTCCCGCGGCACCGATTCGATGAAGATGCTCTTGGGCACCTCCGCTGGAATCAGGACAAAAACGCCGTCGCCGCAGCTTTCCTGATAGCAGTCGCCCCACTGGACACCCGAGTGAGCGAACGCCCGCTGCACCGCCTGGTACATGCCCTCGCGCACCGCCAGCCGGTGCGGGTTGGTCCGCCGCTGGTCCCCGAACCCCTCCACATCCACCACCAGGATGGTCCGGTGGACGGCCGACCGCTGATGCTCCATCTGACTCTGCGCCCCCGCGAACGAGCCACAGGATGCCCGCACTGGTCTGGTTACGTATTCTAGCCACTCGTCATGGTCGGCGAAGGGGCTGCGACGTGCGTGCCGGCGCCGGGTCCGGTCCCGGGGCCGCCCGCCGCCGCAGCGCCGCCATCATCGCCTTGACCTCGCAGGGGACAGCAGCCGGCACCCTGGCGGGTCGGGGCGGCAAGGGCGACGATAAAGCGTATGCGATACGAAAAATGCGTCACCTCACTCTCCTGGATCCCGTCGGAAGCGGTCCTCGGAGGAGCCCGGGCGGCCTTCGATGCCGGATTCACGCACTACGACGATCCTCCGCCCGCGGATCTGGGCGCGGTGGAGGAACTGCGGGCCGCGGACCGGTTCCGCTTCGCCAATGTTCTCCGCGCCTGGATCGACGTGGACGGCTCGGGCCGGATCACGGGCGCCGGCTACGGCGGGGGTGGCCTGATGGGCTCGACGGCGATCAGGCTCGGCCCCCTCCACTACCGGTTCCAGGCGGTCCAGCTCCCCGACCGGCAGCATGATCCAGAGCTGGGCGATGGATGGGTGCGGTTCGTGCAGACCACGGGAGGGCGGACCGGGCTGCCCGCGCCCCGGCGGGTGCGCCGCCGCCCCTATATCCAGTGGCAGGCCCCTCTGGTCTGGACGACCCTGTCGCTCACCCTGCACGCCGACGGCCGGGCCAAGTACGGGATGATTGGGGCGAGCCGGTTCCCACGGCACTGGATATACGACCCCGACGGCCAGGTGTCGCACAAGTCCGGGCTGACCGATTTCCGCGACTGGTACCGCAAGTCGTTCGGCCAGCACAGTCCGTGGGGCGATCTGAACTCCTCGGCGCTCGTGATGGCCGTCGAGACCGCGCTGGAGCGCGCGCTATCCGTGCAGTTGATGCACGGCGGGGCCAAGCCGACAATCAGCCGGCTCCCGGCCGGCGCGACCCTCGTCCGGCAGGGAGAGTCCGGGTCCGACGTCTATCTCGTCCTGGATGGTGTCATCCGGGTCGAGCGGGATGGGGCCCGGCTGGCCGAGTATGGGCCCGGCGCCCTGCTCGGTGAGCGGGCTCCGCTCGAGGGAGGCGTCCGCACGTCCACGCTGGTCGCGGTCACGCCCTGCCGGCTGGCCGCCGTCGACGCCAGCGAACTGGATCGATCTGCCCTAGAGGAGCTGTCCGGTGGCCACCGGCGGGAAGAGCACGGCGAAAGCTGACCGGCCCTCAGAGCGGGGCGCCGATGATCAGGCCCACCGTGGGACCGGGACCGCAACCCCACAGCTCGGCCAGGAATTCCGGCGGCTCGCCCCGGCGCGGCGGCCTGCCCGGCACCCGTTTCCTGTCCTTTCCGGCTCATGGCCCGCTGCTGACGAAGCGGTCTTTGACATCCGACCGGCCCAGCACCTCGACAGCATGCCGATAGCCGGTCTCGATGAGCGCGACACCGCCCTTGAAATCGAGGGCACCGAGCCCGGAGATGGGCGGGTGCAGCAGCAGGTCAACCTGGTCGTCGGTCAGCGTTGCGCGCTGATGGCGGACCCCTGACAACCCGGTGGAGCGGCTCAGGATGTCGATCACGCTCGGCATCTTCGCGGCAGTGGCCAGCGGGTTGAGCCGGCTCACGAGCACCCGCCAGCCAGACAGGCCGGGATCGAACGGCGCCGCGGTCATCGGCTCTACCTCGGGAGCAAGGTCGACGGCGATCACTGAGCCGGATCCCACCCGCGCCCGCATCGTGCCGACAGGCACATTGTCGAGGGCCCCGCCGTCGATGAGCAGGTCCCCGTCAGCGTAGACAGGAGGGAAGATGCCAGGCAGCGACAGACTGGCCCGCACCGCGCGCCACAGTACCCCCCGTTCGTGGATGACCGCCTCCGCCCGGGTCAGGTTGGCGGAAATGCAGAAGAAGGGCCGGGGCAGGTCCTCGATCAACGTGGTGGGCGCGAGGTGCTCTGCAAGGAGCCGGTCTACCCTGCGGCCCGACGACAACGCGACCAGCGGGAGCGTCGGCCGGATGAGGCGACCGCTGCGGGCGAAGGCGAGCACCGCCATCTCCACCCGCTCCGCATCGGTGAGGCCCTGGGCGCAGATGGCACCCATGACTGCTCCGATGCTGGTCCCCCCGATGACGTCGATGGGTACACCGGCCTCCTCCAGCGCCCGTATCACGCCCAGGTGAGCGAATCCCCTGGGGCCTCCGCCACCGAGGACTAGTCCGAAGGCGGTGCCCGTAACCATCCGGGCCAGCCGCGTGACATCTTCCGGATGGCCACCGCGGAGGTGGTGGTGGTCGGCCACTGGCCGGCCTTTCAGCCATGCCGACGTGGCCGATGGCTGCGAAGGGTGGACCAGCACCAGCTCGCAGCGGAGCGTACCGACCGCCAGCGCCCGGGTCTCGACCGCACCGAGCTGGGGATCCGCCGTGGCGGCGGCAGTGAGCAACACCACGTCCGACTGGTTCAGACACAGCCGGCTCCAGGCGGTATCTGCTGCATCCGTCTGATAGACGACGTGATCGTTGCCCCGTTCAATGGCATGCAGCCACCCGGTCAACTCGTCGCGGCCGGGGTCGCCGGGTCCCCGCTGAGCTGCACCAGGGCCGAGATGCCGGCTGACTACATCAGCGTCCAGGCGGAAGACCGACCCGGTGCGCGCCAGCCGGTCGGTCAGCTCCTCGGCGACCTTGGCTGCCGGGCTGGGGTCCGTGCCGGCTGGGGCAACGGCAATGGCCCGGCTGCCGGTGGGTTCCAGACGGGGCCGGTCCACCGCCAGCAGCCGGTCCACGAGCAACCGTGCCATCTGGCCCAGCACGGCAGGGGTGCGCTCGACCAGGGCATTGAACGTCGCGGCTCGCAGCTGCAGCAGATCGCTGTCCCGGACAGCGCGGACAGTCGCTGACCGCGGCCGGTTGGTGAGCAAAGCGATCTCGCCGACGACCGCCCCGCGTGCCAGGTCATGCAGGACACGCTCGGTCCCCGCTGTCTCCACCGATACTCGGAGGCGACCGCTCACCACCAGGAAGAGACCATCGCCCGCATCGCCCTGGGCAATGACCACGTCGCCGGCGGCCACTTGCACTGGTTCGAGCTGCTCCGCCAGTTGCAGCCGGGTCATCTCGTCAAGTGCGGCGAAGAGGGGGACGCCGGCAAGGAACGCCTCCAGGTCATGGCCATGATGAGGGTCCGTCACAGCCTCCAAGCATGCCAGGTTTCGACGCGCGGAAGCGCCTCTCGTCCATGTCCGCCAGAGTGACTCTGGCATTCGGCGCTCGGTGGCCGGTTCCGCTTCGAGTACTGACTGTGCGCGTGTGGTCGCACGCGCGCAGTGGCTAAGGCCTGAGCATAATTGGCCGTTCGGCAGTGCCTGGTGCCGACGAGGGGGCCGTTGCCTGCGTGTTTGGCTGCGGGTAGTTAGCCGGGGGCAGCGCGGGAAATGAGCCGCGCCAGCTGGCCGGGGTCACTGAAGGGTGTCATGTGCGCGGCGCCTGGCAGTACGTGCAGGCTCGCCCGCGGCAGGCGGCCGGCGAGGGCCGACATCGCCGCCGGGGTGGATACCTGATCAAGTTCGCCCGCGATGAGGGTAGACGGGACGCCGATGGCGCCGACGCGGTTGACCCGGTCGTAACTGGCGATGGCATCCAGCGCGGCTGCCCATGCGGCCCGGTCTGCTTGCCGCAGGCACCGCCGCGCGTAGGTGACGACCGGGCCGCCGGCGCTGAGTTCCGGTGCGGTGAACCACCGGCGCAGCGCGGCGGTGATGTCGACGGGACTGCCGTGCCGTAGCTGGGCGGCGGCCGCGGCGAAAGCCGGGAATGGCGTGTCCCGGGTGCAGATCAGGGTCAGAGCCTGCACACGTTGCGGTGCGAGCAGCGCGAAGTCGATCGCGATCTGGCCGCCGAAGGAATGGCCCACCACGTGCAGCCTCTCCGGAGACGGTTCCAGTGCGGAAGCCAGGTGCGTGGCCAGCGCAGCTTGCGCATCCGGGCTGCCTGCGGCCGGGGTGACATCCGGGCGCCAGACGGGGCCGTATCCCCGCAAGTACCCGACGATGCCATCCCAGACCTGCGGCGTCAGCGGTGTGCCATGCAGCAGCAACCACCGGCACCGACGTCCGTTCATGCGAATAACTATGCCCAGGCTGCGGGTGGGTAGCTATTGGAACCCGCAGGCATTATCCGGAGCCGCAAGCGTTTGCGCGCCGGTCGATCACGCACGCCAGCAGAGCCCGCCACGAGTGAACGAGGGCTGACCCGCCCCATACGTGTGCGCCCAGTGCCAGGCCCGCAGCCCCTCAGTTGGAGGATCCGGGTATCGCGGCAGTGCTCAGAGGGGAGGGTGCCTGCGCGCAGGCACCCTCCCCTCTGGAGGCCGAACTCGGGGATGCGGTGTCAGCACTGCTGGTCCGCGCCCGCGCGGCCGGCATCGTGCGCCGCGACCTCGTACCGGACGACATCCGGCGGCTGCTCTCTGGCGTGGCCTAACGGCTGAGCCGGGGCACCGGTGCTGGGTCATGCCCGTCGGGCCTCGTCCGTCCCGGCCGGCCCAGGGAACCATAGCCGTTTAGCTATTGCCTATAGTTTTCAGGCTATGTATAGTACCCAGCATGAACAAGGGCCCTCAGAACCCAGTCCAGACCACCAGCTTCCTGGCCCGTCCCGGCGGGCGGGTCAGCTACGACGTCACCGGTGCCGGACCGCTGGTGGTACTCGTTCCCGGCATGGGCGACCTGCGAAGCTCCTACCGCTACCTCGCCCCCGTCCTCGTCGCCGCCGGCTACCGGGTGGCTTCCACCGATCTACGGGGCCACGGCGAGAGCGACACCACGTTCGCCTCCTACGGCGATACCGACACCGCCGGCGACGTGAGCGCCCTGATCGCCGAGCTCGGCGGCCCGGCCGTGATCGTCGGCAACTCCATGGGCGCCGGGGCAGCCGTGCTGGCAGCCGCCGGACACCCCGAGCTAGTCTCCGGACTGGTGCTGATCGGACCATGGGTCCGCAACGGCGCCAACGGCGCGCTCAAGCGCGCGCTGTTCCGGCTGGTCATGGCCCGTCCCTGGGCCGCCGCCGCGTGGAAGTCTTACCTGCCGAAGCTGTACGCCGGCCGGCGCCCCGACGACTTCGAGGACTACCGCGACCAGCTGGTGGCCAACCTGCGCCGGCCCGGGTACGCCAGGGCCTTCTCCCTGACCACCAGGACCGACCACGCTCCCGCCGAGGCACGGCTCGCCGATGTGGCCGCGTCCGCCATGGTCATCATGGGGGAGCTCGACCCCGACTTTCCCGACGCCGCCGCCGAGGCCGGCTGGATCGGCGAGTCGGTCCACGGCGAGGTGGTCATGGTGCCCGACGCCGCCCACTATCCGCAGTCCCAGCAGCCCGGCTTCACCGCCGATGCCATCGTCCGGTTCCTCGCCTCGGTGTACCGGCATGCCTAGAGCAGGGCTCACCGGGGACCGCGTGGTCGCCGAGGCCGAACGGATGGCCGACGACGCCGGACTGGGCCAGCTCAGCCTGACCGCCCTGGCCGAACGGCTCGGGGTCCGGCAGCCCTCGATATACAAGCACATCGACTCCATGGCCGGCCTCCGGCGCAGCATCTCGGTCCGGGCCAAGGCCGAGCTCGGGGACGTGCTGGCCCGGGCTGCGGTCGGCCGGTCCGGGGCAGACGCCATCCGCTCCATGTCCCAGGCCTACCGGACCTGGGCGCTCGCGCACCCGGGTCGCTACGAGGCGGCCCAGGTCGCCCCGGCACCAGGGGACGCCGACGACGAAGCCGTCTCCCAGGCCGTGGTGCAGATCTGCGCCGATGTCCTGGCCGCCTACGAGCTTCACGGCGATGACGCCATCGATGCCATCCGGGCCCTGCGGTCTACCCTGCACGGATTCGTTGCGCTGGAGGCCGGTGGCGGGTTCGGCTTCAAGACGGACATCGACCGCAGCTTCGAGCGCCTGGTCCGGGGTATGGTCGTGGCCTTCGCCAGCTGGACCGATCGGGGCGCGCCGGGCACTCGGCCAGCCCGCACCGGGGTGGCTAATGACCGGCAACCACTCCCAGGCCCACGGCATTGTTGACAATGGCACCGGCCAGCCGGCGTCCGATGGCACCGTGTCGGGAGGCCCCCGGGTATGGCTGCGAGCCGAGGCCGCGGTCCTGCTGGCCGGCGCGCCTGGCCCTGGGTGACGCGGGCCTCCGCGGCGGAGAACACGTCACCAGCGGCCTCATGGTCTTCCACGGCCCGTTCGGTGTCTTCTTGGACCAGGTCAGCGTTGATCGCGATCGCCGCAGCGGATCCGGCGCCGGCCGAGGTAATCACCTGGGCCCGCGGATCGACCACGTTGCCGGCGGCCCAGCCACCGGAGGCGCTGGTCCGGCCGGTGGCATCGACAGTGACGAAGCCAGTCGCGTTGACCTCGCAGCCCAGGCCGGCCAGCAGGCCGCCGGGGTGAGGCCGGTTACCGGGCCGGATGAACACCGCAGTCCGCGCGATCACCTGGCCATCGCCGCGACGTTTAGCTCCGGCGGGCAGGCGGCGCTGACGTTGGCGGCCGCCGAGCGCTGTGCGGATATCTCGCGCCGGTTCGGCCTGTCCTCACTGCCGATGAGCCTCGCCCTCCAGAGCGTGGCCCACGGGTTCTCCGGCAACCGGGCAGCCATGGATGTCGTGGCCCCCGCAGCAGTGCGGGCTGAATCAAGCGGCGCCGGTGGTCGGCTGGTCACATACTTCGAGCCGAGTGCTGGTGCCGAGCGACCGCTGCGCGCCAGTTGCCCCGTCCAGTTCGGCGACAAGGGACAGGATCCGTCGGCGAAGCCAGCTATGGCCGGGGTCGGTTTCGGCGGAGCTGGTCCAGAGCATCAGCAGGTGGATCGGCTGCAGCGGCATCGGTGGTTCCAGTAGCCGGAGGGTGGTCTGGTCGGCTAGGGCCAAGGCCAGGCGCTCGTGTACCAGCGCGATCATTCGGGAGCCGCTCAGCAGGTTCGGGACCATGCCGAACGTCGTACTGAACTCGACGTTTCGCGGAATGCCGAGCCGGTCGAGTTGCGCTTCGGCGGTCGTTTTCGTGCGTTCGCAGGTGGTGGCCAGGTAGGGAAGCGAGATGAACTGCTCCAGGGACAGCTTCTCGCCGACGGCCTCGTTGTCCGCGTCGACCGCGCAGAGCAAGCGGTCGGAGAACAGGAACGTATTCCGGAAGCTCTGGTAGTCGGTGAACGCCTCACGGGGCGTGACGACGATATCTACCTGATTGCGCCTGAGCCGTTCGGCGTCATCAACGGCAGGGGGCGAAACCCGCACGCGGACGCTGGGCGCCTCGATGGCCAGCCGCGCCCGCAGCGGTTTGAGCAGAATGACTGAGAGGACGTCACTGGCGGTGATGGTGAACGTCCGTTGGGTGCGGGCCGGGTCGAAGTCGGTGCGGTCGGCCAGGATGGATTCGATCTGGTCCAAGACGTCTCGTACCTGCTTGGCCAGCGATTCGGCCAAGGGGGTCGCGATCATCTTCCGTCCGTCGCGAAACAGCAGCGGGTCGTCGAACAGCTTACGGAGCCGGGCCAGGGTGGAGCTCATCGCCGACTGTCCGACGCTCAGGCGCCGCGCTGCGTGGGTGACGCTGCGTTCGGAGATGAGGGCATCGAACGCGACGAGCAGGTTGAGATCGACTCGGTTGAGATCGACTCGGCTGGGCTCCATCCACATACTCTAACGATCTATTGATTCCATCAATAGCTGCCGCCGCCAAAGAGTGTTGGTGCTTGATCGTCCGGCCGGCCTACGCTCCTGACCAGCACGGTAGATGATCAGGTGGGGAGAACCAGATGACGATCATGATGACCAGTGACATGCCGGGAACCACCCAGGGCGACTATGAACAGCTCGCGGCGGCGCTGTTGCCCGTGCTGCAGGCGACAGATGGATTCATCGCCCATGCCGCCGGCCCGATCGATGGCGGCTACCAGGTCACCGAGCTGTGGGAATCAGAGGCGGCCCATAGCGCCTGGGTTGCTTCTCACGTTCTTCCCGCCATGCCGCCGGGGGCCATCCCGCCGATCGTCACGACCCGCCCGATCACCAAGATCGCGACCCGCGCCTGATGTCGGCTGGTGCTGTACTGCCTCCGGGTGCGGGACGTCGGATAGCCGGGGGCAGTCTCGACGCGACGGTCAAGATGACCATGGACTATCCGGCGTCGACATCGACGTTCGAGGTCGTCATCGGACCGGGGTTTGATGTCGGCGCACATGTGCACGCCGTCAGCGAAGAGATCTTCTATGTCGTGGAAGGCGAGCTCGACGTCCTCGTATTCGAGCCGATCGACCGTGCCGTCGGTGATTGGCATCGGTGGGAATCGGCAACGGGCCAGACGTTCGCCACCGGCGGCCCTGGTACGTTCATGTTCGTCCCGCCAGGCATCCCGCACGCGTTCAGCAATTCGAGCGACAAGCCGGTGAAAGTGTTCTTCCAGTCCTCAGTGCCCGGTGGCCACGAGAACTACTTCGACGAGCTCATGGCGATCATGGAGGCGAGCAAGGGCCGGCCGGACGCCGATGTCGTGGCCGACCTTCGCGCCCGGTACGACATCGAGCAGGTCACCGGCCTCCACTAGACCCGGATTATGACCGATCGTTCGCGGACGGGCCTCCGGGCGCGAAGTGGGGACCGCTGGACGCGTGGTGTGCGTCCAGTCCAGGCGCCGGTTCTGTGCCCGTTATTGTGCACGAGGCATGGCGTGCCGGCAGGTATCTGGTTTGGGCTGCCGGTCGCTGGGCGCAGGGGCAGCTGGGCCCAGCGACCGAACGTCCAATGCGCATCTGTCGCAGACGCACACCGGCCGACGAAGGAACGCATCCGGTGCGCGCCGGCCAGGATGGGATCCTGGCCGGCGATTGATACGGCGCTGCCCGCCGCGGCCCGGGCCGCGCGGACCGTGGACACCAGGTCGTCGAGCGCGGTCAGCGGATCGAAAGCGGCCGGTGGCCGGGCGGCCGGGAAGGTGTCGGTGTCCTGCGGGCTCATGGTGTCTAGGCCTCCTGTCTGGCCGGCGCTGCTGTTCCGCCGCGGCGGAACAGCAGGGTGGCGAGCACGGACCCGGCCGCGAACATTCCGGCGGCCCACCAGAACGCGGTGGTGTAGCTGTGCACCTGGGCGAGTTCGGCGAGCGCGGGTGCCGGGTGGCCGCCGGTCATCAGCCGGGGGCTGAGGTGGCTGGCCAGGTAGCTGGCGGCGGCGCTGGCAGCCACGGTGTTGAGTAGCGACGTGCCGATCGAGCCGCCGACCTGCTGGCCGGTGTTGACCATGGCCGAGGCGGCGCCCGCGTCGGATGACGCGACGTCGGCGGTCCCCGTGTTCATCGACGGTGACATCACGAAACCGAGGCCGGTGGATGCGAGCAGCAGCGGCGGCAGGACGTCTGCGGAGTAGCTGGAATGGACGCCGATCCGGGTCAGCCAGGCCAGTCCGGCGGCGGCGGCGAGCATGCCCGGCGCGACGAGCAACTTGGGGCCGATGCGGGGCAGCAGCACGATGTTGGCCAGGTTGGCGCTGACGATGATCGCGCCGACCATGGGCAGGAAGGCGACGCCGGCCATGACCGGGCTGAAGCCCAGGGTCTCCTGCAGGTAGTAGGCGAGGAACAGGAAGATGCCGAACATGCCGGCGCCGGTGATGAGGATCGACAGGTAGGCAGCGGCCCGGTTGCGGTCCAGGACGATCCGCGGCGGCAGCAGCGGCTGGCGGGCCCGTGTCTCGATGTAGCCGAACCCCGTCAGCAGCACCGCGCCTGCGGTGAGGAAGCCCCACGTCGCTGGCGCGTGCCAGCCGTCGCTGGCCGCGTTGGAGAAGCCAAAGACGACGCAGAACATGCCGCCGACCTCGGCGGCGAGCCCGGGCAGGTCCAGCCGCGGCCGCCGGCTGGCCGGCGGCCGGCGCAGCAGCACGACGGCTCCGGCGCACGCTAGCGCGGCGAACACGAGGTTGACGTACAGGCACCAGCGCCAGTTCAGGTACTGGGTCAGCAGCCCGCCGAGCAGCAGGCCGACCGCTCCGCCGGCGCCGGCGATGGCGCCGAAGACACCGAACGCCTTGCCCCGGTCCTTTGTGCCTTCGAACGTGGTGGTCAGCAGCGACAGCGCGGCCGGGGCCAGCAGCGCACCGAAGGCGCCCTGGCAGGCGCGGGCCGCGACGAGCATGCCGAAGCTGCTGGCCGCGCCCCCGGCTGCCGACGCGCCCGCAAAGCCGGCCAGGCCGGCGATGAACGTCGCCTTGCGGCCGATCAAGTCGGTGAGCCGGCCGCCGAGCAGCAGCAGGCTGCCGAACGCGAGCGCGTAGGCGGTCACCACCCACTGCCGCTCGATATTGGAGAAGTGCAGGGCCTGCTGGGCTGAGGGCAGCGCGATGTTCACGATCGTTGCGTCGAGCACGACCATCAGCTGGGCCAGGGCTACGACGGCCAGGATCAGCCAGCGCCGGGGATCTGCGCCGCCCACATCTGGCTCGGGGGCTGGTCCTCGCGCTGGGCCGGGGGTGCCCGCCTGGCGCGCTCGGTTCGCTACCGCGGCTGGGCTGGTATCGGTGTGCGCTGGAGCGGCGGCGTTATTCATGGTGGTGGTCGCGATCTCACTGGGCATGGCCCGCCTCCTTACCGAAGGAATCTTCTTTTTTATGTTAATGGGCCCGCCTTGGCTGTCAAGACCGAACCTTCATTCTTTTTGAAGGTAGAGTGGTGCCATGCCCAGGATCACCGACGAGCGCCGCGAGGCCCGGCGCGAGCAAGTTCTCGAGGCGGCACGCGCCTGCCTGCAGGAGCACGGCCTCGAAGCCGTGTCGATGGAGATGATCATTGCCCGTTCCGGCCTGTCGACCGGCGCGGTCTACGGCTACTTCAAGGGCAAGGACGAGCTCATCAACGCTGTCGTGACCGAGGGAACGGCCGCGATGGGCCAGCAGCTCGTCCCGATCCTCACGAATCCCGAGCCGCCGCCGCTGCCCGAGTTCATAGCGCAGCTATTGCGCACCATCACGGAGTTCGGCCAGGACAAGCGCGACGGCATCGACCGCCTGCTCGTCTCCTTGCATGGCTGGAGCCACTCCCAGAGCAATTCCGAACTGCAGGCGCTCACCCGCGTCGCCTACCGCAGGCAGCGCGTGCTGTTCGCCGACGCGGTGCGACGGTGGCAGGCGGCCGGGACGTTCGACCCCAGCGCCGACCCTGAGGGTGTAGCGCAGTTGCTGCAGTCGATAACCCTCGGGTTCGTCGCCCAGCGGGCACTCGCCGGAGACGCCGACGTGCAGGCGCACGTCGACGCCCTCGAAGCACTCACCCTCCGATAAGCGGCCTCGCTGGCCCCAAGACGTCCGCAATGAGGGCCAGCAAGATGATCAGGGTGTAAATAGTTACCCACCGCGGGGATCTGACTTATCAGCTGCTCACTAGGGCCGTTCCGGCCTTCCGGGGGTGAGCAGCCCTCGGTTGAACGCCTCGGCGACGGCGGCCGCCCGGTCGCCGACGCCGAGCTTGGCGTAGATGTTGAGCAGATGGGTCTTGACCGTGGCCTCAGTGATGAACAGCCTGGCGGCTGCTTCCCGGTTGGTGGTCCCGGCTGCTACCAGTTCAAGGACCTCGAGTTCGCGCTGGCTGAGCGGTCCCGTGCCGGGGGCGCGGAACCGGCTCATCAGCCTGGCGGCGACCGACGGCGAGAGCACGGCCTCGCCGCGGGCCGCCGCCCGGACCGCCCGCAGCAGCTCGGCGCGGGGAGCGTCCTTGAGGAGGTAGCCGGTGGCGCCCGCCTCGATCGCGGGCAGTACGTGGCTGTCGGTGTCGTAGGTGGTCAGCACCAGCACGCGCGAGCCGCTGCCTCGCCTGGCCAGCTCGGTGATGGCGGTCAGCCCGTCCACGCCCGGCATCCGCAGGTCCATCAGGATCACATCGGGCTTGAGGGCCAGGGCGAGCCGGATTGCCTCGGCGCCGTCTGAGGCTTCGCCGAGCACTTCGAACTCCGGATCGCGCGCGAACATGCTGCTCAGCCCGTCCCTGACCACCGGGTGATCGTCCGCGATCAGCAGCCTGATCGGGGTACCCGTCTCGGCAGGGGCCGCGCCGCCGCTCTCGGCGCTGGCCTGCGGAACGGTCTCGGGGCGGCTCATGCGCGGGCCTCCGCCGACGCCGCGGGGACACAGGCCGAGATTCCCGTGCCGCCGCCTGGTTCCGATTCAACCTGCAGCGTTCCTGTGAGGCTCTCGATGCGCTGCCGCATCGCGACCAGGCCGAACCCGCCGCCGCTAGCGCCGGAACCACCTGCGCTCGCGCGCGGCGGGCCGCCGTTGCCGTTGGGCGTGCCCCCGCTTGCGGCCGCGCCGCTGCCGATCTGGGCTGCATCAAAGCCCTTGCCATCGTCGCGCACATCCAGGGCGACCTGGTGCTCCATGTACGACAGCGTCAACCCGGCCCTGGTCGCCTGAGCGTGCCGGGCCACGTTGGCCAGCGCCTCCTGCGCGGTCCGCAGCAGCGCGAACTCGGCTTCCGGCCGAATCGGGCGCGGCGTACCGGTCGTGGTGACCTGGACCGAGATCCCGTGCAGCGCCGACCAGCACCCGGCGATGTCGGCTAGTGCCTCGCTCAGCCGGGCCGTCTCCAGCGGCCCGGGACACAGCTCGTGCACCGACCGGCGTGCCTCGGACAGGCTCTCTCTGGCCAGCCCGGTCGCGGCCGCAAAATGCCTGCGCCATCCCGCCCGATCATCGCAGGCGTGCTCGGCCGCCTGCAGCTGGGTGATGATGCCGGTGAGGCCCTGGGCCAGGGTGTCGTGAATCTCCCGGGCCATGCGCTGTCGTTCGTCCAGGATCCCGGCCTCCCTGGCCCGGGTCAGCAGCTGCCGGTGCAGCCCCGCGTTCTCGGCCAGTGTCGCCTCGAGCCTATGGTTGGCCATGCTCAGCTCGTGGAGCGCCTGCTCGCGCTGATCGTGCCGCTCCTGGCTGATCGACAGGGACCAGGTCAGGCCGCACGCGACGGCCACGTTCACGGCCACGATGACGACGTAGATCAGCAGTCCGGTAGCGGTGGTCTTGTTGACGCCGTACGCCTGCGAGGTACCCCCCAGAATCCCCACCGCGGCGGCGCCGAGCTGCCGCCATGGCCAGGGAAGGCGGAACACGAAGAAAAAGATCGTGAATGTGAAGATCCCGAAATCGGTATCCGTGATCACCAGCAGCGCGCCTATCACGATCAGCACGGTGACAAATACCGCCATCACCCGCGGGCGGTCCCGCCAGCCGGGATGCAGGGTGAACATCCACAGCGTCCACGCCGCGGCCAGCGCGGCCAGCGTGTAGTCGATGACCTGGGTCCTCCTGGTGGGGTCCTGGGTCAGCGGCATCAACGCGATGCAAAACGCCAGCGTCACGTACGGCAGGGCGGTGGTCGCCGGAGACCATAGCTGCTCCAGCGGGCCCGGCCGGGAGCGTGGCATCGGACTGCTCATTGCGCCCTCCGTCCTGAATCTACTCCCGGCTACTCCCAGCGGGCCAACGATCGTGGCCCGCGCTAGTCGGCGGCGATGGCGGCCAGCACGTCCAGCCTGGCCGCCCGGCGGGCGGGCCAGCTGGCGGCGACCAGACCGAGCAGCGCGGCGATCAGGACGAAGAGCAGCAGGCTGGGCACCGGCACCACGGTGTCGGTAATGCCCTGCTGCTTCAGCGAGGAGACCAGTGCGAGGCCCAAGCCGGTGCCGATGATGATGCCGATGATGGCGCCGAAGATGGCCAGGATCACCGCCTCGGCCCGGATCATGGTCCGGACCTGCCGCCGAAGCATGCCGATCGCGCGGAGCAGGCCGATCTCGCGGGTCCGTTCGAACACCGAGAGCATGAGCGTGTTCACGATCCCGATGAGCGCGACGAGTACGGCCAGGGCGAGCAGGGCGTAGATCAGTCCGAGCAGCCGGTTGACGCTGGCCGTCTGGGCCTGCTCGAACTGGGCCCTGGTCTGGACCTGGACGTTGGGGTACGGGGCCAGGGCGTTGTTAACGGCCTGGCCCACAGCGGCGCTGCCGTTGGTGCGCAGCAGGACGGCACCGGGATCCGGGTGAGCGTAATGGGAAAGGAAGAGCCCGTCGCTGACGAGGAAACTCAGGATCACGGTGTTGGCCTGGTAGATCCCGCCGATGCGCAGGGCGGACGAGCCCGTCTTGGCGAACTTCACCGGCACCGTGTCGCCGACCGACAGGTGCTTCGACGTCGCGGTCGTGGAGTCGATGAGCAGCTCGCCCTGGCTCAGGGCGGCCGGGCTGCCCGCCGTCATGCGCAGGATGAGCGTGTCGGCCAGACGGGCGGTCGATACCCCGGTGAGCGTGGACAGCGCGCCGTCGAACTCGAACTGTGACCGGTAGACGACCGTGCTCGCGGTGACACCCGGCACGGCCGACGCTGCGGCGGATGCCGCCGAACTCAGCTGCCCGGAACTGGCCGACACGAGGAGGTCGGCGCTGATGGCCTGATCCACGCTGCTGGTGGTGGACCGCGAGAGCGAGGCACCGAACACGTCCATCGCGGCGACCAGGGCCAGGCCGACCATCAGCGCCGCGGCCGTCTGGGCGGTGCGCAGCGGGCTGCGCATGGAGTTCTCACGCCCGAGCTTGCCTGGTTCCCCGAGCAGCCGGGCCAGCGGACGGCCGATCGCGCCGGAGACCGGCCGCGCGACCGCGGGGGAGAGCATGGCGGCGCCGACGAAGATGCCCACCGCGCCCACGCCGACCAGCTGGATGGCCGGCTTGGCCAGCCCGATGGCCAGCATGATCACGCCGGCCAGGGCCAGTCCGGCGCCCCAGGCGAACCGGCGCCGGGGCGAGACGTCGCTGTCAGACCGGCGGTCGTCGAGCGCGGCGACCGGGGGGATGCGGACGGCACGCCGGGCCGGGCCGATCGCGGAGACCACCGTGACGCCGACGCCCACGGCCAGCCCCACCACGACGGTGCGCGCCCCGAACACCAGCGATCCCAACGGCAGCGCGACCCCGAACGCGCGTAGCAAGGCCTCGAGTCCGACCGCGGCCAGCACGCCGAGGCCGAGCCCGATCACCGACGAGACGAGCCCCACGGCAGCCGCCTCCGCGAGCACGGAACGGAACACCTGACGGCGGCTCGCGCCGACGATCCGCAGCAGGGCCAGCTCCCGCGTCCGCTGCCCGACGATGATCGAGAACGTGTTGAAGATGGTGAACGCGCCGACGAACAGGGAGATGAACGCGAACACCAGCAGCGCCGTGTCGAAGAAGGAGAGCGCCTGGTCGACGGAGTTCGTCTCCTCGCTGACCACGGTCTGCCCGGTGACCACCTCCGCGCCCGGGGGCAGGACTCTGGCGATGGCCCGCTGCAGCGCGGCCTTGCTGGCGGCCGGGGCGGCCACCACGTTGATGTCATCGAGCTGGCCGACCTCCTGGATCCCCTGCTGCGCGGCCGGGAGGGTGAACGCGGCCAGGGTCGATCCGGCGAGGTTGTTAGCCGTGCCGAACTGGGCGATGCCGCTGATGGTAAAGATCCGGGACGACGCGGCAAACAGGATGCGGACCCGCTGCCCCACGGTGAAGTGGTCGCCCTGCGCCGTCCCAGCGTCCATCACCACGTCGTCCGAGGTCACCGGCGGGCGGCCCGCGATCAGGTGCAGGCTGGAGATCTGCTGATCCGGGTCGAAGTTGACGCCGAGGGTCGGCTCGCCGCCGTTCTCGATCGCCTTGCCATCGGGGGCGACGAACTGGGCGTAGCCCTCGACCTCGCCCTCGGCGGCCGCGACGCCGGGCACGGCACGGACCGTGGCCAGCAGCGACTCGGGCAGCTCGTTGCGCGCCGCGTTCGCGCCGCTGCCGAGCTGGGCGACCCCGCGGACCTGGAAGTCGATCTTGTCGTAGATGTTGCCGAACAGTTCGGTGAACGTGTTGTGCAGGGTGTCGGTCAGGACGAACGTCCCGGAGATGAAGGTGACGCCGAGCACGATGGCCAGCGCGGTCAGCGCCAGCCGGAGCTTGTGGGCCAGCAGGCCCTTGATCGTCACGGTGCGCATGTCAGGCCCCCAGGGTCCGCATCCGCTCGAGCACGGAGTCGGCGGTGGGCTGCTGGAGTTCGCCCACCACGGCCCCGTCGGCCAGGAACACGACCCGGTCCGCGTACGCGGCCCCGCGCGGGTCGTGCGTCACCATCACGATCGACTGGCCGAGCTCGGTCACCGACCGGCGCAGAAAGGCGAGCAGGTCCGCGGAGGCGTTGGAGTCCAGGTTGCCCGTGGGCTCATCGGCGAAGATGAGGTCCGGCCGGTTGATCAGCGCCCGGGCGCACGCGACGCGCTGCTGCTGGCCACCCGACAGCTCACTGGGACGGTGCGCCAGCCGGTCGCCGATGCCCAGCTGTTCCACCAGGTAATCGAGCCACTCCCGGTCGACCTTCGCACTTGCTAGGGCAGCGGGCAGGGTGATGTTCTCGGATGCGGTTAGCGTCGGGATGAGGTTGAAGGACTGGAAGACGAAGCCGATCCGGTCGCGCCGCAGCCGGGTCAGCCCGGCGTCGTCCAGGGTCCCGATATCCACGCCGCTCACGAACGTCCGCCCGGACGTCGGCCGGTCCAGTCCCGCCATGCAGTGCATGAGCGTCGACTTCCCCGAGCCGGACGGGCCCATGACGGCCGTGAACCGGCCGCGGCCGAACGTGACCGTGACGCCGGCCAGGGCGTGCACGGCGGCCTGCCCGGTCCCGTACGTCCTGCTCAGGGCCACCGAATGCGCGGCCGGCGCATCCTGAGACGTAACTACCATCGCGTCTCCCCGTAGTTCCGAAGAGGCACCTGCACCTCGATCAGCGCCGGCATCCGCTCATCCTTCTGGCTCCGGGCTGGGGTGTCCCTGAGTACCTCGAGCGTCCCAGCCGTGCACCGGGCGTGCATCGGCCGGCTAGCCGGTTCACCGGCTGAACCGCAACATGGGTCAGACGGCTGAGCCCGTCCACCGATCGGCTGACCGCGACCTGTCGGCGGCTCAGCGCCCGAAACGGATACGGCGCCACTGGCCGGCTGCGAACGGCGTGCTCGGCCCAGGCTCGCGGGTCGGCGCAAAGCTCGTAACGGTCGTCGGCCCACGGGAGATCGTGCACAAGCTCTTCCGGCATCCGCCTGGGTTGGCCGTCACCGGGACATCCCGCCATGCTCTGAGACTGTGTGGGACTCGCGGGACGATTCTGCTGGCGTTGCTGGGTGCCTGGCCCAGAGGCCGCACGCGGCTTCGAACTCCACACCGGAGGGGCCTGCGGCTAGTGCCCGCCGTCAACTGCTGGCTCACGGCCATGGCGATTGTCTGGTCATCGACCCGGGCCAGTAGGTCTTGCAGTGACGGGTCGTTCTGCCGGGCGGCCCGGTCGCGGACCCCGGTCGCGGTGTCTGGGCCATCACCCCACCGGTTGGCCACGCAGTTTGTGATCGTCTTGGCCCGGCGGTGCCCGGGGGTGAGCCACTCGCCAGTTCGGGCGCCGGTTGCTGCCCCGGAGACGATCCGCCCCCGCTTCTGGCGCTTAGGGCCGCGAGCCGTGGCCGCGTGGCCGGCCGCCAAGTGATCTCCGGCGGCCAGTTCTGCCCACAGCCCGTCATCGATGCCGAAGAGGGACTCGACGGCCAGATGCGGAAGGTCATGGACGACATGAACGGGCCCGCGCCGGGTCACCCCGGCAACCGTCAGCCAGGCACGGTCGCGGTCGCCCGGCCAAGCGGCCTTGACCAGGGTTACCTCCATCCCCGGCGAGCTCATCCGGGCACAACGCGGATGCCGTGACGCTCACCGATCCGGGTGCGCTCATCGTCGCCGGAAGCAGCGTTGATCTCGCGGAAGTAGTCTTCGATGCCGCCCGGGACGGCGATCAGCAGCAGCCGGGCGGCAGGGCCCGCGGCCCAGAACCGGTGCGGGAGGCCGCGGGACACCCGCTGACAAGAGCCCGGACTCACATCAGACGCTAAGCCGCCGTTCGGCGCCATAAGCCGAGGCGGAGCCGATGATCCCCGCACCATGCCTAGCGGGGCGCTCTGTGCGCCAACAAGGCGAGACGCGGACGGGCCTGAGTGCGAGCGACGACGGTCAAGAGCACATCCCGACGATGAGATCACGGCCGTTCACCGAGTTTCTGCACAAAACTGACGCCGTCACCGATGGGAATCAGAACCACTTCCACGCGGGGATCGGCTGCGATCACCTCATTGAGGGAACGGATCGCTGCGACGTCCTCGTCGTCGGCAAGATCGCCTACGACATGGCCACCCTGGAGCATGTTGTCCAGGAGTATCAGGCCTCCCGGCCGCAGGCGGGCCAGCACCTGCTCGTAGTACTGGGCATAGCCGGTCTTGTCGGCATCGATGAACGCGAAGTCGAACTGCTCGCCGGGCGGCAGCGAGCGGAGGGTTTCCAGACCCGGGCCGACCCGGAGCTCGAT
>Ga0182016_10001777_pt1 | contig 25878 bp, 21 predicted proteins | sample 712S2MmetaG_FD_120491 | JGI IMG/M metagenome (GOLD analysis project Ga0182016, IMG submission 120491) | Permafrost microbial communities from Stordalen Mire, Sweden - 712S2M metaG | ecosystem: Environmental > Terrestrial > Soil > Wetlands > Permafrost | place: Sweden: Stordalen | collected...
CGCGGCCGGGTTTGGTAAGCCATGCTGCTTCAGAAGACCTATTCGCAGAATATCATCGCGGGGCCAAAATCCTAGCGAGAGGCTCCGCGGCGCGCGAATTCCCGCTTCTCCCGCTCCGGCTCGGTGGTGGACAGCGGCTTGGCTGCCGGCGGCGCAGCGGACTCCGGCGGGCGCGAAAAGCGCAGAAGCCGGAACGACAGCATACTGAGCACGAAGGTAAGGCCGAGCCACACCTGCCAGTGGGAGAATAGCCCGTCGTTGATGAAGAACGCGCCCGTCCAGCCCAGGTCGCTGGTGAGCCGCCACAGCGCCAGCATCAGACATAGCACCGCCGCCATCCGGAGCAAACCTCCGGCTATAAACGTGAACGGCGCGATTCGTCGTTTGTTCCGCCCTGTATCCGCACCTCGGGGCACGCGGATTCTAACGAGCATCCGAATCCATCTCCAGCGGTGACCTCTAGGATTTAAATCTAGCAGCAATCGACAAAGGAGTGTCCGGGAAAACGAAAGCTCACAGGGGAAAAATTCGAAGCGTGATTTTCGGTACAGGATTACGGCAGCACGTGAAAGGGCACATTGCTCAGGGAAGCGGAAATCACAGTGAAGGCGGCCGGGATGCCACTGAAGCTGACACTGGTTGCGCCAGGAGATCGGTGCCTAGAATCTCAACCGACTGCCCCGCGTTTCGAGAGTTTACCCGCGCTTCTAAGTACGCGCCCCCGGAGTAAGTGGTCCCGTAGAGGTTCCCATTGGAAGCCTGGATCAAACTCCCTGGAGTCTCACCATCGGTCCCATTGAAGCTGTGGATTGTCGTTAAAGCACCGGTTGGGTTGAGTTTGAAGACTGTCCCGCAGTCGGGAGAGTTGGAGCATGCGTTGGCCCCGCCACTTCCGGTTGTTCCGTAAAAGTTTCCGTCGGTGGCCTGGACCAACGCTGAAGGAAATTGGCCATCTTCACAATTGATCTGAGAGCAGAACCTGTACAGCGTTCTCAGTTGCCCGTCCGTGGCAATTTCAAACACGGTCCCGTAGCCACTGGTCGGTCCGGTACCTGGACTCTTGACGCCACCATACGAAGTCGTGCCAAAGAGGTTGCCGTCGGCGGCTTGGATAAGCGCTGCATCGGGTTCGGACCCTTCCAGGCTATTGAAACTATGCAAGGTGGTTAAGGTTTGCGCAGGAAGTACAATCGCCGACATCGCGCACAACAGGAGCACGGATCTGAGCATCGAGGAGCACTTTTCGTACGAGAATGGTACCTCGCTCGAGACAGTGGTTTCAATGCGATAAAGTAATTCTCGGAAAACAAACCTCAAATGCGAAAGATTCGAACAGCCGTTTTCGGCACAGGATTCATGGGCAAGGTGCACACCGAAGGCATCCGGCGCCTCGGGAATGTGGAGATCGCCGGCATCGCCGGCTCCAGCGAAGAGAAAGCGCGCGCTTTTGCCGATCAAGTGGGTGTCGAGCGCTCCACCGGCGATTACCGCACGCTGCTGGCGGACAAGACCATCGAGGCCGTGCACATCTGCACCCCTAACGTGCTCCACTTCCCCATGGCGAAAGATTCGCTGCTGGCCGGAAAGAACGTCCTCTGCGAGAAGCCGCTGGCTACGTCTGTGGCCGATGCGCAAACTCTGGTGGATCTAGCCAAAGAGAAGGGCCTGGCCAACTGCACCTTCCAGAACCTGCGCTTCTATCCCCTGGTGCAGAATATGCGCCGCCTGCGGGAGGCGGGCGAGTTCGGCGATATCCTGGCCGTGCAGGGCACCTACTCGCAGGACTGGCTGCTGTACGACACGGATTGGAACTGGCGCATCGAGAAATCGTCCAACGGACCCTCGCGCACTTTTGCCGACATCGGGACCCACTGGTGCGACATGGTGGAGCACGTAACCGGACTGCGCATCGCGGAACTGTGCGCCGACCTGCAGACCTTCCATAAGACGCGCAAGAAGCCCAAGGGTTCCGTCGAGACCTTCACAGGGAAGACGCTGCAACCGGAGGACTACACCGAGGTCCCGATCGATACTGAAGACTTCGGCGCGGTGCTGCTGCGCCTCGGCGACCGTGCGCGCGGCGCGCTCACCGTGAGCCAGATCTCCGCGGGACGCAAGAACCGCCTGTTCATCGAGATCTATGGCACGAAGGGTTCCGCCGCATGGGATCAGGAGAAGCCCGATGAGTTATGGCTGGGGCATCGGAATGAGCCCAATCAGATCGTCGTGAAGGACCCGTCGCTGATGCAGGATGCGGCCAAGTCATACGCTGACTTACCGGGCGGACATAGTGAGGGTTACGACGACACTTTCAAGCAAGTGTTCCGGCGCTTTTACAAATCCGTGGAGGATCGAAAAGCGCCGGTGGAGTATCCGCAGTTTGTAGACGGCCTACGGCAATTGCAGATCCTGGACAAAGTGCTTGAGAGCACAAGTAAGCATGCCTGGGTTACGGTCTAGTGTTACGGTCTAGAGGCGCGGTCTAACGGCGCCAGTAACCGCGATAGTAGTGTCCGCGGTACCAACGCGGGCCAACCCATACGGATCGAGCATAGGGGCGTGCCCAGTAACCCCTATAGTAAGGACCGGGAGCGTAAGTCACTACCGGTGCGGGGTAAGGTGCGGCGTAGGTAACTACCGGCGCGGGGACTGGTAGGGGAACTCCGAAGCCGACCACAAATCGCGTGCCGGCAAACATCGAGCTTCCCGCCAGAAGAAAGAGAACCATCAGTTTTCGTTTCATTGTCTTGCTCCTTCTACTGGAATAAACGCAGCCGGCATGTGGGCGTTGCGTAGTTCATGCGACGTTAATTTTCAATGGTTTAAATGGGCCAGTGTGGTTTCATACCGAAGTAACCGAAAAAGATTAGGCGATACATCCACCGGCGGAATAATCTCGTAGTTAGTGTTGGAATGAAGCAAAGCCGGAACGTCTTTTTCGCGGTCCTGTCGCTGGCCGCAATAGCAGCGGCCCATCCGATGGGCAACTTCAGTATTAACCACTACGCCCGAATCACAGTTGAGCCCCAGTCGGTTGAGGTTCTCTATGTGCTCGACGTGGCGGAACTTCCCACTCTGCAGTTGATGCAGAAGTGGAACGTCACTAAAGACAGCCCGCACGCGCAGATTGACGCCGCTGCGCACGCGCAAGCGGTGGAGTGGGTGAAGGGCTTGCGCTTTGTTGAAAACGGCGCGGCCGTCTTACCCCGGCTGGAACGAACCGAAGCCGTGGTTCAGGATGGCGCCGGCGGATTGGCTGTCGTGCGGATCAACTCCTATCTGCGCCTGCCCGCGCGCACCGGCAAATTCGAATATCAGGACAGCAACTTTTCAGAACGGGCCGGATGGAAGGAAGTCGTCGTGGTGGCCGCGGATGGTTCTTCCGTGACGCATGCGGAGCCAGCCGGGGCGGACCGCACGAAGGCGCTCACGGCCTATCCGCAGGACCCCACGCTGGCCCCGCCGCAGGATACAAGCGCACACTTTGAAATGACTGTTGAAACGCCGGTGACCCCGCTGGTGACCCACGCGGTTCCTTCGCCGGTTGCACCGGCGCCTGGTGTGGAGGCCTCGCACCCAGTTGCTGCGCCGGTTGCCACGGCGGCGACTCCGCTTGAGGCGCAGTCGCTTGGCACCGTCAAGCGCGATGATTTTTTATCCCGAACTTTGAAGAATTCGCACACCTCGCTCCCGTTGGGGTTGGCTCTGATCTGCCTCGCGGTGGCATTCGGAATCGGGGCTTTGCACGCTATCGAGCCAGGGCACGGCAAGACCATGGTCGCGGCCTACCTGGTGGGTTCTCGAGGCACCTTCAAGCAAGCCATATTCCTGGGCGGTCTGGTTACTTTCACGCACACTATCAGCGTATTCGCGCTGGGCCTGATCACCTTGTTTCTTTCCCAATATGTTCTGCCGGAAACGATGACGAAGGTGCTGGGAGTTATCTCGGGCGTCTCGATCATCTGGATCGGCGCCCTTCTGCTTTACCGGCGAGCGCGTAAGCTGTTCTTTCGCGTTCCCGTGCCCGTTCACGCGCACCACCATCATGATCACGGTCACACCCATCACCACCATCACGATGAGCATCACACGCACACCCACGTTCATACCCACACGCACGACGGCCATACCCACAGCCATGTTCCCGAAGGTGATGTTTCACTCGGCAGCCTGATCGCGTTGGGCGTGACCGGCGGTTTGGTGCCTTGTCCGGCGGCGCTGGTGCTCCTGCTGAGTTGCATTTCGATTGGACGGACGGCATTCGGTCTGCTGCTCCTCATCTCCTTCAGCCTGGGGCTGGCGCTGGTGCTCATGTTGATTGGAGTTATGGTGCTGGTCGTCAAGAAGACCGTGCCCAAGAGCAGCAGGCCATCGCATGTGGAGGCCTGGGTACGCTTTGCGCCGTTGGGTTCGGCGGCGGCCATCTTCGCGATCGGCGTTTATATGACAGGGGTCGCCGTAGGCGCGTTTCCCGTGATTCGGGTGATCGGCTGATTCCGGTGAGAAACGCGGTAGTACATCTGCTGCTGACAGGCGCCCTGGCTTGGAATCTCGCCGCCCAGGGCCGCGCACGGGAACCCCTCTTGCAGGCTTCCCGGCAATCCACCGATTCCCGAATTACCGCCGACAGTCAGTTACTGGCGGCTCAACCTAGCAATAACCGCATCGCTTCGCGGCTGGCGCTCGACTATATCCAGAAGATGCGCGAGACCGTAAACTTCGACTACCTCAACCGCGCGGCGAGCATTGTAGACGACGTTCTGGAACGCGATCCGGGTAACTACGAAGGCCTGCGTCTGCGGAGCGAGATCGAAATGGAACGACATCATTTCGAGTTAGTCACCCAGTATTCCATTGAAATGACGCGCTTCTCACCCAACGACCCCGGCGCGTGGGGCAGCCTGGGGGACTCCTCGATGGAGTTAGGCGAATACGCCCGCGCCGGCGAAGCTTACCAGAAGATGCTCGCGCTGAGGCCGGACTTAACCAGTTATAACCGCCTCGCCTGGTTTTATTTTGTGACTGGGGACGCTACGCGAGCCATCGGGCTGATGCAGGCGGCTATCAGTGTCGGTAACGCCGCGCCGGAGAACGTGGCCTGGTGCTGGGCGGAGTTAGGGCGCATGTATTGGAAGACCGGACGCGCGGACGATGCCCTGGCCGCCTATCATAGCGCGCTGCAGGCGTTCCCGAACTACTATGCCGCATGGGCGGGAATTGGATGGATCGAATCCGCCCATAACCATGTGAAGGAGGCGATTGCCGCCTATCTGAAGGCGCAGGCAACCGTTCCCATGCCGGAGTACGCCGAGGCGCTCGAGGACCTTTACACACGGTCCGGCAACTTAGGGAGCGCGAAGCAGCAGCGCGAGTTGATCGACGCCATTGAGATTACTATGCAGGCTTCGGGCGAGCAAACCAATCGCAACATGGCTCTGCTCTATGCCAACCAGAATCGCAATCTGGTCCGCGCGGAGGAGCTTGTCGAGAACGAGATCAAGGTCCGGCCGGATGTGTACACGCATGACGCGCTGGCCTGGGTTCTTTTCCGCCTCGGCAGGCTTGACGAAGCCGCGAAAGCCTCCGAGATCGCGCTGTCGCGCGGAACTCCCGAGCCTCTTTTCCATTTTCACGCTGCCATGATCGACGATGCGCGGGGCAGGAAGAACGAAGCCGCGCAGGAACTCTCGAAAGCGATGGCGCTGAACCCGGAGTGGGATTTCGAGCAATGCGCGTTAGCCCGGAAAATAACTCAGTCCGCTACATCCCTAAGCTCATCGAGCCACGTAAAGGTATTAGAGTCTCACTTGAAAGGACTAACAGAATGAAAGAGTTTCGAACAGGCATCGCACTCGCGGCAGCTATTCTCGTAGCTCCCGCGATGTTCGGCGCCAGTCATAGAGAAGCGCCTATCACGGCGATCGATCATGCGGCAGACATTACAGATTTCTTTGCGTTTGTCGCTTATGACGATCCGACCAAGGTGACGTTCATTATGAACGTGGACCCATTTCTTGAACCATCCAACGGGCCGAACTACTTCCCGTTCGATCCGAACGTGGTTTACGCGATTCACATAGACAATACGGGCACGGGAACGGCAGCCGTCAGTTTTGAGTTCCAGTTCACCACGGTGATTAACGCGCCGGCGGTGTTCACCGGGTTTGTGGGAGCGGGGGCAGGATTAACCGCCCCGGCGAACGCACCGGGCGGCACGGCTGGCCAGGCAGTGATCCCGCCGGCAATTACCTCGCTGAGCGGCGCGGGAGCAGCCGGATTCAGTTTGATGCAGACCTATACCATCACCATGGTCACGGGCTCCGGCAGTTCCGCCGTCCGGACGGATATGACCAACGGCAAGACCTTGATCGCCGTACCGTCGAACGTGGGGCCACGCACCATGCCCAATTACGACAAGCTGGCGACCAGCGGTATTTATTACTTCGGCACCTATAACGATCCGTTCGCAGCGGACCATAGAACCAAGGTATTCGCAGGCACTGTGGACGATCCTTTCTTTATTAACCTGGGATCGACGTTTGACTCGCTCAACCTTCCGGCAAATGCCTACCAGACAGATCTGACGAACTCGCTGGGAATCCCGCTGCCGGTGCTTTCGGCTTCGCAGGACGCCAGCCTGATGAACTACGCGGTAGACAACGTCGCGGGTTATAACGTGAACACCATCGCGATCGAAGTACCTATCTCGATGGTGACCGTGGCCGGGCAACCGATCATTGGAACCTGGGCCACCACTTCGCGACCGCAGGCGACGGTGATTCCAACCACTTCCACGCAGCCCCCGAACTCGCCTGTAGGTTACACACAGGTGCAGCGCATGGGTAACCCGTTGATTAATGAACTGATCATCGGCACCGGTGATAAAGATACGTGGAGCATGAGCGACCCGAGCGGCGATTCCACTTTTGCAAACTATGATCTGAATCCGCTGCTGGCGAACGTGTTGAACGCGGTGTTCCTGGTCACGGTCCCCGATCCCCCGCGGACCGACCTGCTGCCCCTCGTCAACTATACCGGACCTTTCGCGATTGCGGGAAATACGGGCGGCCCAGTTGCCGACTTACTCCGCCTCAACACTTCAGTGCCCCCGACGCCGGCCGCACAGCGGAGCCGTCTCGGCCTGCTGGGTGGCGATCCGGCCGGTTGGCCCAACGGACGGCGCGTCACCGACGACGTTGTCGATATTGCTCTTCGCGCCGTGGCCGGAGCTTTGTGCTCCACTTGCACCGCAGGCGGAGCGCCATTCGATGCCTCTTCGGTCGCGGCTCTCGGCGATGGGGTCAACGTCAACGACGTACCCACTCAGGAGACGTTCCCTTATGTCGCCTTCGCGCATGGCGGAACTACCACGAACCATCAGGTTCCGGCCCCGGCTTCGGTGACGAATCCGACGTTCTGTTCGCCGAACTGCCCGCAGTAATTGGGTTTGTTCGTGGAGCCGCCGTTAAACCCGGCGGCTCCCTTTTTTGGTGTGCCGAGGTGAATAACGAATGAAAGTTATTTGGGTTATATTGATTTCGTCTCTGTCGCTGATCGCTGCGCCGACGTTGATTGAACAGCGGATCGATGCATCGCGACAGGCGATTCAGAAGAACGGCAAAGACGCAAATGCCTACAACGAACTCGCTCTGGCTCTGGTCCGCCAAGCGAGGGAGACAGCCAACCAGGCGCGCTGCGTGGAAGCCGAAGCGCCCGTGGCCGAATCGCTGAAGATTTCCCCATCCGGCTTCGACGGACGCCGCGCCCGCGTGGCTGTGCGGCTCTGTGAGAAGCGATGGGCGGATGCGCTTGAGGAAGCAACGGCTCTGCACAATCAGGTGATGGACGATGTTCCCACGTGGGGATATATTGCGGACGCGCAGACTGCGCTCGGCGACTACGAAGCGGCGGGCAGGGCGGTCCAATGGATGATCAATATGCGCCAGGCCAGTCCGCAGGCGTTGCAGCGCGGCGCGACCCTCCGCGAGGCCTACGGGTTGAATGAGCCGGCGCTCGACTGGTTGACTTCGGCTTTGCGCATGACTTCGGCCACCGATGTGGAGGAGCGCGCGTGGCTTCTTACGCGCATCGCGAAACTGAACCGGATGATGGGCCACACCGAGCCCGCTGAAGATGCCGTGAAGCAGTCTTTGACACTGGTCCCGGATTATCCCTGGGCACTGACGGAAAACGCGTTGAACCTGGTGGCCCGGAAGCGCTACAGCGACGCCGTGGAAGTCTATCAACAACGGCAGCGCGTGGCTCCGAGCGTCGCGGGACTCTATGATTTGGGTTTAGCGCTCGCGAGCGCCGGTAAGTCAGAAGAAGCCCAACGCGAGTTCGCGGAGTTTGAGAAGCAGGCTTTGCGATTGGTGAATCAGCCCGATAACGCGAATCTGGACTTGATCGCCTATTATTCCGGTGCGGGGAAGAATCCCCAAGAGGCGGTAAGGATGGCGCAGGATAGGCTGACCCACCAGCATGATCTGGATACGCTGGTCGCCTCCGCCGGAGCATTCGCGGCTCTGGGCGAGTGGAAAGAGGCAGGGCAGCAGATGGCGCTCGCGCTGAAGCTCGGAGCGAAGAATCCAACCTGGCTCGTGGAGGCCGGCAGAATCTCCCGGAAGGCCGGCGATGACACTGGGGCGCGGAAGTATTTTCAACAAGCGCTGGAGGCCGCGCCATCCTCGCCTATTTCGGAAGAAGTGATTCAGGAGTTAGTTCATACAAACGCGTCTTCGCTGTAAGTGAGGCTTTTGCAGTCTCATACTCCTGAGTGAGCCGCCGGACCAGATCCGCCGTTGTTTGCACTTCGTGAATCGCTCCGATGCCTTGCCCGCAGCCCCAGATGTCGCGCCATGCTTTCATGGTCGATTCTCCGCCGGCGCCGAAGTTCATGGTTGCCAGGTCGCCTTCCGGTAAGTGATCGGGATCGAGGCCCGCGCGGGCCACAGATGGCTTGAGATAGTTGCCGTGCACCCCGGTGAACAGGTTCGTATAAACGATATCTCCGGCGGCCGATTCCAAGATCATCTGTTTGTACGCCGCTTCCGCGTTGGCCTCCTGAGTAGCAATAAAAGCCGAACCAATGTAGGCGAAGTCGGCCCCCATGGCGAGAGCCGCCAGAATGGAAGCTCCGCCCGCAATGGAGCCCGCCAGTGCGACCGGGCCGCTAAACCAGGCTCGGATTTCCTGCATCAAAGCAAATGGGGAAAGAGTGCCCGCGTGCCCTCCGCCTCCGGCCGCGACGGGGATCAATCCATCTGCGCCTTTCTCAATTGCCTTCCTCGCAAAGCGGTCGTTGATGACATCGTGAAGCGTGATTCCGCCATAACTGTGCACGGCATGGTTCAGATCTTCACGCGCGCCCAGCGAAGTGATCACGATGGGAACCCGGCGCTTGACGCAGAGAGTGAGGTCTTCTTCCAGACGATGATTGCTGCGGTGCACAATCTGGTTCACCGCGAAGGGCGCGGAAGGCGTATCCGAGTGCTCACGGTCCCACGCCGATAACTCCTCTTGAATCCGGTGCAGCCACTCATCGAGCAGCGCCGCCGGCCTCGCGTTCAGGGCGGGGAACGAACCTACAATGCCCGCTTTACATTGGGCGATTACTAAATCCGGATTCGAGATCACGAAGAGAGGAGCACCGATCACCGGCAGGCGCAGACGTTCCGAAATGATCATCTCACTCGGTTCGCAGCGCCGTAAGCACGTCCACGCGAGCCGCTCGCGCGGCCGGGACCACCGAGCCGATGAGAGCCGCCATCAACAGGATCAACGCCGAGCCGGCAACCGGGAGCATTCCCGGCGATTTCAGATCGGGCAGAAAACTGCCTGCCGCTTGAGCCAGCGCAAACCCGGCCGCAAGCCCCACGGCAAGACCAACGCAGGCCATTGTCGCGCCTTCCGCGATTACGCGCATCAGCAGATGGCGGGGATGCGATCCAACCGCCAGCCGGATGCCAAATTCCCGCGTGCGCCCGCTCACGGAAAAGGTGAGCACACCGACGACACCCACCACTGCGATCAGCAGAGCGACTCCCGCAAAAACGCTGAACACGGCCGCGTTCAGCCGATCGGGCGAAAGCACTTCCGCGCGAATGTCATTGAGGGTGGCCGCATGTTCCACGGGCTGGTCCGAGGACATTCCGCGCACGATCCGGGTGACCGGCGTCACCAGTGCGTACGGATCGGACCGCGTATGCACGAACAAGCGCCCCCCTCCCAACACGGGCTCCTGATCGAACGGGCGGTACACGGTCATGGTCGGACGCGGCACCACACTCGCGTCGTCCAGGTCCCGTACGATGCCGATAATTCGCAGAGGCGTGGGTTTCATAAAGGGAACCGCTTGCAGAATCGGGTCGGTCCATATCACGGAGTGGTTCAGGGCATCCCGGTTTGGGAACATCCGCCGCGCCACGCTCTCGCTGACTATGGCGACCGGGTCGCCACCCTCGCGGTCCGCATCGTTGAAATCGCGGCCTTCGAGTACCGGAAGTCCCAGCGTCGCGAAGAACCCCGGCGAAATGATCCTGACGGCCGCGCGGGGATGCTCCTCGCTGGGGCCAGGCACGTGACCGTCGGTTGAAAATTCGAGCGCAAAGTTCCCGTCATCACGCCAGGGGACCATGGAGCCGACGGCGACACTTTGGACGCCGGGCAGTTCAAGGATTCGATGCGTCACGCGCCGGTAGTAATCGACCACCTGGCTGGGCGTTCGTCCGCTATGGAGCACCGGTACGTCCATGGCCAGCACGCGGCGTGTGTCGAAACCCGTCTGAGCGGCCTCCAGCGAAAGAAGCGTGTTCACCGTCGCGGCGGCAGAGGCTACAAGTACGAAAGAAGCGGCGATCTGAACCACCGCGAAGACCCGCAATTTCCGGTTCGCGCCGCCCGTGACGCGCACACTCCCGCTGCTGAGCCCGAATACCTGTGTTCCTCCAGAAGACGGCAGACGCGGGACGAAAGCCAGCAGCACCGCCGCCACAACCGCCAGCCCTGCGCCGATCCAGAGCATGCTCGAATCCACCGTCAGATCAAGCGCCCGTATTGAGAACCGCGACATGTAACGCGCGAGGCCGGTCACCATCGGCCCGGCGATCAGGATTCCGAGCGCGGCCCCGGCTACGCACAACAGAAGGCTCTCAGCAAGCAAGGTACGCCGCAAGGCGCGTGTGCCTGCGCCCAGCGCGGCCCGAATGCTCAGTTCGTTTTCGCGGCGGACCGTGCGCGCCAAAATCAGGTTCGCCACGTTGGCGCACGCGATGATGAATACCAGCACCGACGTCGCCATCAGCACCAGCAGAATCGTCCGCGCTCCCGAGGTGAGCTGGTCGCGCAGCGTTACCGCGCTGATCCGGAAATCGGATTTGGCAGGATAGGATTCCGGGTGCTCTCGTTTCATGACGGCGTATGCCGAACTGAGATCCGCGCGGGCCATTTCCAACGTAGCGCCTGGCGCGAGCCTGGCGAACAACTCCGTCATCCGGTGGATCCGGCTGGTCACCATGGTTGCTGAAAGATGATGCGAGCTGGTGACGATGTTGCCGATGATTTCCGTATCCGAGGGATACGGGACGCACGGCTCCAGAACGCCGACCACTGTCGCCGGGCGCGCATCCATGAAGGAATCGAGCCGCACGGCTTTCCCCAGCACCTTGGGATCGCTGTTCAGCGCCGTCGCCCAGAAGCGGTAGGTCAAAACGACGGCGCCTGCCGCGGTCGGGCCGTCGTCCCGCGCATCCAGAAGCCGCCCCAGCACCGGGCGCAGGCCCATCACCTTAAAATAAGAGCCGCTCACCACCCCCGCTTGCACGGAGCGCGGTTCTCCCAGCCCCACCATGGTGAAGCCGATGGTCGAGAAATCGCCGAAAGAGTTCAGTGTTTTCACGCGTGCCTGCAAGTCGGCGATCTCCGGCATCGAGAAGGTGGAGTTGCCGTCCCCAATCCCTAGCGCGCTCTGGCGGATGTAGATCAGCCGCCCCTCGTCGCGATTCACCAGAGGCCGCAATAGGACCCCTCGAACCAGACTGAACATGGCCGCATTCGCGCCGATTCCGAGAGCCAGCGTCACAATCACCGTCGCCGTGAGCCCTTTTACGCGGCCCAGGGATCGGACAGCGAGTCTCAGTTCGCGCAGAAAAGCTCCGATTTCTCCGGTCATTGTTCGCCCCCTTTTCGCGACGATAAGGCAAGTGTATCGCCAGCCGCATTGGCTGATTTGTCAGAGGTTATCAATCGGAAGCAGGCCGGCGAGTGTTCGATTCCGGGACTGCGATGTTCGGGGAAGGGAACGGAGCTTGACGTGAAGTACTTTGTATTATAAAGTAGCGGAGTGAACTCGCAAACGATCCCGCGGTGGTGCCCGCCCGACATGACGCGTCCTCCCGTCCTCGATCCCGCGCTCCCCGCGGGTCCGGTCCATCTCCTGCACGCCCTCCTCATCAATCCCTTTTACGCCAAGGACCCCAACGCGAGCTTCGGAAAGCACGTGCTCACACCGTCCCTCGCGTTAACGAGTTTCGCCGGCGCCACGCCCGATCACTGGGAGGTCAGCTATTGGGATGAGAACCTGCTTCTCGGGCGCCCTCCCTACGGCATCACGCCGCAGGTGGTGGGCATCACGGTGCATCTCACCTTCGCCATGCGGGCGTTCGCGCTGGCTGAATGGTACCGGCGTCGAGGAAGTAAGGTGGTGCTGGGCGGATTGCATGTCCTTTCTTGTCCCGAAGAATGCGCGCCCCATGCCGATGCACTGGCCATCGGCGATGGAGTGCAGCTTTGGCCCAGGATTCTGGCGGATGTGGAAGCCGGCTGTCTGCAGCCGAAGTACACCGCCACTTACGAAAGTAACTACCGCGACGATCCGGCTCCCCGACGTTCCATTCTTCCCCGCCGCAGTTTTCTCACCACCGCTAGTCTGATAGCCACCCGCGGTTGTCATAACCGGTGCGGGTTTTGTTACCTGGCCACCGATGGTTTGCGGATGCCGTACCGCACGCGCGATCCCCGACAGGTGGTTGCGGAGTTTCTAGCGGAAGACCAACCCTATGCCGTGTTCATCGACAACAATATGGGGTCAAACCGCGGCTATCTGCGCGAATTGTGCCGCGCGCTGCAGCCGCTCAATCGCATCTGGAGCGCGGCCGTCTCGATCGATGTCACCGACGATCCCTCGCTGGTGCGCGCCATGGCGCTGGCCGGCTGCACCGGAGTATTCGTGGGCTTTGAATCACTCACCGACGAGAACCTGCTGGAAGCCCGGAAGAAGACCCCCAAGACGGCGGATTATGCACGGCGCGTCCGCATGCTGCATGAGAACGGCATTCAGGTGAATGGCTCGTTTGTCCTGGGATTCGATCACGACCGCAAAGATGTGTTCGCGCGCACCGCGGAATGGATTGAGGAAAACCGGCTGGAGTGCGCGACGTTTCATATCCTGACCCCGTATCCGGCAACGCCTTTGTTCCGGCAAATGGAGTTCGAGGGACGCCTGTTGCATCGCGATTGGGCGGCATACGACACCGCGCACGCCGTCTTCCGGCCGAGGCACATGTCGCCGGAAGAGCTTGAGCAAGGTTACGCGTGGATCTACCAGCGTCTTTTCTCCGATGCTTCCATCTGGCGTCGCCGTCCAGAGGATTGGCAGGCCGTGGCGCCCTACTTGGCGATGTCGTACCTCTACAAGCGCTCCAACCGGTTCTGGCGGTACCTGATCAGGCATGAGTTGGTGCATGCCGTATGGCGGCCGCTGGTGGAACTGACGCGACTGCGGCACAAGCGGTTCCGGAAGCAGTTGCTCGCGCGCGACAGGGCGGCCGGCATTCACGTGATTGCCCCGGGCGTGTAAAAACTTTGCAAGAAATCGCGTTCGCGCCGTTCTGTGGTCAGGAGGCATTCGAGGAATGCGAAGAAATATTGCTCTCGTGGCGGTTCTGGCCGGTCTCGCCAGCGCCGGAACGGAATCGCCCGTCACTGGTAAGTATGAAGTTCTGCAACCGATTACCGCCGGAGGTCTGACCGTATACCCGGTGACCGGTCAATCGATTCCGGGGGCGGACAACTTACTCACGCTCGATGAAGGTCTGCGTTCCGGCGAAGTGATCGTGACGGAGGAAGGCGGGGCGACGGGATTGCGCCGCCATCGTCCTGGCGTGTGGCAGGAAACGCTGCCTTCCGGGAGTGGCGCTCAGGTGAACCAACTGGCCCTGGTGAATCACTCGAAGCGTCCGCTGATCCTACTGGCGGGCGAGATCGTCTCAGGCGGGAAACAGGATCGGGTGGTGGGGAAAGACCGTATGGTGGGACCGGAAAGCGAGATCGAGCTCGGGGTGTTTTGCGTCGAGCCGCACCGCTGGAATCAGGTCAGCTCGAACTTCAACGCGTTTCCGTCCGCCATGGTGCAGCCCAGCGTTCGACAGCAGGCGATGATCAATCAAAACCAGCAAGGCGTCTGGGACGAGGTGGCCCAGGCGCGTAAAGCGATGAGAAGCGTGTTGCCCGCTGCCCGGCCGGCGATCGACGCGACTTCGTCCTACGCGCAAACGGTGGAAGTAGCCCCCATAAAGCGTGAAATGGAAGCCACGGTGATGCCGATTGAGCAACGCTTCCAGTCTCTCGGCGCACACCTGCGCGACCGCAAAGCGCTGGGCGTCGTGGTGGCCGTAAATGGCCGCGTGGTTTGGGCGGACGTGTTCGCGAGCCCCGCGCTCTTCAACAAGTACTGGCCGAAGCTCGTCCGCTCCTATGCGGCCGAAGCCATGTCGAATTCCGGGGGTGGGTCCGTCGCGCCGAAACAGGACGCCCGCGCGTTCCTCAACAACTTCAGCGCCTCTCGGGAAACGTCGGAAAGCGATCCGGGACTCTACCGGACCACGCACTTCACCGGCCGCGATTTTGAGGCTTTCATCCTTACCGCTCTGCTGCCCGGCACCGGGTACAACGTGCATGTGACCAAGATGGCGCGGGACTAGCGATGGCCCCAAAAGCGCATGGAAGGAGGATCGCCAAAGCGGATCGCATAAACTGGGTTGTTACATCGAAGGAGATTCGGATTTTGATTTTGTTCGCAGTGCAGACAAAGAGTTACGTTCGGAGTGTTGCGGCAGGCGCGGTGCTGCTGGCCGCTTGCGGGCTGTGCGCACAGACCATCACGACGGTGGCGGGCACCGGAGTGAACGGCTACACAGCCGATGGTTCCGCCGCCACAGCTACCCAGTTGAATTCGCCTTCGAATGTGGCTTTCGACAGTTCCGGGAATCTTTACATCTCGGATTCCGGCAACTTCCGCGTTCGCAAGGTAACGGGCGGCACGGTTTCCACGTACGCAGGCGATGGCACGCCGGGTCACTCCCCTGACGGGAAATCCGCCACGGCAGTCGAAATTGATGGAGTCTTCGGCCTCAACTTCGATACCTCGGGCAACTTGTACCTGGCCGATACGGGGAGCAGTTGCATCCGCGAGGTAGCGCCGGGCGGAGCGATCTCGACGCCGGCCGGCGAGTGTGGCGTTTCAGGATTTATCGGCGACGGGGCTGCCGCCACAAGCGCCAACATATCCGACCCGGCATACGTGTTACTGGATGCCGCGGGCGATGAATACATTGCGGATGGCGCGAATAATCGTGTCCGTCTGGTGACCAAATCTACAGGATTCATTTCCACTTTTGCGGGACTCGGCGGCGCCATGCTTTCCGGAGACGGCGGAACGGCTGTGCAGGCGAACCTCTATTCTCCGCGCGGTCTGGCTCTCGATTCGGCGGGCAACCTCTACATTGCCGATGCCGATAACAATGCGGTCCGCATGGTCACCGTGGGCGGAATCATCACCACCATCGCCAATGCCAGCGCTAACCCAGGCTTCTCGGGTGATGGAGGTCCGGCGACGGCGGCGCTGTTGAGTCTTGCATCGGGCGTCGCGGTGGACGCGGCGGGCAATGTATTTATCGCGGACGATATCAACTGCCGCGTCCGCAAAGTGGATACAAACGGCATCATCACCACCATTGCGGGCAGCGGCGCGTTTGGCTTTGCCGGGGACGGCGGACCGGCGGTGAGCGCTTCTCTCCTGTTCCCGACGGGCGTGGCGCTCGATTCGTCCGGCAATCTTTATATCTCCGACAGCGGCAACGGCGCAGTCCGAAAAGTCACCAACGTGGGCGTCCCGGCTTTGAAGACGGCTCCGGCCATCGGCACGGGCGGCGTCATCTCCAGTTCCGGTTTCGGCGCAGCCACGTCCATCGCCCCGGGGTCGTTCATCGAGATCTACGGCAGCAACCTGGGTGTGGATACCAACCTGTGGTCCGGCCGCAACTTCATCAGCGGTCTGGCCCCCACATGGCTCGACGGGACAGCGGTCACGATCGGCGGCATCCCCGCTTATGTGGTGTATGTGAGCCCCAATCAAATCAACGCGCTGGTGCCGTTCAATGTGCCCACGGGCGCGTCTGAGCCCGTGATTGTCACCAATTCCGGGGGCGTCAGCGCGGCTGCGAACGTCACCATCAACGCTTTACAGCCCGGGCTGCTGGCAACCGGACCGTTCAACATCGGGGGCACGCAATACGCCGTTGCACTACTCCCGGATTTCGCCACGTACATTCTGCCCGTGGGCGCGATCTCCGGCGTCAGTTCGCGCCCCGCGAAAGCCGGCGACACCATCGTTCTGTTCGGCACCGGTTTCGGACCGGTTTCCACCGGCATTGCCGCGGGACAGATCGTCACCCAGGCCAACAGCCTGGTGAACCCGGTTCAGTTTTCGATTGGCGGAGTCGCCGCAACCACGAGCTATCAAGGGCTAGGACCTGGCGAAGCAGGCGTTTATCAGTTCGATATCGTGGTGCCGGCCGGCGTGCCCAACGGCAATGCGGCGTTGACCTTCACACAAGCCAACGGCGGTAGTGGAACCCAGACCCTCTACGTTGCAATTCAAAACTAGTAACCTATCCTAAGATGACGGATGCCGAACTGCTCGGGCACATCGAGCGGCTCCCGCACGGTAAGGCCACCTTCAAGCAGATCCTGAAGGAACTGCGCGCGCGCTCCGAACACCGTGGCTCTGTCGAGCGTGGCCTGGAGCGCCTTGCGAAACGCGGCGACCTGATGGAACTCAAGTCCGGCCATTACGTCGCCACGTCCAAGAGCCGCGAATACTCCGTCGGCCGCATCAGCCGCCATCGCGACGGATACGGTTTCCTGATTCCCGACCGCCCCGTTCCCGGCATGCAAGGCGATGTCTTCCTGCCGCCGGACTCTTTGATGGGCGCCATGCATGGCGACCGCGCCATTGCCCGGGTTTCGCGGGCACGCGATGGCCGCTCCGAAGGCGAAGTGGTCCGCATTGTGAAGCGCGCTCACCAGACCGTGGTTGGCACGTTCCACATCACCCGCCGCGGCATGTTCGTCGAGCCCATGGACGAGCGCCTGCGGGATTGGATCGAAATCCTGGATGACCCCGCCATTCCCGCGCCCGGGCCGGCGCGCAACCGGATCGGCGCTGCGCCCGTGGTGGTGAACGACCCCTCGGATCTAGATGGCATGATCGTGAACGCCGAAATCCTGGAATTTGGTGACGGCGAACCGGCGGGCCGTGTCATCGAGATCCTGGGCAAACCCGGTGATTTCGGCATCGACGTCGAGATTATCATCCGCAAGCATCATCTGCCGGACCGGTTTCCGGACGAGGCCATCGCGCAAGCCGAAGCGATTCCATCCGCTGTCTCAGCTGCCGAACTGGTGGGCCGCCGCGATTTTCGCCAGATGCCCATCGTCACCATTGACGGCGAAACCGCCCGCGATTTCGACGATGCGGTCTGGGTGGATCACCTGCCGACGGGAAACTTCGCCCTGCACGTCCACATCGCCGACGTGAGCCATTACGTGCATCCCGGCTCGGCGATTGATGAGGAAGCGCGGCTGCGCGGCACCAGCGTCTATTTTCCGGATCGCGCCGTTCCGATGCTACCTTACGAGCTATCCACCAACATCTGCTCCCTGGTGCCCCAGCAGGATCGCCTGGTGCTGAGCGCGCTGATGGAATTCGACTCCCACGGCGAACTGGTGTCGGGCGAGTTCTGCCGCGGCGTGATTCGCAGCGCCGAGCGCATGACCTACACCAACGTACACCAGTTGCTCGATGGCGACCGAGCGCAGAGGGAGCGGTACGCGCCTCTGGTTCCGCGATTCGAGCTGATGCGCGATCTGGCGCTGATTCTGAACCGGAAGCGCGTGAAGCGCGGCTCCATTGATTTCGATCTGCCGGAACCCATCATTGAGTTCGACGAATTCGGCGCCATGACGGGCGTGGTGCGCGCCAGCCGCAACATCGCCCACCGCATCATTGAAGAATTCATGCTGGCCGCCAATGAAGCCGTGGCGAGCCACCTGGAGGCGGTAAGCCCGGCGTCGATCTATCGCATTCACGAGCAGCCCGACCCTAAGCGCGTGATGGAGTTTGAAGAGGTAGCCGCCCAGTTCGGCGTTTCGCTCGGCGTGGGTGCAATTCCGGTCGATCGGTTCCGGTTCACCGACAAGAGCCGCGACGGCGGCAAGCGCCAGCGCACGGTGGAGCTTCCCAAGGACGCTCCGCGCATCAGTTCGCGCATGTACCAGAGGCTGGTGGCGAAGATTGAAGGCAAGCCCGAAGAGCGCGTGCTGAGTTACCTGATGCTGCGCTCTCTGAAGCAGGCCCGCTACAGCACCGATAACGCCGGCCATTTCGCTCTGGCCGCGTCGCATTACACGCACTTCACCTCGCCGATTCGGCGCTACCCGGATCTGATGGTGCACCGGTTGCTGGGTGCATGGCTGGATGAGACCACTTATTCGGACGAACTGGAGTTAGCCGCGGTGGCGGAGGAATGCTCACTCACCGAGCGCCGCGCCGCCGAAGCCGAGCGCGAACTGGTGGAATGGAAAAAAGCGCGGTATATGGAAACCCGCGTGGGCGATGAGTTTGACGCGCTGGTGATTTCGACCACGCGCCACGGATTCTTTGTGGAGCTGACGGACCTGTTTGTGGAGGGATTGGTCCCGATCGATTCGCTTCCGGGTGATCGCTTCACCTATCACGAAAATGTGAGGAAGATCGTGGGGCAAAGGACGCGAAGAGAGTTCGCGATCGGCGATAAGGTTCGCGTTCTGCTGGAGCGCGTGGAACCATCGGAACGGCGATTGCAGTTTGCCTTGGTAGAAGAGGAGCCGGTGCGGTCAAGGAAAAAGCGAAACCGACCTCACGAACCGCGACCGTGAGGGAGTCCGGCGCAGGACTGTCCCTATAATGCGTGTGCCACGCCTTCTCGTCCGAGATCGAAGTTATCGAGCCGCAATAACGTCCTTTACCAGCCGGAGCAACCCTTTCATGTCGAAGTCAGGCGGGTCCACGGTAATCCCGAATCGTACGATCACCAACTGCTCGGACGGTATGATCACGATCCGCTGTCCGAAATTACCCGACGCGAAATAGGCATCGGCCGGAATGGCGGTTTTCACCCAGAATCCCGCACCATAGGGGCTGTCCAGCGTTTGCTGCGTCGAATAGGTCACCCAACCCTTTGGAAGAATCCGCTTACCGTTCACCACGCCGTCGTTCAAATGCAGGTTCCCGAACCGCGCCCAGTCGCGCGCGGATGCGTAGATTCGAGTCGAGCCAATCGGCGTTTCCGCGTCGTCGAATTCCATGAGGAAGTTACGCATTCCGAGCCGATTGACCAGACGGCGGGCGGCGAATTGCCAGACGTCCTCGGCGTGTCCCCCCACGGCATCGCGCAGAATGGCGGAAGCAATCAACGTGTTGCCACTCGTGTATTCCCAGGTCTCGCCGGGCTTAGCTTTGAGGTTGGCCCGCGCGGCAAACCCGGCCATGTCGCGTTCCAGAAACAGCATTCGGGAAACAGGATCGAATCCGCTGCCGCTCTCTTCCAGATTTAACCCGCTCGTCATACGCAGTAACTCATCGAGCGTGATGGCATGTCGTGGATCGGCAGGGGAACTCCACGCGGCCACGGGAGACGGGGCGTAAAGATTGAGCTTGCCATCTCCAACCAGAATCCCGATCAAGGCGTTGATCACAGACTTACTCACCGAGTAGCTCACTAAACGAGCGGCGTGTCGGGCCCAATCCTGTTCGCATAACGTTCGGCAACGAATTCGCCATTACGCATCACGACGATGGCGCGCACTTGCCAAAATGGCGGATTCGCGGGCTCAGCAAATGCGCGGTCAAGAGCTTCCTCTAACTTCGCGTTCCAAGGCTTGACCATCCCTTCCGCAACATCCGACCATTGCCAGGAATCGGGCCGGTCTTAGTTCCCAACGTGCAGCCGTATGCCATGCGAAATGTGGCTACGCTTTCAAAGTGCCCGGCCCATGTTGTTATGACCCGCCGCCGTTCCTTGCCCACCCTATACCGCAGCCGCTTGAGCAGAATCTGCAAGCCCCGCTGCGGCCGGATCTCTTCGTTGAACACACGATCGGCGTCGAGGCCGGAGACGAAGACCCCGGCGCACAGGGTTTCACTCACCGACGCAGTCCCCACCCGAATGGCTAGATCGGGCCGGTACTCGAACGCGAGACAAGCCAGCGCCCCCACAACAACCATAAACACCCACGCGAAACTTCGTCTTGTGAACACCCTCTCCATCATCCTAGACTTGACCTATTGCCGCGCCTCCGCTCCGACACAGAATTCCGCAAGCTCTGGCTGGGCCAGTCCGTGTCGGAGATTGGCTCCTGGGTTTCCACCACGGCGCTGCCCATCACCGCGGTCGTCCTTCTGGGGGCGACTCCGGCGCAGATGGGCATTCTCTCCGCAGTCGCCGGTGGCTCCACACTCCTCGTCGGTCTTTTCGCCGGCGTGCTGGCGGATCGCATGTTTCGCCGTCCCGTCCTCATCTGGAGTGACATCGCGCGAGCGCTTCTGCTCGCAACCATTCCACTCGCCGCCACTTTCCAATTACTCACCTATGCTCAGTTGCTGGCAATATCCGCCGCCACAGGAGTCATCACGGTCTTCTTCAACGTTGCTTACCAGAGTTACCTACCCGCACTCATCGCTGAATCGGACCTGCCGGAGGGCAACCGCCTGCTTGGTATGTCCAGCGCGGCTGCTGAAGTCATCGGTCCATTGCTGGCCGGCATCTTGATCAAGATCGTGACCCCACCCATCGCGATCTTGCTGGACGCGGCGTCGTTCGTTGTGTCCGCAGCCTCCGTTGCCGCCATCCACCGCGCCGAACCGCCACGCGTACCAAGGCAGCAGATCCGTTTTATCGAAGAAGCGCTCGCCGGCGCAATCGCCATTCGAGCTAACCCGCTGCTGTCCGTGCTGGCGTTGCGGTCCATCACGGCCTGTTTTTTCGGCGGCATGATTTACGCGCTCTACATACTCTATGCCGTCCGTAACCTCCGCATGAGCACCGCCGCGCTGGGCCTCACCATTGCGCTGGGAGGCGTTGGCAGCATAGCCGGCTCTTACTACGCAGAGCGCATTGCCATCCGCCTGGGCATAAGACGTGCCTTCTTTGTCTCCGCTCTTTCCTCCGGCCTTCTGACGCTGCTGATTCCGCTCAGCACCCTCTACCCCTCCTCCGCTGTAATGCTCCTCTGCATCGCGCAACTCTTCGGAGACGCAGCCGCGTCGGTTTACATAACGAACAAGCTGACCTTCCAGCAGCGAGTGACCTCCGGAGATGTCCTGGGCCGTGTGAACGCGGCCATGCAGATCGCCTCGCAAGGCATGGTTCCGTTGGGAGCGCTGGCGGGAGGTTTTCTCGCGTCGGCTTTCGGAATTCCGGCGACGCTTTGGGTGAGCGCCGGCGGAATCGCCGCGTCGTGCTTGTGGCTCTTAGTGCCCCATCACGCCCGGCCGCAGCTCTCCACTCTGCAGCAACCCAACTAGCTGATCAATCAAATCCTGCGGCACTTTCGCCGTGATCGTAATATGCCGCGCGTGCTGATCCACTTTGAACCCATCCCAAACCTTGAACAGCTCACGATGATTATCGGGGACACTGAGCCGTCCGATACCGATCAGCCCGCGCGCGGCATCGCCCAGGTTCCTGGCGTCTTCCTCGGTTTTCACATCGCCTTCCAAGGTTGCGTCAAGGCCACCGCGCAAGTCCGCCCAGAATACCGTTTGCTCCACATTGCGGAAGATCTGGGCGAAATCCGTCCCACCCTGCCGCATCGTGATGTTGCCTGGAATATTAAAACCGCCCGCCGAGATGGCCCAGATCTGCGCCGTCGCGGGAATGGTTTCCGCGCGGCTCAGCAGGTCAGGCGTGGCCGGCGGCGCGTGGGAACGCCAGTGATCCAGCGCGGCGTAGAGGCCGGGCAGGGGACCAGCAGCCGCGGTGGTCCCGTCCAGCAAACAGTAACCGGCCCTGTCATCGCCGTGGATCACATAAATACCGTGCTTCCACTCCTTCATTTTTCCCAAGTCGGTCACTTTGGCGAAAGCCCCACGCGCCACCACCACGCTCTGGCCCTCAGTTCCATTCGAAGCCACCAGCATCTCGCGCACATCGCGCCGCGGATCGAAGCCGGTCTGTTCCGCGAAGCGGTCCAGATCGGGCAGCCTGCGCTGCGCGATCATCTTTTCGTACATCGGTGTGGACTTGATCTGGTCCATGCGAACGCCCAGTATCGAAACCGTTCCGGGCGGCACCATCCGGGCCAGCACCGGATCGGGGTGCGTCTGGGCGGTAGCAAGAGCGGCGAAACCAAATAAGGTGAGTGCGAGTCGCATGTCGTTAAAAGTTACGCTTTTGAAAAATCCAGAGACCGCTGGCAAGCGCCACGATGCCGAAAAGCGCCGTCGACCACACGGGCATCCAGCTCTCCACCGCCTGCCCGGTGATCACGTGGTGCAGAATCTGCCCACCGTCCGGAACCTTCGGCAGGATGTAATAAAGACCTGCCACCAAGTCTCGTGAGAATTCGGAACTCAGCAGCCGGTCCAGCATATTCTTGGCGCCCAGAACCAGGCTGATCACAATCAGCGCAAACGTGGCGATAATCGATACTGCCGCGCTCTCCCACAGGACCGAGATCAGCAGAATGAAAGCAAGCATCACGCTGAACATAAACAGCGTGACTACGCTCGCCAGAAGCATGTGCGGACGCCACACCCCCACTTTTACCCCAAAGATCACCCAGATTCCCACTGTGAGGTAAAAGAGATTGGCGGCGACAATCACCAGATTGCCAACGTAGCGCCCCAGCAGCACCTGTACGCGGCTCACCGGTTTTGAAAGAACCAGCTCCACGCGGCCCGGCTCAAACACGGCGGAGATCAGCCCCGCCGAAGCGAAAATCGCCAGGCCCATGCCGAAGGTGTAAAGGAAAATCGAAAGGCCGCCCTGCGCGCCCTCCACCAGCTTCTCCGCGCTCAGGTCGCCGTGGGTCCGTCCATTAGCCTGGAAGATGGTCATTGAAGCCACCATCCCGTTCACCACATCCACGTGCATGATGAACATGAAAAACAGCAGAATGGCGGTTGACGCAAAGAAGAACGCCCAAAACACTTTGCGCGCCATCGCTTCGCGCACCGTATCAAGAATGAGTGCGAAGCTGGCCATCACTTTTGCTCCACGGTTCGGATGAACACTTCTTCCAGCGTGCTGGACGCTTTCGTCATACTTTCCACCTCGCACTTCGCGGCGCGCACGATATCGAACGCCACATTGGCTTCTTCGCGTGTATTGAACAGGAATTGCAGATTGCCGTTGTTCGAAACCACGGCTTTGGCGCGCCCTTTCAATTCTGTCGCCAGATTATCGGGGGCGTGCTCCAGGTCGATGCGGTACCCGCCCTCGGACGTCAACTCTTTCACACGCCCTTCGAGGGCCACCTTGCCTTTGCGGATGATGGCCACATCGCGGCAAAACAGTTCCACTTCCTGCAACAGGTGCGAATTGATGAAGATCGTGACGCCTTTTTCTTCGAGCCCATGCAGAATGTCGCGGATCTGCTTGCGGCCCACCGGGTCCACGCCGTCTGAAGGCTCGTCCAGCACCAGCAGCTTCGGTTCGTGGATGAGCGCCTGCGCCAGCCCCACGCGCTGCAGCATGCCTTTGGAATACTTTCCGAGGCGCGTGGCGCCCCAGCGGTCGAGCCCCACCATGTCCAGCAGTTCGGGAATCCGCTTCTTGCGAGTAGCCGCGTCCACGCCGGAAAGCGCGCCGTAGAAATCCAGCATTCCCGCACCGGTAAGATAGGTCGGAAAGCGGTGATTTTCCGGGAGATAGCCGACGGAGCGCCGGGATTCGGGGATCCAGGAATCTTTCCCGAACACCAGAGCCCGTCCGGCCGTAGGATGCGAACACGCCAGCAGCATTTTGACGAAAGTGGTTTTGCCCGCGCCGTTGGGACCGAGCAGGCCGAAAGTGGCCCCAGGCTCAACGCGGATCGATATTCCGTCCACGGCGCGCATTTCGCGCTTGGTCCAACGCTGTTTATAGACCTTGACCAGGCCTTCGGTTTCAATTGCGTAAGTCACAGGTATAGAAAAAATACGTTGCTTTGAAGTGCAAAGTTCAGACAATATTAAAACGCATGCGCATCGATTCACACCAACACTACTGGGACATCCACCGCTTCAAGTATTTCTGGATGGGGGAAAAAACGCCCAGCATCCTGAAGCAAAACTTCCTTCCGGCCGACCTGAAGCCGATTTACGTTCTGAACCGCATCGACGGGTCGGTTCTGGTTCAAGCCTCGCACACCATGGAGGAGACGTGGTGGTCCCTGGAACTCGCCGCGTCCGAACCCAGCATTCTCGGCGTGGTGGCCTGGGCGGATTTAACGGACCCGGCGCTCGAACAGACCCTCGATCAGATGCAGATGTACGATCGGTTCAAGGGCGTGCGGCACCTGGTGCAGGATGAGCCGGATGACCGCTGGATTCTGCGGGAAGACGTGCTCGCGGGGCTGCGCGTGCTGGCCCGGCGCAAGATTCCGTTTGATCTATGCATTCATCCACGGCACCTTCCGCTGATTCCGGAAGTGGCCAACCGCGTGCCCGATCTGCGCATGGTGGTGGATCATCTCGCCAAACCTTTCATCGGCAAGGAAATCGAGCCGTGGGCGCGCGATATCTCCTCCGTAGCCAAATTTCCGCAGATTTATTGCAAACTGAGCGGGATGATTACAGAAGTGGGCTCCCATTGGACCAGCGCGCAGATTGCCCCATACCTCACGCATTGCTTTACCGAGTTTGGCGCCACCCGCTGCATGTTCGGGAGCGACTGGCCGGTGTGCCTCTGCGCCGGCACCTGGAAGCAGGTACTGGCTTCGTTCACGCAGGCGCTCGGGCCGCGCGAAGTGGGGGTTCGTGAGAAATTGATGGGGCTGACGGCACAGGAATTCTATGGGCTATAAGGCTTTGGTTTTATTCGCGATCGCGGCGCTTTGCAGTGCTCAAGAGCTGACCGTAACGGGCGCTCCGGAGCACGCCGCCGTGAAGTTGACTGCGGCCGATCTGTCCCGGATGCCGCGAACTATGATCACGGTGACGGAACGCGGCAAACCCCGGAAATACGAAGGCGTGCTGCTGCGCGACATTCTGGCGACGGCCGGTGCGCCGCTGGGGGACAAGCTGAAAGGGCAAAACATGCCCGCGTTCGTTTATCTCACGGGACATGACGGCTACCATGCCGTTCTCGCCCTGGCCGAAGTGGAACCCGCCATTCAGGACAACGAGATCCTGGTGGCCGATACCTCCGGCGGAGAACCGCTTTCCGCCGAGCAGGGCCCGTTTCGGCTCATCGTCCCGGAAGATCAGCGCACCTCGCGATGGGTCCGCATGCTGGAAAAGATCGAAGTCAAGATCCCCGACGCGCATTGAAAGCGCCCACGCCCCAGGCCGCGACCTAA
>Ga0182016_10001778_pt1 | contig 25851 bp, 23 predicted proteins | sample 712S2MmetaG_FD_120491 | JGI IMG/M metagenome (GOLD analysis project Ga0182016, IMG submission 120491) | Permafrost microbial communities from Stordalen Mire, Sweden - 712S2M metaG | ecosystem: Environmental > Terrestrial > Soil > Wetlands > Permafrost | place: Sweden: Stordalen | collected...
TGCTGCATCGGGAATTTTTTGAATCCGCCGAGTACCAGCGCATCGCGGAACTGGCGCGCACGCTGGCCGACCTGATCGGCGAGGGCGCCTATGTCACGCGCGGCAGCGAGCGCGAGGACATCAGCGCTTTCAAGCAGGCGATGACCTGGCTGTTCGACCAGGCGCGCAAGGGCCAGACTATTCAGCGCTACAAGGGGCTGGGCGAGATGAATCCCGAGCAGCTGTGGGAGACCACCATCAACCCGGCCACCCGCCGCCTGATGCAGGTGCGTATCGAGGACGCGGTCGCCTCGGATGAGATTTTCACCACGCTGATGGGGGATCAGGTCGAGCCGCGGCGTGAGTTCATCGAGAAAAATGCGCTGTCAGTGATGAACCTCGATATCTGATCCCAAGGACCACGCTGTGCGGGTCCTTTAGTTTAGTGCCGCGCCCTGCTGCGTAGTATGCACCCCTCTCGAACGTACAACCGTTGGAGAAGGCGCCGTTATCGGGAGAAAGCCGAATCGCCACTCTTCCCGGATGTCCCGTCCTCCTGTAGGGGCCAAAGTCGGCAGTGATCCGGTCTATACCATTGGTGCCAGAGTCTATATGCGGACGGGTTAGATGATTGCCGGCCAAGGGCGTTTGCGAGAGTGGTTTAGGGAATGGCGGCAGCCTCTGCGCCATTTTCTTTTGCGCCGCAAACTTGCGTCGTCGGCGGATCTCGATGATATCGCGCAGGAGGTGTTCTTGCGGCTGCTCCGCTACGAACGGGCTCAGGTCATTGACCACCCCCAGGCTTATCTATTCAAGATCGCGGCGAACGTCTCGAATGAATGGGCCATGCGCTCAAGCCGGCGGCTGCCACACGACGCCTCATGGCTTGCCGATCTGATCGACGAGATTTCGCCCGAAGTTGAAACGGAACGAGCGGCGGCCCACGAGCGGCTGCGCTCGGCCTTGCAGACGCTACCGATGCGAGTGCAGAAGATCCTGCGGCTGCGTTTTGACGAGGGCATGACCCGTGCCGAGATTGCAGCCGAGCTCGGCGTGAGCCGCAAGGTCGTCAAGCGCGACATGGAGCGCGCTTACGCGAACCTGCGGTTCTTGCTCGATCCGGACGAGGACGCTCGGTCATGACGAGACTGGAGCCCGCATGAGTGACCGCCCCCATCTTGCCAGACGGCACATTGCGGAACAGGCGGCACATTGGCTGCTGGAGCTGCAAGAGGGAGACCTGTCCATTGTTCAACGTGCGGAGTTTGTCGACTGGCTTCGTCAGTCCCCTCTGCACATCTCCGAGTTCCTCAGAAGTTGTCAGGTACAGCGCGAACTGAGCAATCTTTCGGATTGGCAGGAACTGATGACCGCTGAAGAATCCACTGCCACTAACATTGTGTTGCTTCGACAGGTGCAGACGACGTCTGCAAAATTGCCTGGAGTCCATCACCGCGATGCACGGGTTGGAGTGGCGGGCGCGCTGGTCGCCTTGGTCATGGTGATGGCGGTCGGCGGAGCATGGCTCTTCCGCAGCCAGAGTCGGATGGAGCTCAGGACTGCGGCCGGCGAGCGGCGCGAAGTGACGCTTAGCGATGGCAGCGAGGTAGCTCTGTCTCCCCGCAGCGCCGTGCTGGTGCGTTACGAGCACGATCAGCGTCTACTGACTCTGCAAGAGGGCCGCGCGCTGTTTCATGCCGCTAAGAACCCCAGCCGCCCGTTCATTGTGCAGGTCGACGGGACACGCGTGCGCGCAGTCGGTACCGTGTTTGACGTCGAACGCAGTGATGGCGTGGTATTGGTCACAGTGGTCGAGGGTCGTGTTGCCATCAGCCAGCTGCGGAATGCACAGCGTCTCGATGCGCCTGCCCAACCCGCGGCGCCGGTAGTGAGCCTGAGCGAGAATGAACGGATCTCCATTGATAGGGGCGGTGTCGCGTCGGCCGTCCATAAGGTCAACGCCATCGCAGACGCCGATCAAAATGAGTTGACGTTCGATAATGAGACCGTCGCCGATGTTAGCCGTCGTTTCAACAGCCATAACACGCTCAAGATCGATGTAGTCGATCCGGTATTGGCAGCTCGCCGTGTGAGTGGAGCGTTCCGTGTCGACGATCCGCAATCATTCGTCTCCTTCATCCAGGCGGCCGCAGACGCTCCGGTTTCACGGGCTGGCTCGGATCGCATCGTAGTCGGCGTGCCGGAGAGCAGTCGATAGGCACGTCATAGCGACAACACGCTGAGGGGGGTCATGTTGGAACGCGCTTCATTGCATGTGGGGGCCAAACCATCGTCTCACCCGGTCTTGATAGGACCAGCACAATTCATACGAAGGCTGGGGGGGAGACATCTCTTGGCAACATTGCTCGTGAGCCTCGTACCTGTGCATTCAGGCGCCGCGTCGGGGTTGGAAACGCCTGTGTCGCAGTCTCAGTGGCGCCTGTCGATCCAGCGCGAGCCGCTCGGCCGGGCACTCAGCGATCTTGCCAGACAACTGGATATCCAGATCGCCCAGTTCTCGGATCCGGAATCGGCCAGCATCCTGGTGGGCCCGGTGCGGGGCTACTATTCGCGGCAGCAGGCACTCGATCTTGTACTGAAAGGCAGCGGCTGGTCGCACCAGTTCATCAACGACCGAACGGTAGCCATCGTGCGGCTGTCGGCGTCCGCTCCCCACGTCTCCGAAGCACCACAGCCATCATCCCTGCAGGCGATCGATGATTCATTGCCATGCAGTACAACGGAGCAACCTGCAGATGGTCACGGGGACGCTGAGCCGGAGAATGTGACGCAGCCGAGTCATTGGTCACGTTTCATGCAGTGGATTCGCCGCGGTAGCCAATCGCGTGCGGGAGCTGAGCCCGAGGGCAATCAGAACGCTGCGCATTGCCCACCACACAGCGCCAGCGATCCCTCCGCCCACTGGGTATCACCAGACAAGACCCGGGCGAGCGGCTGCGCTCAAACGCCGTATTGGGTTGCGGTTCTCTGCGCGGCTGTTCCACTGAGCGGCATGGCGCAGGGCGCCACGGGCGAGACTGCGTCGGGTGGGGCCGCGCAGGCGGCTGCCGATGAGTTGCAGGAGGTCCTGGTCACAGCTGAACGCCGCACGACCGATTTGCAGAAGACAGCGGCTTCCGTCAGCGTCCGCAGCGGCCAGACCCTCGTAACCGAAGGCAAGTACTCACTGGCGCAGATACTTGAAGACGTGCCCGGCGTGTCGGGAGGCGCCGCCCTGAGTTCCGGTGGATCGCAGGGTGCGGGATCCGATACGTCCGGGTCAGGCCTGACCATTCGTGGCATCCCCTCGAACATCCCGGTGGGCGGCAGCGTCGATTCCATCGCCCCCGCCGCCGCGGTGTATGTAGACGGCGTTTATGAAGGCGTGGGTGGCAGTTATGACATTGACCGCGTCGAGGTTCTGCGCGGACCGCAGGGAACCCTGTACGGGCGCAGCGCCACCACAGGACTCGTGGCTACCCACACCGCCGACCCGGCACTCGACAACTTGGGCGGTAATGCGCTGGTGGAAATCGGCAACTACGACCTTCGGCACTTCGCCGGGGCTCTGAATATACCTTTGGTCAACGATGTACTGGCGATTCGTGTCTCCGGAAATCGTTATCAGCGCGACGGCTACTTCGAGGACAAAGGCGTAGGCGGTGGGCTTGATACGACCGACGGTCGCGTCAAGGTGCTGTTCAAGCCGATTGAGGATCTATCGATCCTGTTGGGCGCAGCGCTTGAGAACAATATCCCGCAGTCCGTCACCGCCCCCACTCTGAGTGCGCCCAATACTTTCCAGTTCGCGGGGCAACCTCAAAGGAATGGCTACGATAATTACCGGCAGTATTGGGGCCAACTCGACTGGAACTTCGGCTTTGGAACGCTGACCTACCTGCCTGCCTTCCGCACTTGGACCTCAGACACCTTGGTGTCTGTTTCCGTCGCGGCCTTTCTGGGTCCGTCTTTCAATCAGTTCATCGACGTTCCGAGTGATCATTTCACTACGCAGGAATTGCGCCTGGCATCCAATGCCGGCTCGAAGCTCACGTGGCAGGTCGGAGCTTTCTATTACCTGAACACGCTGTCCAGTAAGAACACGTTCTACAACACCGCCTTCACGCCCCCCGCGCTGTACCGCGATCGGGAAACCGTCGACAAGGAAACGTATGCGCCCGGAGTGTTCGGAGAAGTGACCTACTCGCCGTGGGATGCCTGGCGCATCACCGGCGGGTTGCGTAACGACTACACGCGCGTTATCGAGAACCTGAGTTACGGCGCGTCTTTTACCAATCCGCCGGGGCCTCTGACTTATGCCTCGCTCAGTGGGGCTGCCGGTACCCGCAAGTTCAATAACACGACGTACAGGGTGCGCGTGGAGCACGATCTCACGCCATCGAATCTGCTGTACGCATCGGTGTCGACGGGTTTCCAGCCCGGAGATGTCACCGTGACGACAAGCGCGCAGCAAACTGCCTTGGTGTACAACCTCAAGGCTGAGACCCTGCGCGCCTACGAGATCGGGTCTAAGAACCGGTTCCTGAACGAGCGCCTGCAGATCAACGGCGATGTGTACTTCAACGATTACAGCGGCTATCAGGAGGCCAATACGCTGGTCATTTTGGGGGCCCCCCCCAATCTCCAGCTAACCAATATCTTGCTGAACTCGCCCGCGCAGGTATTAGGTGCCGAAGTCGAGACGATCTTCCAGATGACTTCGGACGACCGCCTCGGGTTCGATTTCGGATTAACCAATGCCTATTGGGTCGGCAAAAATGACAACTTGGTGGCCAATCCGGCGGGCGGCACCACGACCTTTGGGAATTTCTATGCGCTCAACGGCATTCCAGGCGTCGTTCCGTTCACCGCAAACGTCAAGTATGACCATTCCTTGCATCTACCGGGTGGCACCACGATCAAGGCGCACGGCGATGTGCGTTATAGATCGCCGCATGACGATGGAGTGATATCGGCAGCCCAATTGGCGAGCGGCGATTACGCGTACATTCGCGTCGGCGGCGAGGTCGTCGGGGACTTGAGTGCGTCGTGGCTTGTCGATGACGGGAAATTCTCGGTCACCGGCTATGTGCGCAACGTCGGCGACAACGAATACAAGACCAATGTCGGGCTCGCTGTTTCAGCCGGCGCGACGCCTTACGACCCGCGCACTTACGGTGTCGTCCTGAGCGCCAGACTCTGATCTACGGCGCGCTCGATTGGTTAGCGATGCAATGGGCAGGCCGGCGCGACTGGGTTCATCAGTTTAAAGAGCAATCGATTATAGTGGTGGGTTGACGGTGCCCTTTTTCGGTGGATTGATCCAGGCGGCGACCGGAGTTTCAAATGCGCAAAGTCCTTAGGTCAGCAGTGACGACATGGACGTGCTTGGGTGGAGTGTTGCAAATGCCGGGAGCGGCAATTGCCATGCTGACGAGCTTGATGTGTGCACCGACGCTTGCACATCATTCTGTCGCTGAATTCGATGTCAGCAAAGAACTGGCACTGTCCGGCGTGGTGCGGGAATTCGAGTGGGCTAATCCGCACTCCTATGTCCAGTTGCTTGTTGCAGACGAGGCCGGTCGTACTGTCGAATGGTCGCTTGTAGCTGCACCTCCGAATGTTGCCGCCCGTGCCGGCTGGACCAAAGATAGTTTGAAGGCCGGAGACAAGGTGACGCTTCTAGTACACCCCGCAATAAAGACAGGCAGCCATCGCGGCGAGCTCATATCGGCGACTTTTCCCAACGGCGACGTTCTTTCAATGCGCCCTCCGGGATTGCCGCCGCCCCCGCCACCGTGAAAAGACGATACATCACTATGGATAATGCATTGCCATGAATGAGACGACAGCCACATGCCGCATCTTGGTCGCGATCGCATCAATGATCGCTGCTATCACGGCAACGGCTGCGGAGCCTTTAACGCGAGAACAGTTCTCCGGTGTCTGGCAAATAGAAAAGCCCATTTCCGCCGTTCGTACGGTGAGCGGAAAGCGGCCGCCACTTCTTCCGGAAGCCGCAAAGATTTATCAAGAGCATGTGGCGGCGCGTCGGCGTGGCGATACCTCATTCGACAGCGCCACCTGGTGCGCAGCAGCCGGCCTGCCGCGGCTCATGCTCATGTCCTACCCATTTCAAATCGAGGTGCAGCCGAAGTACGTAGTTTTTCTGCACGAATGGAACTGGTGGGCACATGTTGTGTATCTGGAAGAGGCGATGGCGAGGCGATTCGCGAAGGCGCAGAGCGGTAACGTCGGAGTACCATCCGCGCCTCCGCCGTCCGCCATCGATATTGCGGGTGCGAAGCCCGACGCCGCGCTGGCGCTGCCCGGTACTGACCCAGGCGATGACATCTTTGAACCCAGCGCAATGGGCTTTTCGACGGGGCGCTGGGAGGGCAATGTTCTCGTCGTGGACACCTCGGATTTCATCCAGTCAACATTGATTGACGACGCCGGATTACCTCACAGCGATCAGATGAAAGTGACAGAGCGTCTCCGTCTCACGAAGACTGGCGAGTTGGAGAACCTGATCAGAATTGAAGATCCCAGAATGTACGAGGAGCCCTGGGAAACTCGCGTGACATACCGCCGCGACGTGAGCAGGAAGATTCGCGAAGATGTATGCCTCGACCGAATTGCAAACGGTCAGGCAGCGGTCAGGAGCGTGCCGTGAAGTGGTGGAATGCTAGGAAGCGATTACCATTGCGGAGCCTGTGTGCGCTGTCCGTGACTGCTGCACTTTTGTTCGCTGCTGCGCAGGCGGCGGACGCTCCGGCCAACTTCGCCGGAATGTGGCGCAATGAAATGCTGCCCGGTAGTTCGATTGGTGCGATGTTCGAATTCTCGGCCGACGTCCCCTTCAAGCCAGCTACCCAGAAGATTGTTGACCATCGCAAGGCGCTGCGCGCCACGGGCAATTCTGTGGCGACCGCGCATTTGATGTGTCGTCCTACTGGCGTCCAGGGGATGTCGTCGCCGAGAGGACCGGTTTTGATCGTCCAGACGCCCGACGAGCTCATTTTTATATCGCAGGAGGATCGCGAGGTCAGGCGCGTTCACCTTAACCAGCGACACCCCAGGAATGTGAAGCCCAGCTACAACGGCAATTCGGTCGGTCACTGGGAGGGCGCGACGCTGGTGATCGATACGGTCGGCTTCAACGAGCGAGGGGTACTGGAAGAGAAAACCAATAGCCCGCTCAGCTCCCAGGCTCACCTCGTTGAACGATTGAGCATCGAAGGCGATCGACTCACTGACGTCATGACGATTGAGGACCCGGTCTATTACACCCGCCCGTTTTCCACGACGCGGATATGGCGGCGCAGTCCGGACGCTCATCTGCTGGACTACGATTGCGCCGAGAATCCGCGCTCCGATGATGTCGAAAATCTGACCTTCGAGACGGACTGGTTTAAGCCGGTCTGTCTGCGGTACATCAGGGATGGCGCGGCCGATGAAAAAGTGACCTGCAAGCAACCGGGTAAAAAAGCAAGGGCGGCTGCAGCCGAACGCTGAGTGAGCGTGCACGCAACAGTGGAGATGGCTTTTCTTCGCTCCCTGGAAGCTTTGGGCGAAGTCGAACATTTGCACTCCGCACGAGGACGGCGCATCGGCCTAGGAAGGCGGGAAGGGACCGGAAGCACTAAGTGCTCTCATCTGAATGACTGAGGAGGGTAGTATGAGATTGCTGGCGGGTTTGGTCATCGCTGGGGTGCTCTCGCGTGGCTCGGCCTTGCTTTACGCCGCTGAACCGTCGGCAGTAAAGGCAGGCGGACAGGGCTGTTCAGAGCAAGAGGTCGCCAACAATAAGATCATCGAGAGCACGTTCGCAAACGGGCCCTGCGCGGCCCTTGAGCTGGTCGGTCCGGTTGCTTACGGCCATATCAATTTCCGCGGCACCAATGCATTTCCGATCGATCGGTGCGCAGCGCGAATTCCAGGGGCGGCGGCTTAAAAAACGAACGGCGGGGCATGGCCATGGCGCCCAAGGGGACGGGCGTTGTACAAGTTGCTCCTGCAAGGCTTTGCAAGCGGAGAAAAATGACCATGAAGACATCCGAATCAGCCAACTGCCAGCGCCGCGCTTTTCTGGCGACTTCGCTTGTCGGCGGGGCAGCGCTGTTGCCAGGCGCCGCGCGGGCGGCTTCCTGCTCCGTTCCGTTCAACCGGGCCGCTTATGAGCGCTATGTCGGCCTTATGAATGCGGAAGACCCGCGTTTTGTTGAATACTATGCCAATGATATCAAATTCGAGTTGAACATCCGGGGCAGGTCCAACGTGCTGGACTTCTATCGGCATCAATGGCGCTATATCAAGGAAACGCTTGAAATCTCGTTTTTTTGTTCCGACGCCACCGGCGCCGCCGCGCAGGTGCGAAGCGAACTGCGTTGCACCAAGGACAACAACGACACCACAACTTTCGGCCGCGCCCTCAAGGCTGGCGAGGTCCAGCGGGTGCGCGGCTACGTTTTCTATACGTTGAACGCGCAAGGCCTGATCACCGAGATCAAGGGACCGCCGCCGGAAGTCTTGCAGCCATGGCGGTTGGAAGCGACTTGATCCGCATTCCTCGACGCGGATATGGCGGCGCAGTCCGGACGCTCATCTGCTGGACTACGATTACGCCGGAGATGGCTCTGATATAAATGGAACATTCGCACTGTGTGCCAGGGCGGCATGTTGGCCAAAGGAGACGGAAAGGAGCCGGGGGCACTAAATTCTCGCATCTGAAAGACTGAGGAGAGGGGCTATGAGTTTGCTGATGGGTTTGGTCACTGCCGGACTGCTCTCTTTTGGCCCGGGCTTGCTTTACGCTGCTGAACAGCCGGCTGTAAACGCAGGCAGCGGGCGAACATGCGCTCAACAAGAAGCTGCTAACAAGAAGATCATTGAAAGCACGTTCGCAAACGGGCCCTCTCCTGCCGTTGAGCTGATCGGTCCGGGCTACATTCAGCACAACCCTGAAGCGACCCTGTTCGCTGCGGTCAATGGACTCAGTGGTGACAAGGCGGGGCAAGAATTTGAGAAGTTCTTGCTCCAGTCAGCGCCAATGCCTCTGCCTAAGAAGCAATACCTGCCGGGTCAACCTCATGACAGCTTCCCGCATATGGTGCTTGCTGACTGCGACATCGTGGTGGTGGTCGGACAGTTCTGGCATCCGTTCCCGAGCGATTCCTCCAAGTTCTATGCGACCTACTTCTTCAACATGTGGCGGATGAAGGATGGTAAGTTCATCGAGCACTGGGATCCTGATCAACTGCCCTCGCCATTGCCGGACTATCTAAAAGTGCCTATTAAGGATCTTAAGACGGCAGGCAAGAAGTGAGCATGACGAAGACCATCATGCATATTCCGAGCTATTAGATCCCGTGAGACGGCGGCCTTTTTTTAAGAGAAAACTGATGAGCCAACAGCCAACGCCCAGTCGCCGCGCCATCTCTGCCATCCCTGCCCATCGCAGGCAGCCGCGAACGCTTTCCGTGCAGCGCTGTTTCCCGCGCCGCCCAGGTTGGGCATTCGCAGCAACGCCGCATCGAACTGAAGGTCAACGATCAGCTGCGTCAAGGCGCCGATCTGAGCGAAATGATCTACACTAAGCGCGCATCATCAATCACCTGTCACAGTGCATTAAGCTCGCCGCCGGCGAGCTTTCTTACACCGGCACGCCTGCCGGGGTGGGGCCAGTGGTCAGCGGTGATCGCATGGTAGGTTCGATAGACAAGCTCGGCACGTTAACAATCACGATCAGCTAACGACTCACCCACGAGGTACTGAATGAACAAGTCCAACTGGCAGAAGTTCTGGCGCGCCGCTGGCACACTCACACTGTTCGCGTTCGTCGCCGGCCAAACTTTGGCGTCTGAACCGGCCGCGCGCATGACGCGCGAGAAAGTGCTGGAGTACTACGCGCGTTTCAATGCGGAAGACGAGCGCTACGCCGAGTTCCTCACCGAAGACGTCGTCTATCCGTATCCCTTTCTCGGCGTGACCTTCCACGGACCAAAGGAAATCGTTGACCACTACAAGAAATTCTGGGCCTCGGGCATCAAGGAAACACGCGAGCCAGGCGCCATCATCATCGATAACGATGCCGGTTTGATGGCCGTCGAACTCACCGCGCACATCGTTGCCAAACCCGGGATGACACCAAAACTGCCAACCGGCGAGGTGGTCAAGCCCGGCGAAGAATGGGTGGGCCACAGCGTCATGATCTACCAGTTGCGCGACGGCAAGATCAGCGGGATTCGCGGCGCCCAGTCGACTCCCGTGAAGCTGGTCGGCAAGTAATAGCCATTCGCGTGCCGTATGGGACTGAAATAAACAGCCCGTGCTGCTCCACGCTGCACTGATGCGCCGACCCAAGGCAGCCACGCACTGAAAGGCGCGCGAGCTGGCCGATGAGACGGGAATTGCAACGCGCTGGGCGGCAACCAGCGCGGTCAGTCGGCAATGCTGTCTGGCTGCCCTAACATGGCGTCGAGCGCACGATCCCATGGCCGATCGGCGAAGCGCTGGCAGATAAATTCAACCAACAACCGCACCTTGCGCGCGCCGCGATGCGTCGACGGATAGGTGGCGCACAGCTCGAGCTTGGGGTGCAACTCATATTCGGACAGCAGCGGCACCAGCGCCCCCGTCATCAGATCGTTGCTGCAGACCAGAGTGGGCAGGCAGCAGATACCCGATCCCGCGAGCGCGAATTCGCGCAGCATAGGCACCGAATTGCTGCGTATCCGCGCCTCCGGTAGCGCGACCGATACCTCCTCACCACTGCGATGTTTGAAGATCCGACGATTGCGCGTCGGGTAACCCGAGTAAAGCCCCAACTCGTGCCCCGCCAGATCTTGTGGCGCCTTGGGCAAGGGGCGTGCGCGTAGATATTTCGGCGACGCGCAGAATACCCGCCTCACCGGAAACAGCGGGCGCGTGATCAGGCTTTCGGCGCGTGGGTGAAAGATCTGAAAGGCGACGTCGAACGATTCCTCGACCGGATTGAGTGATTCGTCGCTGACCACCACATCCAGGCTAATCTTCGGATATTCCGCACGGAAATCCTGGAGCGCGCGCCCGAAATGCCCGAGCTCAAAGCCGGGCAGAACCTGGATGCGAAGCGAGCCGCTGGCGCTGCCGCGCGTCAGCTGAGCGTTGTCGATCACCTGCTCGATACGGTTCACCAGTTCGACACAATCGTCAAACATGTCTTGCCCTGTTTCGGGCAGGGCCACCATGCGAGTGGAACGGTGGAACAGCGACGCCTGAATCAATTTCTCAAGCTGGCGGACGCGCATGCTCACCACAGAGGGACAGACGTCGAGCTGCCGCGCGGCGCTGGTGAAGCTTTGCGTCTCCGCAACACGCACGAATGCCTGAATGCACAGGAAGTTGTCCAAATCCTCCCCCCTCCATCCGCGATCAGTGCTATTCGCGTCCGTTAATTATATGGCGCTGCCCAGACCCCCCGTGGCGCGAACAGCGGCTCGGAGGCGTATTTCCATGAGAATCGCGGTGGCCACCTCCGATATCGCGGTCTGTCGGAGCGAGGCGCCTTGCCGAGACACTCACGGCGACTCCTCAACGCGGTTTTCGCACATCGCGAATAATCGTGGTGCTGGTTCGCAATATACTTGCTGATATCAGGGCCCGCTGTCCAATGCCTCGGATGTGCGAAGGCCGCTGGTTCAGCATTTCGTTATTTGCCAGAAACTTGCCTTAGCGCGGGCGGGGAATTTTGAAGATAATTAATGAGAGGCCAAGTCTGTTCTTGGGGGAAGAATGGCACGTAGCACCATAGCGCCCTGCACATATGATATCGCGATTATCGGCTGCGGGCCGACGGGCGCGTTGCTCGCCAACATGCTCGGCCAGGCAGGGCTTCACGTCGTCCTCCTGGAGCGGCAGGCCGGTCTCAATCAGCTTCCGCGCGCGGTCCATATTGACGGCGAGACCGTGCGAATCCTCCAGTCGGTCGACCTGGCCGATGCGATGGCAAAGGTTTCGCGTCCGAGCGTGGCCGGCACCAAATTCGTGAATCCCGCCGGGCAGACGCTCATGTTCCGGCCAGGCACCAAAGAAAATGGGCCTCACGGTTGGCCGGCGCACTCCCATTTCCATCAACCCAATCTAGAAACCGTCCTGCGCCAGGGGCTCGCGCGCTTTCAATCGGTCGAGCTGCTATCCGGCCATGAAGTAGTCGGCATAGAAGAGACCGCCGACGCCGCGCTCGTCCACGCCCGGGAGCTCGCCAACGGCCGAACCTGGAGTTGCGGTGCGCGATATGTCGTGGGCGCCGACGGCGCTCGCTCGCTCGTGCGCCAGCAAATCGGCGGGGAGATGGAAGATTTGCAACTGCACCAGCCGTGGCTGGTGGTCGACGTGCTGATGGATCCCGAATCCGAGCGCGCCCAAGCAATGCCCGAATATTCGGTTCAGCTTTGCGATCCCGTTCGGCCGATGTCGATCATCCGCGTCGAAGGCAACCGAAGGCGTTGGGAGATCATGGTCATGCCCGGTGATGACCCTGACCGAATGGCCGATCCCGCACATCTTTGGCCCATGCTCGCGCCCTGGATCGGCCCGAACGATGCGACGATCGAGCGCTCCGCGGTCTATACATTTCACGCGCTCATCGCCTCCCCATGGCGCCGCGGCACACTCCTGCTCGCCGGCGACAGCTGCCACCAGACCCCGCCTTTCCTTGGCCAAGGCCTATGCGCGGGGATGCGCGACGCCGCCAACCTTGCCTGGAAGCTGGCGATGGTTTTGAAAGGCGGGGCCGCACCCGGCCTGCTCGATACGTACGAGACAGAACGCAGCCCGCATGTCGCAGCGTTCATCAAGCTCGCGGCCGAGCTCGGCGGCGTCCTGCAGACGACGGACCCCATGCTCGCGGCCGAACGCGATGCCCGGATGACCGCGGGCGAGGCGATCGTTATCAGGATTCCAGAGCCTTCGCTCGGACCCGGCGTGTGGATTTCCGGCGCACCGGCAAATGGTCGCATCTTTCCGCAGCCGCGTTTGGCCGATGGGAGGCTGATGGACCAAGTGAGCCGCCGACGCTTCGCGATGGTCTGCAAGCCCGCGCTGCTTGAAAGCGCGTACAGGCTCGCGCGGGATATCGAGCAGGAGCTCGAGCTCGTGGTCATTGCCGCGGACAGCCCTGGCATCCTCCAGGCCCTCGAGGCGAGCGGGGCGGCCGCAGTCCTGTTGCGGCCGGACGGCTACGTGTTCGCCTCCGCAAACGCCGCGGCGGACATTGCAGGCCTCTCGCACCAACTTCCTGCGCTGTTACACCTCAAAGGCGACAGGGCCGGTATGGAGAAGAGAGCATGAGCCCCGAGCGCAGCAAAGCGCCGCGCGGCAGCCAGCGCGGTCAGTGGGCAATGCTGTCCGCCTGACCTAATCGAGCCTTCGGCAGCTCGACTGATACCTCTCCCACCCGACACTCATTGCGACTCCTCAACGCGGTTTTCGCGCATTGCGAAGAATCGTAGTGTTGGTTCGCAATATACTTGCCGGTGCGGGAAATTTTCGAGCGGAGCGATAGATGAAAAGCAACGTGCTTCCTGCCATTAGGCTCGCCGGGGCGATCTTGGTTTTTGCGATTGCTTCGCCGGCTTTGGCGCATCACTCGGCGGCCGCTTATGACTACACCAAGACGCACACAGCGGAAGGGACCATCAAAACGTTTCGTTTCGCTTCCCCGCACTGCACGATGGTGGTCGCAGTAAAGGGCGCGGGCGGCAAGGTGACGGAACTGTTTATCATCAGTGCTGCCCCGATCATTTATGCACATCAGGGCTTCAAGCCCGAGGACTTTAAAACCGGCGATAAGCTGTGGGTCACGTGGCACCCGGGCCGAGGCGACGAGAGCACAGGGGTGGTGGTTTCGATGACATTGAAGGATGGCCGCACTTTCAAAGAGTGAGTGCAAGGCGCCCTGATAGTTGTCATTCCAGGTCTTTAAGGAAATCCAGTGATCAGAACGCTTGCGGCCAGGATTGTTCGACGGGTTGGTATCGCTGCCTTTGCCTGCACGCTGCCGATTGCGGTCATGCCGGCAGACGCCCAGAGCAAGATGACCGTGATGGTCAATGCCATCGGCCCGGTCGGCAGCGATCTCTACGTTGCCAACGCAGACGGCACGGGCGAGCGGCCGCTGCTGGGTGATGCTGGCTTCGACTATGACGCCTCCTTCTCCGCGGACGGCAATTGGATCGTCTACACCTCGGAGCGGGGTGGCCCTGCAAACATCTTCCGCGTTCGTCTCGACGGCAGCGGGCGCGAGCAGCTGACCGACAATAACGGCTTCGACGATCAGGCCGCGCTTTCCCCCGACGGCCGTACGCTCGCCTTCGTGTCGACGCGGGGCGGCGGGGTCGCCAATATCTGGCTCAAGGATCTGACGACCGGTAATTTGCGCAGCCTGACCCGGAGGCTGCCGGCGGACAAGGGCAAGCTGCGCGACGCGCTGCGGCCGTCCTGGGCGCCCGACGGCAAATGGATCGCCTTCTCGTCCGATCGCGGCACACAGCTCGAGCCGCATGCGGTGCCATCGCCCGGGTGGGAGCACATCCAACGCAGCAGCGTCTACATCATCCGCGCCGACGGCGCCGGCCTCAAGATGCTCAGCGACGGCGTCGAATATGGCGGATCGCCCAAATGGTCGGCCGACGGCAAGAGCGTCGTCTATTACAGCATGCCGCCCGAGGAGACTTTCGGCGCCCGTACGGTGGGCATGGGCGCGGCTCAGCTGGAATCAGCCCGCATCGATTCGTGCTTGAAACAGGTCGATGTTGTGACCGGCAAACGCGTCCCGCTCACCACCTTCCCCGGCCTCGACGTGTCTCCGCAATATCTCGCCGATGGACGCATCGCCTATCTGCGCAAGGGCCCAGGCTTCGAGAAGGGCAGGCTCGCCTATTGGAACGCCGGTGCCAACAACGACGTAGCCGAAGGCGATGCGCCGGGCGATATGCGCAATCCGGCATGGTCGCCTGACGGCAATTTCGTCGTCTACCAGAAGTACCGATATGGCCTGAGGCAGGGCCAGCATATCTTCAGTCCGGACAAGGGCATCGACCTGCGCTTTTCCGGCGAGTTTCCGGCCGTGTCCCGCCAAGGCAAGGTGGCGCTGACCGCCTTCCCGCACGATCCCGATCTGCCGCCGGATGTCGCGCTGTCGGTCGCCGATCCCGATGGATCGAACATGCGCGAACTCTACCGGCCCGATAATCACGGCGCTGTGATGTCGCCGAGCTGGTCACCGGACGGAAAGCAGATTGTCGTCGGCAAGGGCGTGCTCCAACTCGGGGCGCCGATGCAGCTGGCGCTGATCGACGCCGAGAACGGCACGCTGATCCGCATGCTGACCAACGCTCCCGGCTTCGACAACGCTTTCCCTAGCTTCTCGCCCGACGGCAAGCGTATCGTCTATCGGGTAAAAGGGAAGGGCGTGGGCTTGCGCATCCTCACGCTTGCAGACGGATCGGTCCAGACGCTGACCGAGGATACGGACAACTTTCCATTCTGGTCGCCTGACGCCGCTCGAATCTGTTTCACGCGCTTCGTGGGCGGTGTGAACGCTTTCGACATCTTCTCCATCCGGCCCGACGGATCGGACCTGCGGCGAATTGTCGCGCAGCCGGGTAACGATTCCCACTGTGGTTGGACTCCGGACAGCAAGTCCGTGATCTTCAGCAGCTCGCAGCTTGGGCATCGCGACGAGGCGCCGCTGTACGACCGCGGCGCTTCGCAGCCCTATGCCGAGCTGTTCATCGCCAATGCCGACGGTTCAAATCCGCGACCCATTACCGATGACAAATGGGAGGAGGCGACGCCTGCCGTTGTCCCCGGAACCTGGCTTCCGCAGGGGAAGTAAACTTGAGCGGTGTTTGGGTTAAGCCGCGCGGCCAGAGTTGAAAGACGGGAAACCTACCAGCATACGCGGCGCTATAACTGGTGTTGGGCCAGTTAAACGTATTTGTTAAGTTTATGATGGCGAAATAGCGAATAGTTCTGGGTTAGCTATGACGAATAAACGAAGCGAGCTCTATGAAAAAGGCGATGCGGTTCGCCGTGAACTTCTGGGCGATGAGGCTTATCACCGCAATAACCAGAACTATACCGATCCAATAATGCGGGCGTTTCTGGATGTGTGCACCGAAACCGTCTTCGGCGGTTTGTGGGCCCGGCCTGGTCTGGACCTCAAGACCCGCGCGCTCATCTGCGTCGTCTCGGACATAGCCGCCAGCTGCGAGGCGGAGCTCGCCATTCATCTGCGCTTCGCCTTGAACCAGGGTTGGACCCGGGACGAACTGACCGAGGCCATGCTGCAGCTGATGGGCTATGTGGGGGCGCCGCTTGTCCGCGGGGCCATGCTCGTCGCCAAGCGCACCTTCGCCGAGATGGATGCGGAGAAGGCCCGATGAGGTGGGCGCGCGCTATCGCGGTGCTAGCGTTGGTGCTCCCCCTTACGCCCGCCCTGGCCCAGGTCAGCGCCGGACGCGGCGCGCCTGCTCCGCCCCTCGGCCAGCTGGTCGGTCCTGACGCCCAGGGGGAATATGTCGGGGCCGGCGTTCCAGACGGCGCCAAGCCGGTATTTGCCGCGAAGGATGGCGCGACGCCCACGGGGGTTACACCGCTGCCGGTCGATCTGTTCACCAGCAAAGACTTCTACAAGGACGAAAAATATTGGACGGACCCGCGCTATTACCGCTGTAACTCTCCCGCAGGCATCGAGGCGCAGTGGGGCGCACTGGAGGCGCCGATCGTCGGCGCCGACCCGCCGAAGTCAGCGGCCTGGGGCTATTGCGACCGCGACTACGCGCGCCAGAACATCATAAGCCCCTATGCCTTCAAGACGGCGCAGGCGCATTGGGAGTGGTTGCTGAGCGAGGCGCGCAAGCACGGGGGCCCAACCCACTATAGCCAAGCGACGCTGCCCGACTGGAACGGTTCCTATCACCGCCGCCGGGGCAAGACCGAGAGCTGGTACAACGGCCATGTGACTCAGGTCCCGACGTACCTGTCGCTGCTGACCCCCAAGTATCAGCGCTACTTCGTCCAGCAGATGTATCACTACGGCCATTCCAACGCGCCGCAGTGGCCGGGCACCTTCTGCTGGCCGGAAGGCTTCATGCGCCGCTTCGCCCACTATGGCGGCGGGTGGCTGCCGCGGCTGGTGATGAGCCCGACGATGGTGCTGGATATGCGCGCCGGCCTCTCCGGCTCGGAGGATTACATCACCCAAATTCATATCGATCGACAGTTCGACATGAGCGGAGGCGTGCCCCACCTGAGCGTGGAGCGACAATGGCTGGGGGACACGATCGGCTTCTGGGATGGCGAAGCGCTGATCACCTGGACGGCCAATCTTCGCGGCTGGATGTCACATGGCGCATTCGAATACAGCGACAAGATGCAGACCATCGGCATCTACACGCCGCGCAAGGATGCGCAGGGCAAGCTGATTGGAATGCAATACGAGGCGATTTTCTACGATCCCGAGGCGCTGGCGCAGCCGGTGCGCATCATCGAGACTTGGGACAGCGAGGGGGCGCTCAACGAGGGCGAGCCATTCCCCATTCTGTTCTGTGTGCCCGACACCTTCCCGATCGACGGCCTGCCGCGCTACACGCAGCCCGGCCAGACCATCCGCTATACCGTGCCTGATCTGTACGATCGTCCCTGGGCTCGGAATTGGGAGAAGTATTTCGAAAAGGACATGGCGCGGCCGAAGGATAAGCAGAGTAATGCGCCCTGACGGCTACGGCTCACGATCCTATCAAGCCTATGTGCTGGCGATTCTGACGCTGATCTACGCCTGCAATTTCGTCGACCGCCAGTTGCTCGTCATCTTGCAGGAGCCGATCAAGCACGACCTGCGACTGACCGATACCGAGCTTGGGCTGCTCAGCGGCTTCAGCTTCGCGCTGTTCTACGTGAGCTGCGGCATTCCGATCGCCCGTCTGGCGGACAGGACATCCAGGCGCACCGTAATCTTCGCGGCCGTCACCGTCTGGAGCGTGATGACGACGCTCTGTGGGCTTGCGCTAAGCTACGTGCAGCTGCTGCTGGCGCGGATCGGCGTCGCCGTTGGCGAGGCCGGGGGCAGCCCGCCTGCGCATTCGATGATCTCCGACATATTTCCACCGACGCGCCGGGCAACCGCCCTGTCCGTCTATTCGGTCGGCGTCCACATTGGCATTCTTACCGCCTTCCTGCTGGGCGGGCGGTTGGCCGCGCATTTCGGCTGGCATACCGCTTTCCTCGTCGTGGGACCGCCGGGCATCATCCTGGCCTTCATCCTGCGCCTCACCGTGCGCGAGCCGACCCGCGGCGCGGCGCAGCCGGACGCCGCCGCGCCCCGCGACGGGGGGACGCGCCCGCTGGGTGAGACGCTGGCCCTGCTCTGGTCGCGTAGGTCCTTCCGCCACATCGCTCTCGTGGCGGGCGTGCAGGGCCTGCTCGTCTATGGCATCGGCAACTGGCTCGCGAGTTTCTTTCTGCGCAGCTTTCCTATCAAGATCGGCGAACTCAGCATGTGGCTGGCGCTGGCGGTGGGCCTCGGCGGCGCCTGCGGCACATTGCTCGGAGGCTTCGCGACTGACCGCCTGGGTTCGAAAGACAAGCGCTGGTATCTGTGGATCCCGCTGCTCGGCGTCGCCATCGCCTTGCCGACCCTGATCACGATCCTGACGACGGCCAACCTGTCGACGGCACTGGTGCTCAGCTTCGTTTTCAACTGCGCGATCAATCTCTATCTCGCGCCGATCTTTGCGATCTCGCACGGCCTCGTCGATGCGCGTACGCGGGCGCTCGTGTCGTCCATTCTGTTCTTCCTTTCGAACCTGATTGGGCTGGGCGCGGGCCCCACGATCATAGGCATCCTCAGCGACCGGTTCGCTGCGCTAGGGAGCATGAATTCGCTGCGCGACGCGATGCTGATCATCGGCACGGTGGCGTGCCTGTGGGGCAGCGTGCACTACCTGTTGGCCGCCAAGGCCCTGAACGGGGATTTGGCCAAAGCGCCAGGCCAGACCCGTTGGGGCCTCGTGGTATGAATGCGATCGGGGCTGCGAGATGACGACGTTGAATGGAAAGGTCGCGCTCGTCACCGGCGGGTCTCGAGGCATCGGCCGAGCGATCGCGACACGCTTTTTGGAAGCGGGATGCACCGTCCATGTCGCCGCGCGCGACGGCGCGATGCTGCAAGCGTTCGCTGGCTCTCTCCATGTCGGCGGTGACCGCATCGTCACCCATGTCGCCGACCTGTCGACGCCGGCCGGCGTCGCCGACCTGGCGGCGCGCTGCGGCGATTCCGACATCCTGATTAACAACGCGGGGGCAATACCTGCCGGGACCATCGAGAGCATCGACGACGAGACCTGGGTCGAGGCCTGGAACCTCAAGGTATTCGGCTACGCGCGGCTGATCCGCCGGATCATTCCCGGCATGTACGCGCGGGGCAGCGGCGTCATCCTGAACATCATCGGCATGGCAGGTGTCGCGAACGACTACAACTATGTCTGCGGGTCAGCGGGGAATGCGGCGCTGATCGCACTGACCCATGCGATCGGGGCGCGCAGCCCGGACAGAGGCGTGCGCGTGCTCGGCATCAACCCGGCCGGCACGAGCACCGAGCGGATCGAACGGCTGATGCGCGTCCAAGCGAAGCAGAAGCTCGGCAATGCAGAGCGCTGGCAGGAACTGCTTACCGACCTGCCCTTCGGTCGTCTGCTCGCGCCCGAGGAAATCGCCAACCTCGCGCTGTTCTTGGTTTCCGATCAGGCCTCCTATCTGAGCGGGACCGTCGTCAATTGCGATGGCGGCGGCCTGTACCGATAGGGCGCGCCATCACCATCATAAGAAGGACTTCAATGAAGCGATTTCTCATCGCGCTGCTGGCGGTACTGTCCCTGCTGCCGGCCGGCGCGCAGGCCGCATCGGACGGCTCGAAGGCCAGCCGCGCCGTCGCCGCCACGATCGCCCAGCTGCACCAGGCGATGATCGACCGGGATGGCGGCGCGCTCAACAGGCTAACCGATGAAGCGCTCACCTATGGTCATTCGACCGGCGTCACCGAGGATCGCACTACCTTTGTCGCCAATCTTGTCGCCGGCAAATCTCCCTATGGCCACATCGAGTTTCAGGACGCCGTGATTACGGTACGCGGCAATGTGGCGTGGGCCCGCGGCCTGTTGCTCGCGCAGATGAAGAATGCAGCCGGGGGGACCGATTCGATCTCCTTCAAGATCCTCTACGTCTTCCGCAAAGAAGGGGGGTGGCCAACGCCACAAGGGTGGAAACTCTTGGCGCGCCAGGCGGTGAAATAGCAAGGCTGGTAGGCCGACCCCCGCCGTACGGGCCCGGCGGTATCAACTCAATGTGCCGCGCACCCAAACCTGCCTAGGCGACTGTAATGGTCAGGGCGCCCAGCTGCTCGATCGTCCCGACCATGCGATCGCCGGAGACCACGGGGCCGGAGCCCGCCGGCGTGCCCGTGTAGATGATGTCGCCTGCCGCGAGCGCCACCGACTTGGACAGGAAGGCGATGATCGACGGCACGTCATAGATCATGGCGCTTATGTCGTCGTCCTGGTGCACTTGGTCGTTCACCTTGAGCTGAATGCGCGCCTTGCTCAGATGGCCCACCTTTGACGCCGGGGTGATGGCCGAGCACGGCGCGGACTGGTCGAAGGACTTGCCCGGCTCCCAAGGCATCTTCTTGCTCATCCCGTCGCCCTGCAGGTCGCGGCGGGTCATGTCGAGGCCGACGGCGTAGCCGTAGACGCAGTCCAGCGCCTGCTCCTTGGCGATGTTCTTGCCCCCGCTCTTCAGCGCGACCACCAGTTCCAGCTCGTACTCATAATCCTTGGTCAGCAGCGGATAGTCGACCTTGGCGTTGTTCTGCACGATCATGTCCGCCGACTTCTGAAAGTAGAATGGGGGGACTTTGAATCCTCCCTTTCCTTCATCGACGTGCGCCGGATAGTTCAGGCCCATGCAATAGATGCGCCGGACAGGGAAGCGGGCGGCGGAGCCCACGACCGGCAGTGATGGGATAGCCTCGGGATGAACCGCATAACCGGAGCCGGCGGCCTCGGCCTGCGAGAACAGCGCTATCCCGGCCGCGCCCAGGGCGGTGACTTGAAAGAATTCACGACGATTATTCATAGAACCTCCTATGGACCGACACCCGGCGTCCCTGATTCCATATGTCGTCGGTGATGCGATGTCGGTTGGGGCCGCCCATTTTATCTCGAACAACTCGGAATAGGACTTGGCCCGGTCGTACAGCGGCATCTCGTCACGGTAGCCCAGGCGTGAGCCGCTAACGATGATATTACGGCTGTCTCGCCTCCAGCCGCCATGGGTTCGGCGTGGTGTGGTGTTGAATGGCCGATTTACGTGTCTGCACTTATCGCCCAGCCCGCGGCTGGGACCAACCATGCTTCGTGATTACAGATTTCGGCCAACGCGAATAATGGCGAGGAGCCACGAAGGCTTACCGCAACGGCGGCGGTTCCGGCGGGAATCCCTGCGCAGCTTTGGTCAGCGCGCTGACAACCGAGAAAGGCCCGATCAGCAAGCGGAGGGATCAGGCCGGGGCGGCCCGGCCCTTATCCAACGTTTTGGGACGCCGATTCGGCCTTCTCCCACCAGGCCACCGGCGCCGTGCCCACCGCGTAGGCATCGCCCGACACCTGGACCGGGTGGCGGAGACCGATTTGCGCGACCTTGGTACGAAGCCGGGTCGCCTCGGCGAGGGCGGCGCCCCCCAGCCAGTCCCGATCATGGCCCCAGAGGCTGGTGCCGTGCCTCAGTTCGAAGGGCTCCCAGGTCGCCGGGTCGATGGAGCGGCCGCCCCATCCGCACTCGACGAAGAAGCCGTCCGGGGAGCGCACGTAGTAGGAGGTCATGAGATCGTTGATGTGCCGTCCCAGGGTGGTCGCCACCAGGCCCGGCTCGGCCAGTGCGATGTCATAGCCCTGACCCACATCGTCGAGGTGGTTCATCTCGATCATGACGTGATGGATGCGGGGCGCGCTCCCCTGGACGATGGCCAAGCTGTGGTGACGGGCGTTGACGTGGTAGAAAGAGGCCTCGAATGGCTTTGTGCCATAGTCACTCAGGTGGAAGCCGAGGACGCCCTCGTAGAACCGGCGCAGCGGGCTGATGTCGGGCGTCAGGTACACCAAGTGCCCCACGCCGAGTGGCCCGGTACGAAAGCCCGAGATCGACCGGGCCGGAACGAAGGTCGACCCGTCCGTCTCCGCACCATGGACGACCTCCAGCTGGTTGCCGGCAGGATCCTGGAAGCGGATACCTGCGGCGACGCCGCGTAGAGCCAACTCCGCGGCGGCGATGCGCTCGCAGCGCACCTGCTGTGCGTCCAGCCGCGCGGCCAGAGCGTCCAGAGCCGCAGCGTTCGCGACCCCCAGCCCGTCAGGCCCGTGTCAGGGGTGCCGCGCCTCACGATGATCCGCTGCTTTCGATCGTCCATCCGGAACTTCACGATGCCGCCGGTCTGCTCGACGACCTGTAGGCCCAGGAAGCGGGCACCGAAGGCGGCCCAGTCTTCGAGTCTTTCCGAATTGATGCCGATGTATGCGAGTGCGTCGATGCTCATTGATACCAGTTGCGAATACAGGGCCTTGGAGCCCGAGCGCCTCGACGAACGAGACTTGCCGTGGAGAACAATCGGGGTTGGCCGGGCGCGAACTACGCGTGCGGCAGACTAAATCAAGCGCCCACCGTGACAAGTCGGGAATCACGAAATTTCAATTTCAGAAACCCGAAGAATTCGTCCCCGTGCCGGGCGGGACAAATGTCGTATCGGCTAGTACGATCCAACCATGCCATTCGCACTCAACGGTGGCTGACATCGCCTGCCGAGCGTCTAGTGTGCAAGCGGCCACCCTGCCGCGATGGGGCGAAAAAGCGGGCCGACAAGAATAGACGGAAAGCAGAAAATCATGAGCAGGAACAACAAGAAGGTCATCATCACCTGCGCGGTGACCGGTTCGATCCACACGCCGACCATGTCGGACGCGATCCCGATCACGCCCGACCAGATCGTCGCGGAATCGCTCGCCGCCGCGGAGGCCGGTGCTGCGATCCTTCACCTTCATGCCCGCGATCCCAAGGACGGACGCCCTTCGCCCGATCCGGACGTGTTCATGCAGTTCCTGCCACGCATCAGGCAGGGCTCGGACGCGGTGCTCAACATCACCAGCGGCGGTAGCATGTTGATGACGCTGGAAGAGCGCCTCGCCGCTCCGCTACGGGCTTCGCCGGAGATGGCCTCGCTTAACATGGGCACGATCAACTTCGCGCTCTATCCGATGGCGGCCAAGTTCACGAACTGGAAGTACGATTGGGAAGAGCCGTTCCTGCGCAACTCCGACGGCAATATCTTCAAGAACACCTTCCGAGATATCGAGCAGATCTACCGGCAACTCGGCGAAGGCCACGGCGCCAAGTTCGAGCACGAATGCTATGACGTGGGGCACCTCTACAACCTGGCCCACCTCGTCGATAAGGGTCTGTTCAAGCCGCCGTTCTTTCTTCAGTTCTGCCTTGGCATTCTCGGCGGCATTGGGCCGGAGCCGGACAACTTGCTGTTCATGAAGCGCACTGCCGACCGGCTGTTCGGTGACCACTACCAATGGTCTGTGCTCGGCGCCGGTCGGCATCAGATGGCGCTGTGCACTCAGGCCGCGCTGCTGGGCGGCAATGTCCGTGTCGGACTGGAAGACAGCCTGACCCTCGGCCGTGGCCAGATGGCCAAAAGTAATGCCGATCAGGTACGCAAAATTCGCCGCCTTATCGAAGACCTGGGCTACGAAGTCGCGACACCGCACGAAGCGCGCAAGATGCTCGGACTCAAGGGCGGCGACAAGGTCAACTTCTAGTGACGCAGTTCCCCGCAGCTGCGCGAAGGACGCCAGCTGCTGTTGAGGGAGACAGTCCAGGGAGACAGTCCACTGAACCCACTCCAGGGCACCTGAGGAGGATTCATAATGCGCGTTTTCTATCTATAGGGAGAGCGGGGCCATCATGCACGCGCAGACTCGTAGATCCTGCCAGACCGAACTCGTCGCCTCGGGTGTCGCCTGCGCAGGCGCCGTTCAGGCAATGGCCGAGTGCGGGCTGTGACCGATACGCTGCCCCTTTACGATCTGCCCTTGATCCCGCCCGGCCGCGGGTTCGACATGCTGGAAGGCGTGCGCGTGCTCGACCTCAGCACTTCGGTTGCCGGCCCCTACGCGGCGATGTTGCTGGGCGATTTGGGCGCCGAGGTCATCAAGGTCGAGCGCTTCCAGGGCGACGATGCGCGCGCCTGGGGGCCGCCCTTCCTGGAGGGCGAGTCGCTGTGGTTCCTCAGCGTCAACCGGAACAAGCAGAGCGTGCGCCTCGATTACACCAAGCCCGAGGGCTACGAAGTCCTGTGCGACTTGATCCGCAGCGCCGACGTGCTGATCGTCAGCGTGCCGGCCGGCGTCGCGAAGAAGCTGAAGATCGACTACGAGACGCTTAAGGCGCTGAATCCCGGCCTGATCTTCGCCGCGATTACCGGCTTCGGCGTCGACGGCGCGCGGGCGGACTTGCCGTGCTACGACCTCATTGCCGAAGGCTATTCAGGCGTCATGGACATCACCGGGGCGCTCGGCGGAGAGCCGCAGAAGGTCGGTGCTCCGGCGGCCGACATGCTGTGCGGGCAGGATGCTGCCTACGGCGCGCTCGCCGCGCTATTCAAGCGACAGCGTAGCGGCGAAGGCGCCCTGCTCGATGTGGCGCTGGTCGATTCGATGACGCGCTTCCTCGCCTGCCGCATCGTGCCGTATCTTGGCTCGGGCGAAGTACCCAGGCGCAGCGGCGCCAAAGACAGCGTGATCGCGATCTACCAGGCGTTCGAGACGGCCGACCTGCCGCTTACGCTGGGCCTCGGCAACGACGGCATCTGGGCGCGCTTCTGGGAATTGCTCGGCCGGCCCGACATGATATCCGACCCGCGCTACGCTACCAACGCCTCGCGCCGAGAACTGCGGGGCGAGATCGTCGGCGTGATCCAGGAAATCATGCTCAGCCGTCCGCGCCAGCAGTGGCTCGCCGAATTTCGCAAGGCCCGCGTGCCCTCCGGCCCGATCAACCGCGTCGACGAAGTCTCGCGCGACGAGGCGTTGCTGGAACGCGGCGTAATCTACCGCACCCCCGCGACCGCAGGCCACGACGTGCCGCAAGTTGGCCTGGCGATCCGCATCGACCGCCAGGGCAGCCAGCCGCGCCTCGCGCCGCCGCGCCTGGGCGAACACACCATTTCCGTGCTGGGCAATCTGCTCGGCTACGATGAAACCAAAATCGCCGCGCTGCGCAGCGGCGGAGTGATTTGAGAGGCCTTATGACCTACGAAACGATCATCTACGAAGAAGACGGCCCCATCGGCACCATCACGCTGAACCGGCCGGAAGACGGCAACATGTTCACGGAGACTATGTGCCACGAGATTCGTGACTGCATCAACGCGATCCGCCGCGAGACGCGCACCCGCGTGATCGTGTTGACGGGCGCGGGCGATAAGTTCTTCTGCATCGGCGGCCGCAAGGACGGAATGAAAGACACACAGCTCTACGCCGGCGTGCTGCCCACGCTGGACATGTACGAGAGCATCGACAAGCTGCAGAAGCCGGTGATCGCCAGCGTCAACGGCTTCGCGGTCGGCGGCGGCAACGTGCTACAGGTCATGTGCGATATGACCATCGCCAAGGAAAGCGCGGTGTTCCGCCAGGTCGGCCCGATGATGGGCAGCTTCGACGCGGGCTACGGCACTTGGTACCTGGAAGATCTCGTCGGCAAGAAGAGGGCCAA
>Ga0182016_10001783_pt1 | contig 25835 bp, 24 predicted proteins | sample 712S2MmetaG_FD_120491 | JGI IMG/M metagenome (GOLD analysis project Ga0182016, IMG submission 120491) | Permafrost microbial communities from Stordalen Mire, Sweden - 712S2M metaG | ecosystem: Environmental > Terrestrial > Soil > Wetlands > Permafrost | place: Sweden: Stordalen | collected...
CTCACTCTTAGGACGCATCGTTTTCCCCGGAAATCGCTGTGTTTTGAACAACTTCCGAGAATATTTTAGCACGAAATACGCCCTATGTCATTGATTCTTTACCGTGTTACGCGTTTGTCAGGGTCGACTACCTATGTTTGATAGTGCTGTTTTGCTGGTTGGCGGAAGACCTCCCGCTTGAACTTCCTGTGTTTGAGGGTTTTGGCAGCATCTTCAGGTGGGTGCGCGCCTCATGGCACGAGAAGACAAGCGGTCGCGTTCTGGAGCGGTGAGCGTATAAAGGAAAGAAATAGCGACGCATTGATATTGAGAAATTTAAAGTAGTAGTTTATATTTATCATATGAAGAATATCCCCCGCCAGATCGCCCCGTTCCTGTTGTCGGCTCTGCGCCGCTTTCCGGCGGTGGTGGTTACGGGGCCGCGGCGGTCAGGCAAAACCACCTTGTTGCGGACTGCTCTTCCAAAAGCGCAGTACATTCTTCTTGAGGACCCCGATATTCAGGACCGTGTGCGCCGCGATCCGCGCGCCTTCATCGAAAGCCTCCGCCCCCCGGTCATCTTCGACGAGATTCAAAACACGCCGCAGTTGCTCGACTACGTGCGCACGCTTGTGGATGCGCATCCGCGCAAAATGGGCCAGTGGCTATTTACCGGGTCGCAGGAAGCCCCGTTGATGCAGGGCATTACGGAGTCGATGGCGGGACGGGCGGCGATTCTTCAGTTACTGCCATTCAGCATGGCGGAGACGGCCAAGGCCGACCCGCTGCTCGGCGGTTTTCCAGAGGTGGTGCTCTTCCCGCGCGGTCGCGAACTGTGGTTTGCCTCGTATCTACAAACCTACATTGAGCGCGATGTACGCCTGATCACGAACGTGCGCGATCTGCCTACCTTTCGCCGCTTTCTTTCGCTGTTGGCCAGCCGGCATGGGCAGATGCTGAACCGGGCCGATCTTGCCGCGCCGCTCGGCGTCTCAGTGCCGACCATCTCCGAGTGGGTGCGAATCCTCGAGATTACCGGGCAGATCATTGTAGTGCCCCCCTACTTTGAGAACTTCGGCAAGCGGATGGTGAAATCACCCAAGGTGTATTGGGGAGACACTGGCCTGGCTTGTCATTTGCTCGGCATCCAGACGCAGGCCGAGTTGGAGCGGTCGCCCTTCCTCGGCTCGATCTTTGAAGGGTTTGTCGCGGCTGAGATTCTCAAGAGTCAGATCAACCGCGGCCAGAGAAAGGAACTGTACTACTTTCGCGATCAACAGGGCCTGGAGATTGACTTCATGGTGCCGCAGCCCAATGCACGCTTCTGGCTCGTCGAGGCCAAGGCTTCAAAAACTGTACAGCCTTCGATGGCCGCGCCTATGCTCGCGCTTGCTCGCGCCACCGGAGATCGCGCAACGCGCCGCATCGTGGTGTATCGCAAGTCCCGCACCGCACCGGTATTCACAGCGTTGGCCAAGGGCGCCGAGGCGCTCACGCTGAAACAGTTCTCCACGGAAATCAACGGCGGAAAGAATTCGTAAGAATATCGAGGACGGCAGGAGGGTCCGCAGTTCCTGACTCGTAATTTCCGGCCTTCTCCCCATCTCCGGCTCGTGCGCTACCATATTCTCAGGGAAAGAATCGGGGAACGCATGTTCGTGGTCGTTTGGCAGTTCGAGGTTGCCGAGGAGAAAATAGCCGCCTTTGAGGCCGCTTATGGGCCCGAGGGCGCCTGGGCCCAGCTCTTCCGCGCCTCGCCCGACTACCTTGGAACCGAGCTTTTGCGCGACGCCTACATCCCCGGTTGCTACCTCACCATCGACCGTTGGGCCAGCGAGCAGGAGTTCCGCGCCTTCCGCAAAGCCCACGACGCGGAGTACGAATCCCTCGACCGCTCCTCCGACGCGCTCACCGCCCGCGAAACCCGCATCGGCGCGTACACGGTCTGAGTCGCGCGTTTCTCTTTACTCCAGAAGCAGAACGTTGCGGCTGAACTCCGCGCCTGCCATATACTGGACGCCCTTGTCGAAGGTGACCAGCACGCCTTTCTGTTGGATCGCAAGTCCTAAAAGATAGGCATCGGTCACCTGTTGATGGCCTCTGATTTGCGCGGCGAAGGGCGCGGTAAGTTCCACCCAGCTCTTGTCGATCTCCCAGTACCAATAGTTCGTATGTCCTTTTAGAGCTTGCAAAATGGCGATCGCTTCTCCGAAGGTGCGTGGCTCAGGACGGTAAGCCGGGTTTGTCGTCACGCGAAGAAAACCGGCCTCCGTTAGCGGGCAGAGGCCCCAGTGATCTTTCCCGGAAGAAATGAACCAGTCCTGCGCTTTTTGGTAATGCTGATGGGCTGAGTCCACGAGCGCTATCAGGACATTTAGATCAAGCAAATGCTTGCGGATCAAATTCTTCCTCCTCGAGCTTCCTCACCATCTCTGCCGTAATGGTTCCACCGGCTGGAGGAAACATAGGCAAGCCGCTAGGCGAATAGCAGAGCTCCGGCGGCTCTGGTTCCGGGGCGGTCTGGGCCTTGCGGATCAGTTCTTCGATGGCCGCACTGAGAGTGAGTCCACGCGCCTGCGCGTAGTAGCTGGCAAAGGTGTGCGTCGTGTCGTTTAGCGTGATCGTGGTTCTCATTTTGTCATTCTACATCAATATAAATAAGTGATGCTCTGTTTTATTATTGATGCAATATGCTAGAGTTGGCCGCGCGATTCAATGCTTTCCCATTTCTTCGCTATTTTTCTCTGGCCTTGTCTCTCCAGCCCTGCTACAATCCCATCGAAATCCATTCCAGCCGCTGCGCCGTTTCCTGCAAAGAAATGCAATGCGAGCACTTTTTGAGGAGCCCTCCCAATGGCCATAGCCGACGACCGCGCCAAAGCTGTAGAACTAGCCCTTGCACAGATCGAAAAACAGTTTGGCAAAGGGTCCATTGTCCGCCTTGGGTCAAAGGAAGCCCTGGTGCCGATTGCCGTGATCTCCACCGGCTCCATCAGCTTTGACGCCGCTCTCGGCGTGGGCGGCATTCCCCGCGGCCGCGTGACGGAGGTCTTCGGCCCCGAGTCCTCGGGCAAGACGACCATCACCTTGCAGATCATCGCCGAGGCCCAGAAACTGGGCGGCCTGGCCGCATTTGTGGATGCCGAGCACGCCCTGGACCCGGCTTATGCGCGCAAGCTGGGTGTAGACATCGACAACCTGCTGGTTTCGCAGCCGGATAGCGGCGAGCAGGCGCTTGAGATCACCGAGGCCTTGGTCCGCTCAGGCGCCATCGACGTGCTGGTGGTCGACTCGGTGGCAGCGCTGGTACCCAAGGCCGAGCTGGATGGCGAGATGGGCGACTCCCATGTGGGTTTGCAGGCCCGGCTCATGTCGCAGGCGCTGCGCAAGCTCACCGGTACCGTTTCCAAGTCGCGCACCGCGCTTATCTTCATCAATCAGATTCGCGAGAAGATCGGCGTCATGTTTGGCAACCCCGAGACCACCACCGGCGGCCGGGCGCTCAAGTTCTACTCGTCAGTGCGCGTGGACATTCGCCGCATCGCCGCCATCAAGGACGGCGACGCGGTAACCGGCAACCGGACCAAGGTCAAGATCGTCAAGAACAAGGTGGCCGCGCCCTTCCGCGAGGCGGAGTTCGACATCCTCTATGGCGAGGGCATCAGCCGCGAGGGCGACGTGCTCGACCTGGCCGTGGCCAACAACATCGTGGAGAAATCCGGCGCATGGTATGCCTACGCCGGCGAGCGCATCGGCCAGGGCCGCGAGAATACCCGCACCTTCCTAAAGGACAACAAGGACATCTTCGCCAAGATGGACGGCGAGCTACGCAAGAAGCTGAACATCGGGGCGTTTGTCAAAGCAGAGGTACCCGAGGTGCCAGCCACCGGTCCCAGTGAGGCTAAGGAAGCCGTGCGCGCTCGCAAGGGGTAAGAGGCTGCGCAGTTCACCATGCTTCCAGGTTTCATCCGCTACAGCGGACGGGACCTGGGAACCCAATTTTTGACGAGATTCCCCGGTCACAGTGATTCAAAACTCTCGACCTATGCCTCTATTGCTTGTTGCACAGCGCGCGCTAGCGGCGGTGCGCCGGCACGCGGCGAGAGCATTTCTTTCCGGCCTGCTGTTTCTCGCTTCGGCGGCGCGCATAAATGCGCAGCAACCACTCTCGCTCGCCGATGCCGATCAGCGCGGCAACGCGATTTTTCAGCAATCGGCCTCGACCGGCATGGTGCTGGTGGTTGTTCGAAATCGTGAAACAATGACGACGAGTTATGGGGAAACAGCGCCTGGGAGCGGCATCAAGCCGGACTCGAATTCCCTGATCCGGCTTTGCTCCCTATCGAAGGTCTTTGCCGGCGAATTGCTGACGCAACTGGCGAACGAGGGCAAGGTCAAGCTCACCGATCCGTTGCAGCGGTATGCTCCGCCGAAACGACTTGTGCCCGAAGGCACAGGCGGAACTCCCATCACGCTGCTGGATCTGGCCACACACACCAGCGGACTGCCGCGCGAGGTCGGCGCCTATCCAGCCAAAGCACCGCACTTCACTTTTCCCGACCAGACGTTTCGCTGGACGTGGCTGCCAAGGCAGAAACTCATCTTCCGCCCCGGTACGGCTGCTCTCTATTCGAATGTTGGCTTCGATCTTCTCGGCGATGCGCTTGCGTCTGCCGCGCATAAATCCTACACCCAGCTTTTGAACGATCGCATAGTGCGGCCTCTGGGCCTGCGCGATACTACGCTCGCGCCCAGCAAGGAACAATGCGCCCGCTTGCTGCGCGGAACCGGAGACGAAGGGCCATGCACCGACACGCAGGCATCGGCAGCCAGCGGAGGCGTGTATTCAACCTCAGCGGACATGGCCCTGGTGCTGCAATATTTGTTGCATACTTCGAGAACTGCCGCTCAGGCTGGCCAGACGATCCCTGTCTATCTGAAGCCGGCGCAATTGAAGTCGGTTCAGGGGCTAAGCCACGCGGGAGACCCGACCGGCATTGGGTTGGGATGGGTGCAGCTTGGCGATCCAGATAGCCCATCCGCGCTGATGGAGAAGACCGGGGGCGGCGCGGGGTTTGAGACATATGTCGCGCTGAGCCCCAAGCGTCAAACGGGCGTCTTCCTGGCGATTACCGACGGCAAGGGACATGCGCAGATCGACTTTTTTCACGAAGCCAACAATCTTCTGGCGGCTCTGGCCAATGTGCCGCCGCTTCCGCCCAAGGTGCATCGGACGCCGGCAGTCAGGAAGAGAAAAGCTCGTCCTCATCGGCCTGCGGCAGCGACACCACAGTAGTGTGATCGCGTATCGCTTCGCGGTGATCCTTTCAGTTCCCGCTGCTAGAATCCGTGTAGAGCGACCAGCATGAGCGCAAAGGCTCTCTATCCCGGCACCTTTGACCCGCCTACGAACGGCCACGTGGACCTGATTCAGCGCGGAGCAAAGCTGTTTGAGCATCTGACGGTTGCTATCCTCAACAATCCGGTCAAGAATCCGCTGTTTACCGTCGAGGAACGTGTGGAGATGCTCAGAGAGGTCACCGCTTCGCTGCCCAATGTTTCGATCTCCACCTTTGACGGATTGATGGTGGAGTTTGCGCGCCAGCAGGGAGCGACGGCGGTGTTGCGCGGCATCCGCGCTATCTCCGACTACGAATATGAGTTTCAGATGGCGCTGATGAACCGCCGTCTGGCTCCGGAGATCGAGACCGTCTTCCTCCAGCCGGCCGGGCGCTACTCGTTTATCAGTTCTCGGATGCTGAAAGAAGTCTTCAGCTTTGGCGGCGACGTGACCGGCTTGGTCCCGCCCAACGTGCTCAAGCGGCTGCGCGGGCGTATCGCCAAGAGCTAGCAGCATCTATGCATGGCAGGCCGGCGGAGCTCCGGCCATCCCTGCGCCGTGGCGGCAAATTCGTCGCGGCTTCCCCGATCCAGCTTTAAACCATGCGCATGGTCATGCCGCCGTCGATTGCAATGTTCTCGCCCGTAATAAAGTCGTTCTCGATCAAGGCGACGATCAACTGAGCGACATCCTCGGGCTTGCCTTCCCGGTGCAGCGGAATACGGTTTTCAATGTTGTTTGCCGTCTGTTCGGGCGTAAGAAAATCCTGAAAGGGAGTGCGGACAATGCCGGGAGAGACGCAGTTGACGCGAATGTGCTGGTCCGCAAGCTCGCGGGCAAGGCTGCGCGCAAACTGTGGCAGAGCGCCTTTCACAACGCCATAGGCCAGAGCGCCCGGACAGCCGCGCAGACCGGCGCCAGAACCCAAGAGGATGATTGCGCCCTCGCCTTGAGCCGCCATGTGCGGGGCAGCTGCGCGCACAAGATGGAAGACCGAATGCACATGAACGGCAAACGCGTTCATCCAGCTCTCGCCGGTGACGGAATAAAGGCCGCCGGGAACGGCCCCTCCAGCGGAATGAACGAGAACATCGAGGCGGCCAAACTCCCGCGCGACCTGCTCGACGCAGTCACGGCAAACCGCGGGGTCGGCGACATCGCCGATCAGATGCCGGACCCGGTTGTCATCAGGCTCGAATGCGGAAGGCCGAGTCTCGCGCACCCCGGATTCGCCCGTTCGTGAGAGTGTCGCGATCCGGGCGCCCTTCCGGGCGAGAGCCAGAGCGGTTGCCAAGCCAATGCCGCTGGTGCCTCCTGTAACCAGGCAGACCTTTCCACTTAATTCCATAGCAACCTCGGCCATGCGGCCAGACAATTCAATCGAAGACTTTGTTCTTCCTGATATAGCAGAAGCTCAGGACACTGACAACAATTCCCGATGCTATTCCGCACTCGCGGGGATCGCGGGGGTCGAGGACGATGGTTTGACGGGTGCAGGTGAGGACGTGGGGAAGGGTGAACCCCTCTGCCGGCAGTGGGAAAGTTCCTCGTCGAATGCCGCGGGATCGGATGCCTATTCGCGCATCGCTTGCGGATCGATCGCGAGCTATTCCAAGCCGCCCTGATGAGTCTTGAGCTGGTTCAGCTTGAGTTCAAGGGCGTGCAGGCGGCGGTGGCCGTCGGCGAGCCAGCGCGCGTCGCGCTCAAAGTGCAGGAAGCGATTCCAGGTCTCGACGGCGTTCATCGCCTGGCCGCGATCCTCCATGACTACAGCCTCATTGAAAAGCACAACCGGGTCGTCGGGGGCCAGTTCGTCGGCGTGGCGGAGCCGTTCCAGAGCCGTGGCGCGATCGTTTTCGCTGCCCGTGGCGACACCGCGCTGGAAGTAGGCGGACGCATCGTCCAGGAGCAAGCCGGAGGTAACCGGTCCGGCGGCGAGCAGACGGTCAAGGATGTCAATGGCCGGATCGAATTTTTCTTCGAGCACGTCGGATCGGGCTTCCAGTTGCAGCCAGTGCGGGTCTTCGGGCGCGCTCTCGAGGTGGCGTTCGATGTCTGCGCGGGCTTCCTGCAGGCGGGCAGGTTCGCTGACGGTTGCGCCGCCGCGAAGATGCGCTTCAGGGGTTACATCGGCAAAGGCGGCGCCGGGTATGCGCAAATCGAAAATGCGGTCGTGAGTATAGGCCTCGGCTAGCATTTGCTCCGGGGTGTTTGCAAGCCGCCACCAGGCGGTGAGCGCGACCGCCAGCAGTAGCGAAGCCGCCAGGCCGACCCCAGCCCATAAGTAAAAATGACGCGGCCGCCTGACAGCCGGAGTTTTGCCAGCCGCTCGATTGCGCTGCACGGGATAAAGCGTCAACCGGGGAGTGGCGGCAAGCTGCGCGGCCAGCTTGCCCTGCCAATCGGGGGAAGAGGAAGACAGATTTGCAACCTCGAGGGATTCTTGCGGCGAAGCATCCGCGAAGGTCGTCCGTAGGCGCTCCGCGCAGGCTGGGCACTCAGCCGCATGGGCCAGCAGCGCGTCGAGAGTGGGGGCGGCGGTCAAATTCGCGGCATTTGAATGCTTTGCAGTTCCCACGGCGTCAGCCTCAACCGCTTCTCCGCCAAACAGTTCCAGCCATGCGCCCAACTCCGGGCACGGTTCCACGGTGCCGGCTGGGGCGCCGGTCTCGTCGTCCCCGTATGGAGTTTCAGCGCGGGACGAACGGACTTGTATCAACTCGTCCAACGCCTGCTTCAAGGCGTCTTCCTGAGGGTTCAGCGGGCTGCTCGGGTTTGATTCGTCGTTCATGTCTGTACTCTATCTAACGGAACTGTGAGAATTTTTCCTTTGGGAAGCGGTTTCCGGCACTAACCGGACTCAGGCTGCTCCACCGGTTTGGGCCGTTCGATCTCCGCGCGGAGCCAGATAGTCACCCGCCGCAACGCGCTCTCAACGCCTTTGGCGGTCAGCCCTGAAGCCGCAAGCCCGGCAATCTCCTCGGCCGTGAAGCCCTGACGGTAATAGAGCCAGAAGAATGCGCGGTCGCGCTCACCAATGATCTCCGGCGCCGAGCGCAGCTTGCTGTCCAGTTGGGCCAGCAGGGCGGAGCGCCGCATCTCCCCGGCCTGCCTTCCGCTCGCCACCGGCATTTGCAGTCCCTCTTCCAGCAGCGGCACGGTGACCACCTTGCCACCCCGCTTTGCCGAATACTGCCGCCTGAAGTAGTCGGTGGCCACCGACGCGGAAACCAGGCGCAGCAGGCCCAGAAAGGAATCCTCTCCACGCGGCTCAAAATCCCTCATGATGCGGCGTTCCTGCTCGCAGAGCTTGAGGAAAATCTCCTGTACGATATCGTCCACAGTAGCCGGGGAAGGGCTGCCGAGCCATTGCCTGGCGATGCGCAATGCAACCAGTGAAGCTAGGGGCGTGCAGCGGCGCACGAACTCCCCCCATTCCGCCGCATCGGCCGAGTGGGCGCAGATCTTGGCAAGATCGTTCATTGAAGCACAAAAATCAGTCATCGCGCGGGGACTCCAGTTTATCGCAACCACGCGGCCTTAGTTATTTGTTTATAAATTAGATTGGCCCGTGGGGCTTCCTGGGCACGGCGCAATGTTTTCAGGCTGTGCTAGTATCCCGGCAAGCGTTCACAATAGATTTTCGGGGGAGCCCAGCATGGAAACCAACCTTCGCCCACTCTCGCTTGGCGAGATATTGGACCGCACAGCCCAGCTTTATCGAGCCAACTTTTTCCTCTTTGCGGGGATCTTCGCGATGTATAGCGGAGTGGCGCTGGCGATGAGCCTGCTGCTGATCGGCCTGGGCGAGCTGATGAAAGCAGCGCATATGACCCATTATGTGCTCTTGATTACTTCGATAGGCACTGGCATTGACTGGCTCATCCTATTCCTTCTGTTCGGGGCGGCCGTGGCCGCCATCAGCCGCGCCGTGGCCTGGGTTCACCTGGGTGAGCCGGCCACTATCCGCGGCGCTTACGCTAGCATCCTGCCGCGTTTGGGCCGTTACCTGTGGCTCATGACCATCACGGCGCTGGTCGTGTGGACGCCGCTTGTCTTGCTCTATGCCGGCTACTTCGGATTCATGTTCCTAAACGTGAAGGGCTTTGGAACTCAAGCCGGCGCCGGTGCGCAGGCCGCGGCCAACCCGCAGGCAGCGGTGACGATTCTGGTGGCTTCGCTGATTTTCATGCTTCTGCTCCTCCCCGCATGTATCTACACCATTCTCATGGGCTTGCGCTACGCCCTCGCCCTGCCGGCGTGCGTCGTGGAGAACCTCAAAGCCCGCGCTTCCTTGCGCCGCGCCATCGACCTGAGCAAAGGAGCGCGGGGACGGATCTTCGTTCTGGGGTTGCTGATAGGCTTCATCAAGATCGGACTCGTCCTGGCTACCCAGCTATTTATTTTTATAGCGGTCTTTAAAAACCATGGCCAGTTGGGACCCGGCCTTACCGCCATTTCGCAGATCATTGGGTTTTTTACCAACACCTTTCTGGGCCCCATCTACGCCGCCGGCATTACGCTCTTTTATTACGATCAGCGGGTCCGCAAGGAGGGGTTCGACATCGAGTGGATGATGCAGGCCGCCGGCATGACAGCGCCCGCGTCCGTGCCCGAACCGCCCGCCGAGCCAACTGCCGCCACTGCGGCCGCCGAGCCCTGGCTCGCTCTCGATGCGCATTTCGAGCCGCCGCCGGCTGGCGCGGAACAGACGCTGCCCCCGGCCCCGCCGGCTCCAGGGAGCGAGCATGAATGAGCCTTCGCAATCCGAGCGGCTGAGCCCCTCCACGCTCGGCGAGATACTGGACCGCACGGCCCAGCTCTACCGCTCGCGCTTTTTCGTCTTCCTGGGCATTTCGGTGGTTCCGACGGTAGGAGTGTTGGTCCCTTTCTGCGGCGTTCTTGTCCTGCTTGCGTGGCTCGGGTCAAAAAGTACCGCCCCCGCTCCCGCGCCGGATGCCGAATTCCTGGGAGTCGCGATCCTAGTTACCGCCGGGCTGATCGCGCTGGCGCTGTACTCGGCGGTCGCGGCGCTGGCCATGGCGGCGATGAACCATGCGGTATCCCGCGCCTACCTGGGTGAAAAGACCACCATTCGCGACGCTTACAAAGGGATCTGGCGGCGCGGCTGGCATTATGTCGGTCTGCTGATTCTTGAGGGCCTGATCATCGCCGTGGCGCCCATGGCCGTGTGGGCCGGTCTGGTGTTCATCGCCGGCGCAGTTGGTATCCTGGCGAAAAACGCCGGCATGGGCGGAAGCGCCAGCGCGCTGGTTGGACTTGCTGTGGTTTTCGCGGTTGCCGCTCTGCTCGGCTACTTCTTCTGGATGCTGCTTCAGCTCTCGCTGGCCTTCCCGGCCTGTGTGATCGAGCAGATTGGCGCATGGACCGCTCTCAAGCGCAGTTCCGCGCTCACCAAGGGAACCAAAGGCCGCATCTTTCTGTTCTATCTGCTGGGATCGGCGCTCACCTGGCTGCTGTCCATGGGGATCACCATTCCCCTGGCGATCGTCGCAGCCATGATTCCCGCCCTCAACAGCCCGCAACACGAGCAGACTGCCGGCGTGGCGATGATCGTCATCATTTATAGCGCGTCATTTGCCGTCCAGGCGCTCACCAGGCCCATCTACGGCATCGCCCTCACGCTTTTCTACTACGACCAGCGCATCCGCCAGGAGGGTTTCGATATCGAGTGGCTGATGCAGCGGGCGGGCCTGGTTGTGCCGCCGCATCTGCCGGAAGCCCAGCCATGGCTGGCGGAGATTCCTCTGACCCCGCCCCAAGATTCTCAACCGTCCGAATCCGGAGCGATTCGGCCACCCACACAACCGCCGCCCGCTGTATCCGGAGAATCCCTATGAGCGAATCCAACGCGCCTGTCCCGCAACTGCCCGCCGCCGCCCAATTTGTTCCATCCGCAGTTGGGCCGTCGCCCTCCGGCTCTAAAACCATCGGCAGCATCCTCGACCGGACCTTCCAGCTCACGCGCGGTCATTTCAAGCTGCTGGTGGGCACAGCGGCAATTCCGTCGGCGATTCTCCTTGTGGTGGTTCTATTGATGGAAGGGGCCTTTTGGTTTCCGATGATCCGGCAATGGCCCAAACAACCCCCGCCCGAGATCGTTTTTCACTACTTCGCCCCGGCGTTCATGATCCCCGTGATCGTCGCCATGTCGCTGGTGAACCTGGCGATCTTCTCCATCTATATGGCGGCTGCAAGTTTTGCGTCAACGCAGGCCGATCTCGGCGTCAAAATCACCATCGGCGAGGCCTACCGGCTGGCATGGTGGCGCGGCTCGCGCTACCTGTGGCTGCTTACGCTCTGCTACCTATATGCATTTCTTCCGCTGCTTCTCATCGAGTTATCGTTTTTTGCGGTGGCGAGCTTGTTCATCCACAGCGGCGCGGGCGTTGACTCGGCGCTGTTCCTGCTGATTCCGCTGGCCGTGCTGCTCGTCGTTGCAGCCATGGTGTACGGAGTCCTGATGGCGCTGCGGCTCTCGCTGGCCTTCCCGGCCTGCGTGCAGGAGAACCTGACCGCTTACGCCGCAATCAAACGCAGCTTCCAGCTCACGCGCGGCGCCAAGGGCCGCATCTTTCTCGTGATTCTGGTCATCTATGCCCTGCTCTACGCCGGCATTCTCGTTGTGGAAATCGCGGCGGCCTTCCTCGCCGCCATCGGCGTCTTTGCCGCGATGGCGCTGCACGTTCATCTGTCGCCGCCGTGGAGTTATATCGGGCTGGGCCTGCTGGCGGTTTGCGGCCTGGCAGCGCTGATTCTCTTCGTCTCGCTCACTTATGCCGCCATGATGACGGGGCTCGCAGTCATTTACAACGACCAGCGCCTGCGCAAGGACGGCCTGCCGCCCGCGCCTCTGCCAGCCGGAGCAGCCGTGTGAACACTGCCCTGCGGCCCATGAACCTGGGCGAGATTCTCGACCGGACCTTTCAGATTTACCGGTCGAGGTTTCTTGTCTTTGCCGGCATCGCGGCACTGCCGGCGCTGGCGATGTTTGGGCTGCGCCTGTCACCGGATCGCTGGCTGCACGGGCCATCGACTGTCTATCTGTCTCGACGAGGGATAACTCTGTGGAATCTTGCTGTATCTCTTGGGTTTTATCACGTTGGAAGCTTCGTGGCGCTTTTGTTTTACCCAGCGCAGATACACGTGACCTCGACGACATTATTCGGCGAACGAAGCTCAATTCTGACGGCGCTGCGCTTTTCCATCGCGCGATGGCGCAGCTATCTTTGGGTCGCAGTTCTCAAGCTGTCAGCTGGATTGTTGATTCCCGAGATTCTGATTGTGGTGCTTTTCGTAGGTGAGTTCGCCATTGCTGCCCTTGCAGGCAGTTTGAATAACCCTCAATTCGGCGTGGCCGGTATCGCTGCACTCATGGTTGCGTTTCCTGCTATTGCCGGGTGCGTCCTGTTTCTCTGGCTGGGCAGTTGCCTGTCGTTGGCTGTCCCAGCTTGCGCCCTAGAAAACCTGTCTGGATTCAAATCTCTGCGGCGCAGTTGGGCGCTGAGCAAAGAGAGCCGCGCGCGCATCATGGTCACGTGGTTGATGATCCTTGTTTTCTCGTCGCTGTTAATGTTTAGCCTGGAATGGTTATTTCGATGGATCTTTATCGATCTATGCCATGGATATGCGCCGGGAGCGGCGACACGTCAACTCTATTTGCCGTCGGTTTACTTTCTGCGCGCCATGATTTCCACGATCGCAGGCCCCATCTACCCCATCGCCATCACCCTCTTCTACTATGATCAGCGCATACGCCTTGAAGGCTATGACATCGAGAGGATGATGGACGCAGCTGGAATGAACGCGCCTGGGGCTTCGTTTGCTGGAGACGGCCCCGTAGTGTCTGCCGCGGAGGAGGACCAGCCGTGACAGCGACCTTACAGCCCCTGAATATGGGTGGAATCCTCGACCGCGCCATACAGATTCTGCGCGGGAGATTCACTCTTTTTGCCGGCATTGCTGTTTTCCCTGGACTTGCGCAATTGGCAGGGCAGCTTTTGTCGGTGCATCCCAAGGTGGGCCTAAACTCTTCTGGCACACAAACCGCCTTGGAGATGGCAAGTTATGGCGCTTCATTTGTGTTCTCGATAGCCATCCTTGTACTGCAAGCGATCGCCACCGCCGCCATTTGCCTGGCTGCGTCGCGGGTGTATTTCGGGGATTCAATCACGATCCGGTCAGCTTTCGGCTCCTTTGCACCGAAGGCTGGCCGCTTGGTGGGACTTGAAATCCTGCGGGGAATCTATGCAGGATGGCCGCTCATGATTGCTGCATTCGTTGCCGTGGTGATTGGAGAACTTGGAGGCTCCATCTATCTTCAAGTCCCTGTCTGGATTCTGGGTTCGATTCCATGTCTCGCCTTGTATTCTCGCTACGCGCTTGCTTTTCCCACTTGTGCAATTGAGAATCTGCCTGCGCCTTCTGCCATTGACCGAAGCGTCAATCTTAGCCAAGGGGGCCGGTGGAGGATTTGTGGAGGATTTGTTTTACCGCTCGCAGCTGCTCTGGCCTTTAGTTCTAGCTTGGATTGGTTGATCGAGCTCATGAAGACAAGTAGCCCCTTCCTGGCTGGCAGTCCGTTTGTCGTTGCCGGTCTCAACGGAATCGTGTCTTTTGCTGGAGACCTGGTCTTTATTCCCTTGGGCGCCATCGTGCTCACGGTACTCTACTATGATCAGCGCATACGCCGCGAAGGGTATGACGTGGAGAGGATGATGGACGCCGCTGGAATGACCGCGCCTGGGGCTTTGCTGGCCGGAGACAACCCCATCGCGTCCGCTGCGCCTGAGGAGGTCCAGCCGTGACGATGCGGTTTGCCTTTGCAGGCGTGGTATTGGCGGCGCTCTTGGCTGCGCCGCGGGCCCGCGCCGACGCTCCTGCCGCCGCGTCGGCAGCTCAGCCGGCCGGCCACCCGCGCGAAGCTTCGCTGGAAGAGTACCGCAGCCATCTCCAGGCTCTGACCACGATAGTGGAGGCCTGCGCAAAAGCGCGCGACGCCAAGACCTGCGACCCCGCACAGGTTGGCGAAGACGATCATGTCCCGGTCTCCGCCAATGCGAATGCCGGCGCTGACACGGAGCGGCGCCTGGTGCGCTACCGCTGGCTGCGCGTGCTGATGGCGAAGGCCAAGGACAAGGACACAGACCCAGGCAAGCCCGCTGCCAAACTCGTCGTCAAACCCGCAGCCGGTCCACCGGGCGCGCCCGCCGATGAACCCGCGCTCCCTCCGGAGCGCACTACAACGCAACTGTTGCAAGATGCCCAGGCGCGCCTGATTCAGGATTTGGCCCAGGCCGGCGCGGTTCCGGCAACGCCGCCCGCGCACAACCAGGAGCGCGAGGTGATGAAGCAGGTGCTGGCGGGCCGCGAATTCCGCAACCTGGAAGAGACCTCAACGCGCGACTCCGTGCTGGAGAAAGTCGGCAACTGGCTCAAACAGTTCTTCGACATCGCCGAGAAAATTACCGCGACCGCGGCGTGGGTCGGCCGGGTTCTCGTGTGGGGCTTCGTTCTGGCCGTCTGCACAGGGCTGGCGTGGGGGTTGATCCAAATGGAGCGCCGCTGGCGTGACCGCCTGGTGCCGGAAGGCGGCGGACCGGCTGCCGGAGCGGCCTCGGCCCGCGACTGGCAGCTGTGGCTGGAAGACGCGCGCAAGGCCGCCGCCGCCGGACAATGGCGCGAGGCAATTCACTTCGTCTACTGGGCCTCGATCTCGCGGCTGGAATCGCGGCGGCTGTGGCCGGCCGACCGCGCCCGCACTCCCCGCGAATATCTGGCGCTGGTTGCCCCGGACGATCCGCGCAAGGCGGGACTGGCCACGCTCACCCGCAGCTTTGAGCGCATCTGGTACGGTGGGCGCGCGGCGGGCGAGAGCGACTATCGCAGCGCCGAGCAACTGGCGGCGGGGCTGATCTCAGGCGGCGGAGCTTCGGGAGGCGCGGCGCAATGAATCTTTTCCCCTCGCTCGACGCCAAGGATCGCAAGCTGCTGCTCTGGTGCCTGGGCATTGGCTTGTCCCTGGCCATCCTGACCGGCTTTCTCCTGCCCCGCGAGCATGACAACGACAATGCGCTGCCGTCGAGTTATCTCTCAGGGCGGCACGGCGCGCTCGCCGCCTATGAAACGTTGCTGCGCTCCGGCTACCAGGTGGAGCGCTGGGAGCGGCCGCTCGGCGAGCTGGCTGCAACGGCCGGGCCCGATACGGTGGTGATCGTTGCCCAGCCCTTTTCCAGCGACCCGAGAGACATCGGGGCGGTGCGGCAGATTCTGGAGCGCGGCGGGCGAGTGCTCTCAACTGGATTCCTGGGCGGTTTCATCCTGCCCGGCGAGGCCAGTTCCGCGGAGTTCAACTTTGCCTCATGCAAGCTGGACCCCGAGGGTCTGGATTCGCTGGCTGACACCGGCGAGGTGTGGATGAAAACGGAAGCGGCTTGGCAGGTGGGCAACCCGGCGCACCGCGTCGAGTACAGTTGCGGCGGAGAGCCGGCGGTGGTGGAGTTCGACTGGGGCAAGGGCCATGCGGTGTGGTGGGCCGGCTCCACGCCGCTCGAAAACGGCAGCCTGGCCCGCGCCCACAACCTCGACCTGTTGCTCAACTCGCTGGGGCCGCGCGACGGGCATCGTTTCTATTGGGACGAGTCGTTGCATGGGCAGATTCGCTCGAACTGGAGTTATGCGGCCGGACCGGCGCTGACGATGCTGCGCTTTGGCCTGCTGGGGCTGGCAGTTCTTGTGGTGTTCAGCTTTAGCCGCCGCAGCGGGCCGGTGCGCGACCTGCCGGGGCCGGCGCGGGCCACGCCCATCGAATTCCTTGAGGCGCTCGGCTCGCTCTATCGCAACGCCGGAGCGGCTTCTACAGCGGTGGCCGTTGCCTGGGAGCGGTTCCGGAGGCAGAGCCTGCGCCTTTGCGGCCAGCGCGGCAGCCAGATAGGCGCGGCTGAGCTGGCAGCGGTCATTCGCCGCCGCTTTCCTGGCGCCGGCAGCCAGTTGGAGACCGACTTGGCCGCCTGCGAAGAGGCTGCCTGGGGAGAGTCGGTGAGACCCGATGACGCGCTCAAGCTCGTACAGGCATTACGTGGGCACTATGAAGACCTCTCCGCCGCGCAAAAAACCGGCAGCCAAACTTTGAAATCGAAAGACATTCATTCCAAACAGCAGGAAAGGGCTTTATGAGCCAGGAACCGATCGACAACACGAACCAAGATGCAAACCAGAACGCTGGAACCGCGGAGCGCCTGCGCGCAACCAACCAACTGATCGCCCACGCCCGCGCCGAGCTGGGCCGTGTGATCTCCGGCCAGAACGATGCGATCGAAGAGGTGCTGATCGCCGTGCTGTGCCAGGGCCATGCGCTGCTTGAGGGCGTGCCCGGCATTGCCAAGACGCTGATGGTGAAGGCTCTGGGCCGTCTGCTCGGGCTTGGCTTCCAGCGGGTGCAGGCGACGCCGGACCTGATGCCGGCCGACATTCTGGGCACCACGATTCTGCGCCCCGGCGCCGGCGCGGATGCGGGGGGCTTCAGCTTCCACGCCGGCCCGGTCTTCACAGACTTGCTGCTCGTCGACGAGATCAACCGCATGCCCCCGCGCACCCAGGCCGCGCTGCTGGAGTGCATGGAAGAGCGGCAGGTGACCTCGGACGGCGTGCGCAGGGCGCTGCCGGCGTGGTTTACGGTCTTCGCCACGCAGAACCCCGTGGATTTCGAGGGCACCTATCCCCTGCCCGAGGCGCAGTTGGACAGATTCCTGCTCAAAATTCGCGTGGCCTATCCCACAGAGCTGGAGGAGTTGCAGATTCTTGAGCGCCACCACGCCGGGACGGGCGCTGGCCTGCTGGAAGATGCGACCATCGCGCCGATTCCCGCTGGCCTGCTGGAGGCGGCGCGCGCCGAGGTGCGGGCCATCCGCATCGAGCCGGAGCTGTACGGCTACATCCTCTCGCTGGCCCGGCGCACCCGCGAGTGGCCCACGCTATTGCTGGGCGCAAGCCCCCGCGCCGCCGTGAGCCTGATGCGCGTGGCCCAGGCCGCTGCCGCCTTCGATGGCCGCGATTATCTAGTTCCCGACGATGTAAAGCGCGCCATGCAGCCGGTGCTGCGCCATCGCGTAATGCTCAAGCCCGAGGCCGAGCTGGAAGGCTTTGACGCCGACCGCGTGCTGGCCGACGTGGTTGCCGCCGTGCCGGTGCCGCGGCAATGATCTCCGCATCTCTCCATCCCGGCCCGGTGCGCGCCGCCTGCCAGCGCCGCCGCCGCTGGGCCTTCGGCCTCACGCCGAGGGCCATTGGCCTGTTGACAGCCGGATTACTGCTGCTCATTCCCGGCTTTTGGGACGGGCGGCTCGCCTATGCCATGCTGGCCTGGGATGCTCTGGTGCTGGCAGCCGCGCTGCTCGACGGCCTGCGCTTGCCGCGCCCCGCGCAACTCACCGCCGGCCGCTCCTGGTCCAACGCTCCGGCGCTCGACAGCCTCACCGAGATCGAGCTGACCGTCGAAAACCAGAGCCAAACCATCGTCGAATGCCGGCTGGTAGACGATCTGCCCCCGGCCTTGATTGCCGAACCCACCACGCACAAGCTGTTGGCTTTTCCCCGCGTGCCGGCATCCATCCGTTATCGCGTGGAGCCGCAAGAGCGCGGCGACTGGGAGACGGGCTGGCTCTACGTCCGCTATCGCTCGAGCCTGGGGCTGGCCGAGCGCTGGGCCAAAGCGCCGCTCACTCAAACGGTGCGCGTCTACCCCGCCCTGCGCACCGGCGAGGAGCAGCAGATCTTCCTGGCCCGCAGCCGCCAGATCGACCTGCAACTGCGGCGCGCCCAGCAGCGGGGCCTGGGCCGCGATTTCGAGAGCCTGCGCGAGTACCGCGAGGGCGACGACCTGCGCGACATCTGCTGGACGGCAACCGCGCGGCGCGGAAGCCCCATCACCCGCCAGTACCAAACCGAGCGCAGCCAGCCGGTGTGGATCGTGCTGGACTGCGGGCGGCTGATGCGGTCGCGGGTTGCTTTGGCTCACCCCGGTGCCGTGGCCGGGCACGACTCGATAAGCCGCCAAAAGAATCCTTCAGGGCAAGAAGTGTCAGGGCACGACTTCAGTCGTGCCGATGCGCGAGGAGAAAAGCTTGGGGCTTTAGCCCCTGAGGGAAGCTCCTTCAGAAATCCAAGCCCCCACTCCAAGCTGGACCATGCCTGCACCACGGCTGTGGCGCTGGCGCAACTGGCGCTCTTCTCCGGCGACCGCGTGGGCCTGCTGGCCTATGGGCAAGGGATTCAGCAGCGGCTCCTGCCCGGCCGGGGCGCGGCTCATCTGAGGCAGTTGATCGAGTCGCTGGCGCAGGTGCAAGCGGAGAGCAGCGAGGCCGACCACCTCAGGGCCACGGCCACGCTCAATCGCCTCCAGCCGCGCCGCTCGCTGATTCTGTGGGTGACGGATCTGGCCGAGACCGCCATGCGTCCCGAGGTGATCGACGGCGCGGTGCAACTGCTGCGCCGCCATGTGCTGCTGTTTGTGGCCATGGCGCAGCCGGAGGTGGAAGAGATCGCCCAGGCCCGGCCCAAAAACGTGGAGCAGATGTTCCTGGCCGCCGCCGCCCAAGAGATGGCTGGCCGCCGCGAACTGTTGCTTGCCCGCCTCCACGAGCAAGGCGCGCTAACCCTCGACCTCAACCCCGAGGCGCTCACGTCGTCGGTGCTCAATAACTACCTGATGGTGAAGGAGCGGGCGATGGTGTAGGGAGAATAGAACTTGCTGTTAGTGGAACTGGCCAGGAGAAAGACGTGGAACGAGAAAGTGCAGGCCAAGAGAAAAAGACTCAGAGCGGATTTCGAGACAAACTCACGACGGCACTACGTGTTATGAGAGTGTTTATCTCGGGACTCTTTATCTCCTTTTACTGCGGATTGGAACTGTTGGCGATTCGTGCGCCTCATTCCAGTTGGCGCATTGCGCCGCCACTTGTCTCACTAATTATTATGGTCTTAGGTATGCTCCGCAAGGACGATACCAAAGTGTCAGTGATGACAGGCTGCTTATTGCCTGTTGGGTTATGCGGTTGCTTTGGCGTACTGTATTTCATGCGCGCACACGAGTGGGTGCCCGTCGCAACCGGTGCGCTCTTCGCAATGTTTTTTTGGATACACTCGAAGGCCACCAAACGGCCGTACCTTCTCTTGTCTGTCGGCAGTCTCCTCGCAGGTCTACTGTCTCTGCAATTTCCTTGGCCAAACGATCAGCGCTGTTTGCTGACGGCTGCTGGCGTCGGATTGACAGTGACTCTCCAGGGAGCATGGATCATCCTTCGCTACTTACAAGGTCATCGGCCCACGGAGTCCTCAGAGCCGGTAGCCTCGTCCAGCAAATCCTCAGACAGAGAAATTATGCGCCTAGTTCACTTGGCATTCGGCTCCATCGAGCACGTCCAAATATGCTCTCCGGAGTTCGAGCAGAGAATTCGAACCGGGTATCAATCGGAAGGCAACCAACTGTCGAATTTGGGATTTGACCAGATCTTCTATTTTGGCGAAGCCTTCCCGCTGATTCGCCTCGTGCTGCTCTGGCCGGCCCTCATCGTATTCCAGATGTGGCTTAAGCGGGTGCCAATGACTGTATACAAAGGAACCAAGAATCTTTCCGGAAATCCGGTATTCGCCTCCCGAGATAAGTCGGCCTATGCCCATCCGAACAGCCTTGGCGTCAAATTCCACACTGCCTTTCAGGACGGTACCATTCTCCTGACGGATAATTACGGAGATCCCACCGACTACAATCCGGCAGTTGTAGCCCAATGCATGAGAAACGCGAGCATCAGCGAGCTTTGGACCGCGCATCAGAAGCGAGCGCAGGAGCTGGCGGCGGAGGGCAAGCCTTTTGACCGCCAGATCAGCTTTCAGGCCTACTCGGATATCTCGCGTATCTGCTGAATAATCATCTGATGGCGAAGCCGTGTGCGCCGCGTCCTCAACATTGCCCCGGTAAAGCCCTTCAAACCACCCGGTACTGCTGCGCCAGCGCGCAAAACTCCTTCACCTGCACCTCGACCCACGCTTCATCGCGTCCCAGTTCGACAGCCAGCAAACGGGCCACCGGCTCGGCCATCGCAATCGCCGCTGCCGCATTCAGAAACAGCGCCCTGGTGTGGCGGGCTAACACGTCCTCCACGGTTCGCGCCATCTCAGCGCGCGCGGCCCACACTACTTCGGCGGCAATGTAGGGCAGCCCGGAATGCAGTTGCGCCGCCAGCACCGGGTCTTCGGCCAGCGCGCGGATCGCCTCCGCGTCGGAGCCGTAGACCTCCAAACTGCCCAGCGATTCCGAGTCCTCAAGATACCCGTGAATCCGCAGGTTCTTCGTGTTGCAGGCCACGTCCGTCAGCTTGCCCAGCGTGATGGCGTGATCCACGCAATCCTCGGCCATGTGCCGGTAGGTGGTCCACTTGCCGCCGGTGATGGTCAGCAGCCCCGACGTGTCCACGTGAATCACGTGGTCGCGCGAGAGCGCCGAGGTTTTGCCTTCGCCTTTGACCAGCGGCCGCAGTCCCACAAAAACCGCCAGCACATCTTTGCGGCTGGGCGGCCTTGCGAAGAAGCGCGACGCGGTCTCCAGCACGAATTCGATCTCCTCCTCCAGAGGCCGCGGCTCCAGGCTGGGCGCATCAACCGGCGTGTCGGTGGTGCCGGCCACGGCGTGCCCATGCCAGGGAATCACAAACAGCACACGCCCGTCGCTGGTTTTGGGAACCATCAGCGCCGTTTCGCTTTTCAAAAACGAGCGGTCGAAGACCAGATGAATTCCCTGGCTGGTGACCACCAGTTGCTCCGCATTGGGGTCGGCCATCTGCCGGACCGAATCCGTGAAGACTCCAGTGGCATTCACCACCATGCGCGCCGCAATGGTCAGCTCTTCGCCAGTCTCGGAGTCGCGCGCCGTCACGCCATTCACATAGCCTTCGCCATCGCGCAGCAGGCCGGTGGCCGGGCAATAATTCAAGAGCGCGGCCCCATGATCCGCCGCCGTCATCGCCAGGTGAATCAGCAGCCGCGCATCGTCGAACTGGCCGTCGTAATAGATCACGCCGCCAAGCAGCCCCTCCGGCTCCAACGCCCTCAAGCGTTTCATCGTTTCCTCTTTCGAGAGCAGCTTCGAAGCGCCAAAGCCGTACTTGCCCGCCAGCAGGTCGTAGAGTTTCAATCCGATGCCGTAGAACGGCGCCTCCCACCACGAGTAATTCGGAACAATGAAGGCGAGATCGTGAACGAGGTGCGGCGCGTTCTGCCGCATCAGGCCGCGCTCCTTCAGGGCCGACATCACCAGCGGGATATTGCCCTGCTCCAGGTAGCGCACCCCGCCATGCACCAGCTTGGTGCTGCGGCTGCTCGTTCCCTTGCCAAAGCCGTGGGCTTCCAGCAGCACCACGCTTAGCCCGCGCGCCGCCGCGTCAACGGCCACGCCCATGCCGGTAGCTCCGCCGCCGATGACCGCCATATCCCACGGAACCTGCGCTTCCGCCCGCTCCCGTACCGCAGTCAACATCTCTTCCCTGCGCATTATTCGCTCCAGTTTCTCGACCGCTCGACTGCCCGCTGCCAGCGCCCACGGCGCTCTGCCCGTTCCCGCGCCGTCGTCTTCGGTTCAAAGCGCGTATCGCCCTGCCGCTTGGCCCGCAGTTCGTCCGGGCTTGCCCAAAAGCCCGTCGCCAATCCTGCCAGATAGGCAGCGCCCAGGGCTGTGGTCTCCGTCACCTGTGGACGAACCACCGGAACGCCGAGCACGTCGGCCTGGAACTGCATCAGTAAATTGTTCACCGCCGCCCCGCCGTCCACGCGCAACGCGGCCAGCGGCGTGGTCTCGCTCTCGACCGCTTCCAGCACGTCGGCCACCTGGAAGGCGATGCTCTCCAAAGCCGCCCTGGCAATCTGTCCCGGCGACGTGTCTCTGCGCAACCCAATCAGCAGGCCGCTGGCATGCGGATCCCAATGCGGCGCGCCCAAACCCACAAACGCCGGCACCAGCACCACGCCGCCCGAGTCCGGCACGCTGGCCGCAAGCGCCTCAACCTCTGCCGATGAGCCGATCAGCTTGAGATTGTCGCGCAGCCACTGCACCACCGCCCCGCCGATGAAGATACTGCCCTCGAACGCATACTCCAGCCGCCTTTGCGCGCTGGCAGCCAGCGTGGTGATCAGCCTGTACTTTGAGCGCACAAACTCCGTGCCGATGTTTTGCAGCAGGAAGCAGCCTGTTCCGTAGGTGTTTTTGGCCTCGCCTGCGCACCAGCACAACTGCCCGAAAAGCGCCGCCTGCTGGTCACCGGCAATGCCCGCGATCATGGCGCCGCCCAGACCCAGCGTCGTGGTCACCTCGCCCACCTTCTCGCTCGACCAGACAACTTCGGGCAGCATGCTTTCGGGAATGTTGAAGATGCGCAACAGTTCCACGTCCCACTCGCCCTCCACAATGTCGAAGAGCAGCGTTCTCGATGCGTTGGTCACGTCGGTCACATGCCGCTGCCCGCTGGTCAAGTGCCAGATCAACCAACTGTCCACGGTGCCAAAGGCCAGTTCGCCGCGCTCCGCCCGCGTGCGTGCACCCTCCACGTTTTCCAGAATCCAGCTCACTTTGGTCGCGGAAAAATACGGGTCGAGCACCAGTCCGGTCTTGGCTGAGACCGCATCCTCAATCCCGCTCTCGACCAATGCGGCGCACCGGGTGGCTGTGCGGCGGTCCTGCCAGACAATCGCCGGATAGATCGGCTTTCCCGTCGCCCGCTCCCACACAATCACCGTCTCGCGCTGGTTGGTAATGCCGATGGCCGCCATGTCGCGGGGCCGTGCGCCCACCCGCCCCAGCGCCTCAACCGCGCAGGAGAGCTGGCTGGTCAGGATCTCCATTGGGTCGTGCTCCACCCATCCGGCCTGCGGGTAGAACTGCTCGAACTCATGTTGCGCCACGGCGGCAATCGCGCCCGCCTCGTCAAACAGAATCGCACGGGAACTCGTCGTTCCCTGGTCCAGTGCAAGGATGTAAGCCATCTGATTCGCCCGCCTTTGGCAACCAGTCAAACACGCGGGGCTGGCAGGGGGCAAGAAGGCCGGAACTACTGCGCGAAAGGGCGCGAAGTCTAAGCAGTGATCCTGGTCGCTCCGGTAGAGATGCCTCCGTCAACCAATAGCGTTTGTCCGGTAATATAACGGCTCGATTCCGAGGCCAGAAAGACAATAGCCCCATCGAGATCGTCCGGCAAGCCGGGCCGCTTCACGGGAATGCGGTCGCAGATATATTCGACCCACGCGGCGTTTTCATACAAGGCCCGATTCTGCTGTGTCTTGAACCATCCTGGAGCCAGGCAATTCACGGTAATTCCGTTGCTGCCCCAGTCGTCGGCAAGACTCATGGTAAGTTGTCTTATTCCGCCGCGGCTTGCTCCGTATGGGCCGAGGCCGGCGTATCCCGCCACGCTTGTAACTGAACCTATGTTGATAATGCGTCCATAACTCCTGTCGATCATCCCGCGCGCAACCGCTTGCGCAACAAAAAAGGAGCCGCGCAAGTTAGTGTCAAGAATCGTGTTCCAATCGTCCCATGTCACGTCCAGCGCCGGCTTGCGGATGTTACAGCCGGCGTTGTTGACGAGAATGTCGATCTTGCCAAAGTGGTCTTCGATGGCGGCAATCCCTTGCTGAATGCTGGAGTAGTCGCGCACATCGAGCGCCGTAGAGAAGGTCTTTCGCCCCATCGCCTGAAGCTCGCCGGCAAATCTAGAGAGCGTCTTCGCGTCGCGGCTGGTAATCGCAATGTCCGCACCGGCTCGGGCCAGCGCGCGGGCAAAATATTGCCCCAGGCCCCGGCTGGTTCCAGTTACAAGCGCAACCTTGCCGGATAAGTCGAACAAAGAGTCGGTCTTCGATTCTGTCATGAGAGTTATCTCCTCAAGGCTCTAAAACAACTTTCAAAAGACCGGGCTCGCGTTCGTACAGGCGATGAAACCAAGTAGCTCCCTCTTCGAGCGGAGCCACAGCGGACAGCAGCGGATCGACGCGAATGGCGCCCCGCGAAATCAACGAAATACATGCGGGATACTCGCCGGAGGATGCACATGAGCCTTGCAGCCTGATCTGCCTGGTGACCACAGATTGCAGACCAAGTTCGATAGTGGGCGCAACATTGCCAATCAGTGTCACCGCGCCGCCCTTCCTCGCGCTATCCAACGCCAACTTCACCGGAATGGTGCTGCCCACGCACTCCAGTGCGGCGTCCGCGCCGCGCCCCATCGTTTGCTCAATAATCTGCGCAGCCACATCGGCGCACTTGGAATTAAAAGTATGGGTCGCGCCAAGGTCCCGCGCAAGTTCCAGGCGCGTTTCATCCACATCCACAACAAAGACTCTCCCCGCGCCCGCCAACCGGGCCGCCTGCAAAGTAAGCAGACCAATCATTCCCGCGCCCACAACCACGACAGTGTCTTCCAGCGCAATCGGAGTAAGCGAAACGCCATGAACGGCAACGGAGACAGCCTCAATGAGCGCTGCATGGGAGTAAGACATGTTCTCCGGCAATGCATAAGCTATCCGCGCCGGGACCGTAACATACTCGGCAAACGCGCCCATGCGCCTGAAAGCCGGAGTCGAAACTCCAATCACCTCGCGGTTCTCGCAGAGATTGATCTGACTCCGCAGGCAATAGAAGCACTTCCCACAATAGAAAGTCGAATCGAATGTTACACGGTCGCCTGCATGAAAGTTATGAACATCGCTTCCTGTCGCTTCGACAACTCCGGCAGCCTCGTGTCCCATCACGATCGGCGGAAGCCGCCGTCCGGTGCTGCCATCGTAGCCATGCACGTCGCTTCCGCAAATTCCGCAGGCTCGGATGCGAATCAGCAATTCGTCGGCGGCAGGCTGCGGCGCGGGAATATCCACCACATCGAGCTGCTTATACGCCGATAGCATTAACGCCTTCATTCCATCTCCATGTTACTTCTGAGCGATCCGCGCTCTATTAAGTCAGGATAGCTTGGTTCTTGTGCCTCTGTTTGCTTTCTGTTGACGGCATCTCGCAACGCATCAGGATACACCATCGGAGAGTTGGAGATGTCCGGCTGGGGGTTCAATCTTTCCTAACAGAAAAACATATGCGGCGATGCCGATTGCGAGATAGATCGCCGGCAGCCCAAAAGCCCATACGTAGGAATGCCGCGCATCCACCAGATAACCCGTGATGCTGGCTGCCGCGATTCCTGAAATCTGGTTCGAAAAATTGATGATGCCGCCAACCTTTCCGACATCGTTCCTGCTTGCAATCAGGGATGGAATCGACCATCCCACCGGGGCCGCGGCGGCAAGGCCGCCAATCGACAGACCGATCCAAATCAGAGCGTGCTGTGCGCTATGGGTATTGGCCGCGCCGAAGATGCCAAGGCCGCAAGTCGTACCGCCCACAAGCACGGTTTTGCGCACGCGGCTTGCGTCCCACCCTCGCCGGATCAGCCAGTCCACAAGC
>Ga0182016_10001785_pt1 | contig 25821 bp, 29 predicted proteins | sample 712S2MmetaG_FD_120491 | JGI IMG/M metagenome (GOLD analysis project Ga0182016, IMG submission 120491) | Permafrost microbial communities from Stordalen Mire, Sweden - 712S2M metaG | ecosystem: Environmental > Terrestrial > Soil > Wetlands > Permafrost | place: Sweden: Stordalen | collected...
CACATCATTGATTTGGCCCAGGCCCATATTCTCGCGCTGCCGGCGGGACGGCAGGGATTTTATAATCTGGGAAATGGCGATGGTTATTCGGTGCGCCAGGTGATCAATGTCTGTGAAAAGGTGGTGGGCCGCTCCATTCCCACGGTGGAAAAGCCGCGGCGGCCGGGTGATCCGCCCAAGCTCGTGGCGGCCGCGGGCAAGGCCATGCGGGAGTTGAATTGGAAGCCGGCCTATCCGAAGCTGGAGCAAATCATTTCCCACGCCTGGCGCTGGCATCAGGCCCATCCCAACGGTTATCCGGATTAAGATAAATTCCTCGCCTCAGAATGAAGGAGACGATCACTCATTTGATCCAGTGGTATCAAAGCACGCTGGATGCGGGCGGTTATCCGTTGATCGCCGCTTTAATGGCCATTGAGAGCACTTTCATTCCTATCCCGAGTGAGTTGGTGATTCCCTTTGCCGCCCAGCGAGCGCAGGCCGCGGGGCATTTAAGCTTGCCGGGAATCGTCCTCGCGGGAGCCCTCGGCTCGTGGCTTGGCGCAACCATCATGTATTGGATGGCCCGTTTAGCCGGACGACCTTTGGTCGTGCGATATGGCGCTTACTTTCTCGTGCCGGAAGCCAAGCTGCAGGCGGCGGAACATTGGGCCCGGCGATTTGGCTCCTTCGGTGTTTTCGTGGCCCGCTTGCTGCCGGTCGTGCGGCACTTGATTGGCCTTCCCATGGGCATTGTGAAGATGAATTTCAAGCTCTACTCCATTTTTACCCTTATTGGTTCAACACTCTGGTGCGCGGTTCTGACGTGGGTGGGCGTCGCGGCCGGAAAGGACGAGAAGTTGTTGCAAGGCGATTTGCATCGCATCACCCTTTGGCTGCTCGGGGCCATCGCCGTCCTGGGAGCGCTCTATTATTTTCTCGTCCATCGCTACATGACGGGGGAGCGTTCCTCAAAAGAGCTTTAAAGTCCCTTTCCCACAAGGTAAACTAATTGGCTATGCTATGTGAAAAGAGGTATTTCGCATGACCTCAACTGAGATTCGACAGTCCTTCTTGGATTTTTTTAAGTCCAAGGCGCACACGATTGTGCCTTCGTCCAGCCTGATGCCGGATTCGCCCGGCTTGCTTTTCACCAATGCCGGGATGAACCAATTCGTCCCCATTTTTCTCAACGAACGCGCGCCCGACGTGCACAAATGGCCGGGCGCTCTGGCCGGCAAAGCAACGCGCGCGGCGGACACGCAAAAATGCATTCGCGCCGGCGGCAAGCACAACGACCTGGAAGATGTCGGACTGGATACTTACCACCATACGTTTTTTGAGATGTTGGGTAATTGGAGCTTCGGCGATTATTTCAAGAAGGAGGCGATCGATTGGGCTTGGGAACTGGTGACGCAGGTCTGGAAATTTCCTCCGCAACGCCTTTACGCGACGGTTTACAATCCCGATAAATCCAAAAACGATCCCAGCGACTTTGACCGTGAGGCCAGTGAGTATTGGGCCGCGAAATTCACCGCCCTCGGCCTCGATCCTCAAGTCCATGTGGTTCACGGTGGCAAGAAGGATAATTTCTGGATGATGGGCGAGACCGGCCCTTGCGGCCCCTGCTCGGAAATTCACGTGGATTTGACGCCCGCGGGCGATAGCAAAGGGGCGCTGGTCAATAAAGGAGACGTCCGGTGCATCGAAATTTGGAACCTGGTCTTCATCCAGTTCAACGCCAACGCCGACGGGACTTTTTCTCCCTTGCCCGCCCGCCACGTCGATACCGGCATGGGCTTCGAGCGCGTCACGGGGATCATGCAAAACACCCGGGGCTTCACCGATTTCTCGCGGCTGATTTCCAACTACGAAACGGACATTTTTCGCCCCCTCTTCGACCAACTCGAAAAACTCAGCGGCAAAAAGTACCGTTCCACGCTGCCAAACCCTTCTGCCCTGCTGGCCGGAACTCCCCCACCACAAACTCCGCCGCCAAACATTCCGGGGAGCGCGGTCGTCTCGACCGCCCCCGCCGGCGTCCCGCCGGCGGAATCAGGCGACCGAGAAGCGCGGCAAATTGCTGGCGCGGTGTACCATCGCCGGCGCCTGCCGCATTTTGAACGCCCTTGGGCGAAATACATGGTCAGTTTTTCGACACTTGAGCATCGATTCCTATCGCCAGCAGCGCGAGACGTCGTGCTAAAGAGCCTCCTTTTTGGCCACGAGCAGCGCCGCTATCAACTTTACGCGGGCTGCGTGATGCCCGACCACGTTCATATTTTATTCGAGCCCCAAATCAAGGAGCAGGACAATGATGGCAAGCCGGTGTTTTGGCCGCTCCCGGAACTGTTGCACTCAATCAAGTCTTTTTCCGCTCATGAAATCAACAAACTAGAGCAGACGACAGGTCAGGTCTGGGAAAATGAGTTTTTTGATCGGCTGATGCGCGGCGATGCGGATCTCGAAGAGAAATTTCATTACATATGCCGCAATCCGTGGGATGCGGGCGTTGTTTCGCTCGCGGAGAATTACCACTGGCTGTGGACTCCAGAAGCGCCGGGAACTGCCGCGCGAGACGCGCGGCAGGGCGACCGGGACGGTCGCGCTCCCCAATCACAAACTCCGCCGCCAAACATTCCGGGGAGCGCGGTCGTCTCGACCGCCCCCGCCGGCGTCCCGCCGGCGGAATCAGGCGAGCAAATCAAAATCGACATTGCGTTTCGGGTGATTGCCGACCACATCCGTACCCTTAGCTTTTCCATTGCCGACGGAATACTACCGGGCAACAACGACCGGAATTATGTTCTGCGCCGCATTCTTCGCCGCGCGGTCCGCTATGGCAGGACGCTGGGTTTTCACGAGCCCTTTTTCTACAAACTGGTGGACAGTTTGGCTGTCAACATGGGCGGTGTGTTTCCGGAATTGCGAAAAAAACAGGCGCACGTCGAGGAGGTAATCCGGTCCGAAGAGGAGGCCTTTAATAATACGCTGGACCGGGGCATCGAGATTTTCAACGAGCATACCAGCGCGCCCACCGGCCCCAACGCCGCGACGCAAATCATTCCCGGTTCGGTCGCCTTCATGCTTTATGACACTTACGGTTTTCCTCTTGACCTGACTGAGTTGATGGCCCGGGAACGCGGTTGGTCGGTGGACAGCGGCGCGTTCGATAAATTGATGGACGAACAACGCGCCCGCGGTCGCGCCGCGCAAAAGAAGGAGATCATCGCGGCTTCCACGCTCGATACCTCCAGACCGACCCGCTTTATCGGCTTTGAGCAAACCCGTGCTCAAGCCACCGTGCTCGAGGCGGTTCATCTCAAGGACAAAATGGCCGCCACGGTCGATACTTCCCCTTTTTACGCGGAAATGGGCGGACAAGTGGGGGATACAGGCGAATTGGAATTTGGCGGGAAAGTGTTCCAGATCGTCAATACGCAAAAGACGGCCAATACCTTTTTGCATTTCCTGGCAGGCGGGGAGGCGCCTCCCGCTGGAGCGGTCGTCGAATTGCGCGTGAATCTTCCTCGTCGCGCGGCCATTCAACGGCACCACACGGTCACCCACTTGCTCCATTGGGCATTGCATGAAATCGTCAGTTCGGACGCGACCCAAAAGGGCTCTTACGTCGGCCCCGATAAATTGACGTTTGATTTCAGCAGCCCGCCACTTTCGCCGGGGCAGATTAGCGATGTGGAAACGCTGGTCAATGAGCGGATTCTCGAAAACTCCGGCATCGGTTGGACCGAAGTTCCTTATGGCGACGTCAAAGGCCGGAAGGACATCATGCAGTTTTTCGGCGAAAAATACGGCGACCTGGTTCGCGTGGTGCAGATTGGCGGAAAAGAGGGATCGCTCGACGGCTACTCCATGGAATTATGCGGCGGCACGCACGCGCGGGCCACGGGCGAAATCGGCTTATTCCGCATTCTGAGCGAGGGCGCGGTGGCGGCGGGCATTCGCCGCATCGAAGCCGTGGCCGGGTTGCGCGCTTATGAAAAATCCCGGGAAGATACCGCCTTGATTGCGACCGTCGCGGGAAAGATCAATTCACCCGCCGCTGAACTGGAACGGAAAATTGACGCGCTCCTGGCCCAACAGAAAGAACTGGAGAAACAACTCCTAGCCACGCGGCAAAAGCAAGCCGTGGAGGTTGCCCGTGGCTTAATGGCCAAAGCCAATCCAGCCGGCGCCACCCCCAGCATTATCGAAGAAATTGAGGGCGCGGACGGCGATATTCTGCAAACAGTGGCGGACACCCTCAAGGGGCGGTTCAAAGGAGTCATCGTGCTGGGCGGAACAAATGGCAGTGCCGTTGCGTTAATCGCGGCTGTCTCGCCGGAATTCACGGGCAAATTTCCCGCCGGCAAAATTATTCAAGCCATCGCGCCGCTGGTCGGCGGCAAAGGAGGAGGCAAGCCGGACAATGCGCGGGGCGGGGGCAAAGACGTCGCCAAGCTGGGCGAAGCGCTGGCCAAGGCAAGAGAATTCATCGGCGTCTGATACTCGCATGCAAGCTGAATTTGACTCAATCGAATCAGTCCTGGCTGATCTGGGCAACGGTCGGATGGTCGTCGTGGTGGATGATCCGAGCCGCGAAAATGAGGGCGATTTAATTATGGCGGCCGAATGCGTCACGCCCGAAGCCATCAATTTCATGGTCAAATTCGCCCGCGGATTGATTTGTGTTCCGACCACCAGCGAACGCTTGAAACAGTTGGGCATTGAGCAGATGGTGGCCCAAAACACGGAAAACTTCCGCACCGACTTTCAGGTCAGCGTCGATGCCGCCCGCGGCATTACCACCGGCATCAGCGCCGCCGATCGCGCTTTGGCCATTAGAATCATGGCCGACCCCACGGCCGTGCCGGAGGATCTGGTGCAACCCGGGCACGTTTTTCCTTTGCGGGCCAAGCCGGGTGGTGTCCTGCAACGGGCCGGACACACCGAGGCGGCCGTCGATTTGGCCAAATTGGCCGGCCGCCGTGCCATAGGGATTGTCTGCGAGATCATGAGCGACGACGGCTCCATGGCCCGTTTGGGTGAATTGAAGAAATTCGCGCGCAAACATCGGCTGAAAATTTGCACCATCGCGGACCTGATTCATTACCGGCGCACCCGGGAGAAACTGGTCGAACGGGTCGAGGTGGTCAAAATGCCCACGGCTTACGGAGATTTCGACCTTTTCCTTTATCGCTCCAAAGTCGATGGCCAGCACCATCTCGCGCTCGTCCGCGGCAACGTGGCGGGAAAGAAAAACGTGCTGGTGCGCGTGCATAGCGAGTGTTTGACAGGCGATGTCTTTGGCTCGCGCCGCTGCGATTGCGGGTCGCAATTGCAAGAGGCCATGAAGCGCGTCTCCGCCGCGGGGCAGGGGGTCATCGTTTACATGCGCCAGGAAGGGCGCGGCATCGGTCTGGCTTCAAAAATCAAAGCCTATAAGCTGCAAGAGAGCGGTTTGGATACGGTCGAGGCCAACCTCAAGCTGGGCTACGGCATGGATTTGCGAGAATATGGCTTGGGCGCGCAAATCCTGGCCGATTTGGGATTGAAGACCATTTCTTTGCTGACCAATAATCCTAAAAAAATCGTGGGCCTGGAAGGCTATGGCCTGGAAGTCGTCGAGCAACTGCCGATCCAGGTCGCCCCCAATCCGCACAATGAAAAATACCTTAAGACCAAGCGGGAGAAAATGGGCCATTTGCTCTGAGGGCGGCCCGCTCCTGCAATTATGTTGACAAAACTGCAGCGCAAAGACTTGCCCGCCCCGCGGGGAAAGTTTGCCATCGTCGCTTCCCGCTATAACGCCCAATACGTGGACGCCATGGTTGAGGCCGCCCGCAATGAATTACAAAAGGCCGGGGTCAAAGCGGTGCGCGTGGCGCGCGTGCCGGGCGCGTTTGAAATCCCCGCCGTCGCCGCTTTGCTGGCGCGGGAGCGGCCCGCCTGTTCCGCCATCATCTGCCTGGGCGTGATTTTGCGCGGCCAGACCGCTCACGCCCAACAGATCGCCGATGCCGTCAGCGCCGGCCTGGTGCAGTTGCAGATTCAGCACGCGCTCCCGATTGTCCACGAAGTCTTGCTGCTGGAAAATGAAGCCCAGGCCGTGGTCCGCTGCCTGGATGAACACCATAATCGCGGGACGGAAGCCGCGCAGACAGCCTTGGAGATGGCGCGCGTGATGGCTTCTCTGCGCCGGCGACCCGCGAAATAGCGGTCGCCGCTCCTTCCATGTCGGGCTTCAGCTAGCGGGAGCTTCATGATTTTCCCTTACAAGCAGTATTCGACTTTGTGAAAAGTTTCACAAAGCGCTTGCGTGCGTTTTCTGAACTGTTTATTTTAGCGCCGCATCTGATCTGTTTCCGATGATTTTTATGAAGAGATTTGAGTTGGCATTGTGTGTTTTAACATTAACTGGCATTTTGCACAGCGCGGTGGCGGGCGACGTGACTGGAAAAGTCACCCTCAAAGGCACGCCGCCCGCTGAGAAAGCGATTGCGTTTGACGATACCTGCAGCGCCCTCAAGCCCACTGTGGCCACCACCCGCCATTATGTCGTCGGCGCGGATGGCGGTTTGGCCAATGTTTTCGTCTATCTCTCCAGCGGTTTGGAGGGTAAGAAATTCACTCCGCCGACGGAGGTTGTGGAACTGGATCAGCAAGGGTGCAATTACCAGCCTTACGTCAGCGGCGTCATGGTTGGCCAGACTGTGCGGATCAAGAATTCAGATCCGATCATGCACAATATTCACGCGCTCCCCAATAACCCCGATAATACCGAGTTCAATTTCGCCCAACCCAGCCAGAATGATGTCAATGATACCAAATGGACCTCCTCCATTAAAGGGCCGGAAGTTTTGGTGAAGTTGAAATGCGATGTGCATCCTTGGATGTTTGCTTACGTCGGGGTGCAGAATCATCCGTTTTTTGCCGTGACCGATAAGGACGGCAATTTCAAGATCGCGAACGTCCCGGCCGGCAAATACACTCTGACGGCGTATCATTTAAAGGCGCACGGCAAGAAGCCTGGCGTCAATCAAGACATTACGGTGGCGGACAGCCCGGTCACGGCCAACTTCACGGTGGAAGTGCCGGCCCCGCAATAAGCTCCGTTTTAGGTTGAAAAATGGTGACGGCTCGGCGGAGCCGCCGCCATTTCGTTTTGTGGTTCAACCAGGATTCTCCTTTCCTGGCCGCTGGAATTTTAAGGAGTCGTTGTTTTGCGTGTAATGTGAGTTCGATCCAGGCGGATAATTTGTATTTGAAGCGCTTCGCGGTTTTTACCGCGGGCGCAACCTTCTGCCTCGTCTGGATGGGCGGCTTGGTGACGAGCCACGGAGTGGGTTTGTCCGTCCCGGATTGGCCGAACACTTACGGCTACAACATGTTTTTCTTCCCTGTCTCCAAGTGGATTGGCGGGATTTTTTATGAGCATACCCACCGCTTGGCGGCTTCGCTGGTGGGCTTCCTGACCACGGTGCTCGCGTTGTGGCTTTACGGGCGTCAGGCCCGTCCTTTGCTGCGCTGGGTTGGAACCATTTTCCTGGTGGCCGGTCTTGGCCTCTGCGTGAAGTTCCCCGCGCATCTCGCCGAGAACGTCCTTTTGGCGGTCATCGGCTTGGTTGGTTTGGCGGCCAGTTTCTCGTGGCCGAATCGCGCACCCGCCGCGAAATGGCTCAGGACGCTCGGCGTGATCGCGTTTCTGGCGGTGGTGACGCAAGGCATTCTGGGGGGATTGCGCGTCACGCAATTGAGTGATCAGCTCGGGATCTTCCACGCCACGCTGGCGCAGTTGTTTTTTGTCCTCGTTTCGGCCATCGCTTTGTTCCAGACCGAGTTTTGGCGCTCGGTCCCTTTTCAGACCGAAACGGACCAACACCACTTCCGTCCTCTTTTCGCGGCCACAACTTGTTTGCTGCTCTTTCAACTGATCCTCGGCGCCACCATGCGCCACCAACACGCCGGCCTGGCCATCCCGGACTTCCCTGCCGCTTACGGCAAACTCTGGCCTGACACCAGTGCCGCTGCGGTGGAGCGTTACAATCAAAATCGACTCGAAGCCGCGGGGGAGAATCCGATTACGGCTTTTCAGATTAACTTGCAGATGACGCACCGTATTGTGGCTTTGCTTGCTTTTACTTCGGTTGCCGTTTGCTTTTGGCGCGCGCGTCGTTATTTGGGAGCCGGGCATGAGTTGACGCGCCTTAGCGGGGTTTGGCTTGGCCTCGTGCTGCTCCAGGTCTTTTTCGGCGCGGCGACGATCTGGACCGGCAAATCGGCCGACATTGCGACCGCCCACGTGGCCTGCGGAGCTCTTTGCTTGATGACCGGCGGTCTGCTCTCTGTTGTCACCTTCCGACGGTTTGCCGCTCTGGCCCCGGCCCCTTTTGTGGAAAAGAACGAAATGACACCCTTGCTGAATTCCTCAGGCAGCGCCGCCAAGTAATATGAAAGCCACGGTTCAAACTCTCGAGGCTGCGCCGGACCTGCTCAAAGCGCCCACCACGGAAAAATCCCTGGCGGCTGTCTTGGGTGAGTTGTTTAAATTGCGTCTGACGACTTTGGTTCTTCTCACGACGCTCGTCGGCTTTTATCTTGGTTCACGCCCGCCCGTCTCCTGGGTCTTGATGGTCAACGCGCTGCTGGGCACTGGTCTGCTCGCGTCCGGCGCCTCAGCGCTCAACCAATTGCTGGAGCGCGAGCACGATGCCAAGATGCGCCGCACCCAAGACCGGCCTTTGCCTTCCGGACGCCTGACGCCGGAATCAGTTCTCATCATTGGCAGTGTTTGCGGGATGGGCGGTTTGGTCTATCTGGCCCTGACGGTCAATTTGCTGACGGCTCTGCTGGGAGCCATTACCTTCGGTAGCTACGTTCTGATTTACACTCCGCTCAAGCGCGTCACGACATTAAACACCGTCATCGGAGCGATTCCGGGCGCTTTGCCGCCCCTGATGGGCTGGACCGCCGCGCGGGGCGCTATGTCCACCGAGGGTTGGTCGCTCTTTGCCATCCTTTGTTTTTGGCAACTGCCGCACTTTCTGGCCATCGCCTGGATGTACCGGGAAGAATACGCCAAGGCGGGTTTCGTCATGCTGCCCGTGGTGGACCCGAGCGGGGAACGCACCGGGCGCCAGGCCTTTTCCCATACCCTTGGGCTGCTGCCGATCAGCCTTTGCCCGTTCCTCTTTAAAATGGTGGGCGGCGTTTATTTGGTGGGGGCCTTGCTGCTGGGCGCGGCTTTTCTCTGGAGCGCCTTTCAATTCTCCCGGCATTTGACCTTGCAGCGGGCCCGGCTTCTTTTTTTCGCTTCGATCATTTATTTGCCGGCATTACTTGGATTGATGGTTTTCGATAAAATCCCGAATTGAAAAGAATGATCCTTCCCAACAATATCAATTTATTGGGCTGCAGGCACTTTAACCCCAGCTTGGCTGGAGCAACGCCCTAGACTCTCATGCAGACTACCCTAGACGAGCATTCGCACACTCACACCGCGCACGACGAGCCGGGCTTTTGGCAGAAGTATATCTTCTCCACGGACCACAAGGTGGTCGGCATCCAGTATGCCATCAACGCCTTGCTCTTTCTGCTTTTCGGTTTCTTTCTCATGCTCATGATGCGCTGGCAACTGGCTCATCCGGGCCATCCCATTCCCGTGCTGGGCAAAGCGCTCTCCAGGATTCTCGGCGAAGACATGGCCAGCAAAGAGGGGGTGATGTATCCTGATTTGTACAACGCTTTTGGGGCCATGCATGGGACGATCATGGTCTTCCTCGCGGTGGTCCCGCTGCTCACGGGCGCCTTCGGCAATTACGTCATGCCTTTGCAAATCGGCGCGCCGGACATGGCCTTCCCGCGCTTGAACATGATGAGCTACCAGTTTTATTTCTTCGGCGGCGTGATCATGTTCGCCAGCTTTTTCGTGCCGGGAGGAGCCGCCAAATCCGGGTGGACTTCTTATTCGCCTCTCGCCTCGGTCACGGAAATGGGCCACCACCCGAACGGGCAGACTTTTTGGCTGATCGGGATGGTCTTCCTCATCACTTCCTCGCTTCTCGGTTCCGTCAATATCATTTCCACCATCATGCAACTGCGGGCCAAGGGATTGACTTGGATGCGGCTCCCGTTTTTTGTTTGGGCGCAGTTTGTCACCAGCTTTCTGCTTCTGCTCGCTTTTCCGCCTCTCGAAGCGGCGGGTTGCCTGCAATTAATGGATAATATTTTTGGCACGAGCTTTTTCCTGCCCTCCGGGCTGGTGGTTTCAGGCCATCCCTTGCACGTGGCGGGGGGCGGCAGTCCGTTGCTCTGGCAGCACCTGTTCTGGTTCCTCGCGCATCCGGAGGTCTATGTCTTGATTTTGCCCGCGATGGGCATCGTTGCCGAAGTCGTGGCCAACAACACCCGCAAGCCGCTTTGGGGCTACCGGTCTTTGGTTTACGCCTCGATGGGCCTCGGCTTCATGTCCTTCATTGTTTGGGCGCACCACATGTATTTGACTGGCATGGGGATTCGCATCGCCACTTTCTTCCAAACCACGACGATGATGATCTCCATTCCCTCGGTCATCATTCTGACCGCTTTGCTGATCTCGCTGTGGGGCGGTTCGATTCGCTTCAATACCCCGATGCTTTTTGCCGTGGGCTTTCTGCCCATGTTCGGCATCGGCGGGTTGACCGGATTGCCCTTGGGCTTCAATGCCAGCGACCTTCAACTCCACGACTCGTACTACGTCATTGGTCACTTTCACTACGTGGTCGCGCCGGGCACCATCTTCGCCATCTTTGCCGGGATCTACTACTGGTACCCCAAGGCGACCGGACGGTTTATGAATGAATTTTGGGGCAAAGTTCATTTCGTGCTGTCGATTATTTTTATGAACATCATCTTCATGCCGATGTTCATCCAGGGTTTGGCTGGCATGTCGCGCCGCATGTACGACGGTGGACTGACCTACGCGGAACTGCCGGGCGTGGCTGGCTTAAGCCCCTTTATCCTTTATCTGAACAAGGTCATTTCCTACGCCGCCTTCTCCATGGCCCTGGCGCAGATTCCGTTTATCATCAATTTCTTCTGGAGCATCAAGCACGGGAAGAAAGTCACTTCCGATAATCCCTGGGACGCCACCACCTTGGAGTGGCAAACGCCGACTCCCCCGGGGCACGGCAATTTTACCAAACCGATTGAGGTCTTCCGCGGCCCGTACGAGTACAGCGTTCCTGGCCATGCGCGGGAATTCCTGCCGCAGAATGACCCGGACAAATCTTAGACTTTGATACATGAACATTCCTTACACGGTTGAGCACCGCGAAGACACGGGCCTTTACAACGCCAAGCTGGGAGTCTGGCTCTTTTTGGCGTCGGAAGTGATGCTTTTCGGAGCCTTATTTTCCTCGTATATCCTCTTGCGGGTGGGTGCCGACCCTGGCACCTGGCCGCGCCATTGGCTCGATTACAAATTGGGTGCCCTCAACACCATCATTTTGATCATTTCCAGCGTCACGAACGTCGTCGCCTGGGCCAATCTCAAGCTCGGCTCCTTCGGCAAGTACCGCTTTTACCAAAGCATTACCATCGTCTGCGCCATTTTATTTCTTGGAATAAAATCCTACGAGTACTACGGCAAGTTCCATCACTACACCATCACGCTCAAGGACGGCCGCATCGCCGATGGTCACCTCCAAAAAGAAGAAACCACCAAGGACAAGGTCGTGATCGACGGTTGGTGGCCGGCCAGTGAAGCGGCCCTGATGGACCCGCCGACCAAAATCGAAGAGAAAAAGATCGAAATCGAATCCAAAGATATCGCTGAGATGCGCAATTATGGTCCCGCACGCAATAACTTTACCGGTCTTTATTTCACCATGACCGGCCTACATGTTCTCCACATTATTGGCGGCATCATCGTCATTTTTGCCATTTGGGGGCCGCTCAACGGCATGTGGAAAACGGATCCCGAGCGCTATACCAACCGGGTGGAAGTCGCCGGGCTCTTTTGGTCCTTTGTTGATTTGGTCTGGTTATTTATTTTCCCAACCTTTTATCTTTTGTAACCGTTTATGTCCAAAGCCTCAGAACAAGAATTACAGGATGTAAAAAAGCATGTGCGCCAGCACGTTATCATCGCCATCGGCTTGGCGCTGGGCAGTTTGACGACGATTTGGACGTCGCAAACCAATTTCGGCAGTTTCTCCCTCAACGTGGCCGCGACCCTGGCCATTGCCTCCGTTCAGGCCTTTCTCGTCGCCGCTTTCTTCATGCACTTGCTTTCCGAGAAGAAGGTGATTTATTGTTTCTTGGTGTTTACCGCCATCTTTTTCGTCGCGGTCATTGGGGTAACGTTCTGGGCGCGGATGCCGGCTAACGTCGTTCACTACCAATAGTTATGTCACTCAAGGCCGTCCATATTTTTTTCGTCACCTGCTCCATCCTTTTGGCCTTTTTCCTTGGCGGGTGGCTCTGGAACGACTTTGCGACCACCAAGGATCGCACGGAAGCCGTGGTCGCCGCCGTTTCGTGCCTCAGCGGCCTCGCCTTGATCATTTATGCCAAGGCTATTTTGAGAAAACTCCGCCAAATTAGTTATTTATGAAAGCAAAGCGATTCCTTCTTCTTTTCGCCGGCTTGATTTTTCTGGCCCGCGTGAACGGCGTGGCCCTCGGCTGCGCGGCCTGTTTTGGGCAATCTGATTCCCCCATGGCGCACGGCATGAATGCCGGCATTTACGCGCTCCTCGGGGTGGTCGGGACGGTTTTGTGCGCGACCGCCACCTTCTTTGTCTTTTTGGCGCGGCGCTCAGCCGCGGTCGCCAAGTTGGAAGAAAGCTCAACGGAGGAAAGCTCAAAAGGCCAATGAACGGTTCGCTTGCAATTCTAGGTTTGCCACATGATGCCTCGCTGCAGGGTGGAGGGACGGATCATCTGATCGTCGCGGTTCACGCCTTGATGTTCGCGCTCTTTGTCGGATGGCTGGCTTTTTTCCTCTTCGTCATGTTCCGCTTCAACCAGCGCAGGCACCCAAAAGCCGACTACGAAGGCGTCAAGAGCCATGCTTCCTCTTATGTTGAAGTCATCGTCGCCTTGGTGGAAGCCGTGCTCCTGGTCGGTTTTGCCATGCCCGTTTGGTCGCGCGCGGTGGAAAAATTCCCCAGCGAAAAGGATTCAACCGTTATTCGCGTCGTCGCGCAGCAATTCCAATGGAACGCTTGGTACCCCGGCAAGAACGGCGTTTTTGTCAAAGCCGACCCCAAATTCATCAGCGGGGACAACACTTTTGGCTTTGATAAGAGCGACCCAAATTACAAGAGCAACTTCGTCGTTGCCAAAGACTTTCTGGTCCCCGTTGGCAAGCCCGTCATCGCTTACATTAGCTCATTGGACGTTATTCATTCCTTTGCCGTCCGCCCGTTGCGGGCCATGCAGGATGCCATCCCTGGGATGCGCATTCCGGTCCATTTCACCCCCGGCGAGATTGGCACTTACCAAATCAATTGCGCGCAACTGTGCGGCGTTTCCCATTTCGGCATGCGCGGCACGATCAAGGTTGTTTCGCAGGCCGATTATGATAAGTGGATCGCGGAGAAATCCAAGGCCGGAGCCAGCGCTGGTGGCGGTTACGAATAGGAGCCGCGCCGACGCCGGTCGCGGCGGCAGGCCGCTAATCCACCCCCGGCCCTGAACGTTTCGCCATGAGCGTATTGAATCGAAAACTGGCTTTCCTTGCGTGGGGAGGGTTGCTCTTGACTGTAGCCGCCGTCGCGGTGGCCTTCATTGCCGCTCCGTCCAAGGCTTCGCTCCCTGTCTATGGCGCCATGCCGGCCTTCCAACTCACGGACCAGGAGAATCACCTTGCCACGCTTGAGAACCTCCATGGACAGGTTTGGGTTGCTGACGTTATTTTCACCCGTTGCGCCGGACAATGCCTCGTCATGTCCGAGCACATGAAGCGAATTCAATCTGCTTTGCCATCCGATGCGCCCATTAAATTGGTCTCCTTCACCACGGACCCGGCCTACGATACTCCCGCCGTCCTGCAAAAATACGCCGCCCGTTATGGTGCCGGCCAAGGCCGGTGGTTTTTCTTGACGGGTGAAAAATCGGTTATCCGCCAAGCGGCGGTCGATGGCCTCAAGCTGACCGTTCTAGACAAGTCTGCGGGCGAACAGGAAAACAGCAACGACCTCTTCATCCACAGCGCCAAATTCGTGGTCATTGACAAGAGCGGCCGCATCCGGGGCTATTTTGACGGAGAAACCGACGAAGGCACCGCCCAAGCGCTCGCCGCCGCTAAAACCCTGGCCCGGGAATGACCCTGCACGACCTTCCGGCCGTCAATGCGACGCTCAACGGGTTGAGCGCCGTTTTTCTCACTGCGGGCTATGTCTTCATCCGGCGTGGGAACACCAAGGCGCACCGCAACTGCATGATCAGCGCCTTCGCCACCTCGACCCTTTTCCTCGCCTGCTATCTTACCTATCATTATCTGGTCCACACCCTCACGCGCTTTGCCAATCCCGCGTGGTTTCGCCCGATTTATCTGGCCATTCTCATCAGCCACACCATTCTCGCCGTCATCATTGTCCCCCTGGTGCTGATGACCTTGAATCTCGGTTTGAAAGGGCGGTATGGCCGGCACAAAATCATCGCCCGCTGGACCTGGCCCTTGTGGATGTATGTTTCCGTCACCGGCGTGGTAGTATATTTGATACTTTACCGGATTTTTCCGCAACAGCCCTGAAACGCGGCTCGCCGACCGGTGAGAAGCGAAAAAACGCGTGAAAACCGTTTGACGTGGGCGGGCGCGGTTTGTAAATTAGTCGTTCCAAAGGGTTCCAAAGTAGCTCAATGGTAGAGCACGCGGCTGTTAACCGTGTGGTTGTAGGTTCGAGTCCTACCTTTGGAGCCATTTCCTAAGCCGTTGATGTTCAACGGCCAACTTCAAAGGCAGGACCAAAAAAGCCCGATTGTGTAGTAAAGTGTGCGGGAAGGGCCGCCTTTGGCCGTTTTTCCGCCACAATTCGCGCCAATTCGGCACCCAGTCCAGGCGTACACCCTCACGCCTCCGGCTCGGCATCGCTTACCCTCTTAACAGAAAGCGATGATGAAACAACGATATTGGCTCTACCGGCGCAACGGCGGCGGCTTTTACCTGCAAGACGCCCGGAGCGGCAAACGCGAAAGTCTCAACACCAAGGACCCCCTCCAGGCGCGGCGGCTGCGCGATGCCCGCAACCAGGCGGTCGAACAGCCCATGCTCAACCTGGCCATGGGTAAAGCCTACCTGGCCGCCATCGACCCTGCCATGACTCTTCGCACCTGGGAGAGCGTCATCGAAGAATTCTGCGGCCACGGCAAAGCCACCACCCGGGGGCGCAACGTCCGTGCGACCGACAGCCCCGATTTTTCCACCCTCCGCAAGAAAAAGCTCGTGGAGACCACCCGTGATGATCTGAGCCGGGCACTTAAAACCATGGGCACATTTAACAATCACGTACTGCGGTGCCTGCACAACCTGGCGGTCGGCTTGGGTTGGCTGCCTTGGCCCATCATCCCGCCCAAACTCTGGCCGCAGCCCGAGGAATTGCCACGCCGGGCGATCACGCTGCCAGAGCACGAGCGTATCCTCTCCGCCGAGAAAAATCCTGAACGCCAGCTTTTTTACCAATTACTCTGGGAAATCGGCGCAGCCCAAAGCGACGCCGCCGCGCTCGTTGCCGAGAACATCGACTGGTCCCATCGCACCCTCTCGTACGTCCGCCGCAAAACTGCCGAACCAGCCTGCCTGGTGATCGGCTCCCATTTGGAAACCATACTCAGGCAACTGCCAGCCAGCGGGGCGCTTTTTCCAAAACTCGCGGTTTTAAGCGCATCCGACCGTGCAGCCGAGTTTTCGCGGCGTTGCCGGGTGGCGGGGATTAAGGGGGTTTCCCTCCACAGTTACCGGTATTCCTGGGCGCAGCGCGCCCTCCAATGCGCCTATCCCGAACGATTCGCCCAGGAAGCGCTCGGCCACGCCAGCAAGGCGGTCCACCGCACTTACGCCAAAAATAACAGCGTAAAAATCCCGCCGCTGGAGGATTACGAAAGGCTGCACCACCAGGGAAATGTGATTCCCTTGGAGTTTAAGCCGACCACAAGCCTAGGCACCTTACCCGAAAAAGCCGCCGGGAACCCGGCATCGAGGTAAGCGCCTGGACGGCTAAAAGACATAGGGAATCATGCGCCAAGTCTTCGCGGAATAATCCTGATATTGCGGATAGCGCGCCACCAGCAGGACCTCCTCACACCGCATCCGCACCATCGCACCGACTATGACCAACGCACCCAGAGCGGCGGCAAGCCATGACCAATGCGCCGCCGCGCCTGCCACGGTAAACAAACAGACAGCAGCATAGATCGGATGCCGAATGTAGCGGTACGGCCCGACCATCACCAACCCACCCTCTGTGGGATTGGCCGCCAAATGAAAACTGCGGCGACCAAAAGTTATTCTTGCCCATGCCATCAATAGCACGGCTGCAAGTTGTGGAATCATGGCCAGCGGGGATAAGGACAGGAGGCTGTGCGCGGCGAGAAGACCAGCGAGTCCGCCCGCCATGCCCACGAAGCCGAGCATGGATAACGCCTTGAGCATATAAGAACATCGTCGCAGCGCCGTCGCTCCCGTTTTGGCAACCAAAATTACGTCGGCCACGCGCCGCCACAGAGGCCGATAATCCCAGTGTACATGACGGCAAGACCTATTCCAACGTCGAATGGACTTTGCAAAAGTTGGAATACCAGCGACCATAGTTTATACCGCAATAAGGCGACACGTGAATGGAGGTCATTCAGACCAACGTGGAGAGCGATCAAGGCGTTGGGCAGGTTGAACGAGATTCCAGCCGTAAAAATCTGGCGTGTTGGATTTTTGCGTCGTTCTGTTTGGAGATGTCGGTGTAACCATGGTCGAGAGCGTATGAGCAAAATAGCCATTGGAATTACGGGTGCTGTCGTGGCCGCAACGCTGGCGGTTCTACTGGTTGTGCAGCAACAAACGATCAAAGAATTGCGCCAGGAGACCGAGACTTTGAGGCAACAGGTGGCGCAGGCCGCGCCATTGCAGGAGCAACTGGATCACGCCACGCAAGCAGCGGCCAGTGCCAGCGGCAGCGCGGAATCGCAAAAGCACGAATTGGTGCGGTTGCGCGCCGAAGTGTCAACATTACGCGGGCAAAGCAAGGCACTGTCCGAGGCGCAGCAGGAAATTCAGAAGTTAAATGGACGCCTGGCGTCAACGACAGAGAACCTCAAAGACCAGTCGGCGGCGCTGCAAGAGGAAATTCAGAAAAAGCAAAGCACAGAAAGCGGGCAGCGCATGAATGCCTGCATCAACAATCTCCGGCTCATTGACTCAGCCAAACAACAATGGGCACTCGAAAATAAAAAACAAGCCACCGATACGCCGACGATGGACGATCTGCTGCCCTACTTTGGGCCTGGACCGAATAACACCAATGCGCCGTCCTGTCCCGAGGCAGGCGTTTACACGATTGGCCCCATCAGCGAAAGGCCGACTTGCAGCATTTCAGGGCACGTTCTGCCATAAACATCGGGACTTTTTAAGTATTGATGGCTATGTGCGCCTAGCGTTGAAGACACGGTCAAAGCTGGTCCAGAGTGCGCCGCCAGATTCCCGGCGCGCTCTTCGAGGTTGCGCTGGCGTGGTCATCAGAATTGGGACGAGCGGTTTATGCGCCGACCACTTCGAGAATTTGCGAGGGGCGGCAACAGTCGGATCGACAGACTAGCGGCTTTAATTCCACACGTGGATCACCATGATCAAGTCCAGCGCGAAAACCCGGTTGGCGGCGCGTTCCCGGCAATAGCCCGCAACGTAAATCCGCCCCTGCGGCTCGTGCTGGAACACCAGGGAGACGTTGACCCTCCGAGGGCTGCCCGGCTTCGATCCCCCCACGTAAATGAATTCGACCGGCTCATTTCTCAGCATCGCTTTGATCAACATTCTCGTTAGAGGGTCACCCGACACGAGCACCGGATTGCGGGGCCGTGCGATCCAATAAAACAGCGTTTCGGGCGGAAACTGCTTCAGGTCCAGGCCTGGCCAGAGCGGCTGCGGGCGTGATGAAATCCGTATCTTTTTCATGCCCAAAGCGTATCACCGAGAGATGGACAAAGGTTGTCCAAGGCCAGGTTTTGACGAAGGTTTTTGAGCTTTTTTTGAAAAGGCGTCGGTAAGCCTGGCAAATTGGCGCATTCCCATCCTCACGGTGAGGTTTTGACGTACCGTGTGGCTTGGCGCTCCCATGCACTGGGCCAGGCTGTATCAAATCTCCGCATTGCTCTTTGGCCTGGTCTCCTGGCGGAGCACCCGCCGCGCCATCATTGCCAACTTCGTCTAGCCACGATGTGCAGGGTGATGACCGGGCAGACGGTTTGATCCCAGAGAAGGATGCTCAGGGCGTCCTTTCTTATTGGCTTTCGGTGTCCCTTTTGCTGGTTGGCGGGCATATATTGGGAAATGACACTGCACGCTATGGATGATTGGCAGTTACTCCAGGCATACGCTAACGACCGCTCGGAAGCGGCTTTTGCCGAACTGGTCAGGCTTCATCTCGACTGGGTTTATTCCGTAGCCCTCCGGCATGTGGGCGATCCTCTCCTGGCTCAAGATGTGGTCCAGTCGGTATTCGTGCTGCTGGCCCGCAAAGCCCGCGATCTGCGCCCCGGCACCATTCTGGGCGGCTGGCTCTTTCGGACCACCTGCCATGTCTCGGCCCATGCTCGGCGAACTGAATACCGGCGCAAGAGCCGTGAAACCATTGCCTGCACTATGATGCACGACTCCCCTTCCACCGACAGCGACGAGATTCTCTGGCAGCAGCTTGTGCCATACCTTGATCTGGCCGTAGCCGCTCTCTCCGAGGCTGACCGCTCGGCCATTCTCCTGCGGTTTTATGAAAAAGCCCCCATGCTCAAAGTTGCGGAAAGGCTGGGCGTCAGCGAAGAGGCAGCCAAAAAGCGCGTCAGTCGGGCTGTGGAGAGGATGCGGCAGTTTCTGGCGCAGCGGGGGGTGAAGCCAGGCGCAGTTGTGCTTGTGGCCGTCTTAACTGAGAAAATGGTGCAGGCTGCTCCGGCAGGGTTGGCGGGCATGGTCGTGAAGGTTTCATTGGCAGCGGCATCCGGGTCGGCTTCGCTGATGCTGCCACAATTGGCGCGCCAGACCCTCAGCGCCTGGCATTGGACCAAGGTCAAACTGGCGGCGGGACTGGCGGTCTCTTCATTGGCTTTGATTTTAGTTGTGGCGACTTCGGGCGGATGGCTCGCTCGTCACACAGGGCTGACTTCAATTGCCGTCAGCAGCGCCCGCGCCCCGGATGTTGGCACGGAAGCGCAGTTCCAGGAGGCAAAAGCCCATTCGGCTAGGACTGTCAATCCTACAATCCGGGCGTTACCCAAGATCGGCGCAATCGCTGGAGTGGTGGTGGACGAGGCGCAGCGTCCCATCGCGGGCGCAAAGGTTTGGGGCGGCTTTGGGCAGGTGCCTTTTGCCCAAGACATCACCGATCCATCAGGTCAATTTGCCCTCGACAAGATAGACCAACCGGCGTTGGTGACGGTGGCGGCAGACGGATTTGCCGCTGATCAGCAGGAATTCAATCCGACCAATCTGCCCGGCCCACTGGTTTTTCATCTCAGCCCGGTGCCTCAATTGAAAGTGCGCGTGGTGGACGAATCCGGCCTGGGAGCGCCAGGGGTGGGCCTCTTTCTTTATCATTGGTGGGGACGGGCGGGGACTCTGGGCCAGGATGCTCCAGGGCAGGCTAATCAGACGGATGCGGATGGTTTGTTGCAATGGCTTTGCCCTCCCAAAGGCGAGTTGGAATTGCAATTTGGCAAGCCCGACTACCGCTATTCTCGCACGAACAAGTTTGCCGCTGATGGCCAAGAGCACGTCATCGTGCTGCATCCTGCCGGGACAGTGACGGGTAGCGTGACCGACGCCGAAACCGGCGCTCCTGTGGACCGCTTCAAATTCACGATGGGGCACTCGCAGCCGTGGTTACCCTCTGACCCAGAGCCGATGTGGGATTTTCGCAGCAAGACTGGCAGCAACGGAGTCTACAAAACAACCATTGAGGAGGAACAGGTCCCCTTCCTGCGCATCGAAGCGGACGGTTATGAAACCGTGGAAACCGAAATCCACTTAACCAATGGGGTCGAAGCCGTCCGCGATTTTCAATTATCACGCGCCAGCGCCGCCAATTCCATTCGCGGCACGGTGTTGCTGCCTGATGGCAGTCCGGCGGCTGGGGTGGAAGTGGCCCTCTGCACGACCACGGTTGGAGTAATGTTAAAAGGAACGGCCTTTAAGCCGGGAGCGTTTGGAAACATCAATCAGTCGCGGCAGGATGACTATCGCAGAAGGACGGACGAGCGAGGCTCCTTCTCGTTTGATTCAAAGCCGGGAGCGCATACGGTGGTAGCGGTGGGGCCAGCCGGGCTGGGTCAGGCGCGTTGTTTTGATTTCTCCAAGGCGCTGGAGATTCGACTACACGCGTGGGGACGGATTGAAGGAAGCGTGCGCACGCGTGACGGCCAAGGCGTATTGCCACCACTGTCCTTGGCATTGACCTCGGCTTTGTAGATCAGCAGCTTTTCCGCCACGCCCTTGTTGCCCTTAGCCGCCGCTGCGTGCAATGGCGTCTCGCCCGCTTTATTGGTCTTGGTGTTGCCATCGGCGTTATTAGCCAGCAGCAAGTCCACCATGTCCTCTTGATCAAACGCCGCCGCCCAGTGCAAAGGCGTCTCGCCGTCAGCGTCTTCGCTGATAATCAGGTCAGGATGGTCTTGGAGTAGCGCCTTAACCTTCGCCAAGTCACCTTTCATGGCTGCGTCGTGAATCTCGCCACCGAAGGCGAAGCTGCTCCACGCCAGCACGCCGAGCATGATGGCCCACGGCGAAAGTAATCCAGCGAGCGGTCCTTCAACCAACGCTGCCCGCCAGCGCGTTCGCCGGGGCAATTCCATTTTTGTTTCCATGTCTTCAACATAGGCCGCTTCCAACTTGTTTAACTAATCGAAAAATCTTGACGACCCATTGACGAAATCAATGTTAATTCCTCCTGGGGAAAGCCGTTCCGGGCTTGGCCTTCGCGCAGAAGAATGAAAGTTCACGAAGCATTCGGCTGTTTGGCGTGCAGGAGAATTGCTGCCCGCGCCGGGCGCTGTATATCCTCCCAGCCCGCCACTAATCGACCGAAGTGCCCCGGTTGAAATCCCCTTTAAGCAATTCTTGCTGATCTCGGGCCATCGGGCTATGCTTGAATTCTGAGGCCTATTGCATCGACTATTTTGCTCAGGTCACCGACGACTGCCACCGTTCTCTAACGTGAATGAGAAGGGCGATAATGGGGATAAACTTTCGCCGCATGATACGCCAGCGGCCTGTCACGAATGAACCTCGAAGCAGAGAAAGCCAAGGCCACGGCAAGCAGTCGCGGACAGGAAGCAAGCGGCCAGTTGGCTGATGCAGGAAAAGTGGAGGAATGGAGATTACCTGGCGTTCAAGCAGTTTCGTTTTTATCGTGGACGACGCCAGTAAAGCCAAGGCCAAGCAAAAGGCGGCGCGGTTTGTCTGCCAGGCGCTCTGGGAGTTTTCACTGGCCAAGAAATAATTTATGGACGCACTTTACAAATCCAGTCCACTGCCCAGCGGCGCGGTCTTAATTTTGCAGCACGTTGAGGGCACTTACGCCGTCCTGGAAGTGGCCGAGAAGCCAGAAGCAATTCTGCGGGAAGTTTCCTTTTGGAACTCGGTGAACAGCGGCGTCGCAGCCTACGTCAATGCCTGCGCCGGGGCCAATGTTGCGCCTTGCATAACAAACCTATGAAGTGGTTTGTCTACATGGTGCGCTGCGCGGACGACACCTACTACTGCGGGATTACGACGGACGTGCGCCGCAGAGCGCTCCAGCACAACGGCAAGCTGCCCGGCGGAGCGCGCTATACCCGTGCCCGCCGTCCGGTGAAGATGGGCAAGGCCATCCTCTGCCCGAGCCGCGCGGTGGCGGCCAAGTATGAGCGGGAGTGGAAAAAGCTCCCGCATGCGCTCAAGGAATTATGGTTAATGAATCCAGCCATCTAAGTCTATTGAAATGAAGAAGCCAAGAGCGAGAGAGGAGCCAAGGCAGATGACGAGCAGGGCGTGGGTGATCATGCCCGGCACCTGAAGTGTAACTGCTGCGATCAGCCTTGCCGCGAACTAATCCCCACAACAAGAAAAAAAAAGCCTCTTGGCTGAAGGTCGGGTCGCTTGTCGGCTTTGAGACGGTTACAGCACTGGTGGACCGGATGGAGCACCCTTGCCCTTCCCGCAATCCAAATTGAAAAACTGTTCCGAGCCGCCAAATTGACCGACAATATTAAACTTGCCGATGGGTTCTTTTTTGGCGGCGGTTAGGGCGTCTCGCGTGGTGGCAAAAGTTGCGCCTTCGCTCGACTTTTTTGTCCAACGACCGTCGCTGGCCAGGAATTCCTGGCTCTCTGTGTTTTCAATGAGGATGTTCATTCAACCCAGACTACGTCATTGGCGGGTGATACGCTACGAGTATAATCCTGGCAAAGCACGAGCTTTTGTGCCTGCCCGCTCGCCCTCCCGTGCGAAAACCGGGGCCAGCCCCGGCGGTTCCGACTCGCAGCGGCTCGGATGAAAGAGCCGCGCCTCTCTTTTGCTGCGCGTGACGCCAGTGTAAATCAGGTTGCTCTGGAGCAAATAAATAGCGCTGCATTCAAAGCGCCACCCCCAGGATGGTCGGCGTCAAGGTCAAGGTGGGTGGCGGGATTATCCTCAGAAGATCGGACCATTCGCTTGCCAAGCCTGGCCCAGCCGTGCATGAATTGGGTCAGAACATGAAGACAAAAATCCTGGTAATTCTGCAAGCGGGCTGGATTCTGACCGCCAGTGTTTATTTGGGCGGATGCGCGCCCTCCGGTTTGAAGGGGTATCGCGGAAAACCATTTCAGGACAGCGTCTATCATGGAGGTCCGCAGAGAATCCCCGGACGGGTGCAATGCGCGTACTATGATCTTGGCGGAGAAGGCGTCGCCTATCACGATGCAGATGCCAAGAACAATGGCAGCGGCGGTCTCAATCCCGCCAACGGGAGTTATCTCAACGAGTTTCGGATGAACGAGGGCGTGGACATCTCTTACACGAAATTTCACGACGAAATCGACAATAATCCATACGACTTAGTGCAACCGCCTGAGGGACAGTTCTACGTTGGTTGGACGGTGCCCGGCGAATGGTTCAACCTGACCGTTGCGGTGGAACATGCCGGTGTTTACAAGATTGATCTCTTATACACCTCCAACAGGGGCGGGACGATTTCTCTGGAGAGAAACGGCAGGCCCTTGGGGCCGCCGATCCATATTATTTCGACTAAAAATGACCAGGACCCGGTGGCCTGGCGTCAATGGCACCACTGGAACATCCTGACGAACATGGCGGAAGTGGAATTGCCCAAAGGGCCGTGCGTTTTGACCGTTCACGTCCTCACCGAAGGCAACATGAATCTGGCCTATCTCGATTTTAAGCTGGAAAACAAATGATCCGCGCACCGGCAAGAAAGCGGAAGCGCGTTGCGATGAGAAAAGGGTTCAAAACCTCTGCCAGGTATTACGGTAAAGCGCTAAAACGATAATCGAGATGGCACCGAGAGACAACAGAGACGGCTCTGGCACTTCAATGGCTATGGCGCTTGGGTTGTCTAACCCGCTGATGAAGGACGCGTTAATCAATTGCCCACTAGTCGAATACTCGCTGATGACGTTTCCACCCGCTCCGCCGGAATTATCAGCCCAGAACAGATGGCCTTCCCCGTCCAGAGCTATGCCGTTGACGCTATTATAGCCGCTCGGGATAAGCGACGGATTGACCCAAGCGCCTGTGGTGGTGTACTTGCCGACACTGCTCACCCACGAGACATAAAGGTTCCCCTTTCCATCCAGAGCGACTCCGCCCGCATAATCCCCGGAAATCGCAGGATTGTTGACCAGCGCGCCCGTTGTCGTATATATGCCAACTCCGGCCTGGGGGGCAAATTCAGCCACGTATAAGAACTGGCCATCAGTTGCCAGCCCCACAGGAGTATTGACGCGGCTCACCAATGCACGATTGATGGGCGAGCCAGTGAGCGTCTACTCGCCGATGAAGCCCGAAGCGCTGTTGCCGTCGGGGCCAATAAGGTTAGCCACAAACAAATCATTGCCAGAGATGGCAAGACCCGACGGCCAGTTCAGACCCGTAATGAGCGCCGAGTTTACCACCGTGCCGGAAGTCGTATATTCGGCCACCGTCCCATCTCGTTGGCTGACAAATAAGTCATTGCCGGAGATGGCAAGTCCAAACGGGCCAGCTAGATTCTTGATCAGCGCCGGGTTGATCGGAACTCCAGTCAGCGTGTATTCACCCACGGTGCCGTTTCCATAATTAGCCACGAAGATTTGACCCTGTGCCGACGAAGCTGCCAGCATCCCTGCCGCCGCCCATGCGGCCCATGGGTTGCGCCACCAGTGGCGAGCATCCTTAGGAGAAAGCCTGCGCAACATGAAGGCATGCTGCGTCATGCAACTAAAATTTGTCAATTACAATCCAGGACGCCTGCATCATCAATGCTGCCAGGGCGAAAACGAGCATCACGGGCCGGTCTACGGCTCAAGAAGTCTGCCGGGAGGTTCTGACGCTGACCAAACTCAACTGGAATAGCTGCGCCTTTGGCAGCAAGCCTGTCTCCCTGGCAGGCATTTTCGGTCAGGATTTTGCCAGCGTGCCGAGCAAAGCGAATAGTGGTGGGCACCGCAGACGAAATACAAGTTTTACAGGTGAAGGGCCAACTTCCCGGAATCGCGTCCGTGAACCCGGAACTGGTTATTAGCGCCGGTTTGAAAATGCGGTAAAAACGCGGGTTTGAAAAATGCAGATGAATCGGACGCCTGGGGCCAGAGGCCGTTCTAACTAACTACTGGCGTCGCACCAACCCTCTTGCGGCGCCGGCGGCGGAGCATTACATTTGTGGCATGAGTCAATCGGTGTGCCATCGCTGGAAGGCGGAAGGGGCCTTTGCATTGATGCTGGTCTACTGTGGCGGGCTTCCGACCAAGCCTTGGCTCTGGCGTTCATCAAGATAGTAGACGACGCCAATCCAGGTGATTTAGCCAAAATTCTAAAATTCTCCAGCACATGGCAAAACCCAAATTAACCAGAAACCGCATCATGGCTGCGTATGCCATTGCCGTGATCGCCGATGTGCTCGAATTTCCCATCGCCGCCGCTGAAATCACCGTCGCTGGCGCGCCATTAGGCGAGTTGTCGGCTTTTTTCCTGGATTGCATCGTCATGGGTGCCATGACCAATCTGCTTGGGTTTCATTGGATGTTCTTGCCCAGTTTTGGTCTGGAAGTGATACCCGGACTTAACCTGCTTCCGACATGGGTCGGTTGCGTTGCGTTTGTTGTCTGGCAACGGAAAAAAGAGCAGAAATCGCAGCCACCCATCATTGATGTGCAGGAGGCTGAAACTGTCCATGAACCTTCCCGGTTGCTTTCCTCAAGCGTATCGCCACAGGCACCGGCTTAGCCTTTGGAAGGCTTTCGCATGGTTTCGCCAAAAGCGTGGTTTGACCGCATAAACATTGACGATTTTTCGCTTTTTCCATGTTCTCGGATTTTAACCGGGCGGGCGTTTAACCGGAGGTTTGCGACGTTTCTTTTGGCCCTAATTTCTGCCCAAAAATGCCTTCCGAAAAATCAGGAAAGCAGCTCGTGACAACCAGGCACG
>Ga0182016_10001786_pt1 | contig 25798 bp, 19 predicted proteins | sample 712S2MmetaG_FD_120491 | JGI IMG/M metagenome (GOLD analysis project Ga0182016, IMG submission 120491) | Permafrost microbial communities from Stordalen Mire, Sweden - 712S2M metaG | ecosystem: Environmental > Terrestrial > Soil > Wetlands > Permafrost | place: Sweden: Stordalen | collected...
GAAAAGCTGCTCGTCGGTGGCCTGCGCCATGGCGCCCTCGCCGAGCTTCTTGTAATAGCGGAACAAGGTCAGCGAATCTTCGAGGTATGAAGTGGTGAATTCGAGCGCCATCAGGTTAGTTTAGCGCTGCGGAACCGAGATAGTGATGTTGCGGTATTTCATGCCGCCGGTGTGATCGCCCTGGAGGTAGATCGGTCCCGGCTCGCCCTCCCGGCTATCGATGGCGCCGCCGGTAATGCCCGGGATTTCCTGGCGATCGATGGTGGTCTGGCCGTTGCGCACCACGGTTACGATGCGCCCCACCAGCGTCACATCGTAGCTCTCCCATTGGCCCGGCTGCGGCGCGAGATCCACCGCGGGCGCGAGGAATCCATAGATCGATCCCATGTCGTGAAGCTTGTCGCTTTTGTCATACAGCACCTGGACTTCGTAGCGCCCGCGCAGGTACACGCCGCTATTGCCGCCGTTGGGGCAGTTGTATTCGATATGCAGTTTGAAATCGCCGAACTTGCGTGTAGTGCGGAGATTCGCGCCGGCTGCCTGGTCCACCAGCTCACCATCCTGCGCTACCCAGTGGTTGTGGGAAGGATCGTCGGGCTCCCAGCCGTTGGTGTCTTTGCCGTCAAACAGCGACTCGGGTTTGGTCCAGGCCACGGGAGCCTTACGCTTCAATGCCGGCGCCCGCGCGCCCGCGATTTGCCCTTCCACGCCATCGGCGCGTTTCTGGGTGCCTGTTAGTTTGCCGCCGGCGGCGTGGAACTCCCAGGTGACTTTGATCTGTCCATCGAGCCATTCGGCCGTGGTGAAGGAGAGGTGCGACCCATCCAGTTTGACATCCGTTGCCGGGTGAACGCTGGCCACGCGCCCCACCACGCGCACCTGCGGCTGGCCGCCGCTCTCCGTGACTTCCATCCAGGAAGGGTGGGTGTCCTTGGGCGTGGTGACGGTCAGGTCCCAACGGCCCGCGAATGGCTGAGCAGCTTCGAGCGACAGGCCCGGCGCAAGCAGAACCACCGCTGCAATCGATACGAAAAAGATTTTCTTCATTCCGCACCAGTGTATCCGATTTGAGGCATGATGGATACGATGACAGCACGATCCCTTTTCCTACTCGCGGCACTCCTCACAGCAGTGGCCGCCTGCCTGCCCCTGGCCGGGCAGACCTACAGGGACCCCAATCAGCCGCTCGAAAAGCGCGTAGAGGATCTGCTCTCACGCATGACGCTGGAAGAAAAAGCCTCGCAGTTGCTGAGCGCCTCGCCGGCCATCGACCGGCTGGGCGTTCCGGCCTACGACTGGTGGAACGAGTGCCTGCACGGCGTCGCGCGCGCGGGCCGCGCTACCGTGTTTCCAGAAACCATCGGCGTGGCCGCCACTTGGGACACCGGCCTGGTGTTGCGCATGGCCTCGGCGATTTCCGACGAAGCGCGCGCCAAACATCACGAATTCGTGCGGCGCGGCAAGCGCGGCATCTACCAGGGGCTGACCTTCTGGACTCCCAACATCAACCTGTTCCGCGATCCGCGCTGGGGGCGAGGGATGGAGACTTACGGCGAGGATCCCTACCTCACCTCGCGCATGGCGGTACAGTTCATCCACGGCCTGGAAGGCGACGATCCCAAATACCTGAAGACGGTGGCGACGGCCAAGCACTACGCGGTGCATAGCGGACCGGAATCGTCGCGCCATGTGTTCGACGCGGTGGTTTCCGAGGCGGACCTGCGCGAGAGTTACCTGCCGCATTTTGAAGCGGCCATCAAGGAGGGCGGCGCGTTCTCGGTGATGTGCGCGTACAACAGCGTGGACGGTCTACCCGCCTGCGCGAATCCGCGGCTGCTGGGCGATATCCTGCGCGGGGAGTGGGGCTTCCCCGGCTACGTGGTTTCCGATTGCGGCGCGGTCGGCGATATTTACCAGGGGCACAAAGCGGCCAAGAGCGCTGCCGAAGGCGTGGCGATGGCCGTGAAAGCCGGCACGGATCTCGACTGCGGCCTGGAATATGAGAACGTCGTGCCCGCCGTGCGCCAGGGATTGATGACGGAGAAAGATGTGGACACGGCCCTGCGCCGGCTGCTGACGGCGCGGTTCCGGCTGGGTATGTTCGATCCGCCGGAGATGGTGCGCTGGGCGCAGATCCCATACAGCGTGAACGACAGCGCGGAGCACCAGAAGCTGGCGCTGGAAGTGGCGCGCAAATCCATCGTGCTGCTGAAAAATGAGGGCGGTGTGCTGCCGCTGAGCCGCCAGACGAAGACCATCGCGGTGATTGGACCGAATGCCGATTCGGTGGAAGTGCTGCTGGGCAACTACAATGGCCAGCCGTCGCATCCGGTGACGCCGCTTGAGGGAATCCGGCGGAAAGTGGGGCAGGGCGCGCGGGTGCTGTATGCCAGGGGCTCGGATCTGGCGGAGGGCATGCCGCTGTTCGAAACGGTGCCGGCCAGCGCGCTGTTTACGTCCGACGCCGCGGACCGCCGCCCGGGCCTGCAGGCGGAATATTTCAATACCGCGGCTTTCAACGGGCGGCCTTATTTCAGCCAGGCGTTCGTCTCGCAGGCGATGCGCAAGGCAGCGGTTGTGCCGGCGAGTCCGCGGGCGTTGTTCACGCGCATCGATCCTACGGTGGACTTCGACTGGCGGGATGGCGCGCCGCGCGCGGATATGGACGACGACAACTTCGGTGTGCGCTGGACCGGCTACCTGGCGCCGCCGGTGGGCGGTAAGTATCGATTGGGCGCCACGGGTCTGAATGCTTTCGAAGTGTACCTGGATGGCAAGCGGCTGGTAGGACGCGACAACGTTCACGAGCGCGGCTACGAATATGAAACGGTGGACTTGCAAGCGGGCAAACTGTATGCGATCCGGGTGGATTTCCACGAGGTGCATGGCGACGCGGATATCCGGCTGGTGTGGGCGCCGCCGCATGCCAGTTACGAAGAGGAGGCCGTGAAAGTGGCGCGGCAGGCCGATGTGGTGTTGATGTTTCTGGGCCTGTCCCAGCGGTTGGAAGGTGAGGAGATGAAAGTGCATGTGGAGGGCTTCAGCGGCGGCGACCGCGTGCGGCTGGGCATCCCGCGCGTGCAGGAAGCGCTGCTGCAGCGGCTGTCGGCGCTGGGCAAGCCGGTGGTGCTGGTGCTGTTGAACGGCAGCGCGGTGGCGGTGAACTGGGCGCGCGAACACGTGCCGGCGATCGTGGAACTGTGGTATCCCGGACAGGCGGGCGGGACCGCGCTGGCCGACGTGTTATTCGGCGACTATAACCCGGCGGGGCGGCTGCCGGTGACATTTTATAAGTCGGAAGATCAATTACCGCCATTCGACGACTACAGCATGAAGGGCAGAACTTACCGGTATTTCGAAGGCGAGCCGCTCTACCCGTTCGGCTATGGGCTGAGTTACACGACGTTTGCTTACCGGAATCTGCGAGCGCCGGATGAGGCGCGCGCGGGCAGCCCCGTCAAAGTTTCTGTCGACGTGGAGAACTCCGGCAAGCGCGATGGCGAAGAGGTGGTGCAGTTGTATGTGAAGTATCCGGGAGTGGTGCGGGAACTGCGAGGATTCGAGCGCGTGCCGCTACGCGCTGGGGAGAAGAAGACCGTGGAGTTTACGGTCACGCGCGCCACGGCTGGGGAGGTTGGGCTTTTTTTGGGGGGGCTGGGGCGCAGTTGCCGGATTACCCCATAAAGAGGCAGGCGTATTCCCTCCGGGGATAGTGCTGACCGGCGCGCGACTGGCGGCGGGATTTTCGGATTTCATCTGGTCATCGACGCCCGACTGCGGTATGATGCTGGTAGCGGGACCGGGGGCTAGACCGATCCCGCCGCGGCGTCTACCGCTGGCCCTTACGGGTCCATACGATTAACGCCGTGAACCGGCCGATAAAAGCAAGCCGGATCACCAACAGAAGAATCATTAGTAGATCCTCCTTTCCGCTTCAAAGTGAAGGCCCGGGCCGGACCCGGGCTTTCTCGCTTGTAGCTCTGGTGCCGCTCACGAGAACCAGCTTCTACCACTTTTCACGGAAAGCTAACGAATAGTGGGGCGGCGCGGCGAATCGTCACGCATTTTATTTCGGACGCGGATTTCCTCTGGTAATTGATGCCCAACCGCGCTATGATGCTGGTAGCGGGACCGGTTTGCAGTACCGATCCCGCCGCGGCGTCTATCGCTGGCCCTTACGGGTCCAAACGATCAACGCCGTGAACCGGCCGATAAAAGCAAGCCGGATCACCAACATAAGAATCATTAGTAGATCCTCCTTTCCGCTTCAAGTGAAGGCCCGGGCCGAACCCGGGCTTTCTCGCTTGCAGCTATTGTGCCGCTCACGAGAACCTGCTTCTGCCACTTTTCACGGAAGGCTAACGAATAGTGGGGCGGTGCGCGGAATCCTCACTCATTCATTTCGGACGCGGATTTCCCCTGGTAATTGATGCCCAACCGCGCTATGATGCTGGTAGCGGGACCGGTTAGCCGGCCGATCCCGCCGCGGCGTCTACCGCTGGCCCTTACGGGTCCACACGATCAACGCCGTGAACCGGCCAATAAACGCAAGCCGGATCACCAACAAAAGGATCATAGATCCTCCTTTCTGCTCCAAGTGAAGGCCTGGGCTACCCCCGGGCTTTCTCGCTCGAAGCCCCAGTGCTTCTCACGAGAACCAGTTTCTGACACTTTTCACGGAAAGCTAACGAATAGTGGCGCGGCGCGGCGAATCCTCCCGCATTTTATTTCGGACGCGGCGGGGCCCCCCCACGACAGCCCCCACACCTGCTATAATTTGAAAGATTCAGGTTCGCAACGATCCAGGAACATCTATGCCCAAGCTGAAGACTCACAAAGGTGCGTCCAAGCGGTTCAAGAAGACCGGGACCGGTAAGGTGGTGCGTAACCACGCCTTCGCCCGGCATATTCTGACCTCAAAGTCGCGCAAGCGGAAAAGAAAGCTTCACAAATCCGTGTTGGCGGATCCCGCCGACCAGGCAGTATTGAAGCGCATGATCCCGTATTGAGGGAGACAAGCGCGTGTGGACGGAGCGCGTGGCACGTGCCCGATCCACCGCAAACCACGATGATCAAAAAGGAGCTAAAACGTGCCCAGAGTTAAACGAGGAACTAATCGCCGGGATTCGCGCCGCAAGACGTTAGATCGCGCGTCCGGCTTTTTCCTGACGAAGAGCAAACTGAACCGCGCGGCGCAGGAAGCCGTCGAGAAGGCCCTCAGATATGCTTACGTCGGGCGCAAGAACAAAAAGCGCGAATTCCGTTCGCTGTGGATCGTGCGCATCAACGCGGGCTGCCGGCAAGCCGGCATTTCCTACAGCAAATTCATGCACGGCCTGAAAGCGGCGGGCGTGGATATGGATCGCAAGGTGCTGGCCGAAGTGGCGGCCAAAGACCCAGCGAACTTCACCTTACTGGTGGAGAAGGCCAAAGCGGCCCTGGAGCCGGCGGTCTGATGAGTACCCTGGAACTGGAAACCGATTCGCTTCAGGCGCTCGAGCAGCGCATCCAACAAGCGGTGCAGTTGGTGGTCCGGCTGCGGCAGGAGAAAGACGCGGCTGTCGAGGAAGCCGCCGCGGCGCGGGCGGAAGCCGCCCGGCTCTCCGATGAGTTGAAGACGCTGCACGCCGAACGCAAGCAGGTGCGCAGCCGCATCGAGAAGCTGTTGGGGCAGATCGACCAACTCAGCGCCGGCTAAAGCCGTGGCCGCCAGCACACCCGAAAAACGCCCGGTCCGCGTCACCATCCTGAGCCAGTCTTACACGCTGCTCACCGCCGGAGATCCGCGCGAGGTGGAGGAACTGGCGCGTTACCTGGACGATCTGATGCTCTCGATCGCGGCCAAGTCTCCGAATGCGGATTCGACGCGCATCGCGGTGCTGGCATGTATGCACCTGGCGGACCGGCTGCACAACCTGGAGCAGGATCTGAATCAACTAAGAGCGCGCGTGGACCGCAAGAGCGAAGAGTTCGCGGGCCTGCTTCAGCAGGCGCTCGAGGGGGGAGAGTGATGCGATTGGGGGCCGTGTTCTTCGTGATGTGCGGTGTCTTGTGGCCGGCATCGGATGCCTACCGCGCGCAGATCGAGAAATGGCGGCGGCACCGGGAGGCGGCGCTCACCGCGGATGGCGGATGGCTGACGGTTACCGGACTGTTCTGGCTGCACGAGGGCGTGAACACTTTCGGCTCCGCGGCTTCCAATGACATTGTGCTCCCCGCGGACCCGGCGCTCGACGACGGCGGCGCGTTCGTCCTGTCCAAGGGCAAGGTCGCGCTTCGCATGGGTTTGCAAGTGCGTGATCTGCAGCCGGATTCCAACGGGAAGCCGGACGCCGTCACCGTAGGCAGCTTGACCATGTTCGTTATCCAGCGCGGCGGCAAGTACGGCATCCGGCTCAAAGACAACAACAGCCGGCTGCGCAAGGAGTTCACTGGCCTGCATTATTTCCCGGTGAGGGAGGAGTACCGCATTCGAACGCGCCTGGTGCCGGATGCGAGGAAGATCCCGATTCTCAACGTTCTGGGCCAGGTCGAAGACACCCCCAGCCCCGGATACGTGGAGTTTGAGATAGACGGCCAAAAGCTGCGGCTGACGCCGGTCCAGGAAGCGCCTAACGAACTGTCCTTCATTTTTCGGGACCTGACCGCTGGCAAGGAGACCTATGGCAGCGGCCGATTCCTCGACACGGAGTTGGGAAAAGACGGCGAAGTGGTGCTGGACTTCAACAAGGCTTACAATCCGCCGTGCGCTTTTACGCCATACGCGACCTGCCCGCTGCCGCCGAAAGAGAATAGGCTCGGCGTGCGGATCGAGGCGGGTGAGTTGAAGTACGGGGCGCACTAACGCAGGAGACAGAAGACAGAAGACAGAAGTCAGAAGTCAGAAATCACGCTTCAACGGCCGGCGTATTGCACGACGATCATTATCACATTCCAGGCTACCACCGCGCCGAACCACACGTTGAGGAAGACTAGAATACGCTTGCGATTGAGGAACACCGCGATGGCCGCCAATCCGGCTGCGATGATTTTGGAAACGATCAGCGCGCTCAGCGGTTCGGTTTGCAGTAAATGGCCGATGAAAGTGCTGCCTTCCTCCGCGCCCAGGCGCAGGCCGACCATGGTGGTCAATACATCGAGCACTTGCAGGCCGAGGAATAAGCCAATGGATGGCACTGGAAACGCGCGCCGCGTTCCAACCTGAGTGGCGTTGATTTCTCGCGGTACGCTGCCCATGTCTACTACCTTGGATTATCGATGGTGGCCCGTCGAGGACTCCAGTCCTCTTTGGTTATCCGATCGCGCAGCGCTCCGGTTTCTCCCGCGCGTTTGACCGTACGCCGCTTGGAAGCGATACTAGGGAGATGCCCGCTCCCGCTCAGACGACGGCCCTGTGTGTCCACAACCTGCGCAAGACGTTTAAAGACGTCGTGGCGGTTGACGGCCTCGAACTCGAAGTGCGCACGGGCGAGTGTTTCGGCCTGTTGGGACCAAACGGCGCCGGCAAGACCACCACGATCGAGATTTGCGAAGGTTTGACCGAACCCGACTCGGGAGACGTGGAGTTGCTGGGCATGCGCTGGGAAACGCACGCGGCGGAACTGCGGCAGCGGCTGGGGATTCAGCTTCAGGAGACGCAGCTTGCCGACAAGGTGACGGTGCTGGAGACCATCCGTCTGTTCCGCAGCTTCTTCCGCCGCGGCCCGGCGCCGGCCGAGGTGATCGCGCTGGTGCAGCTTGAAGAAAAGATGAACTCGCGGGTGGGCGGCCTCTCCGGCGGGCAGAAGCAGCGCCTGGCGCTGGCTTGCGCGCTGGTGGGCGATCCGGACTTTCTGTTTCTGGACGAGCCCACCACGGGCCTCGATCCGCAGGCGCGCCGCCAGCTTTGGGAACTGATCGAAAGATTCAAACTGCAGGGCCGCACCATTCTATTAACCACCCACTACATGGACGAGGCGGAACGGCTCTGCGAGCGCGTGGCGATCATGGATCACGGGAAAGTGATCGCGCAGGGCACGCCGCGCGAGCTGATTACCTCGATCGGAGTGGAGCACATGGTGGAGTTTTCGGCTGGCGGCGCGGCAAAGGCGCTAGAGATTCAGGCGCTGCGGCGGATGGAGGGCGTGCGCGATGTGCGCGCGGAGAATGGGACGGTGCAAATGCAGGTGACCGAGTTGCATCGCGCGGTGCCCGCGCTGCTGGACGAACTGGCACGCCAAGGCGTTCCGCTGACGGAGCTACGAACGCATTCAGCCACTTTGGAGGACGTCTTCGTCACCTTGACGGGACGGCATTTGCGCGATGAGTAATATGACTGCGATTCCCGAAATGCAGCCGAGAGAAATGGCGGGGCGCCCTCTGGGAACGGCGCCCCGCGAGAGTTCGCTGGCGAACCATGCGCTGGTGCAGTTGACCCTGACCCGTTTCCGGGAGTTCTTGCGCGAACCGGAAGCTCTCTTCTGGGTCTTCATCTTCCCGATCCTGCTGGCGGGGGGCCTGGGCCTGGCGTTTCGCAACCGGCCGGCGGACGTGCTCAAGATCGCCGCGGTCACGCCGGAACTGGCGCGAGCGTTGCGGCAGGAGAAGCTGCTTGACGTGCAGGAGTTGCCCGCGAAGGCCGCCGGCGAGGCGCTGCGCACGGGCAAGGTGGCGCTGTTGGCCGAGCCGGGACCGGACAAAGCGGTGGTTTACGGTTTCGACAACACCAATCCCGAAGGGCGCGCCGCGCGCATGCTGGCCGAGCGCGCGGTGGAGCGGGCCGCGGGCCGCGTGGATCCCGTGGCGGGCATCGATCGCCTGATGCGCGAGCCGGGCTCCCGCTACATCGACTTCCTGATTCCCGGCTTGTTGGGGATGAACCTGATGGGCAGCGCGATCTGGGGGATGGGATTCGCGATCGTGGATGCGCGGCGCAGAAAGCTGATGAAGCGGCTGATCTCGACGCCTATGCCTCGGCATTACTATCTGCTGTCGTTCCTGCTGTCGCGGCTGGTGATGCTGGTGATCGAAGTGGGCTTCCTGCTGAGCTTCGGCATTTTCATCTTCAAGGTGCCGATGCGCGGTTCGCTGGCGGACCTGGCGCTGTTGTGCGTGGTGACCTCGCTCTCGTTCGGAGCGCTGGGACTGTTGATCGCTTCGCGCGCGCGGACCATCGAGGCCGCGTCCGGACTGATGAACCTGGTGATGATGCCGATGTGGATCGTCTCCGGCGTGTTCTTTTCGGCGCAGCGGTTTCCGGACATGCTGCAGCCGGTGATCAAAGCGCTGCCGCTGACGGCGGCCATCGACGCTCTGCGGGCGAACATGCTACAGGGGGCCGGCCTGGCGCAGGTGTCACCGCAACTGCTGGTGCTGGCCGCGTGGCTGGCCGTGTGCTTTCCGGTGGCGCTGAAGCTGTTCCGCTGGCGATAAAGATACGCTACCGAGCCGCGACGCTACCCAGCCGCGACGCTACCGAGCCGCGACCGTCAGGGAGCGGTTGCTACGGCGTGGTGGCGTTCACGGTCGCCGACGCGGGCGAAATATCCCCTCCGCTGTCAGTCGCGGTGATGTAGTAGTAGTAAGTGTCACCAGGAGTAAGCCCGGTCTGGCTGTACGAGAGCGTAGTCCGGACGCCCAGTTTGGTCCAGGGGCCAGTGGACGCCGGCGCCCCATAGATCGTGTAGCTTGAAACCGTGGGCATGCCATTGGGCGGGATGGTTTCCGACCATGTTACCGTGATTTGCGTGCTGGAATTTGCCGTGGCCCGCACGTTGGTCGGCGCGGCGGGCATCGCATAAGTAGTGGCCTGCGCCGCCGGTGTCGACTGGGGTGAAGTGTCTCCGCCGGTGTCGGTCGCCGTTATCGCATAGAAGTAAGTGGTGTTAGGAGAAACCCCGGTGTCGACGAACGGAGACGCCGCCCGGGAGGTCAGCTTCGTCATGCTAGTGGACGTCGGTCCCCGGTAGATCGTGTAGGCGGTGCCTAGGGTTGTTATCGGCAGACCATTGGGTGGGACGGTTTCCGACCAGGTTACGGTGATCTTCGCGGCGGAGTTTGGCGTGGCTACGACGTTGGTCGGCGCGGCGGGCTCTGCAGGCGTAGTGACCTTGACCGGGGCCGACATGGGCGATGTGTCCTGGCCGGTGTCGGTCGCTTCCACTGCGTAGTAGTAAGTGGTGTTCGCCACAACTGTAGTGTCGTTATATGGCGACGCCTTCGTCACGACCGGGGTGGCGTTCGGGAGGCCGGCGGGCGAACTCGCCCGGAAGATCTTGTAGGTCGAAATCGGCAGACCACCCGTCGGGATGGTTTCGGACCACGTCACGGTGACCTTCGTACAGGAGCTTGCCGAGGCTGCGGGGTTGGTCGGTGCGGCCGGCATCGGAAGGGTAGTGACGGATATCTGGTTGGACGGCCCCGAGATGTTGTGGCTGGTGTCGGACGCCACGATCTCGAAGTAATAGGTCGTATTGGGCGTAAGGGATGTCGCCGTGTAGGTTGCGGCCGTCGACGAGCTGTGCGTTGTGGGGTAAACGCCGGGCGTGGTGCTCTCGAAGATCTCGTAGTTACCGATTGGTAAGCCACCAGGCAGGAGGTTCTCCTGCCAGGTGAGAACGACCTTAGTGGGAGCTGTGGCCGTCCCAACTACGCTGCTGGGCGGAGGCGGCAGCGGCAGCGTGATTGCAAAGGCGGTATTGGACATTTGCGCGGCAATACCCTGTTCGCTGGCTACCACGCCAAAGTAATAAGTCGTTCCCGGGGCCAGGGACAAAGCATTGTAAGTAGTGGTGGGGAACGGCCTGACCCCTCCTGGGATCGGCTGAAGATTCGACAGTGAGGTTCCGCTATAAACCTGATAACTGCCCTTGGTGCCTCCGTTCGAGGGCGCAGTCCAGCTCAGCGAGATCTCCGTGGGCGAAACCGCGGTGGCCACCAGATTTGTCGCGGCGTTCGCCGATGTGATGTACGTCGTCAAGTTCACCGTTGACGAAAGCGGCGAGTTGTTGCCGGCAAAATCGAATGCCTGGACCTGGTAGATGTATGTCGCGCCAGCCGTCAGTGAGGAGTCGCCGTAACCCGGCATCGTGGTATTGGCGATCCAGACGGGTGTGCAGGGCGACGGAGTGCAGCGGAGCACGTTGTAACCGGCTACTCCGATGTTGTCGGTGGAGGGGCTCCAGGTAAGACTGGCCGTGGTGTAACCGGCCGTGCCGGCCGGGCTGGCCGGGGTCGTGGGCGGAGTGGTGTCGGGCGTCGTGACAATCTGGTTGTTGTAAGTAAACGCGCCCCAAGTGTATACGCTGGTAAAATCCGCCGCACCCGCCAGCGTATTCTCGTTCTGCATGATCAGGTAATCCGAGCAAGTTGCGGGGATTTCAGGAGTCGTGGCGGTTGCGGGAATCGCGGCGGTGCACGTGCAGTTGGCGGCCCCGCCATTGGCAATGGTTCCGCCGTATGGCTGGTAGGCGAACAAGTACACCGGGAATTGCGGCCCGAGATAGAGCATGTTGGTGTAGTTCGCCAGAGCTTCGGCCATCTTCATGAACTCCTCGTTCAGGGGCGCCCAGAAGTCAAATGGCCCCCGGGCGCGCACCACGTCGATGTTCAGATTGTTCACTTCCAAGGCTGTCTCATCCTCCAGCCAGGCCTGGGTGATGGCGACCGGCTTGCCTACGGCCGCGGCCGACTGGGCGATGGTGAGTGTGTTGAGCAGGAAATTGTCACCCGCTACCGTGTTGACCGGGAGCATATGGAAATCGATGTAGTCCAAGGGCAGGGCCGTATAGGCGTCGATGTAGCCGGAAAGGCTGGCGGTCCCGCCAAGCGCCATCCAACTGCCAAAGCCGGCGCCTAGTTTGGGGACGGGGGACACGGAGGGGTGGGCCGTGAGGTAGCCCTGCACGGCCGTGATCTCTGCCTGGACCATATCCGCGGCGTCCACCGGGTTGTTCAGATTTTGCTGGCCGGTCTGCCAGGCTTCCGTATCGGGTTCGTTCGCCAGCATCAGATAATCCGGCTGCATGGACTGTTCAATAGTGACGGCCATTGCCGCGCGCGCGGCGATGTATTCCGGCCAGGTGAGCGGGTCATAGAACGCGTTCATGGTGGTCCAGCCGGCGGCGGTGTCGTTGGAAAACAGAATTTCGTTGTCGACAATGAGTTTGAGACCGGCGGCCCTGACAGCCTGGGCGATCCCCGTGTAGAGCGTCAAGTACGGCTGGAAGGCGGCGTTGCTGCTGTAAAAGGACCCACAGTGGGCATCGTTAGGGCCCTCGGGGTTAGGGTCGCACAAAATGGGAAACAGGACGGGCACCACTATGGCCTGGACACCCAGCGCCTTCATCTCCTGCAAGGAGGGCTGAATGGTGTCCTGCAAATAGCTAGGGTTGGATATCGAAGGACCCGTGTTGCCGTTGGCCCACATCAGATTGGCGGCGTACAGCGTGGAGCTGCCGGCGGGGAACGGGATCGGCGTCCAGGTGGTGTTAGGGATGGCCAGTACGGTCTCAAACGCCGTTATATCGGCGTCCAGTTCGGTATAGATGGCGGCGCAGTAGCTACCCACGGGCGGCGTTGACGGCGTGGGCGGCGTGGGAACGTCCGCCCTGCACGTCGCAATAACAATCGACGCCAAGGCCGCCAAAACGCGGAAAGTGCGCCATTTGGGCCTGACCGCCTGACTTTTTCCACACACATGTGGGGGACTGGCGACGAGTGATGCGGCCCCCTCCCAGTTCCGAGCACATTTTGACATCCTAACTCCTTGCAGATAGAAATCTTTGTACGATTCTAGACCCTTTGGAGATTGATGTCAAATTTCACACAGTTCACGCGTGCTAACCCTTGGCACAGGGCCCGCGGCCGTTCAGGGAGTAGTGACCTGCGCCGGAGGCGACATGGGCGAGACGTCTTGAACGGTGTCAACCGCTTCTATCGCGTAGTAGTAGGTAGTGCCCGGAGAAACCCCCATGTCGTAGAATGGCGAAGCGCCCCGGGCTGCCACCTGGGACAAGCTCGTGGGCGACGGTCCCCGGAAGATATTGTAATACTGAATCGGCAGACCGTTGGGCGGGACGTTTTCGGACCAGGTTACCGTCACTACGGTGGACGAGTTTGCCGTGGCCACGACATTGGCCGGCGCGGCGGGCACCGCGGGCGTCGCGACCTGCGCCGTCGCCGACATGGACGACACGTCATGGCCGGTGTCAACCGCTTGGACCGCGTAGTAGTAGGTGACACCCGGAGAAAAGGCGGTATCGGCGAATGGAGACGTATTCCGGGAGGTCAGTTGGGTCAGGCCGGTGGGCGACGTTCCCCGGAAGATGTTGTAGAACGCAATCGGCAGACCGTTGGTCGGGATGTTTTCGGACCAGGTCAGCACGACCGTGGTGGAGTTTGCCGTGGCCGCGAGATTGACCGGCGCGGCGGGCAGCGGAGAAGTAGTGACCGGTATCTGGCCGGATGGCGCCGAATCGTCGTGGCCCGTGTCCACCGCCACAACCTCGAAATAGTAAGTGGTATTGGGGCTCAGGGACGCCGCCGTGTAGGTGGTGGCCGTCGTGGAACCGATGTTGGTCATGTTGCCGGGGGTGACACCCTCGAAGATCTGGTAGAAAGCGATTGGCAAGCCATTGGGTGGGAGAATCTCCTGCCAGGTCAGAGCGACCGCCGTGGGGGCGGGCGTCCCGGCTACGCTGCTGGGCGGGTTGGGCAGCGGCAGGGTAGCGGCAGAAGCCATGTTAGACATGGCCGCGTCAATCCCCTCTTCCACGGCCACGATGCCGTAGTAATAAGTCGTCCCGGGGGCCAGAAGCAAATCTCTATAAGTAGTCTGGGTGGACGGCCTGACGGCGATCTGCTGGAGATTTGCCGCCGAGGTTCCTCCAAAAATGAGATACTCGCCCAGCCCTGTGGCGTTGGCGGGAGGAGACCAGCTCAAGTCGATTTCCTGGGCCGAAATCGGCGTGGCTACCAGATTCGTTGCGGAGTCCGCCGTGGTTCTGTATGTCAGCACACTCAACGTTGGCGTCAGCGGCGAATTGTTGTTGGCAAAATCGAAGGCTTGAACCTGGTAGTTATAGTACGTATTACTTGTCAGTGACGAGTCGTTGAAAGACGGCAGAGTCGTATTGGCGATCCAGACTCCGGTGCAGGGTTGGCCGGCCGCGGGCGCAGTGCAGCGATACACGTTGTAGCCGGCTACCCCGATGTTGTCGCTGGAAGCGGTCCAAGCAAGCTTCGCCGAGGTGTAGCCGGGGATGCCGGTCAGGTTGGCCGGTACGGTTGGTGGAACGGTGTCGGGCTTGACGACCAATTGATTGTAGTAACTTACCGCGCCAGCCGTGTACACGCTCTGCTGATCGGCCAAACCCGCCAGCGTGTTCTCGGTCTGGATGATGTCGTAATCCGAACAACTCGCGGTGGTGCAGGTGCAGTTGGCGTCCCCGCCATTAGCGGTGGTTCCACCATAAGTCTGGTAGGCGAACATGTAGATCGGCATTTGCGGCCCGAGATAGAGCATGTTCGTGTAGTTCGCCAGAGCTTGCGCGGTCTGCATGAAATAGGCGTCCAGGGGCGCCCAGAAGCTGAAAGGGCCTCGGGCGCGGACCACATCGATGTTAAGACTAGTCACTTCTACGGCCGTCTCCTTCTGCATCCAGGCCTGGCTGATGGCGACGGGCTTACCGGCGGCCGCGGCCATACTGGCGATGGTCAGCGTGTTCGTGAGGAAATTGGTCCTATTGACCGTGTTGACTGGAAGCAGGTGGAAATCGATGTAGTCCAGGGGCAGGGCAGTGTAGGCGTCCATATAGTCCGTCAGGCTGGACGGCCCGAAAGTCGCCGTCCAACTGCCAAAGCCGGCGCCTAGTTTGGGGATGGGGGACACGGTCGCCGTCTGCAGGTAGTTCTGGACGGCGCTGATCTCCGCCTGAACCATTTGCGCGGCGTCCACCGGATTCTTCAAGTTTTGCTGGCCGGTCTGCGCGGCTTCGGTATCGGGCTCGTTCGCGAGGACCAGATAGTCCGGCTGCATATACTGCACGATGGTGGCGGCCATGGTGGCGCGCGCCGCAATGTATTCCGGCCAAGTGAGCGGGCCGTAGAACGCGTTCATATTGGTCCAGCCGGCGGCGGTGTCGTTGGAAAACAGAATCTCGTTGTCAACAATGATTTTGAGACCGGCGGCTCTGATAGCCTGGGCGACCCCCGTGTAGAAAGTCAAGTACGGCTGGTAGGCGGCTTGGCTGCCATAGAAGGGCTCATACAGAATGGGAAACAGGACTGGCACCACGATGGCCTGGACGCCCAGAGCTTTCAGTTCCTGTAATTGGGGTTGCACGGTGGTCTGCAGATAGGTGGGGTTGGATATCGAAGGACCGGTGTTGCCATTGGCCCACATCAGATTGCCGGCGTACAGCGTGGGACCGCCCGGTATTGGCGTCCAGGTGGGAGGGATCGCCAACAGGGTGTTGAACGCCAGCAGATCGGCGGTCAGTTCGGCGGAGATGGAGCTGCAGTAGCCCGCTGGCACGGGCGGCGGCGCCGGAGGCGCCGGAACGTCCGCCCGGCAGGGCGCGCAGACGAGCAATGACAAGGCCGTCAAAACACCGAAGCCGCTCCGTTTAGGCCCGATTGCCGGGCATTTTCCGAAAGAGAGATGCGAGTGTCCTGCGACGATTGGTAGCAAACACGTCCCGCTTTGAGCCCGCCGGCGAACTGACATGGTAATACTCCTCACAGTGCTGGGAATATGTAACGAACGGAACAATTTTAGGTTGTCTCAAGTTATCTGTCAAACTATTGGGAAGGAAAGTGTGAGAATTTTTACTTACTTGACTTAGATAGCTTCAATCTGTTAAGGGGGCTTCCGATAGGCTGCGGAGGGGGGAGAAGCGGACAGTACTCTAGGTTGCGCTGCATTAATCGGCTTGCAGTTATAAAAGTCGAGTGACATCCGCGGCTAAGGAGTCACAAAAGGCTGTGCGGCCCACTAAGTGACGACACACCAGAGCACACCCCGGCCGGAACCTGGCAACTGGCCGAGTCTAGGCAGATAAGTCTTACGTTCAGTCTCTTGTCCAGTCACAGTTGCCGGCCCGCCAAACGCGGCGTGCGAGCAACCAGATGGAACGGCACCTCCATTGAGCAGGATCGCTTCCGGCGGCAGCCAGCTCAATACTCACAACGGACAGCTCTCGAAGGCTAACTACTCGCCAACCGATGGCGGGATAACCCGGGCTTCCTCAGTTTCCTTGGAGTTTTGCAGTGTGAGCAATTCGCATGCCATTTCGTCTAATAAGAGATATATATATGAAACAACAAGACTTCACCCGCTATCCGGCGACCGGGCTGGATGGCGGGCTCGGGCGTTCGGGTACTTTTTACACGGCGCCGTTAGGGAAAACCGGCGCCTTGGGACGCAGGGTTCCGCATAATACAGTGGCAACCAGCTCGGAACTTGTGGGGCGGGCATTCTGCCCGCAGCCGGGCTTTCAGCCGGCCCTGGCCGCCTGAAAAGGCGGCTGCGGCCAAGATTGGTCGCCCCACATCGGCCCCACATTACGCGAAACTCGATAGGTCTTTGCGCCCCCGCGGTCGTTCAGGGCGTAGTGGTCTGTACTGTAGCCGACAGGGGCGAGACGTCCTGGCCGGTGTCAACCGCTTCGACCGCGTAGTAGTACGTGGTGTACGGAGAAGCCCCGGTGTCGATGAATGGAGACGCCCCCCGCGACGCCACTTGGGCCATGCCAGTGGGCGATGTTCCCCGGAAGATCGCGTAGTTCTGAATCGGCAGACCATTGGGTGGGATGTTTTCGGACCAGGTTACCGTGACTTGCGTGGCGGAGTTCGCGGTGGCCGCGACGTTAACCGGCGCGGCAGGCAGCGGAGGCGTGGCGACCTGCGCTGGAGTCGACATGGGCGAAACGTCTCCGCCGGTGTCCACCGTTTGGGTCGCGTAGTAGTAGCTGCTGTTGGCGGAAGCTCCCATGTCCGTATACTTCATGGCCGCCGCGGTGCCCAGTTTGGTCAGGTTATTGGACGACGGACCGCGGAAGATCGTGTAGCTCGCAATCGGCAGGCCGCCGGGCGGGACGCTTGCGGACCAGATTACCGTGACTCGCGTGGCGGAGGTAGGCGTTGGCGAGACATTGACCGGCGCGGCGGGCAGCGCAGGCGTAGCGACCTGAGCTTTAGCCGACATGCCCGACACGTCATGGCCGGTGTCGGTCGCTTGGACCGCGTAATAATAGGTGGTGTTCGCGGAAACTCCGGTGTCGACGAATGGACTCGTCGTCCGGACGGCAACTTGGGGCAGGTTGGTGGACGACGTCCCGCGGTAGATGGTGTAGCTCTGGATTGGCAAGCCCCCTTGCGGAATGTTTTCGGTCCAGCTTAGCGTGACTCGCGCGGCGGCGTTTGGCGTGGCCGCGACGCTGACCGGCGCGGCGGGCCCTGCAACCGTAGTGACCGGCGCCACAGCCGACATCGGCGACACGTCGTGGCCGGTGTCGGTGGCTTCGATCGCGTAGTAGTAGGTGGTGTTCGGGGAAAGTCCGGTGTCCGTGAATGTAGTCGTCGTTCGGACGGCGACTTGGGGCAGGTTGCCGGACGATGTCCCCCGGAAGATCGTGTAGGTTTGAATCGGCATGCCCCCTTGCGGGATGTTCTCGGACCAGGTTAGAGTGACCTGTGTGGTGGAGTTTGCCGTTGGCACGACATTGACTGGCGCGGCCGGTATCGGAAGCGTGGTGACGGGTATCTGGTCGGAGGGCGTCGAAAGGTCGTGGCCGGTGTCCGCCGCCACGATCTCGAAATAGTAGGTCGTGTTGGGGGTCAGGGATGCCGCCGTGTACGTGGCCGTGGATGCCGAGCCGACGTTGATCATGTTGCCGGGGGTGGTGCCCTCGAAGATCTGGTAGTAGCTGATCGGCAAAGAACCCTGTTGGAGGTTTTCCTGCCAGGTCAGAACGATCTTGGTGGGGGCGGGCGTCCCGGCTACGCTGCTGGGCGGGTTCGGCAGCGGCAGCGTGGTGGCATAGACGGGCGGAGTCATGGGCGCATCAATCCCCTGCTCCACGGCCACGATGCCAAAGTAATAAGTCGTCCCTGCGGCCAGGTTCATGTCCCTGTAAGTAGTCATGCTGGACGACCTGATCGCAACCTGCTGAAGATTCGACGGTGAGGTCCCGCTGTAAACCAGATAACTGCTCAAGCCGGTTGGGTTCGAGGGCGGAGACCAGCTCAGGTCGATCTCCTGTGCCGAAGCCACCGTGGCCACCAGGTTGGTCGCGGCGCTCGCCGACGTTATGTACGTCTGCAAACTGAACGTCTGCGAAAGCGGTGAATTGTTGCCGGCAAAATCGAATGCCTGGACCTGATAGTTATACAGCGTGCCACCGGTCAGCGAGGAGTCGTTGTAGCTGGACGGAGTCGAGTTGGCGATCCACACGCCCGTGCAGGGTTGGCCGGCCGCCGGCGGAGTGCAGCGAAGCACGTTGTAACCGGCCACTCCGATGTCGTCGCTGGAGGCGGTCCATGAAAGATTCGCCGTAGTGAAGCCGGGCGTGCCGGTCAGGTTGAGCGGGACGGTTGGCGGAGTCGTGTCGGGCGTGGTGACCAGTTGATTGTAATAGCTGAACGCGCCATAGGTGTACACGCTGTTCTGATCGGCCGCACCCGCCAGCGTATTCTCGTTCTGCATGATCTGGTAATCCGAACAAGTTGCGGGAATTGCGGGTGTCGTGGCAGTTGCGGGAATCGCGGCGGTACACGTGCAGTTGGCGGCGCCGCCATTGGCGGCGGTTCCGCCGTATGGCTGGTACGCGAACAAGAAGACCGGGAACTGCGGCCCGACATAGATCATATTCGTGTAGCTCGCCAGATTCTCGGTCATCTGCATGAAATAGGCGTCCAGAGGAGCCCAGAAGTCGAAAGGTCCCCGGGCGCGCACCACGTCGATGCTCAAGTCATTCACTTCCGCGGCCGTCTCCTTCTCCAGCCAGGCCTGGCTGATGGCGACCGGCTTGCCTGCGGCCGCGGCCGCCTGGGCGATGGTCAGCGTGTTGCTGAGAAAGTTATCGCTTCCCAGGGTGTTGACCGGAAGCATATGGAAATCGATGTAGTCCAAGGGCAGGGCAATGTAGGCGTCGATGTAGCCGGACAGGCTGGAGGTCCCGGAAAGCGGCATCCAACTGCCAAAGCCGGCGCCTAGTTTGGGGATGGGGGACACGGTCGCCGTCTGCAGGTAGTTCTGGACCGCGGTAATCTCCGCCTGAACCATTTGCGCGGCGTCCACCGGGTTGTTCAGGTTTTGCTGGCCGGTCTGAATGGCTTCCGTATCGGGTTCGTTCGCGAGGACGAGATAGTCCGGCTGCATATACTGCACGATGGTGGCGGCCATGGTGGCGCGCGCCGCGATGTATTCCGGCCAGGTGAGGGGGCCGAAGAACGCGTTCATAGTGGTCCAGCCGGCGGCGGTGTCGTTGGAAAACAGAATCTCGTTGTCCACGATGAGTTTGAGGCCGGCGGCCCTGACAGCCTGGGCGATCCCCGTATAGAGGGTCAGATACGGCTGGTAGGCGGTTTGGCTGCCATAAAAAGGCTCATACAGAATGGGAAACAGGACCGGCACGACCACGGCCTGTATACCCAGCGCCTTCATCGCCTGCAATTCGGGCAGAACGGTAACCTGCAAATAGTCGGGGTTGGATATCGAAGGACCGGTGTTGCCGTTGGCCCACATCAGATTGGCGGCGTACAGGGTCGGACCGCCCGGTATCGGCGTCCAGTTCGAGGGAGGGCTCGCCAACACGGTGTTGAACGCCTGCATATCGCCGTACAGCTCGGTATAAATGGAACTGCAGTAGCTTCCCGCGGGTACCGTTGACGGCGCCAGCGGCGGCGGAACGTCTGCCTTGCAGGTCGCATAAGCGAGCACGGACAAGGCCGCCAAAACATGAAGAGCGCGCCGTTTGAGCCTATTCGCCTGGCTATTTGCGCTGGACACACGCGATTCTACTGCAACGATCGATAATGAATTCGCCCCATTCCGGGCGCGCCGGTATAATGACATCAGTAATTCCTTAAACGATGGCAATCTTGAAACAATTCGGACAGATTGCCGGTTGTCTGGCCAGGTCTCGAGGTTCTGGAGGGCCACGGGTGCGCTGGCAGAGCCTGTGCCCTGCGCGGGAATTCCCCCGTCAACCTAGTCAGTATGGGAGTACAAGATAACAAGGTGATTAACTCTTTTGCCATGTTGCTCTTTTGTGAGGAGCGCCGGCAAATTGGCGACCCTTCCGGATTAGCCCCAGCGCGTCCACTTCAAGTCGAGCAAGCCTTCCATCGATAAGGATCGCGCCCAGAAGCAATACGATCAATGTTCTCAATGGTTAAATCGGGTTATTGTTCCCCAAGGTTTACTCTCGATGGTTAAATCGGGTTATTGTTCCTCAAGGTTTATAGCCGGCGCTGGCGATGGCTGAAAAACCAGGAGTTCGTTTTATGGCAATCTGTGAACCACTTCACCGTCGAGAGCTATGTGTATGAAATTAAGTGGTTGAAGCGGCCTTCTGTCACTAAACTTTGCGCAGCCACACTGTACGTTTAGGTACTTTTTGCACTCCGCCCTATGGAATACCTGCCTGCGGGATTCTCCGGCGCTTCCGGCCATGAGCAAGCCGGGCGCCGGAGTTTTGTGGGTACGCCCGCTTCGCGCGACAATGGTACGGAGTCCTCCGATCGCCCCATGCCCGACGCGACGCCATCCGAAGAAAAGCCGAAGCCGGCGCCCAGTTCCGGCACGCTGGGCGTCCTGCGCGTCTTTGGCGTGCCGGTGCGCTTCCACTTCACGTTCGTCCTGCTGCTGATATTCCTGCTGTTCATCGGCGTCGGCGAACGGCAGTCGGGGGCCATGACCGCGCTTTACGTTGTGGCGCTGTTCGCCTCGGTCTTACTGCACGAATTGGGACATACGTTGGTGGCGCGCCAATATGGGATCCGCACCACGGAGATCGTCATGTACCCGATTGGCGGCGTTTCGCGCCCGGAGCGCATGCCGAAAGGGTGGGAAGAATTCTGGATTGCCATCAGCGGACCGCTGGTGAATGGGCTGATCGCCGCCGGCCTGTTCGCCTGGCTGGCCACCCAGCACCAGTTCGTGCCTGTTGAATTGCTGCGCGATCCCACAGACGCCAACCTGGCGCAGCGCATCGCCACCGGAAATTTCCTGCTTTTCGTTTTCAATCTGCTGCCGGCGTACCCGATGGATGGCGGCCGGGTGCTGCGGTCGGTGCTGATGCTGTTCAAGCCGGAGGAGCAGGCCACGCGCGTCGCGGCCGGCGCGGGGCAGATCCTGGCGACGATGCTGGGCCTGTACGGCTTGCTGTATTCCAATTTCATCATGGTCTTCGTGGCGATGTTCATTTATATCGGCGCGTCGCAGGAAGGCGCCGCCATGCGCGGCCGCCTGCTGACCACGGGCGTTCCGGTGCGCGCCGCCATGATCACGGACTTTCGCACGCTCACGCACGGGCAAAGCATCCGCGACGCCGGCAATCTGTTGCTGGCCACTTCGCAGCACGATTTTCCGGTGGTGCATGGCGACCAGGTGCTGGGGTTGCTGACGCGCGCGGCGCTGGTGCGGGCCATGCTGACCGACGGCCCGGATGCGTACGTGGCGTCGGCCATGGACCGCGCTCCGCGGCGCGTCTCGGCGGACACGCCGCTCTCCGACGTGCTGCAGGATTTGTCGGGCCCGCGGGCCTGCGCGCTGGCCATGGATGGGGACAGGCTGGTAGGCCTGCTCACGTCCGAGAATGTCTCGTCCTTCATCCTGTTGCGGCAGGTAGCCATGCAGCAGCAGGCCCGCGCGCAAGCGCGGTGATCACGATCGTGGGGCGGTCCCCAGGGCGCTCCCTCTGGACCGCGGCCGACGCCCGCGTCGGCCAGTCGCCGCTGAGAGGACGGGTCCACGGGCCCCGCCCAGGGGGCCCCTCGCTACGGCCGCGGGCCGCTGAACGGCACATTCATGGTCGCCTGGTACATGGCGTCCAACAGATCCTGCGAGTGTCCATCGTAGTCCGCATCGAGCGACCACATGAAGCCGCCGCCCAGACCTCGCTGCCACTCCGAATACCAGATCCGCGTGTAGGTGGAAAGCGCGTCGTCGTAAGTGATATAGCCAGGCTGGCCATCGGTACGTAGCAGATAGGGGACCATGGTTCCCTCGTCGAAGTATGCCGTCCATCCCAGCGCGTTGATGCGCTGCTTGATGAATGTGCCATAGTTCTCCGACGGAACCGCGGCGTAGCCGCACTCGCCATAAACTAATGTGCAGCGGCCGTACACCTGGGTGAGGTTGAGGTAGAAGTAGCCGTAAAACGGCGTCCCCATGTTGAGCTTGGCGGCCGGCACACCCAGGTCGTTCAGAAAGACATTGGCGGCCTGCTCGGCGCTGCCCCCGGGCTGGCACTCCCAAGGTTGCGGATTGTTGGGGTCCGGAAAGACCGGCGAGTTGAACTGCCCGTCGTCGGTCCAGGGCCCGGCGCAGTCGTACATCATGACGTTCCAATAATCGATTACCGGTGTCACATTCTGGTAGTCGTAGGCGGTCGACCCCCATGGCGGAACGTCGGCGGAGAGCAGATATTGCGGGCTGGGGAAAGTGCGGCGCAGTCCCGTCATCAAGCGGTAGAACATCTGCGTGTCGGTCGTCGAAGCTGGATATTCCCAATCGATATCCAGACCGTCGTAGCCGTTCGTAGTGATGAAGGTCTCCAAGTTCGCCAGCAGGGTTTCGAGACCGCCGGTGGTGGTCTCGAGCCCGGTAAAGTCTCCACCCAACAGCAGCAGCACCTTCACTCCCGCGGCGTGCGCTTTGGCGATGAGCGCCGGCTCCAGGAACGGGGGGTCGGTTGGTACGGTAAGGCTGCCGTCGGCATTGAAGCCGACTCCGGCGTGGTTGATGTGGGTCAGCTTGTGAAACGGAATCTGGGCCGAGCTGTAAGGCGGAGTCTGGGTCCTGCTCCAGTAGCCGTAGTCGCCCACCAATCTTTTGGGCATGGGCTGCTGGGCGTGCACTGGCAGGATGGCTAGGCCACACAGGATCGAAGCTCCCAAACCTGCTGAAAATCGAGTCATGCGAACGCCTCCCTCAGGGTGTAATGTACACCCGTTCGGCGTGCGGGCGCTACCGTACGGGGTGCGCGATGCCGCAAGAATGGCGGGGCGTGAAAACATCTTCGCCGCGTTTTATCGGCGGCCCATGCACCCACGGCTTCTCTACATGGCAAAGCCTCGTAGTACACTGGTCGGAATGGACGATCTGCGCATTGAGTCATGGCCTGGAAGCCGGGATGGAATTCGCGTCCTGAAACTGATCGGGCCGTTCACCCTGAAGCACGTTTTCGAGTTTCAGACGCTCGTGCGCCAGGACCCCGCCCCGCTGACTATCATCGACCTGACCGCGGTGCCGTACATGGACTCGGCGGCGCTGGGCTCGATCCTGGGTGTGCACGTCTCCTGCCAGCGGCATGGTGTGCAATACGCCCTGGCAGGCGCCTCCGATCGCCTGAAGACGCTGTTCAAGGTCGCCGGCGTGGAATGCTTGTTGGTCTCGTGCCCCTCTGTAGCGGAAGCCGAAGGCAAGTTGGCGCGCACCGCTTCAGCGTAGCGGCTACCCAATGCCGGCCGGTTTACGCAGCCAAAGGTAACAGTGGTTGCCGATCCGCCGCGCGTCGGCAGACCGCAATAGCAGGAGGTCCGCATACCGCAGCGGAAACAGCAACCATCCGCCGACCCCATGCGCGACCACCCGCCAGGCGCGGTACGGCAGCAGCAGCTTGATGTATTCGAGCACGATCGCCAGTAGCGTGGCGGTCGGGCCCGTGCGCCATCCTTCGGCCACGACTTCCAGAGGTCCGGCCAGCTCTTTCAGGCCGTCGAGCGAGAACCTTCGAAAGTCCTTCGGGTACTCATGGAAGGGATGACAAAATGGGGTCACCAGGTGCACGTAGCCGCCGGGCGCCACGACGCGCCCGATTTCACGCATGACCTGCGCAGGGTCGCGCACGTGCTCCAATACCGCGTCGCATTCCACGCGTTGAAATAAATTGGAAGGAAAGGGAAGCTGGTGTGCGTCCGCGGCGGCGTCCACTCCTGGCACCGCGAACAAGTCGACGTTCACGTAACCTGCGACCACCCGGCCGGCGCCTCCGATGTAAAGGTTCCACCGGCCGAGGGGAAAGTCCTTCGGCTCGGCTGGATTCACGATGAAGGGGGCAGGGGGCTCCAGCAGGCGCAACAGGCGATCGCGCCAGTGTTGAGAAGCTCGTTTGCGGTAGCGCGCCTCGAGATCCATGGTGGGACAGGCTTCAGCCTGTCATCGGGCCGCCAATAGCCTACGGCAGCGTTTCCCGCGCCACCTTGTCGGCCTGTTCCGCGCGGAAGCGCTTTAGCTTCTCCCGCAGCTCCGGCCGCGAATTCGCCAGAATCGCGATGGCCAGCAGCGCCGCATTGCGCGCGCCCGGCGTGCCGATCGCCAGCGTGCCCACCGGAATGCCGCCCGGCATCTGCACCGTGGAAAGCAGCGAATCCAGGCCCTTCAGCGCCGCGCTCTCCATGGGAACCCCAAGCACCGGCAGCACCGTCTGCGCCGCCAGCACTCCGGCCAGATGCGCCGCCCCGCCCGCGGCCGCCACGATCACCTCAAACCCGCGCGATTCCGCCTCGGCGGCGTATTGCGAAGCAAGCTGCGGCGTGCGGTGCGCGGAGAGCACCCGGCACTCGTGCGGGACGCCGAATTGCGTCAGCGTCTCGTCGCAATGGCGCATCGTCTCCCAGTCGGACTTGCTGCCCATGATCACGGCCACCAGCGGCTGCGGCATAGCTATTCGCCCTGGGCCAGCGTGTAGCCCGCCTTCCCGTCATAGTTGCGCAGGTTCTCGGTCTTGACGATTTCCATGCCCGTTTCGGCGATGCGGCCCAGCAGGGCGACAATCTGCGCTTGCGTCACTCCGCCGGCCGAGGCAAACCGGCAGCGGTAATTATCCGTGCAGAAGATATCCGGCTGTGCGTCGGGCCAGATCTTCACGCCGCGATTCGACATCATGGTGAGCGTCATCTGTTCGCCGGCCGTTGCCTGGAGCGCGCCCGCGAGTTTGTCGTTATCGAGCGACGGCCAGTTCACGTAGACATCCACGCCCACCAGATCCACCTTGGGTTCGGGCCGGCTGGCAGAGTGGCGAGCCGCCACGGCGGGGGGCGCGGCCGCGTAAGTCACCGGCTTCAGCGTGTTGGGCTTTTGTCCCAGCCGCGCCACCACCGCTTGCGCAAATTCCTTGGTGCCCACCTTCTCCTTGCTGGACCCCTCCGTGAAAATGTCGTACGTATGGATGCCATCCTCGACGGTGCGCAGCCACGCGTTGTGCACGCGCGCCGCGGCTTCCGGCTGATTGATGTGCACCAGCATCAGCACCGCGCCTAGCAGCAGGCCCGACGGGTTGGCCAGGTTCTGATTGGCGCGGCGCGGCGCGGAGCCGTGGATGGCTTCGAACATGGCGCAGTGGTCGCCGATATTCGCGGAACCCGCGATGCCCACCGACCCGGCGATTTGCGCGGCCACGTCGGATAGAATGTCGCCATACAGATTGGGCATCACGATGACGTCGAAAGTCTCCGGCGTATCCGCCATCTTGGCCGCGCCGATGTCCACGATCCAGTGTTCATTCTGGATGTCCTTGTACTCCGCGGCGATTTCGTCAAAGACCTTGTGGAAGAGACCGTCGGTCATCTTCATGATGTTGTCTTTGGTGAA